>Ga0310691_10007962_pt1 | contig 10967 bp, 8 predicted proteins | sample 176DNAGHGlowgp2_FD_203887 | JGI IMG/M metagenome (GOLD analysis project Ga0310691, IMG submission 203887) | Sheep rumen microbial communities from Palmerston North, Manawatu-Wanganui, New Zealand - 1766 DNA GHGlow gp2 (v2) (version 2) | ecosystem: Host-associated > Mammals > Digestive system >... | reverse complement strand
CCTCGTCGCTCCTGGTATGATGATGGCATCATGCGGCATAGCCTACGTGATGCGCTACATACGTGCCCAGATGGAGGGCGGATGCGAGATGGGCTTCTACCCCGAGCAGGCTAAGCAGATAGCCCTGCAGACCATGCAGGGAGCCGTATCGCTGCTCAAGGAGACAGGCTGGCACCCAGAGGCAGCCATCGACAAGGTGACCACCCCTGGCGGCGTAACCATCAAGGGACTTAACGAACTGGACCACGCTGGATTCAACTCAGCAGTAATAAAGAGTCTGAAAGCAGGGCTGAAGTAGTATGCACAGAATAGTAGTCAAGGTAGGTAGCAACGTGCTCACCACCGATAAGGGAAAACTCGACATAACACGTCTCTCGGCACTCGTTGACCAGATAGTGCTGCTCAGAGAGAAAGGCTACGAGGTAATACTCGTCAGCTCAGGAGCCGTGGCATGCGGTCGTCAGGAACTCAGGGTTGAGCAAGACCTCGACTCCGTAGCTCAGCGTCAGCTGTTCTCTGCTATGGGTCAGGTGAAGCTCGTCAACCTCTACTACGACCTCTTTCGCGAGTACGGCCTCCACATCGGTCAGGTGCTCACCATGAAGGCAAACTTCGAGGCTGGCGACCAGTATCGCAACCAGCAGTCGTGCATACAGCTTATGCTCGACAATGGCGTCATACCCGTAGTCAACGAGAACGACACCGTCAGTCTCACAGGCCTTATGTTCACCGACAACGATGAGCTCTCTGGTCTCATAGCCCAGATGATGCACGCCGAGACCCTCATCCTGCTCAGCAACATCGACGGCATATACACTGGCGACCCTCACGATCCTGCCAGCCAACTCATCCGCGAGGTGCAGCCTGAGGACAATCTCGACCAGTACATACAGACCAAGAAGAGCTCCGCAGGGCGCGGCGGCATGGAGTCTAAATACCACACCGCCCGCGAGGTGGCAGCCAGCGGCATCCGCGTGATGATAGCCAACGGCAAAGCCAGCAACATCCTGCCCCGCCTGCTCCTCAACACGGAAGCCACTCCGCATACGGAGTTTTTGCCAAGCAATTAAAAAGGAGTTCAAGAAGTTAAGTAGCTAAGAAAAGGCATTATTCTCTATCTCCTTCTAACTCCTTCAATTTTCAATTCTTGCGCTCCGTAGGTGCTCAGGCGAGCAAAGCTCGGAGTTCAATTATCAATTGTCAATTGTCAATATGCTCGATCAATTCATCACCGCCAAGAAAGCCTCTCGTGGGCTTGCCCTCATCAGCGACGAGAAGCGTAACGAAGTGCTCAATGCCGTTGCCGATGCCATCCAGGCCAACGAGGCAGCGCTGTTAGAAGCCAATCAGGACGACCTCAGCCGTATGGAGCAGAGCAATCCGCTCTACGACCGTCTGTTGCTCACCCCCAAGCGTCTCGCCGACATCGCCAGCGACATGCGCCATGTTTCGCAGTTGCCATCGCCGTTAGGCAGGGTGCTCAAAGAGAAGACCCTCGACAACGGACTCCATCTGCGTCGCGTCTCAGTGCCCTTCGGCGTCATCGGTATGGTGTTCGAGGCACGTCCTAACGTAGCCTTCGACGTCTTCTCCCTCTGTTTCAAGAGCGGCAACGCCTGCGTGCTCAAGGGCGGCAAAGACGCCGACAGTTCCAACCAGGCCATCATAGCCCTCATCCATCAGGTGCTCCAGCAGCATGGCATCGACACTGGTGTGGTGCAGCTCCTGCCAGCCACCCATGAGGCTACCGCCGCCATGCTCAATGCCGTGGGCTATATCGACGTGTGCATACCACGAGGCGGACGCAAACTCATCGACTTCGTGCGCGACAATGCCAAGGTGCCAGTCATCGAGACAGGCGCAGGCGTCGTGCATGCCTATTTCGATAAAGACGGCGACCTCGACAAGGGCAAGCGCATCATCCATAATGCCAAGACCCGTCGCGTCAGCGTGTGCAACGCCCTCGACTGCCTCATTATCCATAAAGACCGCATCGCCGACCTGCCCGAGCTCCTTGCTCCCCTCGCAGCCTCTAACGTGCGCCTCTATGCCGACCAGGCAGCCCAGAGCATCCTCACAGGCAGCAGCTATCCACAGCAGCTCATCGAACAGGCACGCGAGAACCACTACGGCACCGAGTTTATGGACTATAAGCTCGCCATCCGCACCGTAGCATCCATCGACGAGGCAATCGAGCACATCACTGAGAATGGCTCAGGCCACTCCGAGTGCATCGTCACCGAGAACCCCGCCGCTGCCCAGCAGTTCCAGGCTCAGGTGGACGCCGCCTGCGTCTATGTCAACGCCCCCACCAGCTTCACCGACGGAGCCCAGTTCGGCCTCGGAGCCGAGATAGGCATCTCCACCCAGAAACTCGGTCCCCGCGGTCCTATGGCACTCGAAGAAATCACCACCTACAAGTGGCTCATCGAGGGCAACGGACAGGTGAGGGCATAGTTCACAGTTCATAGTTCACAGTTCATAGTTAGTTCAAGCGCTTCGCTAGTTCAAGGAGCTTCGCTCTGGTTCAAACGCTTCGCTAGTTCAAGGATTAGTTCTGTTTGCTGCTGTATCACAGCAGCCATTCACAGTTCCCGTTTCTTGCGCTCCATAGGTGCTCAGGCGAGCAAGCTCGGAGCCCGTTAACGTTCCCGTTATAATATGACCCATCTTTATTCCCTTTTCCAGCATCATCCCGTCATCACCACCGACAGCCGTGACTGTCCAGCGGGAAGCATCTTCTTTGCCCTCAAGGGCGAGTCATTCAATGGCAACCAGTATGCCGCTGCAGCCTTAGACAAAGGGTGCGCCTATGCCGTCATCGACGAGGCACAGTATGCCCTCGACGACAGGTATATCGTAGTGCCCGACGTGCTCACCACCCTGCAGCAGCTCGCCAACGAGCACCGCCGCGCCCTTGGCACCCCCATCATCGGCATCACAGGCACCAACGGCAAGACAACTACCAAGGAACTCATAGCCACCGTGCTCAGCCAGAAGTATAACGTGCTCTACACCCAGGGCAACTTCAACAACCACATCGGAGTGCCCAAGACGCTCCTGCGCCTCACCCCCGAGCACGACATCGCCGTCATCGAGATGGGTGCCAACCACCCAGGCGAGATCAAGACCCTCGTTAATATAGTAGAACCCAACTACGGTATCATCACCAATGTGGGCAAGGCACACATCGAGGGCTTCGGCTCCTTCGAAGGCGTCATCAAGACCAAAGGCGAGTTATATGACTTCCTTCGCCAGAAGGCAGACAGCAAGGTCTTTATCGACACCGACAATGAGCACCTCATGGGCATCTCCGAAGGGCTCACCCTCGTGCCCTACGTCAAGGGCGAAGTCATAGCCTGCGACCCCTTCCTCAGGTTCCGATGGAGTCCAGAAGAGCAAGAGGTTCCCGTTCCCGTTAACGTTCCCGTTTACGAAGTACAAACTCACCTCATCGGTGCTTATAACATGAAGAACATGCTCGCCGCTGCCACCATCGGCTTAGCCTTCGGCATCACCCCTGAGCAGATCAACGAGGCATTGGCAGGCTATGTGCCCACCAACAACCGTTCGCAGCTCACCGTCACCGAGCACAACCGTCTCATCGTCGATACCTACAACGCCAACCCCACCAGCATGATGGCAGCCCTGCAGAACTTCGTTCTCATGGCAGTAGAGCCCAAGATGGCTATCCTCGGCGATATGGGCGAGCTCGGCAGCATCAGCCGCGACGAGCACCAGAAGATAGTCGATTACCTCCTTGAGCACCATCTCGACAATGTGTGGCTCGTCGGCAAGGAGTTTGGCAATATAGACTCCCCCTTCCGCAAGTTCGCCGATGTGGCATCCGTCAAAGAGGCACTCGCCGCCCAGCGTCCCGAGGGACAGTATATCCTCATCAAGGGCAGCAACTCCAACCGCCTCTTCGAGCTCCCCGAGCTGCTGTAGGTTCCAGACGCATAAGCAGATACAAACAGAGCGGTTACCTCATGGTAAGCGCTCTGTGTATGAAATAATGTGCTCAGTGAGCACTATCCACGCATGATAGACTTACTGAGCACTGCTTGTTATCCTGAATCACCTTTTTTATTTCAGCAACTCATCTTTATATTCGGGCATTGCCCCGTTTTGTGTACATACGTAAGCTGATACCTGCACGGCAGTGTGGTGTGCCTCTGGCACTGACTTGCCATTGAGGATGCTACCCACGAAGGAGCCTGTGAAGGAATCGCCTGCACCTACGGTGTCAGCAACCTTCACGTCAGGTGTTTCCTGAAACGACATCTGTCCTGGGGTGAAGACATAGGAACCGTTGGTGCCACAGGTGAGCACGAGCATGTCGAGGTCGTACTTGCCGAGTATGAGCCAGCACTTGTTCTCCATGTCGAGTCCTGGGTAGTCGAACATCCGTCCGATGAGCACCAGTTCCTCGTCGTTAATCTTGAGCACGTTGCAGTGCTTCAGCGATTGGCATATCACCTCCTTGGTATAGAACTGCTGACGCAGGTTGATATCAAATATCTTCATGCAGTCGGCTGGTGTAGCCTCAAGGAATTTCTTGATGGTTTCGCGGCTCACCACGTTGCGCTGTGCCAGCGAACCGAAGCATACGGCACGGCAGTTACAGGCAATCTTGGCAATGTCATTGTCAAAGGGGATGTTATCCCAAGCCACGTTTTCCTTGATGTCATAGGTAGGTACACCCTGCTCGTCGAGCTGCACCTGCACGGTGCCAGTGGGGTAGGGTACGCGAGGCAGCATATAGTTGAGTTGATGCTCATTGAGAGCCTCGATGGTTTCATCGGCTAGTTTGTCACTGCCCAGTGCGCTGATGGCTATGGTATTCTCCATGCCGAGGAACTGTCCTGCATGATAGGCGAAATTGGCTGGTGCGCCACCTAATTTTTTACCTTCGGGAAGTACATCCCAGAGGACTTCTCCGAGTCCTACTACATATCTTTTGTCCATTGTTTTATTAATTAGGAATTAGAAATTAGGAATTAGAAATTAGGAATTAGAAATTAGAATATTATTTCTTAACTTGTGGAATATAGGAGAAGAGATAGACTACTCCGACTGCCATTACGAGCACGGCGCCTGCCTGACCGATGGCGTCACTTGCCAGTCCCATGAAGAGCGGGAAGATGGTGCCGCCGAAGAGTCCCATAATCATCAGTCCCGATACCTCGTTCTGCTTCTCAGGCATAGACTCCAGGGCTGTAGCGAAGCACATGGAGAAGACGTTGGAGTTGCCGTAGCCCATGAGGGCGATGGCTACATAGAGTTCCCACTGCTCGTCGCCTACCAACATGCCGAAGGCTGAGAGAGCCATCATAAGTACCGAGATAAAGAAGAAGGTACGCATCTTGAGTATGCGCAGGAAGAATGAGCCTGTAAGACAGCCTATGGTACGGAAGATGAAATAGAGCGATGTGGCAAAGGCTGCCTCGTTGAGGGTCATGCCCAGGCGCTCCATGAGAATCTTAGGTGCCGTAGTATTGGTGCCCACATCGATGCCTACATGGCACATGATGCCGAGGAACGACAGCAAAACGATAGGCGTGCCAAGCAGCCTGATGCAGTCGGCAAAGCTTGACACTTTGCCCTCGCCCATAGCGGGTTCGTCGATAGGGGTAAGGAAGAGCAGCAGCGTAGAGAGTACGCCTACCACAAAGAAGATGGCGAAGAGTACGCGCCATGACAGTCCGAACTCAGGTATCGCCATCGTAGCGCCCCACATGGCAAGATAAGGTGCTGAGAACGATGAGAGAGCCTTGATAAACTGTCCGAAGGTGAGTGTAGCTGCAAGGTTGCCACCACCCATGACCGTTGACACGAGCGGATTGAGCGATGTCTGCATCAGCGCATTGCCTATGCCGAGCAGCGAGAATGCTACGAGCATAATGCCGAATGACTCGCCAAACAGTTCGCCAGACAACGGCAGTATGAGTGACACCACCGTCACCACGAGCGACAGCAGCACGGTTTTCTTTCTACCAATCTTGTTCATCAGCATACCTGTAGGCACACTGAAGATAAGGAACCAGAAGAACACTAACGAAGGCAGCACGTTGGCAACCGAGTCGCTCAGTGCCAGGTCAGCCTTTACATAGTTGGACGCTATGCCAACCAAATCCACGAAGCCCATGCAGAAGAAGCAGAGCATCACAGGAATGAGGTAAATAGATTTGTTTCGATTAGACATATTGTTTGAGGTTTGAGGTTTTAATACAAGGATCAAGTGACAAGGTACAAAGGATTAAGTACATGACGTGAGGCGAACAGTGACTTAATGTTTTATTTCATATATCGTGGCCTTGCCTCCGCTCACCTTTATGTTATTATAAGGCTCGGAAGGGAACACGAGGTTGGTCATAGACATTTTGCCCTCAGAGTCGAAAGCTTCGATGCTACAACGGTCAATGAACAGGCGTAGCTGCTTGATGGTGCCGTAGGTAGGTGCCTCGGTGGCGCATGGGAAAGACTCGCTGAATCCTGTGTCGCCACTCTTGGTGCGATCCATAGAGAAGGTACGTTTGGCTGCATCATAGTTCATGGTAACCTTCTCGCCCTTGGAGTTGGAGAGGGTGACGGTTGCCTTATCCTTGAGGTCAATGACTATCTCGCATGCCTCAGAAGGTTTCTTGAGCGTGGCACCACGCATGTTGAGCATTTCCTTAGAGGGCACTGCGCTGACGTAGGTCTCTTCGCCATAGCGGAACAAGCCAAGGTCACGCGGTATGCTGTTGGCAGAGCGGAACTGCTTGGTGGGCACCTGGTTGGCATACTGCCAGTTGGACATCCATGCCATTACCACACGTCTGTTCTCAGGTGCGTTGTAGAATGACACCGTAGCATAATGGTCTTTGCCGTAGTCGAGCCATTTGGTTACCTTAGGCATTGACTCGCAGGTGAATTTGTGACCGTCAAACTGTCCCACGAAATACTGGGTGGCAGAACCTCCGAACGGTCCACCAGGGTTGATGTTGCAAAGCAAGACCCATTTGATGTTCTGAGATTTTGAGCTTTCTTGCGCTCCTACGGAGCTCGTATCAAAATAAAGAGGGAAGAGGTCTGGGCATTCCCACACGCCGCCGTGGTTGCCATACTCTTTGCCAAATGAACTTTCGAAAGTCCACTCCTTCAAGTCCTTAGACGAATAGATGCGCATCTCCTGACCAGCGGCAAGGATGAGATTCCACATGCCTGCCTCATTATTCCAGAATGGGCGCGGGTCGCGGAAGTCAGCCACATCGCTGGTGGTGAGCACAGGGTTGCCCTCAAACTTCTGGAAGGTCACTCCGCCATCTTTGGAAATAGCCATGGATTGGGTCTGATGACGTCCTGCCGAGGTGTAGAAAGCTACCACCTCACTGCCGTTTGTTACACACGAACCGCTGAAGATGCTGCCCAGCCAGTCGGGCTCCAGTGCCATAGGCTGTGTCTCCCAGTGTATGAGGTCGTGAGAGGTGGAGTGTCCCCAGTGCATATTCTCCCACTGGCTGCCGTAAGGGTTCCACTGATAGTAGAGATTCCACACTCCGTCTTTATAGAACATGCCGTTGGGGTCGTTCATCCATCCATACTGTGGGGTATGATGGTAGGCAGGACGGAAGCGCTCGCGGTTGGTGGTATCGAAGGAGTCAGAGAACTTAGCCTCTTTCCAGCAAACGAACTCGCCCACAGCGCCCTTCTGTCGGCGGTCGCCATGAAACTCGATGTCCATGAGGCTGGCACCCTTCAACTCGTAAGGCACCCAGTAGTCAACACGGTCCACTGCCAGTTTTACGTTTATGCGCTGCACCATATCGTTGCGGTCATTGAGCACAGCTATGGATGCGATGTCTTCTGCCTCTTGTACAGGCAACAGCACATAGCGGGCATCCTTGCTCATCCTCAGCATGACATGGCTGTCGCCCAGAATGACTGGCGCTATCTGAGCCACGGAGCTTAGGGTGATGAGCAAGGTTGCCGCGAGTGATATGATTTTCTTGGTATTCATATTCTGTTATTTCATGATCTTATGACCATTCTGAATGATAAGTCCCTTAGCTGATGGAGACACACGCTGACCAGCAACGTTATATGCCTCAGAAGCTGATGCCGGTTTCTTAGCGCTCACCTCGGTGATGGCTGTCTCGTCGTCAACAGGGCTGATTTTTATGCCATTACATTTATTGCGGATAGCAGTCCAGTCCTCATCCCAACGGCCGGCATCCTTTACGTCAAGCTTGGTAACGGTTGAAGCCAGTTTGCTTGCCAGCAGTGCATAGTCGTCATAGGTTTCAGAATGCCAGTCGCCATCCCATGTGCACTGATAGGTGCCCTTGCCGATAACGCCAGTAGCAGTTACGTCGCCTGTAATAGAATTGTCGTCATAAGAGACTACGCCCTTGCCACCAACCATAGTGCCTTCCATCTTGATATCGTCGATATAGACTACCTGTCCGATATTGCTGATAGCGTCGGCGCCATCCTCAAATGGCCATATCTCGAGCACGGTGTTGCCGGTATCGGTAATCTTGTCGCTCTCAGGTCCCTTGGCAAACTCAAAGGTGAGAATATTCCACTGGTCAGGATTGCCGCACCAGAACCATCGTGTAGCGGAGTAGGTACCATCCTTGACTATCTTTACCATCACATTATGGTTGACGCCCATCTTTATGCGCATGGTCATGCGTCGCACGCCCTTGAAGTCGGCATCGCCAAGAGGGAGGGCAAAGTTGCACTGCTCCTTATCCCAGCCGCTGGTGCTCGCCTTGAGGGTGAACTTCATCACCTTGTTGCCCTCTTCTTCTACCACCGTAGGTGTGGCACGATCCCAGAATCCTCCATCGCTACCAACTTCCTTATCGTCACCATTCCACAGGGTCACCTGTGCGTTACATACTGTTGCGGCAAACATAGCTGCCATCAATATAATCTTCTTCATTGTTGTAATAGTTATTGGTTATTGTTTTATTGTTATTGTTAATGGTTATTACTGCTGGCTGACCTTGAGGTCGCTGACGGTGATGTTGCCGCCATAGTTGTTGATGCTCCAGCAGTTGTTCTGTATGCCGTAGATGCGCTGTGTGTAGCAAGCCTTGTTGTTGACATACATCACGATGACAGAGTTGTCAGTGTAGATATCGATGTTATACACATTGTCAGAAGGACGGTCAAAGTTGTATCCGTCGATGCCCTCAATGAATCCCTTGCCCTCAGATCCTTCCTGTTCGAAGTTAATCTTACGAGAGTTTTCGCCCTCAGGGTTCACAACCATAGTGTAGTATTTCTTGGAATCAGAGCCGCGGAACAGTGATATGCCGAACTTGTCCCAGTTGTTGTCGGTAGTAACCTTCATGCTGATGTGGTTATGATAGCCCAGACGGTTGTAGAGCACATAGGCATTATCGCCAGAGAGCTTGCCGTTGTCGTAGCCGCTGCTTGCCATGACCTTCAGGGTCTGCTCCTTATTATACTTAGCATTGAGAGCAGGCACAGCAACGAGCTGCAGTGTACCGTCCTCGTTCTGTATCACCTTGTGGCATACCAAGGCACCACCCCATTTAGGTTCTTTGCCTGAACCTCCACCAACTTGGATGTTACGGTCGTCTATGTCAGAGCCGTCACGCCATGGGCACCATCCCCAGATGTAGCGGTTAGTGCCGTCAGAGGCTGTCTTGCCAGCATAGAAACCGCGGCTGTCGAGCACTCCCTCACGGTTGTCAGGCCAGTGAGCACCAGGATCGTTGAAGCAATCTTTAAGTGCCTCCCATGAGTTAGCCTTCATATACTTCACTTTGCGGCTCCAGTTCTGACGGTCGCTGTCGCTATACACCAGATACCACCAGTTGCCCATCTTGAATATGTCAGGACACTCGCAGAAACGGTCCCAGACCATATTGAAATGTCCTACGTTTTCCCAGTTCTTCAGGTCTTCAGACTTAAACTCGGCAAACCAACCGTTATTGCCTCCAGCCTCAGGCTTAGTGGCAATAATCATGCGGTAGAGTCCGTCGTCAGCCTTGAATATCTGTGGGTCGCGGAAGTCAGTGCCGTTATATCCGTAGTCTGGACCATGGAGCTGCCACAGGTTGTCACGAGTCCATGTCTTGAAGTCAGGCGAAGTGGCACGCATCACCACCTGACGGTCTTTGCAGTTGCTGTTCTCGCCAGTGTAGTAGATGTAGTACAGACCGTCAGCCTCGTTGTAGTAGCAACAGCCAGTACCCAGTGCAGCATCCTGCTGGTAGTTGTTGGTACCAGCAGAGAGAATCTCGCCCAGCGACGTGTAGCTTGCTCCGTCCTTAGTAGCAACTCCCCAATAGGGGTGGAAGCAGAAAGGCTTGTTTTCGACAAAGTCCTGCAGGTAGAGCACCTTAAACTCGCTGTTCTTAGCATCGTAGAATGGCATAGGGTCGCCCACACCTCCCACTTTGGAGGTAGGATTGATGATAGAAGGAACGTAGAATGTAGAGAAGCCTTTCTCGTCAGTAGGCACATAACGCTCCGTAGTGGCAGCCCAGTCTTTAGGGGTGTCACCCTCTGCTTCGTAAGCATCGTAGCAGGAGGTGAGGACAGCGCTGAGAGCACTGCACACCACACATCTGATTATTGATGACATATATTTCATGATTCTTGATGTTTTAAGTTTAAACTTTTATTCGCCAGAGAGATACTTGTAAGCATTCAGCAGGAGCTTGCCAAGGTTCTCGTGATATTTAGACACGTATGGGGTAGGAGAATTCCAGTCGAGCACTCCAGAGCCAAGGCAGATGATGCCGCCCTTGCCGAACTCGCCATTGTAATTCTTAAGCTCCCAGGATGATATCTCGTTGTCGTTGCCAGCGAGACGGCGAGCCTTGCCTCCTGTCACCTCGTCAAACTTCTGGAAGAGGTTGTCACCACTTACGCCGTCCCAGTGATACTGAGAAGCTGAGTTACAGATGGTGTAGTCAGGGTCGAGGGTGAAGGTCTCAGAA
>Ga0310691_10007958_pt1 | contig 10973 bp, 12 predicted proteins | sample 176DNAGHGlowgp2_FD_203887 | JGI IMG/M metagenome (GOLD analysis project Ga0310691, IMG submission 203887) | Sheep rumen microbial communities from Palmerston North, Manawatu-Wanganui, New Zealand - 1766 DNA GHGlow gp2 (v2) (version 2) | ecosystem: Host-associated > Mammals > Digestive system >... | reverse complement strand
TACCACTTTTTATTTTCTCATCAACACTGTCCAAGAATCCAAGTATCTTCATCATTCCCGTAATAGAATACCTGCCAATTGTTCTTGACACTGCATAAAACTGTTTTTGACTCATTCCAACTTTTTCGGCAGTAGGAGATGGGCTACCTTGAATAAGGAGCATATTTCTAAAGTTGTTTGAAAGTATTGTCAAAAACCCAAAAATACTATCATCTTCAATAGAAACTGTGTACAGTAGATTTCCTATTCGTGCAATATCTCTTGTGCAAATAGCATTTGTAAGGTCAAATATTGTACTGTTTGTGTTTATCCCAAATACTCTATCCGATAGAAACTCACTCAGCACATATTTTCTTTCTTGTTCTGAGAATATAGAAACCTTCTGTGCTTCATTATAAGACTTGTAGATGTCATTGTCAACTATTCTGCACAGTTCATCAATATCTTTTTTATCCGACCCCCTGCACATGCTGTCTATCATCTCATCTATCTGCCATGATTCCAACTTGGGCACTTGACAAACAAATTCCTGACTAACTTCCTTCCCAACCTTTTTACAAATGATGTACACCCACTTCTTGTCTATGCCTTCAATGCTGTCAATCTCATCAGTATAACACACCCTTATACTATCACCCTCTTCATCATCAAACATGGAAAATGAAGAAGATTCTATGTGCTGTATATCACAATATGTTATAGGTTTTGTTTTTATTTTTGAACACTCTTCCACATATTGTTTAGGAATAAAATCATTATCGGAAACAAAAACAACAAATTCTGGTGGTGTTCCACTTTCTATTAACTTTTTTACTACTTCAATGTTCATATATTATTCCCACAAATATTTAGACATCTTTGCTTTCAATAAAAATCTTTCAAGAAGAAATTTATTGTTTAGATTTGGAATCATTGTATTCTTCAACAAAGAAGAAACCTCATCATACAGTGGTCGAACATCTGAATTTTTAACAGAGTTTCTATAGATCACCTTGTGTAAAACATTCACAAACAAAGAGAAATCTAACTTGTCTTCCTTTGTTACTTTTTTGTCAAAGTCGAACTTATTAGATATTGTTAAAATGTTTGATATATTCGCTCTATTAAAATTTGCTACCATATTGTTTGCAAGTTTATAATAAGGTTCAAGGTTATAATTTTGGTACTTCACAACCTTACCAGGTGTTCGGAACATCTCTAAAATAGGATTGTTTTTGTTATCTACAAAACTCTCTAACTCATGTGCCTCGTAGGGCTTAAATTTTAGCGTATAACAGCGGTTCATTATTGTGTCAAGTAACTTACCACTTTCACAAGAAACAACGATTATAGACAGTTTTGGTGGTTCTTCCAGCAACTTCAAAATAGAATACTGATCTCTATCCGTGAGTTGATCTCCATCAACGGCGTAAACACACGGGGTTACAGATGTATATATTTCTGTTATATCATCAAAAGAAAGTTTCTTAGTAATGTCTGACAATCTTACACCAAGATTATCTGCAAGTATTTTGGTTGCAGTTTTTCTACCGCTTCCAATCTCTCCTACAAATGCTATCGTCTTGGGACACGTATCAAATGTAACACCATTTATAAATTTGTTTATTTCGTCTTGGTATAGAAGTTCCATTACTTACACCTTGCAATTTGTAGCAAACCAACTTCAACTGTTTCCTTTGGGTATGTATCACCCTTTAGTTTTTGCTTGATGTCCAATAGTTTATCCAATACCCAAGAATAGTATGATGGGGAGTTATCAAAGTTAATGCACTTCTTTATATCTTCCTCCACCGACTGTGGAAGTTGTAGCAAATCAAAATTACCAAAAATAGCATATTTATCAATATCTAAACAGAACGACATAAATTGATCTATAAACAATTTCATATCAGTTCCGTCCTGATACACTTGATTTACTACCTCCAATACTCCCCCATCACTACCATCAATACAGGCATTTATTAGTTTGAAGTAGGAATTAAAATCAAATTTTCCGATAGCAGAAGAAACATTTTCAGCAGTAATTTCATTTGAATATCCGGCGCACTTTTCCAGCATTGATAGCGACTGTCGGATGCTACCACCACAGATTCGAGAAATATAATCAATTCCCTGTTCATAATTTGTAAAACCTTCTTGCTCACACACATAAGCAAGTCTGTTTTTTATTTCAAACGGCTTAGCCTTTTTAATGTCAAATCTCTGACATCTGTTGACAATGGTCTGCGGTATCTTTTGTGGGTCTGTTGTACAAAACATGAAGATTGTGTATTCCGGTGGCTCTTCTATGCTCTTTAAAAGAACTTGGAAGGCTGCTGTTCCGAAAGCATGGGCTTCGTCTATAATATAGATTTTGTACTTACTGTCTAACGATCTTTCAGAAGAAGATGAAACTATGCTACGAGCATTATCTACTCCACTATTTGAAGCAGCGTCAATCTCAATCGGTGTTCCCTTACCTTCATTGATGCTATTAGCCACAATTCTAGCAAGTGTGGTTTTACCATTGCCGGATTGCCCACAGAACAGATAACAGTGTGGAAACTTCTTCAACTCTATCTGCCTTTTCAAAATCTTTACGATAGAATCCTGTGCAATAACATCGTCAAATGTTTTCGGTCTATATTTTGTGTGTAGAGATTCTGCCATTAAAACAACTTCCTCTTAATTTTCATTGATTTTCTGGGTAGCCACCCTACCCACAGTTCTCCTACGTTTTCATGTGTCTTCATATTAAAACCCATTCCCTCAATCTTAACCATCTTACCCATTATTTCAAGAACAACAACACGCATAAATTTTTCAGTTGGTGCTATGTTATTATTGAAATTCTTGTGGAGGGTAAAATTTTCCGATGGGTGTATAATATAGTTTTCAAGTTCTATCAAAAAAGACTCACCAATGTGTATGTCAACATTTTGGAGAGTCTTTTGTTTATCTATACACAATACATGAAAGTCATCTGGCACATCAGACAAATCTACTGCTGTTACCATTTTTAATTGCTTTGAAAGAAATTTACTCATTTCCCTCTATGATGAACATGGATGCAAAATCTGCAATATGAAGAAGAGATAACAAGGGGTGCTTTGCGTAAATATCACTTAATCCATCTGCATTAAACCCTTGATTGTCAAAAGAATCCGAACTATGAATGATTGCACATGACTCTTCCATTGTCAGTGGCAAAAAGCACCTTGCAATGTACTCCGACTCTTGACCGAACGAACCATAGCAAAATCTATCTTTTGCTTCTCTGAATTTATATGACTTTTGTGATACCCAGTCAAACTTCCCAATCTCGTCACTCTTCGCACCAAAAGATGAATACACCTTCTTGTTCTGCACATATTCCTCGTAACAAGATGCCCTGCTAATGTCATGTAGAAGGCATGCAATATGGATAGAGGTTTCCAGTCTCGGTGCATCCGAACCCTTAAAGAGTGCCCTCGACAGTCGTTCATTTTTACCGGAAAGATCAAGTGCTAGTCTTAAAACATCCAATGTATGCTCACACAAACCACCCTCGTAAGAGCAATGATATTTTGTAGAAGCGGGTGCATTAAAGAACCGGCACTTGTTAAGATAATCAACAAGACCATCTAAATTGAAGTTCTCTCTATATGGTTTAATCTCGTTCAAAAGGTCAATAAACTCTTTTCTATTCTGTTCAATTTGCTCTTGCGTCAGCATTACACATATCTCCCAGAGTTTACAAGGTCACGCTTGTACTGAACTCTGTTCTCGAAAGTAATGTTGTCAACACCATAGTGCCTGCCATTACTCTGCTCAATTCTTTTCAGTCTGTAAGAAGGATCAAGACTATATCGGATAGTTCTCACGTCCATCCCGAAAGCATCAGCGATACTGTGGTAACTCTGACCTTTCTTAAGCATTTTACTGATGTTCTTAATGTCTGTGTTGGACAGTTTTCTCTTTCTGTCAAACTGTGTTCCCTCGATGATGATTTCCTTATCAACATCCTTGTCGCACATTTTAGAAATCTTCTTCTTAAGTTTGTATGACTTCACTGCTCTGATAATTCCCATGATTTTTTCTCCCCTCTGGTTTTAACCGATAAGACTCTTTAATTCTATGAATATAGTATACCACAGATAATAAAATTTGTCAACTATATTCTTCTGACAATTTCTCAACAAGAAAGGACATTAGTTTGCTATCAATTATATAATAGTCTTCTGTATCTTCAAAAAAGAAGTTGAAAGCAATTGCATGATTTTCAAGTCTGTTTGCAAATGCTTCTTCTTTACTCTTTTTAAGCCATTCTTTCTTAATAGAAAAAGAATCTTTAGGGGTCATACAAGTCTTACACTCAATAGACAAAGACGCTTTATCCACAACCACATCGGATTTATCAAAATGGCCGGCACCTGAATTTGAGTTTCTTCTACCACCCAGTAGGGATGAAACCCTTTCTTCCTGAAGTTGAGAAGCGTATCTTGTTGCTGATTTATTTTTTGTCATTCCAAGTTCTGCCTTTTGAAATTGCTGTCTAAATAAGAATGTATTTCTTCTAACGTCATATCTTTCTTAATCAGCATAAGAATGATTTTATTGAAATCTTCTTCTGTACCAATTCGATAAATCAGACTGTCTTTTTCATATTCTTCATGCGTAGCAGCTGATATAAAAGTGTTCTCAATATTTATTTTGTAGTCTCCGTCAAAATATCTATACAGGACGGATTTACCATAAACACCAGACAGTGCTTTGTTCGGAAGTGATTGAGAGAGTGGAACTAACCACAATAGATTTCCACAGCCACCAATTTCTTTAGGAGAATAAGCAATAGCATAAGCATTATCATTACCAATGATTCTATCACGAACAATATATTCTCCCTTCTCAGCAAGTAGTGCTCTTTGAGTATCAACCAGTTCTGCAATTACAGATCCGAGTGAGTCATAGTCATCCTTCAGACCATTGATTTTTTCTTCAATCTCTTTTAATTGATTGTCAAACTGGTTTAACTTATTGTTTTCCATGTTATTCATCCTCCTCTGTATCGAGATCCACACCAAACTCTTCTTTTGAAGAATTGAGCATTTCTTCAAATAACCTAACGTTCGGGTCGTCTTTTTTGGAAAGTTTTTCATAAACTGCATCATATAATTCTTTCCACAAAGAAACATGCTCCTCAAAAAACGGCTTTAAGTTTTTCTTTCCACGAATTTTAATCTCCTCACCATTTTCATCTTTGAGAAGTTCACCCGTTTTTATGTCTACAATCTTAAATGTTCCCTGTGCAGGACTTACAATAAGACCGAAGTAGGTTGCTACATCAATGGTGTCTTGCATAATATCAACACCTCTATCGTAGTCAATGTAAAGTCTTCCCACTTTTCTATCCCACTTACAAACCTTTGTCTTTAAGACGGCGGCTTCCATTATATATCCTGCGGGTGACTCAGCAGTGGATTTTAATTCGTTTCCATCCTCATCAAAGAACTTATCCTTCTTCATCATCATTCTTACAGAACATCCATGCTTCCAACCTCTACCACCACTTGTGGTAATTGGATTACCATACCCACCAATATTCTCACGAAGTTGGTTAATACCGATAATTGTACAACCATACTTAACTAACAGTCCTGTGACTCGACGAACAAAATCACCGAGGGCTGATGCGACAACACCCATCGACTTCTTCTCGAATGATTCTCCATATATTTGAATAGGAGTGAGCATATTAAGAGAGTCAATGATTACAAGACCAACCTCACCGGATTTTATTGAATCATATATAATATCAAATATTGTTTCGGCTGGCATGTCACTACCTGTAAATCTAACTGTCTCTACTGGGTGACCGTTCATCTTATAACCCATTTTATCAGCCCAAACAGGGTCGGCTCCACATTCGAGGTCAACAAACAAAATCTTTCTTGGATTATTTGGATTTCTTTCAAGTTCCTTTCTCTGGAACGATGCTGCTACAAGATAGGCTGCTGTTGTTTTTCCACTTCCCTCTGCTCCACAAAACTCAATGATTCTTTTTTCTGGTAAAGAATTATACAGACAGAAGTCAAGTCCAGGTGATCCAAAAGATAATGTGCCAAATGCAGTAAGGTCATCCACCCCGAGTGTCATTACCTGTGATTCTTTTTCTTCCCCGCCGAACTTCTTATTTGTTTCTCTAATGATTTGTGCTAATGTTTTTCTCTCTGCCATATATTAAAAATCCTCTCTTGAAGATGGAATAATCTCTTTCGGGGAAAATGCTGAAAGTTGCATTTCCATCATTCTTCTGCTGATAATTTTGTGAATTGTCTGTGACATTGCTTTTGCCGCTTCTATCTTCAATTTAATCATTTGATAAGCATGCTGATAAATATTACTGACTACGGTTTCATATTTAGATGCTTCCTCACCAATGGCAGTAAGTTCTGCAACGGTTGTCTTATTCTTTTTGTCACTATCCTTTACCTGACTATCAAGATATGCACCATTAAACACTTCCTTTTGTGCAGCCTTAGACATATCAGCAAATACACCCATCTGCTCTTGATTTTCACACATGGAATAAATTGTGCTGGATAAATTCATATAGTATCTTTCCAAGTCAAAGTCAGTAATATCCTGAATATCCTTATATAACCTATTTTTAATTTCAAGCATTAGGTTATCTAACTCAACACAGTAGCCACTTACCAATTTGTCAACAGAAGCATTAAAATACTGAACGTTATCTCTTGTTTCCTGCAACAGTCTCTCTACCTTATTGACATCCACATTATTTAGATATGTTACATTATCTGCCATTCAATCCCCCTCTTGCAAATCAGCAAGCAACGAATAATTACTTTCCAAAAAAACTCTTTTCTTAACAGACGGAAAAACAAAGAACCGATAATCAGAGTTATTAACATACTTGACATTAAATGATTTCAGCCCTTCTTTTCTCATTTTCTCTATGGTCTGTATAGGTACATACAATTCTAAATGGTGGTCTATAAGCCACAAAAGAACCCCAATTCTTACACCCTTTATACCTCTGTATGAAAGTAATGCCTCATACTGTGTCAAATTAGAAAATGGGAATGTATTCCCTTTATGACTTTTACATTCAAGCAAGTATAAGTTACCATCAACATACCCAATGAAGTCACTCACATTTGTAGAACCCTTGTATCCGCTCACTTGGTCTGGAACTCGGTAAAGGAAACCTTTTGGAAATGTTCTCCTCCAGTTTTCCTTTACCTTTTGTTCATACTGCTTACCACGAGAGATCAACTCAACTTGACCTCTGGTATAACATTATAAACAGACCCACGTGCAATAATAAGGGCTTTGTGGTCTCCAAAATTGATTGTTACATACTTGTCTGTGCATACCTCAAGCGTTGACTTAATATCGTTGAAGTCAAAGATTGCTTCATAACCTTCTGAAAGGTTACTTGCTGAATTAAGATAGTTCACTACCTCTGCATTCTTAGTGCGTACATCTGAAACCTCAACGCTGTCTTCTGTAAAATCAAACTTTCCATATGGCTTGAACATAGACTTTCCAAAATTGAATACCATAAGTCTGTTAATGGTAGAAATAAGGGCATCCTTGTCAACAACAACAGAATAGTTATATTCTCCAAGTGCTCTGCCACGAATAGCAGAAACAGGATAAGAATCAAGCAATGTATCATCACAAGGAAGAATTGCGGTTATTTCAACATCCGGTGCTGTCAAAGATAACTTTGTCTGGATAATTTCTTCTGATGTTCCTAGTGGGTCATATCCAAGTTTCAAATGAACCTTATCTCCCTTAAACAGCTTAAACAGCTTTACAAACTTGTTGTTAAGAAGAACTCTGATCGGCTTTTCAAGCGTAAATGCATTTACACAGGCTCCATTTGTAAATGTAATTGCACCCTGCTCATCTACATAAAACAACTTCTGAACAGCTCTTGTAATAATACCCTTTGTAAGTTCTTTACTGTTATATTGAAGAATACTTAAAAGAATATTACTGTCAACATCCATCTCGTTTGTTACATTGTTAATAACAATCTCTGGAAGTTTAAGAAGTTCCTCACCATCATAAATGAGTGGGATCTTGTAAGTTCCATTTGCAACAATAACAAGAGATGCGTCTGCGATACTGAAATTAACAGACGTTGTAGTAATTTGTGACATCAGTTTAAGGAACAAACTTGCATTGACAGTTGCATCGAACACTTCCTCTGTTTCAACAGGGAGAGTTACACTTGCAAAATACTCTCTGTTTGTAACGTCAAGTTTTAGAACACCATCGCTTACATGAATCTGTAATGATTCTGTAATTTCAGTATTCTCTGTTGTGTCAACTGCGGTAAGAATTTTTTGACATACTTCCTGAATGTCTTGTGTTTTTAGTAACATAGATTAAATTTCTCCTAAAATTTCTTTTATTTTTTCTTGTGTCATTTCTGAATGTATTTTTGAAAATTCATCAAACTTGTTGTCTGTTTGTGGAACAAATTTCTCGTATTCTTCTACCAAGTGTACAGAGTAGTCATTTAGATACCACTGTTTTTCTATCTCTGCATCACATTTGAATGGTACTGAAGATACTTGCGGTTTAGCAGATTCTCTCATAATTGAAGACAAAATATCTGCTACCTTTTCTCTGTTTTCATAGGGGCACTCCCCGATCAGTTCATCATGCACCGCTATAAGAAGTTTGAAACCGAGCTCTTTTAACTCCTTGCTGTTGTGGACTTTTATCATGGCGAGTTTTGACATGGATGCTGCTCCACCTTGAACTCTTGCATTAACACACTGTCGCTCTGCTTGTGATATGAACCCACTGTTGTCTTTAACAATTATTCCACAATCTTTTGCTTTCTTTATAATGCTTTCTATTTGCTTCTTCCCTCTTGCTACAGAAAGCATTCCCCTGAAATTTTCTATTTCAGTATCTTCTTTTTCTCTGCCTTTACAACCAATGATTGGATTAAAGAATCTGTATGCGTCTTCGTCTTTCCTTGATATTTCAAATTTAGGCAAAGTAAAATCTGGAAATCTTCTTCGTCTTCCCCAGAAATCCTCTACATAGAGATTATTCTTTGCATCCTCTATTGTTTTATCAATCCATTTTCTTACTTTCGGGAACCCACTATAAAAGTTATCAATAATGGACTGTGCTTCATCTACACCAATTCCAAGACTCGTTGCAATAGATGCTGAACCCATTCCGTACATGATCCCCAAAAGTAGTATCTTCATCTTCTTTCTTCTTGCCTTACCTTCCGGATTTGGAGATCCATCTTCATGGTGTTCCATATTATCCCAGTAGTTATTATGATACACACCAGTACCAATAGTTGCATACAGATCTTTTCCCTCTCTATATGCACCTATCATTTTTTCATCACCGCTGTATTCGGAAAGCAGGCGAGGCTCTTGCTGCGAAAAGTCACTGCCAACAAGTACATTTCCTTCTCCTGCTGTAAACATCAATCTTATCTCGGAATTCTTGGATGGTATATTTTGCTATTTTGTTATCGTTAACCTCTTTATGCTAACTTCTATGAGTATGTAGTTTTCCTCATAGTTCAGACTATATCATTAACCTACATAATAGGCTATTGTGCGCTCGTGCGAGAATTATTGATTTTACCTCTCATCTCGTAGTCGTTGCTCCTTCCACAGAATTTCTCTGCGGCTTGGATCAGGATTGGGACAAAATTAAACTACTTCCTTTCCCTGAATTCACACAATTTTCATCTCAACATTACTGCTGAGTGCCTCCAAAATTAAAGGTTGGGGTCGCTTGAACTAAACCTACCAGTTTCAGCACCGAGTGTATTAAAATGTGCATGAAGTCTTCCATCTACTGGTGATACAACAGATGGTAACTTATCAATATATGTATTAACAAGTTTTGCAAGACCTCTCTGCTCTAATATCAATCTTGCTATAGGTAAATCAATCTTCTTTAATATACCTTCTCCTGTACCTCTTGGATTTTTGGGGTCTATGACACCAACTTTAAGTATATCGTATAAAAAGATCGCTAGCTGTGATGGACTTGATGTGTTTATCGGGTTTTCAAGTATATTAACATCGAAAAGTCTGTACCTTCCCTTACCATCATTATCATTGTATGGATACTTCTTTTCTATTGACGGATCATCGCCAGCGTATGGTTTTTCAAAATCTTTCGCATAAATTCTATCTAATTTGTGTTCCTCTTTCCATCTATCAATAACGCCGTTATAATTCATCAATTCATTATTAATACGATTATTGCAATCATCCATAAGAGCATTATATTTCTTACTCAATCTATCACAATAATCCTTGTCAAGAGCAACACCAGTCAACTCCATGGACGATGCTACTGATATGATGGGAAATTCTATGTTAAATAGAACGTCAAGAAGTTTCTTGTTTTCCGGTCTATTGTACTGTTTCCATTGCCAATCATATAAAATTAGGGTCATGTATGGGTCAGTTGCGGCATATAATGCAAATATATCAGGGTCAACCAACTCATACTCAACGTCTTTGAACAAATGCTCGATTGAATATTTTTCAATACTTGCATCAATTTTTTCAATATACTGCTGTTTCAACCCATAAGAATTTTCATTTTCATCAAGAATTTTAGCGGCTACAAATGTGTCCCAATAAATTCCCAGCTCTGTGTTGGTAGTACACTTGATTACTTGGTAGTCGAACTTTGCGTTGTGATACACAATTTTTGTGTGTTCAAGTCTTGAAAACTCATCATGTATGTCTTTCTCTGTCAATTGCCACCCAAGTCTTTCTCTTGTATCAATATTCACATGGTTAATAGGAATGTAAGCATTTTTCATTCCATATGTGTATATACAAGGACCCATCAATTTACAAGTTAACGGGTCAAGACTTTTGTTTGTTTCGGTATCTACCGCTATAATTCCGTTTTCAATTGCTTTGTTAATATAATTGTGTAGTGTGTCTTTGTCTTTAATTACTACTGTGTTTTCT
>Ga0310691_10007957_pt1 | contig 10973 bp, 21 predicted proteins | sample 176DNAGHGlowgp2_FD_203887 | JGI IMG/M metagenome (GOLD analysis project Ga0310691, IMG submission 203887) | Sheep rumen microbial communities from Palmerston North, Manawatu-Wanganui, New Zealand - 1766 DNA GHGlow gp2 (v2) (version 2) | ecosystem: Host-associated > Mammals > Digestive system >... | reverse complement strand
CAAAACACTCCGTCGTTAATTAGTCATGCCTGCTATAGGTCTGGCTATTTTTTTTAAAACCCCTTAAATCCTTATAAATGTAGCAATGATTAAAGGCGCTTTGGAAACTCATACCTATCGCGTTAGCTGGAGTCTACGTATTCTGGCTCGAGCGCACTATTACCCGGCATGGAGAATTCTGGAGTCCGGGCCGACATACCAAAGTTCATTGCTCAAGAGGGAATCACATATAAGCTGCCAACTCTACGATTCCCTCTTTTTTTTTCGCCGGATCTAGAAACTTAAAGGCCTTATTAATAGAAAGAAAATTCAAGAGTTATGAAAAATATATTAAAAGCGATTACAAAATTTATAGTGTTTGGGATATTTGTAGTTCCCCTTACACTCTTGATAATCGAACAAACATTACTCAGAATAAACGGAATTGGACACTTCTTAACTTATTCAATTCTTGCCGGGATCTTATCAATAACCAGATCAATAGTTGGCGATGATGAATATAAGAAGTTTGTCAACAGTGAAAGACTTACCTTCGACGTTCTGAGTATGGAGTGGGAAAATAGATTCAGGCCTTTAGATTAGACCTGAATTTTTTTTATCCGTCTATAATCTTTCAAGACCCTTATTACTGAAACTAAAACTTAAAAACAATGAAAGTAGAAGATATTGAATTCTATGGTGCAGAAGTTTATTTCCCACAAGATATGAAAGATTTTTGGAGCTCAATTGGTTTTCCAGAGAGTGATGGATGGAAGATGCACCTAGATCATTGTACGCTTGGTCATAGAAGTAATATGACCGTTGAAACTCTCCTATCAGCTTATATAAACAGAGAGGAGAGATGCGAGTTAGTTATTGATGCAGTTGGACGATATACACTCCCAAAAGATAAAGGAGAGGGAGAGGTCATAGCATTTAGAGTAAAAAATAATAGAGTAGTTGTAGATGATTACTCGATGAAAGGAGAGAATAAGACTTTCCATATAACAGCTTTTACTAAGGGAGATGCTAAACCTAAAGATTCCAATGAGATAAGAGATTGGGAATTAATGGGAGAAATGAAGCTGTCCGGTCGCATTAAGTTTTGGAAGAAGAGGGAAAATTAAACCCTTTTCTTTTTATCCTTCAAAACTCTTATTAGTAGTTGATAAAGCCATATTTATAGAATCGATTTTAATAGAGCCCCGTCGTGATGATAAGGCTCTATTTCCTTATATATGGTGGCTATAGTTCAGTTTGGTTAGAGCGATGGATTGTGGTTCCATTTGTCGTGAGTTCGAATCTCACTAGCCACCCTTGATAGATCGGAGTGCTAATTTGTTGCCGGAATTTCAAATATATTGGTGAAAGGCTAGGATGTCCGCCTAGACACTCCTTTCTTTTTTTTACCGTCTATAGAGATTTAACTGCCTTATTAATGTAAGAGAATACCTAATGTGATTTAAGTTAATACTCTTACATTTTGTTTAATATAAGTAAAATAAAAATATGACTAATTTATTAATAATCCCTTGTGGTGAGGGAATTGAGAAAACTCGTGAATATAAGAGTGAAGAGCTTGGACACTCTTCTGCTATCTATCTTCACGGTAAGTTAGAGAGAATGGCCAGATATGATATTGTAGATGTACTAGTGCAGAATCTTGAAGAAACTGGCCTTGGGCGTAAGAGCCCTGTGACGGACTTTATTGGCGACAAGTATAAAGTCCACAGAGATAAGTGCGGAAATGCTATATACTGGACTACCCCGTATATTGAAAATGCAGTTCTCGACGTAACCGTTGATGGTGTCGATGAGCCGTGCGTTGGAATCTTCTGGGTAAACAAGTTTTGCCCCGGAAGAGAAGTTGAGTGTGATGGAGAGACACACTTAACTGGGTGGTGGCAGTGTGGTCTAGTCTGCTTAAAAAGTGATAAGGAGGCTATTGAACATGCACTTAAAAAACAGAAAGAGGGAGGCTATTGTTAGCCTTCTTTTTTTTTTACCGTCTTAGAAAGCATAATACCCTTATATATGTAGAGAAAACCTAAAGAGAAAATATAAATTGGTAAGACTCTACATTTTTGTTTAACATAAGTAAAATAAGATATGGTTACAACTTTAGGCTGGGGCGCTATAGTTACCAGCATCATTATCGTAGCCTTAGTAGTTGCGATAATTATAGTCAAAAATTCGGAAGTCCTAGAAAAAATATTCGGGACAACCTTAGGAATCCAGGCAATGGCATTAATAGTTTGCTGCCTGGGAACGAAGGAAATGCAGCAGTTCATGCTTGGACAGATCGCTGCATACGCCATAGCAGTCTCGCTCTTCTTGATCTGGGTAAAGATCAATATGTTTGAGTGGGAAAAGTTATTGGGAAAGAGGGACTAAACCCTCAGTCTGAGTTTAGAAGCAAAGGAAGAGTAATTCTTCCTTTCTTTTTTTTTTGTTTCTGGTGAGTTAAAACGAGCCAGCACTAGGAGACGGAGCGAAGCGTAGTGTCCCCCTATTAAATCCTTATAATTGAATTTAGTCTTGTCATAATATAGTGTAGGAGAGAATAATATAGAAGAAATTTTATATTGTTCTCTTCTATTTCCACCTGCGGCCCACCTCACCACTCACTTCGTTCGTCGCCACCGCAGGTGATCATTCAGAGGAATTCCTCTGAATGATAACACTACAATGTTATCTTATCTTTTCCTTTGGATGAGAACACCAGAATGAAACGTATGTCGAGCTGGGGTGAGACTAGTGGAATGATTGGTGGCAATGATTAAAAGAAGTGCACCTTTTTTGTCTTAGTGATCTCATATATAGAGAAATCAAGAAAAAGTTTACAAAATGGTGCTTTTTGCCATTATGAAGCCTTTAAATACTTACTTGTGAAGAGGAGGACGCCTTCGGCCTCCTAGTGCAAAATGAAATTTAACTTTAAAATTAAACAGAATTATGGAAAAACAAAAAGTAGTAGTACCAAAGGGAATCAGATATATTAGTGAATGGAAAGAATTTAATATACCTGATTTTCCTTGTATTTTTAACAAACAGTTAACGGGTTGTGGGTTTACTGAGTATTGTATTACAAATCCTGAGAACATCATTCTTTGTTCACCTAGAAAGATATTACTAGAGAACAAAGAAGAACAACATCCAGAAGTCCTTTATGTAAGAAATGAGCTAGAAAAGAGCTTAAATATTGATAAAGATTTGACTTTAAGTAATCCAAAAGGAAACGCCGAAGAGGACTCAGATCAAGATGAAAATAATTTTAAAGATCAAATAGAGAGTTTAGAAGAACAAATAAAATCTTATACACTCTCTAGAGAATCTAAAAATTTATCAGTTAAGATTCTAGTTACTTATGATTCTTTCAGGTATGTCAGGGAGGCTTTAGAATCATTATCTCTAATGTCAAAGTTTAGAGTAGTGGTGGACGAGTGGCAATCAATTTTCACCGACGCCACTTTTAAATCATCTACTGAGATTGAGTTTCTAGATCACCTAAGAGGAATAGATAGGCTGTGTTATGTCTCTGCTACTCCAATGATTGACAAGTATCTAGAAATGATGGAAGAATTTAAAGATCTTCCTTATTATGAATTAGACTGGGGCGAAGAGGACCCAAGTAGAATAATAAAACCAAACTTAATTGTTAACTCTTGTAGATCTATCACTAAAGAAGCGGAAAAGGTTATAAACTCATATAGAAACGAGCCAGACCATGTTCATGCATCTTTTATAGATGAATCAGGAAAAATAGTAGAAATAGAATCAAAAGAGGCAGTTATCTATGTTAACTCAGTTAGAAATATTTGTGATATAATTAAAAAGACCGGTCTAAAGCTAGAAGAGACAAACGTATTGTGCGCAAGAACTCCAGAAAATGAAAAGAAGGTTAAAAAAGCGTTTGGAATTAGTGGCAAGGTTCAGGTCTTAGGGAGAGTTCCAACTAGAGAAGAGCCAAGAAAGATGTTTACTCTGTGTACAAGAACTGTATACTTGGGGGCGGATTTTTACTCAACCAATGCCAGATCTTTCATTTTTAGTGATGCAAACATTGATTCTCTAACAGTTGATATAACTCTGGATTTGCCTCAGATACTAGGAAGACAAAGACTAGATTGTAATCCATGGAAAAACGCCGCCACCCTTTATTATAAAGTAATTGATAGTGATGGTAGGATAACTCCAGAAAGATTTCAAGATAGAATAAAAGAAAAAGAAAGAATAACTAAGAATCTACTAGACGGTTATTTAGATGCTAGGCCTGAGGCTAAACATGATATAGCAATAAAATATCAGAAAGACACTAAAGCCTCTAATTATAAGGATGACTATGTAGCAGTCAATACCCATGGTGGAACAGATTTAATTCCAGTGTTCAACGAGTTAGTTAGAATTTCAAACCTAAGAACATATGAGATTCAGCAAATAGACTACAAAGATAGATTTAATGTGTTCTCTTCACTAGAAGCATCTGCTGATTTTTCTGATAGAGAAGTTGATGAGGCAGTTGCCACATTTGATGAGATAAAAACAATAGTTGATAGGCTGAAATATATGTGCAGCGTAGAATTAGATCCAAACCAATTCGAAAGATTTATCTGCAGAATACCTACTATATATCAGAACTATTATCGAGTTCTTGGCATAGAGAGGATTAAGTCGCTTGGTTATAATAAGTATTACCTAGACAAAGAATATGATAAGCTTTTTGGTAATCAGGATGTGGACCAAAAAGTGAAAGACATGATATTTGAGACATTTATTGTTGGAGAAAGATACTCAAAGTCAGATATAAAAAATACTCTAAAAGATCTATATGATTCTGCCGGATATAATAAAACAGCTAAGGCAAATGATCTGGAGGAATACTTTGAACTTAGAGACTGCCAGATAACTAACAAAGAAACTGGAAAGCGTGATAAAGGTTTTGAAATTATTAAAAAGAAGTAAACCCTTAAGAATAGAATGAAGTATACATTTGATTCTTGGGTTTCAGATAATCTTAATATTGGAAAACTTAGGGACCTCTTACTTGCTTGGATTAAGGATGAGTGGAGAGCGGCCGACGAGGAAGCAAAGAAACGGATGAGCGACATAATGGAGATAATATTAACACAAGATCTAAGAGAGGTGCTAAAAGATCCTAAGATTGTCTCATTTGGTCTACTTGATTCGGCTGTGTTCTTAAAATCGCAAATAGAAACAATATATAATTCAGGGCGGACAGGGAAGTTAGAATAAATAGCTCCCCTGTCTCTTTTCCTTATTTATGTATGATTGACGAGAGAGAAATAGTAATAGAGTTTAAAGAGATTGACAAAGAAAAACTAGATCTTGAGGCTTCTTTGGCGGCTATGCATATGTGGTTAGAGGGGAAGAATCATATAGAGTTAATGAGGCGATTGTGGGAAAAAGCAAGGCCCGACTCTAGGATGACTGAGTTCTTAAGGTCAGAGAATGCCACACCACAAAACATAATCGGCCTAATCTCTCATCTAGTTCATAATAATTTCCTAAACGAGTACAAGGCAATTCTATTTTTGATGAATATGTCAGAGGAGGGAATACAAAAAGTAATCAATGGGGAGGAGGACTTTTAAATGATACCGAAAGAAGAGTTATTCCTTGGTGCTTGGGTTTGTGTGCCTGAGCTTATTTATGATTATGGCCCGGACGATTATGATTTAGGTTATGTCCAGATTACTAAGTTAGAGGATAATGAGGTATGGACGACCGGGCTAAACGAAATTGATTATAATGAGATCGACCCTATTCCCCTTACTCCCGAGCTCTTAGATAAATTAGGATTGACAGAATTTGTTGATGTCGCCTTATTTGATCATGAGACTGGGATGCAAAAGGATGATTACAAAGGAGCGGGGAGGCTGGAGAGTTTTCATGAGTTGCAGTACCTAATGAAAATGATACACGGAAAGGAGATTGAGCCATGACATCTGAGGTAATATCAAAACTAACCGACTTTATATTGTGTTCCGGATTTAGCGAGGAAACTACGGCCGGACTTAAAGATATAATAGAGGTTCTTAAGTCAGGGAAGAGATTTTGGGTTGCTCGAGATGAAGATGGTGAGTTATATTTATATGAAGACCTACCGAATCGAGAAGAGAACTGTTGGGATGGAGGAGGTGGAGATATTTATGAACTTCCGGCCGACCTATTCCCCTCGCTGACTTGGAAAGATGAACCAAAATTAGTAACCTTAGGATTATTTGTAGTCGATGATTGAGAAAATTAAGAAACAGATTGCAGATTTAGAAAAGAGTCTGACTGATAAGAAGGCTGAATTAAGAGAAGCAATTAAGGTGGAAGAGATAGAAAAATTAAAACCTCTCCTCCATGGTTGCTGTCGAATTAAGTCTCATACCTCTATCGCCTACCTAATTAATATATCGGGGATTGAGATAGATGATTATGATCCCGACTACCTTGATATAGAAGCAGAGAGGGTGATAATAATTGAAACTGACCTCCCGGAGATTAATATAGACGAGGATTTCTTTATGTTTAACCCGGGGACAGACAGGATAGAATCAATGCCCGAGGAAAAAATTTGGGAAGTAATTGGTAAAGATATAAAAGAATGTCTTGGATAGAACTTAAAGGAAAGTTGAAGGTTGGTGAGTGGGTACAAACAACGCAAATCCACTCTCATCCGGCAGGCCTTGGTTATTTCGAAAAAGGCTCGCTAGTTCAGGTAATTGCAGTTCACCCGATTGATGGTTATTCAATTTCTGACATATCGGGTCATGTTGTTGAAAAAATAGGTTGGATAATATGACACAAGAAGAATTTTTAAAAGAGTATTCTGGGAAATTCATTGAGATATCCGGACATGAGGTAGCTTGGTTATTTGAAGTCTCTCGGGCAGATTTTTCTAAGGGGAATGAAAACTTCTTGGGCTGGATTGGTGCTAAGAATATTGTCCTTGGAAATAATATTGTTATCGAGAAGTATTATGAGCCAGGCGAAGGAAATGACATCATACTTAGACCGGAGGATAAAATAATTGTCTACGAATCTAAGGAAAAACTAGAGGAGAGAATTTTTGACTATCTTAGAAATACGATCTTAAAGTATGAGGAATGCACAGGAGATTGAGAAATACCTAAGAGAAGAGGCTTTACCTGAGAGTTGGAGAAAAGAATTCATCAACCGGCTTGAAAGTAATAATCCTGAGTATAGTGGGCAAGGAATAAATTTAACTGACTATATAAAAAGGCACGTCAATAATCCCTTTAATATTGTCATTGATGCTTTTTCTTGGGGGACCGGGGAGGAAAGAGATAAATGGGCAGTCTATAGTCAAAGGTTCATAGATTGGCTTAAGGGTTATGAAGATACAGCGAAATGGCTTTATCGGCTGGAATCTACAAAACCTGATTCCGGCCTATGGTATGACTCGCGTGGATTATGGTGTTGGGATAAAAATGGAATTGGTTGTCTCGGTGATGAGTGTAAAACCAAGAACCTACCAATGGACTATGACGCGAGATATAAGAGATACGGCCGGGATTGGTTTTCTTCCTGCAGCCGAAAAGAAGACCTCCTGCATTGGTACTCGAAAGAAGATGCCATGAATTTAATATCACAGGGATTTGTCTTCACTCGATATCTGGCCACCGAGTTTTATGAATATCCACTTGAGACTACTTTCATAAAACACACCTGCTTAAAGAGAGAAGTAATAGATTTTTCAGAATTATGGGAATAGCAGGAACAATTATCTTGGTGGTTTTTATAGGAATTACTCTTTTTGTCGGGATTGGAGTCTGGATTTATGCTCTTAAAAATGATATTCCTATGACAATGACTCAGTCGGTAGGGAAGATTATAAAAGAGGCAGAGGAAAAGAAAGAAGAAAAGAGACAAGAAAAAGTATACTCAGATCTAGTTGAGGTAATAATGAAAAAAGCAGAGAAGGTAGAATAAGCCTTCTCTTTTTATTCCGCCTCTAATGTCTTAAAGGCCTTATTAATAGATAAAAACATAAAACAAAATGAGTAAATTAAGTGGAATGACTACGGTTACGACCCTAGTTAATAAGCACACCGGAGCACGTTGTAAAGCAGCTCCAGGTTTTACACTGGGTGGGGAACAAGCCTACCTGGTCAAAGACGGCGACCTGAACAGATGCGAGTTGGAAAACTACAGCATCGGTCGCACTAAAGGTTATGTAGAGGGTTTAGTATGCGGCCTGGCGCTGGCCGGTATTGTCTGCTTGGTAGTGGGCAACAAGAAACCCAAAAAGCATCATGAAGAGGAGAAGTAATTCTCCTTTTTCTTTTTAAACTCTTATGAATGAATATGAGCTTTTTAGGAATATTTTGTACAATATTATTTAGCTTATTATTTGGAGCTGGGATAGGAATTCTTATTATCCTATCCATTCAAAAACGAAAGTACAGATATTGGTTAAAAGAGAAAGAAGAAACTGACATAATTGGAACCCTTGGCATACCTGAAAAATTTGCAGAGGACATAAGAAGGAGCTCTTGTCCTGTCATAACAGTAACGCCAACTAAGGTTTATTACTCTTGTAGTATAGGAACAGTTCCAAATCCTATTGTTGGTGGAACATTTAGCTCTAATCTATCAGATTTTCGCGAAATTAAAATAATAGGCGAATTTGTTGATGGATTGAGATTATGTTCAATTGCTTTCGGAGATAAAGTGCCAGTTCAAGGAGTGATAAATATAGTAATCTTATGATAATAATAGCTCTTTTAGTTATTTTATGTATAGGTGTAGGAATTGGGCTTTGGGTTGGATATCATCTATTTGACCCTAGTTTCAGTAGAAGTAGAAAGAAGATAATGGTGTTTGGTACACTAATGATACCATCTAGAGAAGTAGAGGCGCTAAAAAATATTGAAGAACTTACTATATTTATTGGTGAGCCAGGCAAAGGTGAAGGATGCCACATTTATGCCGCTCAAGGATTGAGTATTCGTGAGAGTGGATATGGTGGGTTTGAAAGCGGAACCAGACAGAGAACTATCTGGGGAGCATCTTTTAAGCCTGCCAAAGATGGTAGTGAGTTTAACTGTATCGTTATACCAGGTAATATAACTGAAGATGGCATAATAACAGCCTCATATGAAAAGACTCGCCAATCATTCCCGAGACCTTGTTTAATCAATATAATAATATTCTAATATGGAAAAGAAATTAATGAGAAGCAGAACCGATAAGAAAATCTTTGGTGTCTGCGGAGGAATTGCTAAGTATGCAGAGATAGATTCGACTATAGTTCGTTTAATCTTTGTAGCTAGCTGTCTTGCATTTGGGAGCGGCTTAGGTATTTACTTAGTAGCTGCCTTAATCATGCCAGTTGAAGAGGAATAAACCTCTTCTTTTTTATACCGTCTAGAAAAACTTTAGACTCTTATTTATGTAGAGAATACCTAGAGAGAATAAGATATGGTTAATACTCTACATTTTGTTTAACCTACTAATCATTAAATACAATGAACGGTAAAGATATTATAGCTGGCCTTGGCAGAATAGCATTAGCTGGCCTGGCCGGAGTTGGGGCCGCTGCAGAAGCGGCCGAAAGAGAAAAACGCGAAGACGCATCAATCGGGACTATCAATATCCCTAGCGATGAGATGCGTGGGATCCAAGGAAGGAGAATGATTCTCCAAATTCGAGGATCTGAAGTACGAAAGGTCGACCCGTGCGATTTTATTAGCACGGCTTGGCTTGTATGGGGTGCAAAATTCCGCCCCTACGCAGGAATGAGCGCCAGTCGTATTGAGATTGACGCTGTAATCAAACCTGGAGAAACAGTTCCCTGCCGATATTACATCGGAAAGGAGTCTCATGCCCGAAGGGGTTATGTGACTATTATGGAAACCTCCAGGTGGTAATAAGAACAGCCTTTTGGCTGTTTTTTTTTGCTATTCATAGACCTTTAAATTCTTATATATGAGCTTAGGAGAGGGGTCTGCAGAAAACCAACTCTCTGGGTTGGAGCCAATAATGGATAATCCTGAGGAGAACCTCCAGCCGACTGAATTGAATGGGATCCTAGACGTAGGAGCAAGTAGCTTCAGTCAAATTTCTTTTTTTTTTCTTTTAATGCCTTATTGATATGATTACGAAAGAAATATTATATAATAGATTAGTTAAAGACAGTAGGAGAGCAATGATTATAGGAGGGTATATATTTCCCGTTAAAAAGAACGTGGATAAGTCACACACCTTTAGAAGCGAAAGAGAGTCTGGTATAATACAATCACACTCTACTCCGAATGTTTCAAATTTTCTTGATTTACTACATAACAAACTTATAGAGTTGAAGAATGAAATAGTTTATCCAGAACTTTTTAACTATATTGAAGAATTTCCAATTATTATCAATTCAGAAATATATAGGGTTGTGTTTGGAGAAGAACCAAAAGAAGAAAGTTGGAGAATTGACTTAATGTTTCCCAAACTATTTGTGGCATTTGAGGCTGACTCTATTATGTATCATGATGAGATTTTTGATATTAAACGAGACAGATATATAAAATACGTAACTGGATGTACTAGTGCAAGAGGACACTTTGGAACCAGTAATGAAAAATATTTAAAAGAGAGATTTGAAGCCCTGTGGACAGATATTTTATACCCAGCATATAAACAGGCCACCTCTTCTGCAAAAGTAAAGGGGAGGAAAATAAAGAGTGACGAGTCTGTGTTTGATTCTGTAGCAATTGATAACTCGAACTATATTGTTGATCAGTTTTTATCTGAGAGAAGTAATAAATGTCTTGTTGATTTCTACAACAAATACTTAGCAATTAAAGAGCCCCACTATCATTTTGAAATGGACAGTATGTATCTTAATATTAAAGATCTATCTAAGGAGGATAAGAAGCTGTTTGACAATAAGATAGACTATTTTGAAGACAAGCTTAGAGACTTTATCAAGTACATGTTCGACAAAGATCTAAAAGTTATAAAGCCATAAAATT
>Ga0310691_10007956_pt1 | contig 10975 bp, 7 predicted proteins | sample 176DNAGHGlowgp2_FD_203887 | JGI IMG/M metagenome (GOLD analysis project Ga0310691, IMG submission 203887) | Sheep rumen microbial communities from Palmerston North, Manawatu-Wanganui, New Zealand - 1766 DNA GHGlow gp2 (v2) (version 2) | ecosystem: Host-associated > Mammals > Digestive system >... | reverse complement strand
ACCGCTATGACTACAAGATGGAGAACTATGCCGCCGCCAAGTTCCGCATCACGCGCAACCAGACGGGTGAGGATTCCTTCATCTTCTGGAAGAACGATCCCGTGATTGCCGAGCAGCTGCGCCAGCACCACCTGGAGTCTCGCCTGCTGAGCTTCACCGCCGACGATGACGACAGCAATGCCGCCTGGCTGCACGACGGCATGCTCCACTTCAACCTGGGTGGCGACAAGTGGGACGTTCCTCGCGACCAGCTCTCCCTCAAGGGGTTGCACAATGTTTATAACACGATGGCTGCCGGCCTGTCGGCCCAGGTATTTGACATCCGCAAGGACGTCATTCGCGAGGCGCTGGCCGACTTTGAGGCCGTTCCCCACCGCCTGGAGTATGTCGACACGGTAGACGGCGTGCGCTACATCAACGACAGCAAGGCCACCAACGTGGATGCCTGCTGGTATGCCCTCGAGAGCGTCAACGAGCCTTGTGTGCTCATCCTGGGCGGCGTCGATAAGGGGAACGACTACACCGAGATCGAGGCCCTGGTCAAGGAGAAGGTGACGGCCATCGTCTGCCTGGGCCTGGACAACGACAAGCTGCACGCCTTCTTCGACGGCAAGGTGCCCGTGGTGACCGATGCCCGTAGCATGGGCGAGTGCATGGACAAATGCCGCAGCCTGGCCCACGAGGGCCACACCGTGCTGCTGTCGCCCTGCTGTGCCAGCTTCGACCTGTTCAACGGCATGGCCGACCGCGGCAACCAGTTCAAGGAGTGTGTCAAGAAATTCAAGGCTGGTAAGTGATATAGAGTATTAATGATTTATCCCCATTCTACCCATGGCTCAGAACGAAGTTCCTATTACTAAATACCACGAGATATCGCGCAAGTATGGCGATCCCTGGATCTGGGGCATCTTCATCATGCTGATGATTATCTCGATCATTGAGAGCTACAGCGCGTCAAGCCGCGAGGTCGCTAAGGTCGGCCTGTATGCACCCCTGATCAAGCAATGCCTGTTCCTGGGCGTCGGTGCCCTGCTCGCCATCGGCCTGCTGCACGTGAACTACAACAGGACGTGGTTTCTCTATCTGGCAGTGCCGATACTGGCGATATTCTCGGTCGTCAGTCTGCTGTATGTGATGAAGTTCGGCGACCTCATCAATGGTGCACGTCGCTCGATGACCATCATCCCCGGCTTGCCGTCGATCCAGCCGTCGGAGTTTGCCAAGTTGTCGATTGTCACGCTGTTGTCCTATATCCTGGCCAAGTCCCAGAAGAACAAGGACATCACCAAGCGCGGATTGTTGTGGACCATCATCGTGGTCTCTATCTATTGCGGAATGATGTACCAGAGCGGCTTGACCAACATGCTGCTGCTCTTCAGCATCAGTGCGTCGATGTTGCTGATCGGCGGTGCCCACGTCAAGAAGTTTGTGATCTTCATGGTGTTCTTTGGCTTCATTGCCGGTGGCTACGTCATCATCAAGAGCCTCAACGACGACAAGGAACAGCTCATCCAGGAGGTGCAGGCATCCCAGCCCGGCATCGACCGCGAGCAAGCCGAGGAACTGCTGACGACCCCCTCGGGAAAGAAGGAGGTGAAACGCGAGGGGATGCGCATGGGCCGCATCCAGAAGTGGCTCCGTCGTGACTCGCTGGTCTATGACCCCATCACTGCCGAGAATCAGCAGGAGATGTTCTCCCGCATGGCCCAGGCCAACGGCGGCCTGGTCGGCGTCGGTGTGGGACGCTCCCGCGAGTGCAGCCGTCTGCCGCTGGCCTTCAGCGACTACATCTTCTCGATCATTGTCGAGGAGACGGGCTTCTTTGGCGGTCTGTTTGTGATTGCGCTCTATCTGTCCCTGCTGGGCAGGGCGTCGATGATCGTCAGACGCAGCAAGCGAGTGCTGCCGTCGCTGCTGGTCATCGGTATGGCGTCCTACATCACCTTCCAGGCGCTGTTCCACATCGCCATCAACGTGGGCGTGTTCCCCGTTTCGGGTCAGCCCCTGCCCCTCATCTCGATGGGTGGATCGTCGATGCTGGCCATCTGTGCCGCCTTTGGCGTGATGTTGAGCGTGAGCCGCACGATTGCCAATCAGGATAACAAGAATATTAAGGTCGAGGAGGTTCCCATCATCGAGGGCCTCGACGCCGAGAATCCAACCGAAATACCTGCTAAAAATGTCTGGAAATAAAGAAAAAAAACAATTAAAAGTGCTGGTGAGCGGTGGCGGCACGGGCGGACACATCTTCCCCGCCCTGTCCATCGCCAATGAGGTGCGCCGTCGCCACCCCGAGTCCAATATCCTCTTTGTGGGGGCCGAGGGCCGCATGGAGATGGAGAAAGTGCCCGCTGCGGGCTACAACATCGTCGGTCTGCCCGTGAGCGGCTTTGACCGCAAGCACCTGCTGCGCAATTTCAAGGTCGTGGCACGCCTGTTCAAGAGCATGAGGCTGGCCCGCAGGGTCCTCAAGGACTTCAGGCCCGACATCGCCATCGGCGTGGGCGGCTATGCCAGCGGCCCGATGCTCAAGGAGGCCCAGAAACAGGGCATTCCCACCCTACTGCAAGAGCAGAATTCCTATGCCGGCGTGACCAACAAGTTGCTGGCGGCCAAGGCCGACTGCATCTGTGTGGCCTATGAGGGCATGGAGCGCTTCTTCCCGCAGGACAAGATCGTCCTCACCGGCAACCCCGTCAGGCGCAACCTGCTGGAGTGTGGCGCCACGCCCGAGCAGGCACGCCAGGCGATGGGCGTTGATCCCGACAAGCACACGATCCTCATCATCGGCGGCAGCCTGGGTGCCCGCACGATCAACAACGCCATCATCGGCGGTCTGGAGAAGATCGGTGCCGCGGCCCACGATGTCCAGGTCATCTGGCAGACGGGCAAACTCTATGACCAGCAGTGCCGTGAGGCCCTGGGCGCGTCGGGCGTGAAGAATGTGGTGCAGATGCCCTTTATCAGCAATATGGATATGGCCTACCGTGCTGCCGACCTCGTCGTCTCGCGTGCCGGTGCCAGCTCGATCTCGGAGTTGCAGCTGCTGGGCAAGGCGGCCATCCTGGTGCCGTCGCCCAACGTGGCCGAGGACCATCAGACCAAGAACGCCTTGGCTCTGGTGAACCGTGAGGCGGCCATGATGGTGACCGATGCCGAGGCTGCCACCCGCCTGGTGGACACGATGCTCGACACCGTCACCGACGCTGCGCGCATCAGCACGCTGGGCACCAACGTCTCGGCCATGGCCCTGCGCGATGCCGCCGAGCACATCGTCGATGAGATCGAGAAAATCTTGAATCGATAGCCTCTTGATGACAACGGCTTGCAGATAGTTTTACATCATCATTTTTAAATCCCCAATCACTCATCATCGATCAACTTTTAAATAATAAAACAGGAAAAATGAAAGAGTTTGATTCACTGTACTTTGTGGGAGCTGGCGGCATCGGCATGGCTGCCCTGGAGCGCTATTTTCTGGCCCAGGGCAAGCGTGTGGCCGGCTATGACCGCACTCCCAGCGACTTGACCCATGCACTGGAGCGGGAAGGTGTACACATCGACTATGACGAGAATCCCGCGCTCATTCCCGACTACTGCCGCGACTCGTCGCGCACGCTGGTGGTCTATACGCCCGCTGTCCCCGCCTCGCATCAGGGATTGACCTACTTCCGTGAGCACGGTTTCGATGTCGTCAAGCGGGCGGCGCTGCTGGGCGTTGTGACCGCCCACAGCAAGGCCCTGTGCTTTGCCGGCACCCACGGCAAGACCACGACCTCGAGCATGGCGGCCCACATGCTGCACAGCTCGGGCATCGGCTGCAACGCCTTCCTGGGCGGCGTGTTGCGCAACTATGACAGCAACTTCCTGCTGTCGGCGACCAGTCCCTACTCGGTCATCGAGGCCGACGAGTTTGACCGCTCGTTCCACCACCTGCGGCCCCATGTCGCCGTGGTGACCTCGACCGACCCCGACCACCTGGACATCTATGGCACGGCCGAGAACTACCTGGAGAGCTTTGCCCATTTCACCGAGCTCATCCAGCCGGGCGGTGCCCTCATCGTCCACACCGGCCTGGCCCTGCAACCCCGTGTGGGCAAGGAGGTCAAGACCTACACCTACAGCCGCGACAATGGCGACTTCCATGCCGCCAACATCTGCAAGGGCAACGGCGAGATCACCTTCGACCTGGTGACGCCGTGGGAGACAGTGCCCGGCATCAGCCTGGGTGTTCCCGTCGACATCAACATCGAGAACGCCATCGCTGCAATGGCGGCCTGCCGCCTGGTGGACACGCCCCTCGACGCGATGCGCGACGCCATGGCCACGTTCATGGGGCCCAAGCGCCGCTTTGAGTTCTGGCTCAAGGAGCCGGGCGAGCGGGGTAGGGTGATGATCGACGACTATGCCCACCATCCCGGCGAACTGCGTGCCAGCATCGCGTCGGTGCGCGACCTGTACCCTGGCCGCCAGTTGACTGTCATCTTCCAGCCGCACCTGTACAGCCGCACCCGGGATTTCGCGCCCGAGTTTGCCGCGGCACTCTCGCTGGCCGACGAGGTCATCCTGCTGCCGATTTATCCCGCCCGCGAGGAACCCATCCCCGGGGTGACGAGTGAAATGGTGCTTGAACAGGTCACAAGCACAAAAAAAATCATTTACTCAAAAGAAAATTTGATTGGGTCAATAAAAAAGAGTAATTTTGACGTTTTATTGACAGCGGGTGCCGGCGACATCGCCAATCTGCTGCCACAAATTTGCGTCGAATATAAGAAGCAAAAGCGTTGAAACGACTGATACAGAATACAATACTGGTGGTGATGGCGACTGCGCTCATCGCTGGAATCTTCTGGGCCCGTTACAAGTCCAGGGGTGAGGTGTGCACCAGTGTCGTGGTAGAGGTACTCAACGCCGACAGCACATCGTTTGTCACCCCCGAGGGCGTCCTCAGCGACCTGGAGCACCAGGGCATGAAGTTCAAGGGCAAGCGCATGGCCGACATCAACGCCTCCGACATCGAGAAGGCGCTCGACCACTCGCCCTACCTCGAGGCTACCGACATCGTGAAGTGCCTGGACGGCCGCCTGCTCATCCGCGTGAGCCAGCTGCTGCCCGTGATGCGCGTGTTCGACGGCGACCAGTCCTACTACCTGAACCGTGCCGGCAAGCGCATGGACGCGTCGATCTATTATTACAGCGACGTGCCCGTCGTGCAGGGCCACTTCACCCGGCAGTTCCCTGCCACGCGCCTGCTGCCGCTCATCGACTATGTCGAGTCCGACTCGTTGCTGCACTCCCTGGTCACGATGTACACCGTCAGGGACTCCAACAACATCATCATCGTGCCCCAGATCAGCGGCCATGTGGTCAATATGGGCCACGTCGATGGATTCAAGAACAAGTTCGCCAAACTCTTGCTCTTCTATCGCGAGGTGATGCCCAAGCGCGGCTGGAACACGTTCGACACCATCTCGGTCAAGTGGGACCATCAGGTGGTGGCTACCCGCCGGACCAAGGCCGTTGTGCAGACCTTCGAGTATGACCCCGAGGATGACGAGCAGGCTCCCGACCTCGAGACGATGGACGTGTCGGTCAAGAAGAATGATGCCGGTGGTGAGGCTAAGAAGGCCGACGTGGCTGCAGCGCCCGACGACAAGTCCAAGAAGGCCGACGATGGCAAGAAGGCCACTGACAAGGCCAAGCAACAGGATGACAAGTCCAAGAACAAGAAAAGTAATTAATCATAACATCTTGACGTAACAACAGACAGAGAACAACAAACCAAAATTAAAAAATAATCAATACACCAATCATTGTTTTATGGAAAAGAAACAACATATCGTAGCACTTGAAATCGGAAGCTCTAAAATCGTTGGAGCTATCGCCGAGAAGACTTCGGCTGGATACTTGAGCGTCAAGCACCTGCAGGAGGAACGTCACCTCAACAGCGTGCGCTATGGCATCGTGCAGAATGTCGAGAACATCAAGACTAGCATCAACCGTATCCTCAAGAACCTTGAGGGTATGATCGACGGCCGCGTGACCCAGGTCTATCTGGGCGTCGGCGGCAGGTCGCTGCACAGCATCGTGAGCGAGGTGAACCGCAGCGTCGGCTCGACCGAGGCCATCACCAACGAGCTCATCGACCGCATCATCAAGGATGCCACCAGTACCCCTATCCGCAACCACGACACCATCGATGTCGTGCCGCGTGCCTACTATGTGGACAAGGTGGAAACCCCTAATCCTGTGGGACAATTCGGCTCGTCAATCAAGATCAAGGTCAACCTCATCGTGGCCAAGCCCACGCTGATGCTGAACCTCAATAGGCTGATGACCTTCGGCATTCCCGCCAAGGGCTTCATCGTCACTCCGCTGGCCGTCGCCAAGCAGATCCTGAGTGACAGTGACCGCGAGCTGGGCTGCATGCTCGTCGACATGGGCGCCGAGACCACGACCGTGGCCATCTACAAGAACAAGTCGCTCATCTACCTGAACACCCTGCCCCTGGGTGGTCGCAACCTGACGCGCGATGTGATGATCGGCCTCAACGTGATGGAGGAGACGGCCGAGAACGTCAAGAAGAACATCAACAATCCCCTCGACCCCGTCAATGCAAGCAACGTGGTCATCGAGGGCGTGAATGCCCGCGAGGCAGCCAACTATATCAGTGCCCGCACCGGCGAGATCATCGCCAACATCAATCAGCAGCTGGCCGATGCCGGCGTCTCGTCCGACGAGATCAAGAGCATCGTCCTCATCGGTGGCTGTGCCCACCTGGGTGGCCTCAAGCAGAAACTCGAGGACACGACCAAGATCAAGGTGCGCATGGGCCAGAACCCGACCTCGATCAATATTCTCAACAGCGAGATCAACCGCATGGAGTATATCGAGGTATTCTCGCTCCTTGCTGCCGCCGCCGAGCGCATCGAGGACGACCAGACCTGTGTCGAGCTCAACTCGGTCGTTGAGGGTCCCGTGATGCCCCAGGGTGCCGGATATGCACCCCAGTATGAGGAGCCCGTCAGGCCCACCGAGCGCGGTGACGTCCGTCCCGAGGGCAGACCCAAGAAGAAGGAGAGCCGCTGGGACAAGTGGAAAACCAAGCTCACCAACCTCATCTCGGAAGATACCGACCTCGATGACGAGCAGTGATTTAGCGCAATGAACTCATTTATTTCCTGACTAAAATAAATACAACACAATATGGACGACAACAGTATCAAATTTGATGGAACTAACCAGGGTCCGCACGCAGCAGGTAGCGAAATCTTGTCCACGCTGGACAAGAACTCGGGTTTCCAGGACAGGGAGAAGCCCCTCACCATCATCAAGGTGATGGGTGTCGGTGGCGGCGGTAACAATGCCATCAACCACATGTATATGCAGAATATCGAGGGTGTCTCGTTTGTAGTGCTCAACACCGACCGCCAGCAGCTCAACGAGTCGCCGGTCCCCAACCGCGTGCTGCTGGGACCGAACACGACCCACGGCCTGGGTGCCGGCAACATCCCCGAGACGGCACGCCGTGCCGCCGAGGAGAGCGAGAGCGAGATCGCTGCCCTCTTTGACGATGATACCAAGATGGTCTTCATCACCGCCGGTATGGGTGGTGGTACCGGTACCGGTGCCGCTCCCGTCGTGGCCCGCATCGCCCACCAGAAGGGTGTCCTCACCATCGGTATCGTGACCATCCCCTTCCTCTTTGAGGGACCCCGCAAGATCCTCAAGGCTCTTGCCGGTGCCGACGAGATGGGCAAGTATGTCGATGCCCTGCTCATCATCAACAACCAGCGCCTGACCGAGATCTACAGTGACCTCGACTTCACCAACGCCTTCGGCAAGGCCGATGACACGTTGACCATCGCTGCCCGCAGCATCAGTGACCTGATCACTGTCAAGGGTAAGATCAACCTGGACTTCAATGATGTGAACACGACCCTGCGCGAGGGTGGTGCCGCTATCATCAGCTCGGGCTACGGCACGGGTGAGCGCCGTGTGACCAAGGCCATCGAGAACGCCCTCGAGTCGCCGCTGCTCAAGAACCGTGACGTCTATGGCTCACAGAAGATCCTGATGAATTTCTATTACAACCCCGATAGCGATGCACCGCTCAAGATGGAGGAGATGAACGAGATCCAGGAGTTCATGGCCAACTTCGACAAGGAGGTGGATGTGATCTGGGGTATGGCCTACGATTCCACCCTGGCCGACCAGATCAAGGTGACCGTGCTGGCATCGGGCTTCAACGTGTCGCTCGACAAGGAAGCTCCCGTGTCGTCGGTATCGCGCCGCGAGCCCGTCGTGGCCGAGCCCAAGATGTCCGACGCCGAGCGCCTCGAGATCGAGTACGGCTCCAAGGCTATCAACGAGTTGACCCAAAATCAGCTGCGTGCCCGCTACATCGTGCTCTCGCCCGATGAGATGGACGACGATGATGTCATCGACATGATCGAGAAGACTCCGACCTACAGGCGCAAGCCCGACTTCCGCAGCCAGATCAAGGAGCGTCAGCAGGCCGCCAGCCAGGACAGGCCCGTCGAGGTGCCCAAGTCGGCTGCCAAGCGCAACAACATCAGCGACTCGCCCACGATCGACTTCGGCAACGATTGATAATAACCCATCAATTTAGAGACAAGAATTTATAGTAGAGACTAGATAATGCTCACATTACAACTCATCAACCAGGATCCCGAGGACGTGATCCGTCGCCTTGCCATCAAGCACTTTGACGGTCGCGAACCCATCATGCGCATCGTGGAACTGGACAAGCAGCGCCGTGCGCTGCAGAAACAGCGCGACGACAACGCCGCCGTACTCAACAAGATGGCTGCCCAGATCGGTGCCCTCATGAAGCAGGGCAACCGTGAGGAGGCCGAGAACGTCAAGGCCCAGGTGGCCGGCCTCAAGACCGCCAACAAGGAGATTGACGACAACCTCACTGCCGCCCAGGACGAGATTACCGACATCCTGCTCAGTGTCCCCAATGTCCCCTATAGCGGTGTGCCCGAGGGTAAGACTGCCGAGGACAACATCGTCGAGAAGACCGGTGGCAAGATGCCCGAGCTGGGCGAGGATGCCTTGCCCCATTGGGACCTGGCCAAGAAGTATAACTTGATCGACTTTGACCTGGGTGTCAAGATTACCGGCGCGGGTTTCCCCGTCTATGTCGGCAAGGGCGCACGCCTGCAGCGCGCGTTGACCCAGTTCTTCCTCGACGAGGCCGGCAAGGCCGGTTATCTCGAGATCGAGCCCCCCTTTGTGGTCAATGAGGCTTCGGGCCTGGGCACGGGACAGCTGCCCGACAAGGAGGGACAGATGTACCACTGCCAGGTGGACAACTTCTACCTTATCCCCACGGCCGAGGTGCCTGTCACCAACATGTACCGTGACGTGATCATCCCGCAGGAGGAACTGCCCAAGAAGAATTGTGCCTTCTCGGCATGCTTCCGCCGTGAGGCTGGTTCCTATGGCAAGGACGTGCGTGGCCTCAACCGCCTCCACCAGTTCGACAAGGTTGAGATCGTGCGCATCGAGAAGCCCGAGAACTCCTATGCCGCCCTCGAGGAGATGAAGGATCACGTCCAGGGTCTGCTCGAGAAGCTGGAACTGCCGTGGCACATCCTGCGCCTGTGTGGCGGTGACATGAGCTTCACCAGTGCCATTACTTTTGATTTTGAAGTGTGGTCCGGAGCCCAGAAGCGCTGGCTCGAGGTGAGCAGTGTCTCCAACTTTGAGACCTATCAGGCCAACCGCTTGAAGTGCCGCTATCGTGGCGATGACAAGAAGACCCACCTGTGCCACACCCTCAACGGGTCGGCACTGGCGTTGCCGCGCATCGTTGCCGCTCTGCTCGAGAACAACCAGACGCCCCAGGGTATCCGCATCCCTGCCGCCCTGCAGCGTTACACGGGATTTGACATCATTGATTGATGTCGGCCCCATTGGCTGTTTGACAAGAATGATTCATCTACAGGCACTGTCCGCTCTATGCTGCATGGGGGCAGTGCCTGTTTTCACCTTAATTTTAACGCTCATCGATTATTGATCACTATGGCACAGAGAAAAGCCTGGCTCGACTACATGAAGTTCATCGCGATGTCACTCGTGGTGTTCCATCACACGCCCCCTCGTTACAATCCTGCCCACGAGGTAGCACTCGTCTACGTCGGGATGCCCATGTTTTTCTTTGCCGCCGGCTATCTGTTCAAGGTCGTCAAGGAGCAAGATTTTCTCACCTTCCTGCGCCACCGTGCCCGCAAGATATTGATCCCTTACACCACCTTCTTCGTGGTCTTCTATGCCCTGTGGCTCGCCGTCGGGCGGCGCATGGCTGGCCCCGAGGAGATGGCCATCGACCCGTTGACGCCCTTGTGGCAGTTCATCCAGGGCCGCCCCGACGTCGTCGTGGCACCGTTCTGGTTCCTGGCCACGATGTTCACCATGCAGCTCATCTATTATCCCATCAGGCGTTACCTGTCGGGCGCATGGCCGCTGGTGGTGTCTATCCTGCTGTGTCTGTCGCTGCTCGTCTTGCCCGACATCGAGGTCCTGCACCTGTGGAACTTTGACCGCGCCCTGCTCTACATGCCGCTGTATGCCTTCGGCAACTGCTGCAAGGACTTTGTGGATTCCTTGCCCTACATCAAGGTGCGTCATGATGCGTCGGCGGGCGTGAAATCGGGCTCTATCGCCTTGATGGTGGCGCTCGCGGCTGTGGGCATGGCATTTCTCATCATCTCGCCCGTGTCGATGGAGGCTGGCCTGGCCTATGTCCTGGCCCCCGAGGCTGCCATCCTCTTCATCCCGCTCTATGTCTCGATCAGCAAGTGGCTGGCCGATCGCTTCGGCCCCAGCCGCATCGCCCAGAATGTTGCTATCACGGGCATCACCTTCCTGGGCTTGCAGAACTACCTCATCGGCATCTTCAAGATGCTCGTTTCCAAGGTGGTCGGCCCCGAGTCGCTTAACGAGA
>Ga0310691_10007955_pt1 | contig 10976 bp, 10 predicted proteins | sample 176DNAGHGlowgp2_FD_203887 | JGI IMG/M metagenome (GOLD analysis project Ga0310691, IMG submission 203887) | Sheep rumen microbial communities from Palmerston North, Manawatu-Wanganui, New Zealand - 1766 DNA GHGlow gp2 (v2) (version 2) | ecosystem: Host-associated > Mammals > Digestive system >... | reverse complement strand
AATTTTTCAATGACTTATAGTGCTACTGCAGAAGCTTGTGACTTGACCTTAACTTCCTCTTCCGAATCTACAAAGCTCAAGAATAATAACTTGATTAATTGGAAGTCATCTTCAAATCTCTTAACAATAGATTGGAAAGAGTTGTAACAAATAACTGCACAAATCGCAACTCCAAGACCGAATGCCGTAGCAATCAATGCGGAGCCGATACCCATTGCAACTGCTGCAGATTGGTTACCTTGAGATGCAAGATCTTGGAATGTATATAAGATTCTTACAACAGTACCAAACAGACCTAAGAATGGTGCAACACCGCCAATAGTACCTAAAATTGTTAATCTGTGTTCAAGTTTTCTTACCGTTAGAGCAGATGCAATATCAAAAGATCTTGAGAATCCTTTCTTTTGTTCCGAAAGTATTCTGACTGCTTCTTCCGTTACTTCACCAATAATACCGCCGCATTGAACCGCAAGATTTTGAGCTCCTATAAGGTTATTTCTGTTAAGTTCCTTTTGCAGTTTTGGTATAAATTCGATTACGTTTCTTTTGTTTGCTTTGTAAAAAGCCGCTCTGTCAATTGCTACCATAACAGTTAAGATTGAACAGATTAAAATCGGTAATAATACCGGCCAATCTAATTGAATTGAATGTAATAATAGTTCCATAATTTATTCCTCTTTTCTTTTTTTTCTTTAATTTAATACCTCGATGCATTGAATACGTTGTAATCAAACGTAAATTGTATATCGATACTTTGTCCCTTGAAATCAGCTGGCAACGGTCTGAAAGGTGCCGTTAACTCAACCGCTTTTAGAGCAGCCTGATCGGCTGAAGGAAGTCCCGAAGATTTATTAACACGACAACTTAGTAATCTGCCGTCTTTTGCTATTTTGAATAACAAAACTACACGCTTTGATTCATTTCCTTTTGGAGGATCCCAATTCATTTTAATTCTGCGTTGTAATTCTCGCATATAAGGACCAAAATCAGGTTCTTTAAGTGCATCAATACCCGGAACACCGCCTCCACCGCCCGGATTACCAAGATTGCCGGTTCCGCCGGTGCCTGAGCCTGTTCTTCCGAGTGAACTTCCGCCTGAACTGCTTTTGCCGGGGGCTAATGATGGTGCAGGAGTACCTGTTCTGGAACCTGTTGTTGAACCTTGTCCTGAACTTCCGCTGGTTGAACCTGTCGGTGCCGAAGTACCTCCGATTGGACCTGTTGCGAGAGTTTTACCTACAGGTGCATTTGACGGTTTTGGAATTCCAAATGGTGTTGTCGGTTTAGCTACAGGAGTCGGAGAAGCTACAGGGCTCGTACTTGGTCTTGCCGTCCGTGGTGCAGGTTTTGCCGGCGAAGGCTTATTTACTGCTGCAGTTTGTGTTTTTGCAGGTGTTTGTTGCTTTTGTTGCGCCTTCTGTTGTGCTGCCTGCTGTTGTTTTTTTATAATTTTATTTGCACTGCTTGCTGCCGCTGATGGCTTCTGAGGCTTTGACGGTGCAGGAGAAGGCATGGAAACTTTTCTTTTAGGATCATTTATACCGCCGCTTCTTGAATTAATATCCGCACGATATCTTGTTTTCATGTTTCTCGGCATTGCCTCTTTATCTACAAGTACAAATTCAATATCTTTTTTTATTTTTGCATCAGGTTTTTTGAATGTAAATAATTGTATACCCAAAAGTGATAATACAATTGATATTAACCATATTAACAATACTACTCCCGGATGAAGCGCCGTTGAAATTGCCAATGATTTTTTTATTGGAATTACTTCAGGTTTTGTTGTTACAATTTTGGGAAGCTCATATTTCGGCTGATTTGCATCTTCATCCGTATCATATAAAAATTTTTTTCTTTCTATTATTGACACAACTTATATTTTAACCTCTACCCCTTAATACTTTATTAGAATAACTATATTATACTACAAAATAAATTATCCGTGTTACTTATTTTAATTGAAAATGAAAAATTGAAATGGAAAATTGTTTTAATGTATATTAAATTTTACTCTGATAAATTATTGCGAATCAAAATTAACAATTTTCCATTTTACATTTTCAATTTTTCATTAAATAAACTAATTTTCAAAGCTATAATTTGACGAAGATACCGTAATAGGTTGTGTTAAATACAATCCTATACTTGAATTTGCAGGAATTCTAACATCTTGTCCTTTGTCTACTGCTGATTTAACAAGTCCTCCGCCTGCACCGACTGCAGTACCCAATGCAACACCTCTGCCGAGTTTGTCGCCGCCTGCTAGAGCTCCAAATACTAATCCTGATAAAGCACCGGCAGCACTACCTACTACTAAATCTTTTGTGTATTCTTTTGCAACATCTTTTTTAGTTCCGCCTACAAGTACACCGGTATTATCATCTGTTTTTATTATCGCTGATATAGGGATTTGTGTTCCCGTTGGAGTTGTAATTTGGTTAAATCTTACAGCTAATTTACCGTTTAAACTTCCATGCTTTGCAGATTTAACTTCTGTCACGGTTCCGCTTACAGAGCTTCCTGCAGGCGCAACCAACTTATTATTGTAATAAAAATCTTCTCCTAAAACCATATATACAGGCTGTCCTGCAGAAACACTATCTGATGAAAGCTCTGTAGTTAATGTTGCAGTAAAAGTACATCCTGCCGGAACTGTAATAACGCTTCCTCGTAAAGGTTCATTATTATAGGTCACAGGCTGCTGATAACCTGCATTAGTTTGTTGAATCGGATATTGAACTTGCGGTTGGCTATAACTGAAATTAGTTTTAGCAAATGCCGAATTCAATGATACTAAAGAAATTAATATTACTGTTGAATATAGTTTTTTGTAATTCATATCTTGCTCCTCTTTTAGTAATATTTATTATCATGCACTATTTTATTAGTTATACTTAAATTTGTCAATTTTGTAACCTTCTACATTATTAATAACGATTTGATTTTAAAATTGTTCATAAATATAAACAATTAGCGACTAAGTTATTTGTATCAATTATTTTTAATGTTTATTCTCCAAACGGGTAATGAAATCAGGTAAAAATATTTCATAATAAAAATGAAAGGAGTTATTAAAGTTTTCTGTATTTACTTTTGAAATTAAGAAAGGAGGTGTGATATGCACGTTTTAAGAATAGTTGCGTATGCTCTTGTAATTACAGGTGCTATTGTCTGGGGTATTGTAGGTTTCTTCAACTATAATATTGTATCAGCATTATTTGGTGATGCTACACTTATGTCAAGAATTATTTATTCACTTGTCGGTATAAGTGGTATTACATTACTTGCAACTACCGGTTTTGAAGAATGTTACTGTAATTGTTCGGACAGAATAGAACACTAATTAAAACTCCGTCACTTATTTATTCCTCTCCGTTTGGAGAGGAGTATGACGGAGACGATAAATATACGATTGGTTAATTTTCTGTTATCGCTTTGGCTGCAACAAAAGCTGTTGACCAAGCATTTTGTAAATTAAACCCTCCGCAAAAACCGTCAATATCAAGTGCTTCTCCTATAATATATAGCTTCGGATAAAGTTTTGATTCCATTGTTTTAGAGTCTATTTCATTTAAGTCGTATCCTCCTGAGGTTACTGTTTCTTCACCCTTATCCGTACCCGTAATTTCAAGCTCAAAATTATGAATTCTGTTGAGCATTAAGTCTCTTATTTTACCGTTTACATCACAAGCCTTTTTTGAGCTAAATTCGCCTGAAATATATTCGGCAAAACGATTTGGAAAAATTATAGATAGTATATTTTTTAAATCTTTGTGCGGATGAAAGTTTAAAATTGACTGAATATCAAGTTCTTTAGGATATAAATCAAAGCTTAATTTGTACGGAAATTTTTCTCTTGATTTTATTGAGGATATAGTATAAGTGAGCGGACCTGATATTCCAAAATGGGTAAATAATAAATCATCGGTAATTTTGCAATCTTTGTTATACACATTTTTTAATACAATACCGCTAAGAGTTTGTTCTGTTGCGGATTTTAATCCGACAAGCGAAGGCTTATAAGGTACAATTTTATGTTTTATACCTGTAATCGTATTGCTTTTTAAACCGCCGCCTGTTGATATTATTATTTGAGGAAAATAGTATTCCGATTTATTTGTTTTAATCTTGTATCCGTTTTCGATTTTCGATACTGTATCAACATTTTCTTTAATAAAATGAGAGTTTTTGATTTTATCAAGAATTTTGGTTCTGACTTCTTTAGAATCATTTGATACAGGAAAAAATCTTCCGTTATCCTGTGAGTAATATTTAATTCCAAGCTCATCAAACAGAGATAATGTATCACAAGTTGAAAAGTTAGAAAAAACAGAATACAAAAATTTTTCACCTCTCGGATAATTCTTTGCAAGTTCTTTAAAATCATATTCGGCATGAGCAAAATTACATCTTCCGCCTCCTGTCGGAAGAATTGTTCTAAGTGGTGATGAATAATCAAATAAAGTTACATCAATTCCTTCTTTTAAAAGATAATAAGCCGCAATACAACCGGAAGCACCTGCACCTATAATTCCAACAGGCTTTTTAGGCATAATTACACTCTTGTCCCATATAAAACAACTTGCTCCGGATTTTCTAATTCATCATAAAGCTCTGAAACGGTTTTATGAAATAGGGGATGTACAAAATCCTGAGCAATCTCAAGCATTGGAACCAACATGCAGGCTCTTTTATGGAAAAACTTATGCGGAATCACTAATTTGTCTGTATTAATCAATTTATCATCATAGAATAGTATATCTATATCAATTGTCCTATCCGTATATTCTCTTTTTTCCGTTCTTTCTCTGCCTAACTGTGCTTCAATTCTTTGCAGAACAATTAATAACTCCTCCGGAGTCAGTGCTGTTGATATTTGAACAATCGCATTAACAAACCAATTTGGCGAATCCATTTGCCAAGGTTCTGTTTCGTAAAAAGAAGATGATGCCACAATCTGTATATCTTGAGTCATACCAAGAATACTTGCCGCCTGCTGAACATAGCCAAGTCTGTCACCTAAATTTGAACCTAATGATAAATACACAATCGCCATATTTTGATTCTACATTTTTTTTGTAAATTTTGTCAATGTAAATATTTATTAAGAATAAAAATTCTATTGTTAAAAATAAGCGCAAATGTGGAATATACAAGCAAGAGGCATGGCAAGGAATGACATATTGCCTATAATGTATACAAATTTTAAGAATTTGTAAAGGAATACCAGCCTCAAAGTTACCTCATTGTTCCAACTCCCAAGGATGTGTATAGTTGATTAGTTTACGTACGAATTTAACAAGTTTAATGGTTCAAAGAAATCTGTCTAAAGCCACTGCAGGCATGAACAGAGCTATTGAGCAGATGACAACAGGATATAAATTAAATCACGCAAAAGATAATCCTGCTAATTATGCCATGATGAAAAATATGGAAACAAAACTCAGAGCTTGGGAAAGAGCAGGAGACAATATTTCTATCGGAAATGATATGTTGGAAACCGCTTCGAGTAATGCGGAGTTGATTGGTAAGCATTTAATAAGAATTAGAGATTTATGTCAACAATCCGCAAACGGTACATACGGAGAAGCATCAATAAAAGCGATTAAGGCTGAAATATCCGCAAGGGCAGATGAAATTAACAGAATAAAAGAGTGTGCTGAATTTAATGATATAAAACTTTTCGGTGATTATGACAATGAAGGTAATATAATCCCTAAAGAAATAAATATTCAGGTTGGTATTGACGGTTCTGCTTCATCAAGAATAGGTGTTGATACAACCCTCGATTTAAGCGACATGGCTGATTTAGAGAGTTGGGATATTACAAATGCCGAGTGTTTGGACAGGCTTGATGGAATTTTGGATAAAGTATCTGCTTACGAAGTAAAAATAGGTTCTGCGCAGAATCGTCTTGAATGTGCATTAGAGCTGACGGAAATTAATACAACAAATCTTACTTCTTCAATATCAACCATTCGTGATGCAGATATTGGAAAAGCCTCAAGTGATTACATAAGATATCAGATACTTCAACAGGCATGTGCAACATTACTTGCAACCGCTAATCAAATGCCTGCAATTGCTCTGCAGTTACTTTAGCGCTTAATTGCTCCCCAAGCTCGAATATAACCTTTTTCATACATCAACAAATAATAATCACCTTTTTCAACATAATCAATAGAAGCCTCCATATGCACATATTTTTGAGGCGGTGTTGCACCTGTTTTGGCATATTTTTTATCAATAATATCTTGGATTTTAGCTTGCCGTTTTTCTTTTTTTAACTGTTTTTTTTCTTCCCCTGTAGGTCGCGTATTTGACTTATATATTTTTTTTACTTCTGTTTGGTTTTCCGCTAATTTAAAAACCGGAACTATTGCAATAAGTTTTTTTGATTCTATTAAATATAAAAATTCTCTGTCATCGGAAAGCGCAAGTTGGTAATATCCCGGAGTGATATAATTTCCGTTATGATCTGATATGTAATCTTGAAGCAATAAAACGGGTTGTTCATCCGTAGGAATTGCATATCGGTATATTGAATCCTGATGGACCAAAATTCCTGAAGGTGTTGGCGGATATGGTGCTGACGGAGCTAAATAATCAACACCTCTTAAAACGGGTACATCTATCATAATTTGTATACCAGCTTTCTCATGGCTTCATCTACTTCTTTAAAGTTTTTTCCCAAAAGCTTTGCAGAGGCGACGAAAATAACGGAAATATACCTGTCGGATATTGCTTCCTCTTTTATAAGTAATCTGTAACTTTCACGCATTAATCTTTTGATACGATTTCTTTTTACCGCTCTTTTATGAATTTTTTTACTCACAACAAAACCGATTTTTGTTGGAGATTCATTATTTTTTTCTTTACCTAAAAACATAGTTATTCCGTCTTTATGTAAAGACTTTCCGGTTCTGTATGTCGCAGCAAATGCCGAGCGCTTTTTTAGTCTGTACTCTTTTGGAAGCATAATTAGATAATACTACAATGCTTAATTATAATCAAAATAAATTCAATTGAGGGGCTAAATTATCGACATCAATTTCAGCTTCCTTCTTACGTCCTGCAAGATTTTTTGATAAATCCTTCTGCATTTTTCGCATAAGTTCTTCAGAACGTGATATAACGGCTTTTGGAAGTCCTGCCATCTTTGCAACTTGAATACCATAGCTCTTACTTGCACCCCCCGGAACAATCTTGCGTAAAAATTCAATCTCGCCGTTTTCTTCGCTTACGGTAATTCTATAATTTTTGATTTGAGGATATGTTTTTGTCATAACATTAAGCTCGTGGTAATGAGTTGCAAAAATACATCTTGCTTTGATATTGTTTGCAATATATTCGGCAACTGACCAAGCTATTGCAACACCGTCATAAGTACTTGTTCCGCGACCTATTTCATCAATTAAAATAAGGCTTCTTTCTGTTGCATTATTTAATATGCAGGAGGTTTCCGTCATTTCCACCATGAAAGTAGATTTACCTAATGTTAAATCATCACTTGCTCCTACACGGGTAAATATTTTATCAATAACTCCTATTTGGGCAAAATCAGCAGGGACAAAAGAACCTATTTGCGCAAGAATTGCAATTAGTGCATTTTGACGCATATATGTTGATTTACCGGCCATATTAGGTCCTGTTAAAATCATAAACTGAGTTTTTAAAGTATTATTTGCATATAATTCAATATCGTTAGCAACATATGTCCCAAGCGGTAAAATTTGTTCAAGTACGGGATGTCGCCCGTTTTTAACAATAAACTCATTACCTTCACTTACGATAGGACAAACATAATTTTGCTGAACAGCAGTTGTTGCAAAAGATGTAAATACATCAAGTTGCGCAATGCAATCTGCAGTATCTCTAATTATTGAAACAAATTCTTTTGAATAATTTCTGAAATCATTAAATAATTTGTATTCAAGCTCAAATGCTTTAACTTGAGCATTCAAAACTTCGTCCTCATGCTTTTTTAATTCATCGGTTATATATCTTTCTCCGTTAGAAATTGTTTGCTTTCTTATATAATCCGCAGGAACTTTATCAATATTAGAATTAGTTACCTCAATATAGTACCCAAAAACTTTGTTATAGCCTACTTTTAGGATATTAATTCCTGTTCTGTCTTTTTCTTTTTTTTCAAATTCTTTGAGCCAATTTTCACCGTTATACATAAGATCTCGAAGATAATCGAGCTCTGCATTCACTCCTTCTTTTATAAGCCCGCCTTCTTTTAATATTTGAGGAGCATCTTCTTTAATTGTTCGTTCGATTAAATCAGCATAATCATATAATACAGAGAGGTTTTCTTTTACATTATCAAATGTGTTTAATCCCATTTCTTCTGTTATTTCAACTAATTCAGGCAGGACATTTAAGGATAATTTTAAACTTATAAAGTCTTTTGGATTAGCAGTTGTATTACTTAATTTTGTTGAAACTCTCTGAATATCATAAATGCTTCTTAATTGCGACTGAAGTTTTAATCTGCCATCTGTATCAGCAACAATTTTCTTTACCGTTTCCTGACGTTTAAGAATTTTATCAATATTCTTCAGCGGTTGGCAAATCCAGCTTCTTAAAAGTCTTGCTCCCATGTTTGTAACGGTTTTATTTATTGCCCATAATAAAGAACCGTAGTTATTTTTTTCTCTTAGTGTTTCAACAAGCTCAAGATTTTTTCTTGTTCCCATATCAACTGATACGTAATCGGAAAGCTCATACAATTCTATTTTTTCAAATTTAGGAAAGCCTTCTTTTGTATTTTCCCAAATATATGCCAATAATCCGGCTGAGGTTCTGAAGCCCAACGGACAAGTATTATATCCGATTGAATCAAGTGATGATACCTTATAAACCTGTTTTAGATTGTTTTTTGCCCAATTTTCTTCAAAGACTTTTTCAGGCACCTTTGAACAATTATAGTTATCAGTAATTTCATCAGGTAAATCTACCGTTTCTTCTCTTACGATTTGAAATGGCTGAAGTTTTAATTTTTTAGTAACTCCTATAACTTCAGAAGGTTGAATTCTTGCAAGCTCTGTTAAAAGAGTTTCATAATCAAGTTGAGTTGCTTTAAATTCTCCCGTGGAAATATCCGTGTATGCAAATCCCCATTTGTCTTTTTCTTTTAGAACCGCACACATATAATTATTTTTATTTTGGTTTAAAAGATTACTCTCATATCTTGTGCCGGGTGTGATTATTCTGACAACACCACGGGGAACAATTCCTTTTACAAGCTTCGGGTCTTCAAGTTGTTCACAAATAGCAACTTTTATGCTTTTTGCAACCAATTTTTCCAAATATCCGTCAACGGCTTTAACAGGTATTCCTGCAAGCGGAATTCTGCCTAAATTACCACATTCTCTCCCCGTAAGAGTAATTTCGAGTTCCCTTGACATTAAAATTGCATCTTCAAAGAAGGTTTCGTAAAAATCTCCCATCCTATATAACATTAAACAATCGGGATTTTCTCTCTTTATTTCCAAGAATCTGCGCATTGCAGGAGTCAAATCGTCAGGTGCTAACTCCCAAGTATTAACCATATTTATCTCTGACTTTGCCATATTAGGATTTTATCACAGAGTTTTTTTGTATACTTGAATTGTAAACATTTCTAACAAAGATATATATTACATATTGTTAAACCTAAAAAAAATTTGTATAATAGTGTAGATATTACACTTAGTTGACTGTAGGGATTGATTGTATTGAAAATAGCGCCAATTGACAACAAAAATAAGCATAATTCCGCCCAAAATAATGCTCGTAATGCTATAGGCTTTAAGTCCTCTATTGTTACGAATATGCTTGGTGCGTCCGGTGCTTTAATGCAGGGAATTGAAAATAAGGGCTATGTAATATCATTTCTTATTCAAGACGGTTTGGGCATGACTTTACCTCGTACGATTACCGGTTTCCACCGTGATAAAGAAGTTACCGGTGAATATAACGTAAAAGAAGGGCTTGAAGTATTGGGCAGAGAAGGTCTGACAGGGCCGTTTATGATGTCTGTTGCGCCCTTGATGCTTTGGATATCGGGAAAAACATGCAAAACGGCAGGTACTAATACAAGATTAATTAAGATAATCGGTAAAAACTTTAAATCAATGCTTGAAGGTTCAACCTTTAATAATGCCGTCAGAAACGATAAAAAAGCCTTCAAAAATGAATTTATACGTTATAATATCGAGAAATTCTATAAAGATACTATTCCTGAAGATAAAAATTCCGCAGAAACAATTAATTACATAATGAGCGAGTTTGATAAACTTAACTCTAAAGATAAGAAAATTGTTGAAGAAGGATACAAAAATATTCTTAATAAGATAAATGACAATATGGTCAAAGTATCTCCAAATCTTGAAAATATTTGTAAATTTGTAGGTGAGGTTGACGGTAAAAAACAGATATTTGCATCAGGAGATGTAATAAAAGCTATTAATAACTTTGCAAATGATGCTATAGAAAAGAATACTGAATTTAAAGATATCGATTCCAAAGCGGTCGAAAATATAAAAAATACTCTTGCTGCAAAACGATTAGGTTTCAATATAGCAACTGTAGGTACTACATTAGGCGGGTTGTCAATTCTGCCTAAAATATATGCTTATAATAGTGTTGCTCCGGGAGCACAGCATTTAGTTCAAGATAAAGATGAGTCTTGTGCCAAAGACAACAATAAAGATAATTCACAAAGTATTGCTTTTAAAGGTAAAGGAATAAATTCAGAAAGTTTCTTGTCTAAAATCGGAAAATTTTTGACAGAAAAAGTTCCGGCATGGTTCCAAAGAGAATTTGAATACAACGGATATAATTTTACACCGAGCTTAATGGCATGTTTGTCATTATTCGGATTACTTTTGCCTAGAGGACTTAGAGCTTATGACAGAGCTTTAGTCGATGAAAACGGCAAAAAGGATATGACCGAAATAAACGAAATTTTGGTAAGAGATACT
>Ga0310691_10007954_pt1 | contig 10976 bp, 8 predicted proteins | sample 176DNAGHGlowgp2_FD_203887 | JGI IMG/M metagenome (GOLD analysis project Ga0310691, IMG submission 203887) | Sheep rumen microbial communities from Palmerston North, Manawatu-Wanganui, New Zealand - 1766 DNA GHGlow gp2 (v2) (version 2) | ecosystem: Host-associated > Mammals > Digestive system >... | reverse complement strand
GCCGCGTGGCGACGCCGCTCGCGTTCGAGACGCTCGGCCTCGCGCCCGGCGCGCGCCGCGGCGCGCCGACGCTCCCGGGGTTCCGGTAGGAGAGGCGCGCGGCGGAGTCTGCGATGCTGCAGGGCGGAAACGCGAAACGCGCCGGCGGGGCGGGGGAGGGCGGGGAAGAGACGCTCTCGGGTTCCGTCGCCTCCGTCGTGTACCGCAACGAGCAGTCGGGCTGGACTGTGCTCAAGGTCGAGATTTCCGGCACCGACCGCGCGCCCGACGGCGCCCGCACCGCTTCCCTCGTCGGCAAGGCTCCCACGGTCTGGACGGGCGAGGAGATCCGCGCCGTCGGCCGCTGGGAGCGCCACCCGGAACGCGGCCTGCGATTCGCCGCCCGCACGCTCGAATGCGTCGCCCCGACCTCCGCGGCGGGGCTGGAACGGTACCTCGCGAGCGGCATCGTGAAGGGCATCGGCCCCAAGCTCGCGGCGCGCATCGTGAAGCGCTTCGGCGACAAGACCCTGGACGTCCTGGAGCGCGATTCCGGCCGCCTCGCCGAGATCGAGGGCCTCGGGCTCGCCAAGCGCCGCGCCCTCAAGGCGGCGTGGGACGCCAACAGCGGCACGCGCGACGCGATGGTCTTCCTCCAGGGGCACGGCATCACCTCCGGCACCGCCGCGAAGATCTACCGCGCCTACGGCGAGCACACCGTGGCGGTCGTGAAGCGCAACCCGTACCGCCTTTGCGCCGACATCGACGGCATCGGCTTCGTGAAGGCCGACGAAATCGCGCGCAAGACCGGCGTTCCGCACGATTCGCCCGAACGCGCCCGCGCCGGCATCTACCACGTCCTGCAACAGCTCGCGGACGTCGGCGGGCACTGTTTCTGCGAGCGCCCCGACCTCCTGCTCGCTTCCGGCGACCAGCTCCGGATCCCGATCGACGTCCTCGAAACTGCGCTTTCGGAGGAAATCGGGGCGAAGCGCCTCGTGGACGACGGAGGCCGCATCTACCTGCCGCGCCTCTACCGCGCCGAGAGGCGCGTCGCCGCCCGCATGGTTTCGCTCCTCGACACCCGGTCGCGTTTCGCGCCCGTCAAGGCGGACGCCGCCCTGGAGTGGGAGAAGAAGCGCCTTCCCTTCGCGCTTTCGGACGCGCAGGCCGGCGCCGTGCGCATGGCGCTGGAGAACAAGTTTTCCGTCGTCACCGGCGGCCCGGGCGTCGGCAAGACGACGATCATCCGCGCCCTCTGCGACATCTGGGGCGCCCGCCGGCTCGACGTCCGGCTCGTCGCCCCGACCGGGCGCGCCGCCCGCCGCATGGCCGAATCGACCGGACGCGAAGCGGCGACGATCCACAAGCTGCTCAAGTGGAACCCGCAGCGCGGGCGCTTCGTCCACGATTCGGAAAACCCGCTCGACGCCGACGTCGTCATCGTGGACGAAAGTTCGATGATCGACGTCGAGCTCGCCTCCTCGCTCTTCTCCGCGGTGCCGCCCTCCGCGACGCTCGTCATGGTCGGCGACGTCGACCAGCTTCCGTCCGTCGGGCCCGGGAACGTCCTGCGCGACGCGATCGAATCCGGCGTCGTCCCGTTCACGAGGCTCGACGCCATTTTCCGCCAGAAGACGGGCGGCTGGATCGTCCGCAACGCGCACCGCGTGAACCAGGGCCTCGATCTCGACGTGCCTCCGCGCGGCGAAGAATCCGATTTTTTCCTGATCCCGTGCGAAGACCCGGACCGCACGCTCGCGATCGTCATGGAACTCGTGCAGAAGCGGATTCCGCGCAAGTGGAACCTCGCCCCGCTCTCGGACGTGCAGGTCCTCTGCCCGATGCACAAGAACCTGCTCGGGACGGATTCGCTCAATTCCGCGCTGCAGGCCGCGCTCAACCCCACCGGCGCCGCGCTCCGGCGGTTCGGGCGCGAATACCGCGTCGGCGACCGCGTGATGCAGCTGCGCAACAACTACGACAAGGACGTCTCGAACGGCGACATCGGTTTCGTCAAGGCGGTGTCGCCCTCGGCGCGCACGCTCACCGTCGATTTCGACGGCCGCGAAGCCGACTACCTCGAATCGGAACTCGACGAACTTTCGCTCGCCTACGCCGCGACGATCCACAAGTCGCAGGGCAGCGAATACCCCGCCGTCGTGGTCGTCGTGGGCCGCCAGCACTACGTGATGCTCAAGCGCAACCTGCTCTACACCGCCCTCACGCGCGGAAAGAAGCTCGTCTGCGTCGTCGGTTCGCCCGCCGCCATCCGCATGGCGATCGCCGACAACGACACCGCGGCCCGCCGCACGGCCCTCGCGGACCGCCTCCGCAACCCCGTGCTGCCCCCGATCGCCGTCATGGCGCCGCCCCCGCTTCCGCCCGCCGCACCCGCGTGACGCCGGCGCCGGGAAGGCGGAAAAAAAAGAGGCCGCGCGATGCGCGGCCTGCTTCTGCCTGTCTTCGCGGGAACCAAGGCCTCTTCGAAGAACCTTGGTGGAGCTAAGGAGGGTCGAACTCCTGACCTTCTGAATGCCATTCAGACGCTCTACCAACTGAGCTATAGCCCCATGTGTCGCGGACGGGGCGGAAATCTAGCAAACTCCCCGCCCGAAGTCAAGCGGAAAATGCGGAAAAATTTTCTTTTTTTTCGCGTTGACCCGGAAGAAACGCCTGTGATACCCTTCGCACCCGTCGAAACGCCCGTGCGCGCGCACGGGCCTTACACCCCCGGTTCCGCTTTCCGTCGCATTCGCCGCAGCAACACAAAACCAAAGGAGATCAGACCATGAGTGCCAGCAGGAAACAATCCGCATCGCGTACAGACGCCGCCCCGGAGAAGATTCCGTCCATCAAACTTTCAGGACTCTGGTTCTCGCCCGCTGCGGCCCGCAAGGCGAAGAAGGCGGCCGCCCCGGCAAAGCCCGCTCCGAAGGCGAAGTCCGCCGCGAAGCCGGCGCCGAAGCCGAAGGCCCCGGCAAAACCCGCTCCGAAGGCGAAGCCCGCCGCGAAGCCGGCGCCGAAGCCGAAGGCCCCGGCAAAACCCGCTCCGAAGGCGAAGCCCGCCGCGAAGCCGGCGCCGAAGCCGAAGGCCCCGGCAAAGCCCGCTCCGAAGGCGAAGCCCGCCGCGAAGCCGGCGCCGAAGCCGAAGGCCCCGGCGAAGCCCGCTCCGAAGGCGAAGCCCGCCGCGAAGCCGGCGCCGAAGCCGAAGGCCCCGGCGAAACCCGCTTCCAAGGCGAAGCCCGCCGCGAAGCCGGCGCCGAAGCCGAAGGCCCCGGCGAAACCCGCTTCCAAGGCGAAGCCCGCCCCGAAGCCGGCCCCCAAGAAGATCCAGAGCAAAGTGAAGACGATTCCGAGCGGCAAGTCCGCCACGAAGGCCGAAGCCGCGGCAGAGCCCGCGAAAGCCAAGGTCGAACCCAAACCTTTCAATCCCGACGACGTGCCCGATTTCGGCGACGATTTCGACCAGGCTCCCCCTCCGGACGACACTCCTTTCACGGACGAAGAACTCGCCCGTTTCCGCGACAACCTGCGCGAGTTGAGGTCCAAGCTCTCCGGCAAGGCCGCGTCGCTCCAGTCCCAGTCGCTGCACCGCTACGACGAGGTGAACAACGCGGAGGACGGCACGGACGCGATGACGCGCAACACCGAACTCAAGAAAGCCGCCCTCGACGAAGACCAGATCAAGCAGATCGACGCCGCGCTCGTCGCGCTCGGAAACGGCACGTACGGGTTCTGCCAGAACTGCGGCCGCAAGATCGGCACGAAACGCCTGCTCGCGATCCCGTTCGCCAAGTTCTGCATCCAGTGCCAGTCGGACATGGAAGACGAAGCGGCGCGCCGCGGTCCGGCGGTCGATCCCGACACCGCGACGTACGAGGACTGATCCCCGCTCCGCGAACCGGTGAAGACCGTGCCCGCAATCGCCGCCGCCGTCGCGGCGCTCGACCAGGCGACGAAGGCCGTCGCGCTCCGCGCGTTCGCGGACGGCGGCTCCGTCCGGGTGGTGCCCGGGTATTTCGACCTGCGGCTCGTCATGAACCGCGGGGCGGCCTGGGGCATGCTCGCCGGGCGCCGGGTCCTGCTCGTGGCCGTCTCGGCCGGAATGCTCGCGCTCCTGTGGGCGAACCGCCGCGAACTGGCGGCGACGCGCTGCGGGCGCATCGCGGGCGGCCTCCTCGCCGGCGGCATCGTCGGGAACCTCCTCGACCGCGCCTTTCGCGGCGAGGTCGTCGACTTTCTCGACTTCCACGTCCGGGACGTCTGGGCGTGGCCGACCTTCAACGTCGCCGACAGCGCGATTTGCGCCGGCGTGGCGCTCCTCCTGGTCGCGTCGTTCCTGCCATGGTTTCGCGCTCGACGGTAGCCGGGCTGGCGTTCGCCCTTGCCGCCCTGGCCGCGGCGCTGCGGATGACCTCCGGTCCGGAGACCGGCGAGGGCGCGCCCGGCGCGCTCCTGCCGGACGCCGCCCGGGGCCCGGCCACGGTCGCCGTGTCGCGGCCGGACGAACCGTCCGTCGCGCTCGTCAGCCGGGGCGGCACGTGGTCCTTCGCGCCGCCCGATTCCGGGCGCGCCGACTCCGCCGCCGTCGAATCGATGCTCGCGGTCCTGGCGCGCGCGCCGGTCCGCGACCGCATTTCCCCGCGGCAGCGCCGGGTGCGGGGGCTGCGCCTCGCCGACTACGGGCTCGAAACGCCGCGGGTCTCGGTTTCCGTGGCGCTGGCCGGACAGCCCGCGCAGGTCGTCTCGTTCGGCGCCGACGCGCCGGGCGGCGGGGTGTTCGCCATGGCGTCCGACGGAGAGGACGTGCTCGTCGTAGGACGCGAAACGCGGGATTCCGTCCCCGCCGCCGCCGCGCTCCGCTCCCGCATCCTGGTCGAACCGGGGCCGAATCCGCCGTACGCCCTCGAAATCCGCCGCCCGGGGGAGCCCGCGCTGCGGCTGGAAAAGGGACCGGACGGGCGGTGGCGCATCGCTTCCCCGTTCGAGTTTCCCGCCGATCCGGAAGCGGCGGAATCCCTTCTCGCCCGCCTCGAAGGCCCGTCGATCCGCCGCTTCGTGCGGACGCCCGGCACGAACGAAACGGCGGCGGCCGCCGCCGCCGCGCGCCTGGAGCACGGACTCGCGCCGGACGAGGCGACCGCGTCCCTGGCCGTGTGGCGGCAGGGCGTCGCCGCGCCGGAAACGTTCGTGTTCGGGATCGAGGACCCCGCCGATCCCGGTTTCGTTTTCGCGGCGTTCCTGCAGGGCGGCGCCGTGTACACCGTCGACAAGGCCGTCGCGGACGCCGTGGCGACGCCGCTTTCCGGGCTGCGCGACCGGCGCGTGTTTCCGTTCGCGCCCGAGGATGTGCGCGGTTTCTCCGTCGGCGGTCCGGGGCGCGCCGAAACGGCGCTTTCGCGCGGCGACGACGGCGCCTGGCGCTTTCTCCTTCCGGTCCCCGCGCCCGCGGACGCCGCGGCGGCGGAACGGTTCCTTTCTTCGGTCCTGGCCTGGCGCGACGCCGCCGCGGCTCCCGCGGGCGCGTCCTCCGACCTCCGCTCGTCGTTCCCGGCCGACGCCGAAATCCGCGTTTCGTTCGATCTCGCCGGCGGCGGGACGTTCGCGGGGACGATTCTCCGCGAGTCTCCCGAAGGCGCGACCCCGGCCTGGACGATGCGGCGTTCCGGCCCCGGCGCCCCCGTCGTCCTGCTCGACCGGCATTCCGCCCCCGCGGACGCGTTCTCCGACGAGGCGCTCGCGTCGATGCGGGACCGGACGGTGCTGGCGCTTCCGCCGGGATCGGTCGTCCGCGTGGAGGCGGCCGCGCCCTCCGGCGCGCCGGTCGCGGCCGCGCCGGAGGCCGTGCAGGCGGTCGCCTCGCTCGTCACCAACTTCGTCGCGGGCGCCGTTCTTTCGCTCGCTTCGCCGGACTCCGCCGCGTGGGGCTTCGTTCCGCCCCGGGCCCAGTGGATCGTCGAAACCTCGCTTCCCGAAAAACCCGTCGCGATCCTGCAGCTCGGGTTCGAACGCCCCGACGGAACCTCGTGCGCGAGGATCAAGGGCGACGCTGCGGTTTTCGCGGTTTCGGGCGCAGACGCAGCCGTTCTCGCCGCCGGCGCGCCGCCGGCCGATCTCCAGACAAAGGAAACAACCAAATGAAGAAATTCTCCCTCCGGGGCTGCCTGCTCCGTCTCGCCCTCGCCGCCGCCGTCGCGGTCGCGCTCCTGCTCCTCGCCCTCAATTACGGTCTCGGTTGGGCCGTCGAAAAGGCGGCGCCGCAGGTCGGCCCGGCCGTCCTCGGCACGCCGCTTTCCGTCTCGAACGCCCACATCCGCGCGCTCTCCGGCCGCGCGGCGCTCTCCGGTCTCGTGGTCGGCGCGCCCGAGGGCTTCGACGCCAACGTGTTCGAAATGTCCGACTTCCGCCTCGACGTCGACGTGAAGTCGGTCTTCGCCCCGACGAACGAGCCGGTCGTCATCCGCGAAATCGTCATCGACGGCCCGGTCGTGACCTACGAGCTCAAGGGCCTCAAGGACAACCTCCACGCCATTCTCGAAAAGGTGGGTGCCGACGCCGAAAAGCCCGAAGCCAAGGAGGGCGGACGCAAGGTCTGCATCGACCGCTTCGTCTTCGACAACGCCAAGGTCCGCGTCGCCGTCGCCGGCGGCAAGGGCGCGGTCCTTCCGCTCCCGAAGATCGAACTGGAAGGCATCGGCTCCAAGTCCGGCGGCGCCACCGCGCTCGAAGCCGTCGCCCAGATCCTCCAGTCGATCACCGTCGGCACCGTGAAGGCCGTCGCCGGCACCGTCCTCGACATCGGCGGCGCCGCGCTCGAGGCCGCGGGCGCGCTTTCCGGCAAGGCGTTCGGCGCGGCGGACGCCGCGGCGGGCGCGGTCGGCGACGCGGCCGGAGCCGCGGCCGGTGCGGTCGGCGACGCGGCCGAAGCCGCGGCCGGCGCGGTCGGCGACGCGGCCGGAGCCGCGGCCGGCGCGGTCGGCGACGCGGCCAAGGAAGCGATCGGCGCCATCGGTTCGCTCTTCGGATCTTCCGGCTCGGACGGGAAGGAGGAATCCAAGTGAACGAGAACGTCTCGAAGCGCAACGAGCTTCTGGCGCGCAAGGTCGCGGCCGGCTTGGCGTCGCGCCAGATCGGCGCCGAGTGGGCCGCGACCCGCGAAGAGGCCCTCGCCAAGGCCCTCGCCTTCATCGGCGAGGGCGCCACGGTCGCCATGGGCGGCTGCACGAGCGCGATCGAACTGGGGCTCGTGGACGCCCTCCGCGCCGGGAACTACGTTTTCGTGGACCGCGACCGGATGTCCGACAAGCGCGCCGCCATGCTCGCCGCGTACGACGCCGACGTCTTCGTGACGAGCGCCAACGCGGTGACCGAAGACGGCGTGATCGTCAACATCGACGGCAATTCGAACCGCGTCTCCGCGATCGCGCAGGGACCGCGCAAAGTGCTGTTCCTGATCGGCATGAACAAGGTCTGCGCCGATCTCGATTCGGCCTTGAAGCGCGCGCGCAACGTCGCCGCGCCCGTCAACGCGCAGCGGTTCGGGCTCTCGACGCCGTGCGCCAAGACCGGCGCGTGCGCCGACTGCAAGTCGCCGGACACGATCTGCTGCCAGTTCCTCGTGACGCGTTTTTCGCACCACCCCGGCCGGATGCACGCGATCCTCGTGAACGACGCGCTCGGGTTCTAGTCCCGTTCCGCCCCCGCGCGGCCGCCGGAAGGGCGCGGCGGCCGCTACCGCCAGAAGACCATCGCGCCCTTGGGGATGTTCTTTTCGTCGATGTCGTCGCCGGAAACGACGCGCCGGCGGGCGGGGTCCCAGTAGTACGTGTCCGGGTGGTTCCACGCCGGGCCGCAGATCGCGAAGACCGGGCGCTTGCCGGAAACCGGACCGCCGGACTTGTACCCGACGAGCATCTTCGTTCCCGCGGGGAGCGCTTCGATCTGCGCGAGCGTGAGCGTCGCGCCGGCCGCCCAGTCCTTGCCGGGCGGGAAGTAGAAAGTCGAAGAGGCCGCGATTTCGTCGCCCCCGAGGTCGTGCACCGAGCCGTCTTCGCCGATTTCGAGAAGCCCTTCGTCCGAATTGTCCGAGGGCAGGTCGCCGGAGTCGCCGAGCGTGACGACCGTCCCGGCCGGGATCTTGCGCCATTCCTTGCCGGAGATTTCCGACCCTTTCTTGACCGTGCCGTTCGGAAAACGGTACGTCGTGGAGGCGGCGTCGTACTTGTCGCGCGCGATGTCCCACGCGGAAAGCTTCGGCCCGATGACGTTCCGGGCGGGCGCGGCGGACTCTTTCGGCTCCTCGGCCGGCTTCGGGGCCGGCTTGCCCGAAACGGTCGTCGGGGCCGGTCCGGCGGATTTCGGCGCGGCCGCGAGGTGCGCGGGCGGCTTCGACGGGAGCGCGGGCTTGCGGTAGAGGATTTTCGTGAGCTCCGGATCGGCGTCGAACAGGCGCCCGGCCTTGAGATCCGGGTCGAACGACGGCTTCGAGGACAGGCCGAGCCGGGCCCGGAGCGCGGGATCGGCGAACTGCATGCCGCAGCGCTTGCGCCCGCGGTGCTTGCGCTTGTGCCAGTGGTTCGGGTTCCCGAAGGCGACCATGGAGTGGGTGAGGACGCGGTCGTCGGTCACCTTGTAGGCGGACTTGAGGTCGGCCAGAAGCCGTTTGAGCGCGCTTTCCTGCGCCTTCGTGACGGGCTTGTCGTGCCAGCCCACGACTTCGATGCCGACGGACACCGAATCGATCCCGGTGAGGCCGTTCCACATCGAAAGGCCCGCGTGGTACGCGACGCGGCCGCGGTCCACGATCGCGTACGTCTTGCCGTCGGTGTCCACGACGTAGTGGCATTCCCCGTTCGCGGAGAGTTTTTCGAGCGCGCCTTTCGCGGCGCCTTCGGTCGTGTGCAGGATGATGAATTTCGTCGATTTGCGGAGCGCGCGCTGCGAGTTGCGCGGCGAGCGGTACTGCGTCGAAACCGACGACGGAGAAGGGGTTTTCGCGGCGGTTTTCGCGGCCGGTTTCGCGGCGGTTTTCGGGGCGGCCCGCCGGACGGGAACGGGCTTCCGGACCGGAGCGGCCGCCGCGGGGCAGGGGAAGAGCCCCGCCGCGGCGGCCGCCGCGACCGCCGCAAGCGCCTTCCGCAGAAGGGAAAAGCCGAACCGCCCGTCCATGTCTCGCGCCGCGGAGCTAGACGTCCGCGCCCAGAAGATGGCGCCCGGCGTCGACGTAGAGGACCTGCCCCGTGACCGTGACCGCGCGGGCGAGGTGCACCACGGCGCTGGCGACGTCCGCGGGAAGGTTGCGGACCGCGAGGGGCGCCGGGCCGGCGCTTTCGCGCAGCGCCGGGTCGTCCGGAACGAGCACCGGCCCGGGGGCGACGGCGTTCACGGTGAAGCGCGGGGCCATGGAAAGCGCGGCCGATTCGGTGAAGGCCTGGAGCGCCTTCTTGGAAATCCAGTACGGAAGCTTCCGCGAAGGGTGCGCGACCGTGCGGTCGAGGACGTTCACGACCCGCCCGCAGTAGTCGTCGGGGAGAATGTCGCTCCCCGCGGCGAGTTCCTGCATTCGGCGCGCGAGCATGATCGGCGCGAGGCAGTTCACCCGCCAGAGGTCCTCCCAGAGCTCGACGTTCGCGCTTGCGAGCGTTTCGCGCGAAAACGCCGCTGCGTTGTTGACGAGGATGTCCACCCATCCGGCGAGGTCCCAGGCCGTGTTCATCGCGACTTCGGGGCCGTAGACGTTCGAAAAATCGCAGCAGACGCACCAGGCCTGCCTGCCCATGGCGCGGATTTCGGAAGCCACGGCGTCCGCCTCTTCGCTCGACGTGCGGTAGTGCACGACGATGTCGCAGCCCTCGCGGGCCAGGGCGAGGGCGATTTCGCGGCCGAGGCGCCGGGCGCCTCCGGTAACGAGCGCTACTTTGTCCTTGAGCTCCATCGCGAAGCGCCCTCAGAAGCCGCCGAAGAGGATCGAAGTCGCCGTCGAAAGCGTGTTCGCCTCGCGCACGTCGTCGATGACTTCGCGCACGTCCGTGACCGTGCCGTCGAGATTGCGGTAGAGCGAATCGTCGGAGGAAAGCAGTCGTCCGAGCGTTCCTTCGCCGCTTTCCAGGCGGTCGGAAATCTTGCGCAGGTTCGCGAGCGTCTCCTTGAGGTCCTGGTACGCCGAGTCGTCCGACGAAAGGAGCTTGCCGAGCGAGCCTTCGCCGGCTTCGAGCCGCGCGGCGATGGACTTCAGGTCCGCGATGCCGTCCTTGGCGTCCGCCACGGCGGCCGCGAGGTCGTCGTAGACCGTGGAGTCGGAGGAAAGGAGCTTGCCGAGCGTGCCTTCGCCGGCTTCGAGACGCGCGGCGATGGATTTCAGGTCCGCGATGCCGTCCTTGGCGTCCGCCACGGCGGCCGCGAGGTCGTTGTAGATCGTGTCGTCGGAGGAAAGGAGCCGCCCGAGCGTGCCTTCGCCGGCTTCGAGGCGCGCGGCGAGGTTCTTGATCGATTCCGAAAAGTCGCGCAGGTTGTCGAGCGCGTCGGTCTGGAGGAATTCGCGCACCTTGGCGACGGCCGCGGAGGCGTCCTCCATGAGGTCCGAAGGCTTTTCGCCGACGAGCGTTTCGCTGGCCGGGACGACGGGCGCGGAGGGGTCTCCCTCGCGCAGGACGAGCTGCCGGCCGCCGAGGATCGACGTCGCGACGACGGTGACGGCGTAGCCCTCGTGGAATTCCACCGGCGCCTCCAGCTGCGCCTTCACGTGCACGCCGTCGCGCTCGTAGCGGACTTCCTTCACGGCGCCGACCGTGGTGCCGCGCGCGATCACGGGGTCGTTCGGGCGGAGGCCCATGGCGTCCGGCATCACGGCCTCGATGCCGAAGACGTTTTTGTCGAAGAGGTTCTTGCCGGAGATCGCGATCGTGAAGACGGCGAGTCCCGCGAAGACGGCCGCGACGAGCGCGCCGACGGCCATCTCGACCGCGAGTTCGTGGTTTTTGGAGGACATGGCGGGG
>Ga0310691_10007952_pt1 | contig 10977 bp, 9 predicted proteins | sample 176DNAGHGlowgp2_FD_203887 | JGI IMG/M metagenome (GOLD analysis project Ga0310691, IMG submission 203887) | Sheep rumen microbial communities from Palmerston North, Manawatu-Wanganui, New Zealand - 1766 DNA GHGlow gp2 (v2) (version 2) | ecosystem: Host-associated > Mammals > Digestive system >... | reverse complement strand
AAATCATAGGCATGAAGTGATGACACACAACACAACAGAGCAAAAATTGAAAGTAGTCTAAATGTCCTCATAACCTTTCTTTATTTTAGTTAAACATATTACTTGATTTCAAATTGATGGTGTCAGTAAATCAAGCCCCTGATTGTCTGGCTTGGATTGTCCTCAATGAATGAGCGCCAGTATTCCTTGCCAAGGCAGGTAACTGGATAAGCGAACACGTCGCAAAAATAGAAAAACGCATTCAAATTTGCAAGCCTGTGACATTAAAAATCATCACTACTATGAGAGAAAAACAGCCACCACCAAATCAATATCAATAAAGGGAATGAGCTCCGTGACGGAGCTCATTCCCTTCATTACGTTTTCAGTCAAGTCCTTAGTGTCGATTGCACCGACATGACATGACAACATCACCCCGGGTATCGACAGGAGCAGCGTACGTCGCTCAAAGCGACCCCTTGCCTATTCTTTAGTTGAGACCAAATGCGGCACGCAGGGCTTCGGTGCGATTGAGTTTTTCCCAAGTGAAAAGTTCCACTTCCACCTCTTTGGTCTCGTTGTAGAGCGATTCAAACCTTTTCACTTTCAGCTCATACTTGCGGCCCATGTGACCATAGGCAGCAGCCTCGGTGTAGATGGGATGAAGCAGTTTCAAATCTCTAATAATAGCAGCGGGACGCAGGTCAAACATGCTCTTGAGAACGTCGGCTATCTCGGCGTCACTCATGTTCACATGGCCGGTGCCATAGGTGTTGATGTAGAAGCTCACGGGTTCGGCTCGGCCGATGGCGTAGGCCACCTGGACGAGCACTTCGTCGGCGATACCGGCTGCCACGACATTCTTGGCGATGTGACGGCAGGCATAGGCAGCGCTGCGGTCCACCTTACTGGGATCCTTGCCCGAGAAAGCGCCGCCGCCATGGGCGCCGCGTCCGCCATAGGTGTCCACAATGATTTTGCGTCCCGTGAGTCCGGTATCACCATGGGGACCACCGATAACGAACTTCCCTGTGGGGTTGACAAAGAGTTTGGTCTCGTCATCAACCAAGGCACGAATTTCTTCGGAATAGTGTTTCAGCACTCTGGGAATGAGAATATCGCGGACATCCTCCTTGATGCGCGGCTGGTCCACGTCATCGTCGTGCTGGGTGCTCACCACGATGGTGTGGACGTGCACGGGGCGGCGGGTATTGCCGTCATACTCGACGGTTACCTGGGCCTTGCTGTCGGGGCGCAGGTAGGGCATCAGTTCCAAGTGGTTGTGACGGATGTCGGCCAGTTCACGCATCAGGGCATGGGCCAGATCGAGGGTCAACGGCATGTAGTTAGGAGTCTCGTTGCAGGCATAGCCGAACATCATGCCCTGGTCGCCCGCTCCCTGGTCATCGTTGTTGTCCTCGGCACGGTCAACACCTTGCTTGATATCGCCACTCTGCTCGTGAACGCTGTTAAGGATGCCGCACGAGTTGGCGTCAAACTGGTATTCGCTCTTCGTGTAGCCGATTTTCTCGATCATCTCGCGCGCAGTGCGCTGCAAGTCGATGTAAACATTGGTGGTCACTTCGCCCGAGATGATGACTTGTCCCGTGGTCACCAGCGTTTCACACGCCACGTGGGCCTGAGGGTCAAAGGCAAGGAACTTGTCAAGAATGGCGTCACTGATCTGGTCGGCGACTTTGTCGGGGTGTCCTTCGGACACGCTCTCGGACGTGAAAAGATAATTGTTCTTACTGTTCATTGTTACAAAAAACGGTTTTTTGTGGAATAATGAACGCTAAAGAGTACCGATAAAGTGATTGATTATCGCAGTTTTAGCATTTTTTCAAGTGGTTGCAAGCAGCCAAATTTTTCCACTGTTAGTATATGTTAATTCCAAATGTGGCTGCAAAGGTACAACAAAGTTTACACTTACTGTAGGCTGCAAGCCGGTTTTAATACTTATTTAACTAAATGGAAGCCGGTGGGCGTAACAATTCAGCCAATTTGCCTCACGCTAAGCTGCTAAGGCGCAAAGAGATTATAATTCAATATGTTACGACAATGATTGGTGGCGTGTCAAACAGAACAAAATGTTTCAATCTATCAGAACACTTTTCTGTAGTGACTATCTGAAGTGTCTGAAAACAAAAAACTTAGCACCTTTGCGGCTTAGCGTAAGATTCAGTCTCAGAAACTATCGCTGAATTGTTACCCGGTGGGCGCCTCATCGACAGGAACAACGCTCATTCAGGTTCGGGCCCTTCACCAGGAGGCACATCGGGAGATTCCGTGTCGCGGCGGTCACAAGTGAAGGAACCGTGCTTGTCATGGGCAAAGGATTCATTGTCGGCGACGAAAGTCTCATAGTCGGCATCTTCCAGCAATACATTCCTGAACCAGATATGCGACTTGTCGCGACTATAATCCGTTTTTCCAATCACCTCAAAGGTGGCCGGGTCGGCCCCAACCAACATCTTGTTACCCCATGCGCTATACCACACATGCGACTTGTCGCGAACATAAGAGTTGCCGATAATCTCAAAGGAGGCAGGATCGGCTCCTTCCAGCAACTCGTTAATGTCCCACACATGTGACTTGTCGCGATAATAGATTAAGCCATCTATCGATTCAAAGGTGGCAGGATCGGCATCGGCCAACAGCGCGCCTTTCATGTAGACGTGATATCTGTCCTTGGCTATCCGCTTGTCAATGACTTTAAACGTGGATATGTCGATGCCGTCGATTCGCAACGAGTCATAATAGGCACACCGTGAGTCCTGAGCCCAGAAGTCGTTTTCAAACCACTTGATGGTCTTGAAATCCGCCATGTCGGCCACATGCAAGGCCTTGGTCTCATAGTAATAGTCGTTCTTGTCGCAGTAGAGCGGAAACCGCTTGGCCTCGAGCGTGGCCACGTCAACCCCGGGCACCAGAAGAGCATTGAAGTACACGCGCTCGCTATCATGTCCCAACCATTCCTTCACCTGCTTAAATGTTGCCGGGTCGGCACCAGGCAACGTGTCATAGACAGTCCCGAAACTGAAAGTCCAGTAGGTGTGCACCACTACATCGCCTTGCACCTCATACCTGGAGCCGCCACACGCCGACAGCAACAATACTGACAGGCAAGCCAATAGAACCTGTTTCATAGCTTCATTCAAGTTAATGTTTCACATCGCAAAAATACACAACAATTTCCATACATCCAAGCCTGTGCCCAAAAACTGGCGGCGGATAATCCGATAACTGAAAATTTTTATTACCTTTGCATTCCAATAGATGACCCAAAAGCAATGATTGAGGCCAGAAACATAGTGAAGCGATATGGCGACCTGGAGGTGCTGCGGGGTGTGGACCTCGACATCGCCCAGGGTGAAATTGTCTCGATTGTGGGTCCCAGCGGTGCCGGCAAGACCACCTTGCTGCAGATTATCGGCACCCTGGACACGCCACAGCAGGGCGAGGTGCGCTATGACGGCCAGAACGTGCTCACGCTCAAGGACCGCGAGCTGGCACACTTCCGCAACCGCAACATCGGCTTCGTGTTCCAGTTCCACCAACTGCTGCCCGAGTTCACCATGCTTGAGAACGTGGCCATTCCGGCTCTGCTGGGCGGTGACAAGCGCCATGACGCCATGGAACGCGCCCACCGTCTGCTGGAACGCCTGCACCTGGCCGACCGTCTGGACCACAAGCCATCGCAACTGAGCGGTGGTGAATGCCAGCGCGTAGCGGTGGCCCGGGCACTCATCAACAGCCCCAAGGTCATCCTGGCAGATGAGCCGTCGGGCAGTCTTGACAGCCAGAACAAGCAGGAACTGCACCGCCTTTTCTTTGAGTTGCGCGATGACTTGGGGCAGACGTTCATTATCGTGACCCACGACGAGGGTCTTGCCGACCAAGCCGACCGCACGTTGCACATGCGTGACGGTGTCATTGTAGATCAAACCATCCGCTCTGCCCGATGAAACGACTGCTCAACCCGGCCATATCATTGCTGATGGCACTCATTGCCATGGTCTCCTGCGACAAGCAGGAAGACATCGACCGTGCCTATACCGACTACCGATATGATATCGTCACCTACTTGGGACATAACGCCACGGGGGCGGTGTTTGAGTACCTGGGGCATGGGGATTCGGCCGCAGTGAGGCTCCAGTCAAGCGTGACCTTGAGCGACATCAAAGCCAACCAGCGCGTGCTATTGCGCTACGACTTTGCCGACATGGCGACATCGTCGGCCAGTCGCACCATCGACGTGTATAGCTGCAACGGCATCATCAGCGACTCCCTGCGCATGAGCAAGGCAGCGCCCGACAGCCTGCCGCAGCACCAAGTGAAACTGCGCAGCCTGTGGCGCACAGGGGAATTCATCAACCTGCACTGCCAGGTGGAATTCACGAGCAAGTCACGCAGATTCATGCTTGTGGCCGACGGCAAGACGATTCACGACGACACCGTTCACTGCTACCTGTTGCATGACCTCATGGGAGAGTACGGCACCTTCTGGCGCGACTGCTATGCCTCGTTCAATGTGGGTGCCTTATGGCACAAAGATGCATTCAAGTGCCTGCGCATCCACCTCAACGACGTGACATATCCCGATACCGAGTATTACGATTTTATTAAATAATCATTCATTTAACACAGATTCATAATTAATTCATTATGGCAAACGAAAATCAAAACCAGAACCAAATTAAGATTGAAATTCCCAAGGAAGAGTTGCAAGGACGCTATGCCAACATGGCCATGATTGCCCACGGTCCCAATGATTTCTTTGTTGATATGATCCTGCGCGGTCCCAACATGCCGCAGGCACGCGTACAGAGCCGCATCATCATGGCTCCCCAGCACGCCAAGGAACTGATGCTTGCCCTGCAGGACAACATCCGCCGCTACGAGCAGAACTTCGGCGAGATCAAGATCAGCCGTCCTGCCGGCAATCAAGGCAATATCATGGACTTCCCCCTGCCCAAGGGTCAAGCCTGATTTAGTTAATAGTTAATAGTTAATAGTTAATAGTGAACAGTGAACAGTGAACAGTTGGCGTCCGCCTTACGCTAGGCGATGCATACTGTACTTACAACTTACAACTAAAAACTTACAACTAAAAACTTACAACTAAAAACTTACAACTAAAAACCCACAACTAAAAACTCAAAATGGAACATCCCTTGTTCATCTACAACACCCTCACTCGGCGCAAGGAACATTTCGTGCCGTTGAATGAGCCCATGGTGGGCATGTACGTCTGCGGTCCCACGGTCTATGGCGACCCTCACCTGGGTCACACCAGGCCTGCGATCACGTTTGACGTGCTGTTCCGCTACCTGCAACAGCTGGGCTACAAAGTGCGCTATGTGCGCAACATCACCGATGTGGGTCATCTCGAGCATGATGCCGACGAGGGTGAAGACAAGATAGCCAAGAAGGCACGCCTTGAGCAACTCGAGCCGATGGAAGTGGCGCAGTATTACACCAACCGCTACCATGCCGCCATGCAGTCGCTCAATGTGTTGCCTCCCAGCATCGAGCCCCACGCCACGGGACACATCATCGAGCAGGAGGAACTGGTGAAGCAGATCATGGGCAACGGCTACGCCTACGAGAGCAACGGCAGTGTCTATTTTGACATCGAGGCCTATAACCGCGACCACCGCTACGGTATCTTGTCGGGCCGCAACCTCGACGACATCCTCAATGCCAGCCGCGAGCTCGAGGGCGTGGGAGAGAAACACAACCAGGCCGACTTTGCCCTGTGGAAGAAAGCACAGCCCGAGCACATCATGCGCTGGCCGTCGCCATGGAGCGACGGTTTTCCCGGGTGGCACTGCGAGTGCACTGCCATGGGACGCAAGTATCTGGGCAAGCACTTTGACATCCACGGTGGCGGCATGGACCTCGTGTTCCCGCACCACGAGTGCGAGATTGCACAGGCTGTGGCCAGCCAGGGCGACGAGATGGTGCGCTACTGGATGCACAACAACATGATCACCATCAATGGGCAGAAGATGGGTAAATCGCTGGGCAACTTCATCACCCTGGAGCAGTTCTTCACGGGCAATCACCCTGCACTGACCCAGGCTTACACGCCCATGACGATACGCTTCTTCATCCTTCAGGCCCATTACCGTGGCACGGTGGACTTCAGCAACGAGGCATTACAGGCCGCCGAAAAGGCCCTCGAGCGCATGCTCGACGGCTGGCATCGCCTCAACGCCCTGACCGCCGCTCAGCAGTCATCGCTCACGCTCGACAACTACCGTCAGCGCTGTGCCGATGCGATGAACGACGACCTGAACACGCCGACCGTCATTGCCACCCTGTTTGATGCCTGCAAGGTCATCAACCAAGCCAATGACGGCCATGCCAGCCTATCACAGGCCGACATCGACGAGTTGAAGAGCGTCTTCCAGACCTATCTGTTCGACGTGCTGGGAATCCGTGACGATGCCGCTGGCGGCGACAGCGTCAACCTGGAGCCTTATCGCCAAGCCGTCGACCTGCTGCTGGAAATGCGCCGCAACGCCAAAGCCGCCAAAGACTGGGCGACCAGCGACCTCATCCGCGACAAGCTCGCCGAGTTTGGCTTCGAGGTCAAGGACACCAAGGACGGCTTTGAGTGGAAAGTAAAATAAACAACACAGTTAATAGTTAATAGAGCAAGGAGAACAGCCGGTCATGGCATCAGCTGGTTTTCGGCTCTATTAACTTTTAGCTATCAACCATTAACTCATTAAGAATGACACCGCTCATTTCAGTCATTATCCCTGTCTATAATGTAGAGGACTATCTGGACCCGTGCCTGGCAAGCATTGTGACCCAGACCTACAGTAATCTCGAGATTATTGTGGTGGATGACGGCAGCACCGATGGCAGCGGCGCGATCGGTGACCGATGGGCCGAGCGCGATAGCCGCATCCGCGTCATCCATCAGGACAACGGCGGGCTGTCGGCAGCGCGCAACACTGGTCTGGATGCGATGAGCGGCAAGCTTGTCATCATGGTGGACAGCGACGATGTGTTACATCCCGAAGCCATCAAGATTCTGCTCACGACACTTCAGGAATACAATGCCGATGTCGTGATTCCTGAATTCAAATCCTTCTACGGCAACGACGTGGAGTGGAGCGAGACGACACAGTCGGGCCGCAATCCACGGCACTACGACGGACAGGGCACCCTAATGGCAATTTATTACCAACACGACTTGTCCAACTCGTCGTGTGGCCGCCTGTTCGACGCATCGTTGTTCGATGGTGGTGTACGTTTCCCTGACGGGCAGTATTATGAGGATCTGGCCATCGTTTATCCGCTATATCAACATTGCAAGCACGCTGTCAAGATTGATGACATGCTGTATGGCTATCGTCAGCGCGCCAATAGCATCCTGGGGCAATTCTCACCCAAACGGGCCCATGTCATCGACATCTGCGAACAACTGGAACGCCACGTCCAGCAGGATAATCCCGCACTGCTGCCGGCCGTTCGCAGCCGTCTGCTGAGTGCCTGCTTCAACATCCTGCTGTTAAGCAGCCAGGACGACACAGGCCAGCATCGCCAACTGGCCGACCGATGCTGGGAAGGCATCAAGCGATTGCGCCATCAATGCCTGACGGACCGCCATGTGCGCCTGAAAAACAAAGCGGGCATCATCGCCTCCTATCTTGGACGCTCATTCCTGTGCAACGTGATCGGTCGCAAATATCACCCAAAACGATAGTCACGGCTTACAATTTAGCGTTTATCGGGCGATTCCGCTGAACTAATCCTATATTTTGTAGAAATTTTTTGGATAATCCTTTTTTTATCGCTTATTTTGCATCATACATAAGAATTATCCCCTTAATCTAATAACCATACAACATTTGGGTTTAGTTAAAAGTTTTTTAGGCTTCAGAACACTTAAAAAAGACCAGATGAGAATCCGGTCTTTTTTGCATAGATATGAGAAGTCAACTTTTTATCTCAACATGTCGGCGACACGGCGGGTCGCTGCCACAAAGGCGGCCACCTCGTCGAGTGTGTTATAGACGGCAAATGAAGCCCTCACCATTCCCGTCACGCCATAACGCGCCATCAGCGGCTGGGCACAATGATGCCCGGTGCGCACGGCGACGCCTAGCTTGTCGAGCAGCAAGCCCATGTCATAGCTGCTGATGTCGTTCACCAGGAATGACACCACCCCGCTCTTGTGCATCGCGGTGCCAAACAGGCGCATTCCCTCAATGCCCATCAGTCCATCGACTGCGGCGTCAAGTAGTTCACGCTCATGGGCGGCGATGTTGTCAATGCCCAGAGAGCGGATATAATCGATGGCGGCACCAAATGCGGCTATATCGACAAAGTCGGGCGTACCAGCCTCAAACTTGAACGGCAACTCGGCAAACGTCGTGCGCTCGAACGACACCTGCCCGATCATCTCTCCCCCACCCTGGTATGGCGGCATCTGATCCAGCCAGTAGCGCTTTCCATAGAGGATGCCCACACCGGCAGGACCATACATCTTGTGGCTAGAAAAAGCATAGAAGTCGCAATCCAGGTCCTGAACATCGACGGCTACATGAGGAGCAGCCTGGGCACCGTCGATGAGAACGGGTACGCCATGACGGTGGGCAATCGCTATCATCTGCTTGACGGGGTTGACAGTGCCCAGCACATTGGACACGTGGGCGATTGCTACAAACCGGGTATTGTCGCTGAACAGGTCCTCATAGGCCTGCATATCGACCTCACCGCGCTCGTTGATGGGCACGACACGCAAGGTGACACGCTTGCGCTGCCCGATGAGTTGCCAGGGCACGATGTTGCTGTGGTGCTCCATCACCGTGACGATAATCTCGTCACCGCTCTCGAGCATCTGCCCGAACGAGGAAGCCACCAGATTGATGCCCTCGGTGGTCCCTCGGGTGAAGATCACTTCCTGCACGCTGCCAGCATTGATAAAGTCACGCACCTTCTCGCGCGTGAGTTCCACCAGGTCGGTAGCCTCTTGCGAGAGGGTGTGTACACCACGGTGCACATTGGCTTTGTACTTATAGTACATCTGCTCAACGGCTTCCACGACCTGCCGTGGAGTCTGGGACGTGGCGGCGTTGTCCAGATAGATGAGAGGTCGCCCCTCTATCTGGCGTTGCAGGATGGGATAATCCTCGCGTATCTTGTTGATGTCCATTGTTCTTTAGTTAGTTGTAAGTTTTAAGTTTTAAGTTGCCAACTGTGTACTTCTAACTTCTAACTCTTCTTGCACGCTGCCAGACAACCGGCACAATTACTCAGTGTGCCGGCAAAGCGCTTCTCCACCAAGTAGTGCAGGCGGTCCTTGAGTGCTTCAAGACGCACACCGTCGATGACATCGGCGACAAAGGCCTGCATCAACAGCCGGCGGGCCTCTTCAAGACCGATGCCGCGCGTGCGCATGTAGAACAAGGCTTCCTCATCGAGCTGTCCCACGGCCGACCCATGAGAGCACATCACGTCGTCGGTGTATATTTCAAGCTGCGGCTTGGTATACATCTTGGCGGTGGGAGCGCTGCACAGGTTGCGGTTCCCTTGATAGGCCTCAACACGCGGGCAGTTGGGCTGCACCAGGATTTTCCCGGCAAAGGCCCCGACGGCATTGTCGTTGAGCACATACTTGAACATCTCGTTGCTGTTGCAACGGGGCGCATTGTGGCTGATAAACGTGTGGCTGTCCACGTGCTGTTCGCCGCTGGCGATTGTCATGCCCAACAGATGGGTCACGGCATGCTCACCATTGACCTCGACGTGATAGTTGTTGCGGGTAAACCCGTTGGTGAGGGTGATGCCGTCGATGAGCACGTTACTATCCTCGTGCTGATCTACATAGATAGAGGACACGCGACTGGTCAAGGGGGTGCTCTCCTCCATGTCATAATAGTCCAGTGTGCTGCCCTGCATAGCCACAATTTCAACCACCTGATTGTTCAGGTAGCGGTAGTCAGGGCTCTGCGTGTGGTCACAGGCAAGCAACTTGATGGCGGCATTCTTGCCCACGACGATGAGCAGGCGACGATGTACCATCATGTCGAGAGCTGCATTGAAAATGTTGACCAGCTGGATGGGACGCTCGGCAACGACTCCGTCGGGCACATAGATGAACAGTCCGTCCTGCACCAGCAGGCTGTTGAGCGCGACTGTTGGGTCACTCAGGGGTGCCAGCTTGCCATAATAGGCCGCCATCAGGTCGGGATAGTCCACTGCCGCCATGCTGAAAGGCTCGACCACCACTTGGCCGATATTGCGCTCAGCAGTGGCACTGCTGTGAAAAGCATCGTTGCTCGAGTAATACAGGCAGGTGCTCATGTTGGGCACATCGCAATGGAAGGTCTCACTCGGATCGGCGTCAAAGGGCAGGCGGTTCACGTTCACGCCGTAATCGTGGGCAAACACCGCTTCCAGATCGGAGGCTTCAAAGTCCTCGCTGCCCTTGCGGGGCAACCGTGCTGTCGCCAGTTGCTCACGGGCCTCACGACGCAGGGTGTTGAGCAACGCAGGTGACTGCTGCTCAATCAACTCACGGCTTGCGTCATACAGGTCAATATATTGCTGGAGTGCGTTCATGACGGGCGTTATTGCTGTGAATCGACTTGTTCCTTAATCCAGTCATACCCCTTCTCCTCAAGCTCAAGAGCCAGCTCGGGACCGGCGCTCATGACAATGCGGCCCTTGTAGAGCACGTGCACAAAGTCGGGCTTGATATAGTCCAGCAAGCGCTGGTAATGGGTAATGACAATGGTGGCGTTGTCCTTGCTCTTGAGCGTGTTGACACCACTGGCCACAATGCGCAGGGCATCAATGTCCAGACCGCTGTCGGTCTCGTCGAGGATGCTCAGCTTGGGCTCTAGCATGGCCATCTGGAAAATCTCGTTGCGCTTCTTCTCACCGCCCGAGAAGCCCTCGTTGACGGCACGCGACGCCAGCTTGTTGTCGAGCTGAACGATGCTGCGCTTCTCACGCATGATCTTCAGGAAG
>Ga0310691_10007950_pt1 | contig 10978 bp, 9 predicted proteins | sample 176DNAGHGlowgp2_FD_203887 | JGI IMG/M metagenome (GOLD analysis project Ga0310691, IMG submission 203887) | Sheep rumen microbial communities from Palmerston North, Manawatu-Wanganui, New Zealand - 1766 DNA GHGlow gp2 (v2) (version 2) | ecosystem: Host-associated > Mammals > Digestive system >... | reverse complement strand
CGACGCCATTGGTTCCAGTCTTGCACTTTGGGAATACCTTACTCGCAAAGGCAAGAAAGCGACGGTGATTGTCCCCAACTATTTCCCCGATTTTCTGAAATGGATGAACGGCGCCGACCGCATCCTACTCTTTGATAGAAGTCGCACCATGTCGAAAAACCTTTTCTTCATGGCTGACCTTGTCGTGGCACTCGACTACAACGAACCAAGAAGACTCGATGAGGAAGCTGTTCCTTTCGGTTATGCACGAGGCAAAAAACTCTTGATTGACCACCACGAAAACCCAGAACATTTCTGCGACCTACAAATCTCACGTCCAAAGTTGAGCAGCACTTGCGAGGTTTTGTTCCGCATTCTCGAAAGCATCGGAGAACTGAGCAATGTGAACAAGCACGCAGCCGAAGACATCTATGCAGGCATGTGTACTGACACGGGACGTTTCTCCTACAACTCCAACGACCCCGAAATCTTCCTCATCATTGCCGAACTGATGAAAAAAGGCATTGACAAGGACAAGATTGTGCGCAATATCTATAACCAAAACTCTGAAGGCAGATACCGACTCATGGGTTATATCCTTTTGGAGAAACTGCAAATAGAGGACGAACTCCATGCTGCTTATTATGGATTGACCAAAGAAGAATTGCAGCGATTTAAATATAAGAAAGGTGATATGGAAGGCGTGGTGAATATGCCACTCGAAATCAAAGGAATCAAAGTAGTGATTTCTCTGCGCGAAGACACCGAAAAGGAACAAATCAACATATCCATCCGCAGTGTGGATGACTTCCCTGCCAACGAAATGGCAGAACGTTTCTTCAACGGTGGAGGTCACTTCAATGCCGCCGGTGGTCGTCTCTATTGCTCCCTCGAAGAAGCACTACAGATTACCCGAGATGCTATCGAAGCGTATCGAGAACACCTTTTGTAACTAAAGATATTCCTCTGAGACTCAGATTAAAACAAAAATTAATTTAAACCACAGATTTAACAGATACACACAGATTATTCTCTTTTAATAAACAATGATTATTCTGATTATCCTGATTTTTTGATAAATCATTTTAATCATTTAATCAAGCACGAAGTGCGATGTTTTTATAAAGAAATAATATCTGTGTTAATCTGCAAAATCTGTGGTTCTTTGTTTTATTTAGCCATCTGCTCAATCATGCGGTCGAGGGAGGGAACCATCTGCACGAAGTCATCCACGTTCAGGCCCTTCTCGCACAAAATCCCTGTGAGGCAGGCAGGAATCTTGGCAGCTTCCTGTTCCATTGCCTTTCCGCGTTCCGTCAGACTGACAATCGTCTTGCGGGCATCCTCCTTGTCCTTCCTTCGCGTGACTATCTTTAGCGTCTCCATGCGCTTGATGAGAGGCGTCACCGTGTTGGTTTCCAGATAGAGTCGCTTGGCGATGTCGTTCACGGGCTGGTGGTCTTGTTCCCAAAGCACCATCAGCACGATGTACTGCGTGTAGGTGATGCCCAACTGCGAAAGCCAAGGCTGATATGCTTGCGTCATCAGTCGTGCCACCGTGTAAAGACGGAAGCACATCTGATTCTCCAATTTCAGTTGTTCGTAAGGCATAGCGATTATATTGTTGCTTTTACAAATTCCCTTAATATATTCATATACACACCGTTAAAATATGGTGTGAATTCACTTTATTCTTCATTCTTCATTAACCATTTTCTCTACCTCTTCCCGATGTTCAAAGAGGGTGCAACCGCCTGTGTGCTCCCAGCCCAATGCTTTGGCAGCACGAATCTTGCGGAACAGAGGCGACTGGAGAGCTTGACGCACCCCCATTTCTGCCACGTTGCTGTCGCTGAAAGGCGAGAACGGGCATGGTTCTGCAGAGCCATCAGGACCGATGTGGAAGACTCCATGAAGAATGTCGTGCCACTGCTGTGGCGAGAGTGTTTCCTTGCGGTCGGAAGCCTCATCCTCAGCGATTCCGTTGCTACGAGCATAGCATCCCTTGCAGTGGAGGTTACAAGTGGTGGCAATACTGCTAATGAGGAATGGCGGCACGTCGATGTCGTGCTCTTCCCTCACCTGCTGCCTACGCTTTTCCGATTTCTGAAAGAGCGTCTGCATGCGGAAAGCGAATTTCGCCTCCCTCGGATTCGAAAGCACATTCCTGTATGCTTTCGTCATGATGTTGCGGATGCTTCCGCTCATGTAGGTTCCTAAGTCGCGATTTATTCTTTATTTTTCGTCTTCTTTTCAGCTCTTTTTCCGAATCATTCCACTCACCTATATAGAAACACAGAGATACAGAGACTCAGAGTTTCATCTGTGATTCCTCTGCTTCTCTGTAGCTCTGTGTTTCTATACCAAAAATACAGTTAGCGCAAGTCTAATTGGAAGGTGCCTGAAGGGATGCCATCGGTGTTGTAGAGCGAAAGGGATGGGTAGTCATCGTAGGCATAACGAAGCGTTTTGGGAGTCATGCCAAATGGGATGGTAACAGCGACCGAATATTTGCCGAGGGTATGGGCTTTTGCCCAAACAAATTTACCGTCAGCACCTGCCACGGAGAATGCTTCAAGGGAATTCGATTGACGCAACTCACCTGTCTTTTCACTGAACTTCACTATGATTTCGCCGTTTTTCACTTTCGCCGAAAGAGGAAGAGGACCTTCAGCAACAAGATTTTTCTCACCATAAACCAATCGGCGCAACTGTTTGGCTATACGCATTCCGAGCACATCCTTCTTCTGCGGATGGATGTCGTTCCACTCGCCCACATCGATAGCAGTGGCAATACCCGATTTAGAAAGTTCCTGTGCGGCTTGGAGTTGAGCAAGACGAATATCGCACCAACCGGACTGCTGCAAAGGTTCGTTATGATGACTCATATAACCCGCCAACTGCACAATCACCATTGGGAATTTGTGTCCGAACTGCTCGCGCCAGTTCCCCACCATCGCCTTGAGCAGCGGTGCATAGAGCTTGGCATTATTCGTGTTTGACTCACCCTGATACCACACAGCACCACGGAACGCATATTGACGCAGCGGAGCAATCATGGCATTGTAGAGACCCGTCGGAGTATCTACGAAATAGGTGGAACCAGGCTTTGCCGACATGGCACTACCACGCCGCATCTGCCACTTGGAATGGAACGGAATAATCAGGTCGCCCACTTCCAACTGATAGAGTTTTCCGCTCGTGAAGTTTGGACGTCCACTCTGAGCCACCAAATGAATCACAATGTCGTTCTCGCCTGCGCGAAGCACACACTCTGGTATCGTATAGTTGCGTGGAGGATATTCGTATGTAGTATTGCCAACCAAAGTACCATTCACAAACACCGAGTCGGCATCCTTCATGGCACCGAGTCGAAGCAATGCCGAATGGCCTGCCAATCCTATAGGAATATACACTTGACGGTGGAAATAATAAGAGCCATAGATATTTCGGCTTGGCATCATGCGGTTAGGAGTCTGCGGATTTCCCTGAGTTTTGGCATCGGGGTTGAAAGCCCAATTGGTGAACACATCGACCGAATCCCATGCGGAGAAATCGTAGTTGGCTTGGCGCCATCGGTTCATCACCGTGTCCTTCAGTACATTGGTTCGCTCCCATTCATTGCCTATACGGTTTTCTGCCTGACGAACGGAATCCACCCAATCCTCCTTGAAATACTTGCGCTTTGCTAATTCATCCGTGTATTCAGGAAACTTTGATAATGTGGCACGGTCCATCCAGCACTCCACACGTGTGCCGCCCACAGAAGAATTAATGATACCAATAGGCACATTCTCGGCTTCTTGCAGATAACGTCCCACAAAATAGCAAACTGCACCCATCTCCCGACTATTCTCGGGGGTAATGGAAGTCCAACCCAATGTGCGCATATCATCGTTAGGACGAACATAATTGAACTGTTGTGGAATCTTCACGTAGCGCACCTGTGTGTTCGAATAATTCACCACCTGGTCCTTCACGGCATCCATGCATCGACGGATAGGCAATTCCATGTTCGACTGTCCTGAGCAAAGGAACACATCGCCAATCAGCACATTGCGGATGACTTTGTTTTCAGCACCCGCAGTGATTTTCAGCATGTAAGGACCACCCGCCTTCATCTTTGGCAGTTTCACGTTCCATTCGCCATTGCTGGCAACCGTCGCTTTTACAGTCTTCCCATTGAGAGAGACTGAAACCTTCTCACCATCAGGTGCCCAACCCCAAACGGGAATCTTTGTGCCTCGTTGGAGCACCATGCCATCACCAAAGAACTGTGGCAAGCGGAGTGTCTGCGCTTGCACCTGCACTGCAAACAGAATTGTTGCAGCAAGGATAAACAATTTTTTCATTGCAAAATGATTCGTTTTGATTCTATCATGCAAAATTAAACGAAAACTATGAGTCTGACAAACTTCAAGCATTGCTTTGTTACATTTTCTAAAATAATCGCAACAAAACAGGAAAAACTCTTAACTTTGCACAAACTATCTCAAAATGAAGACAACAAGACAGATAAGACAAGCTCGAATGGAAGACCTGCCAGTCATACTCGAACTGATTGAGTGTGGCAGACAAAAGATGCGTGAAAGCGGCAACATGGACCAATGGGCAAATGGCAACCCCGTTACGGAACTATTTGAAAATGACATTCGCCTCGGAAACAGCTACATCATGGAAGAAGAAGGACAGCCTATCGCCACTTTCGCCTTTGTGCCAGGCCCCGACCCCACTTATCTGAAGATTTACGAAGGAAATTGGTTGGAAACAGAATCTCCTTATTACGTGATTCACCGATTGGCAAGCAAACCTCATGTGCATCATATCCTTGCCTCTGCGCTTGAGTTCGCTTTCACCCAAACCAACAGCCTCCGCATCGACACGCATCGGAAGAACACACCGATGCGCCACGCCTTATTGAAAAACGGTTTCAGCTATTGTGGTATCATCTTTTTGGAAAATGGAGCAGAGCGTTTAGCTTACCAAAAAGTATTGAAGCAAAAGAATGATGATACAAAAACATCTAATTATTTTCTCACGACAGGACGAATAGAGATTCCGTAGTACTTAAAGCATATACCTACTTGAAAGACTGTACCTATCTTTTTATCTGAATGATCATAGAAGTTCATGCTTTCTGCATCCGAACTGACGCCTGAACTCGTTCCCGACCAATAATTGCCATAAATTCCTTCAGTTTCATGAGTACATCGATCATAACCTGCTGCAGGCAGAAAAATGCGATTGCGATTAGGACCAACAAACAAATATCCATTCACGCCATTGTAGGTTTTCAAATACTTTACGCATTTCTCTGTGAGTTCCTCTAACTCCCAACGTTGAGGCATACGCCAACTGCCACCCCATTTCATATAAGCGACATCGTACTTAGTGCCGCAGATATTATTACCTATGTCGAGACATCTATACTTGTGTCGATTTTTTATGTCACCATGAAGAATACTTCCATTTTTATCGTCGAGCACCGCATATTTATAGGTATTGACGCGATATTCATTCTTCTCCTCAGTCTCACCCCACGCATAGTAACCACCCAATCCCTCAGGCACGGAAGCACCCACATTGCAGCAACTCCATTTTGTTCCGCTTGGCAAACCCAAATCTATCATGTGAGGATGATTCTCGTCGGGACACAATCCGCCTTCGTTGTGATTCCGTTCTGTGGTCACTACTCCATTTACAAATGGAGAGGCGAATGATTTGGTATAAGTTTTATTTCTCTGCGCCACTACCACTTCCGATACCATATAAAGCATAAAAGCAAGGAGAATCTTGATATAGGAAATACGTTTCATAACTATTACAATTAGGATAGAACCTTCCTTTCTTGGTTGAATGTTGCAAATTTACATCATTTTCTTGGAATCAGAACACGAATTCCATTAAATTAATTAAAATATACTGATTTATTTCTTCGATTTTACTGACGCTCTCCTTCGATTTTACCGAATTGTTCCTTTGATTGTACTGAACCTTTCCTTTGATTTTACTGAACCTTTAGCTCGGCGTAAGCCAAATGCCGAGCCCTCAACGTTTTTATAGCGAGCCCTCGCCATCGCAACGACGAGCGCTCGTTATCGCAACGGCGAGCCTTCGGCAACTAGTTGAATTCAAAGGAGCGGTTCAGTTAATCCACAAATGCGCTCCAAATAATCCACACATGCAGTTCAGAAAAACCACACATGCACTCCAGATAATCACATATCACGGTTCTAAATATCTCAAGAAACCAAAACTATAGTTAAAACAGTTAAAGTTGACGAATAAAAGCACTGAGTTTTCGCAGTTTTACGTATCTTTGTCGCCAATTAATACAAAAGAAACGATGAATAGTAAACTGAAAACGATATGGCAGCAGTTGCTGCAGAGTCCACGACGGTTCCCTGTTGAACTTGCTTTGGGAGCGGCATTCTTTATCATTGCCGTTTGTGATAGTGAGACCCGCGAATGGAGTGAGAAGACGGCACAGATGGAGAGTGCTGTGAATGGTGACATCCTTTGGCTCTTCGTGCCGCTGATGGCACTCACCTTCTGGCTCCATCGCGTCAACCGCTGGGCGTACTTCGCCTCGTTCTTCCTCTTCCTGCCCCTGATGATGCTCGATCTGAAGCCATTCCTATGGACTTACGGTTTCGGATTCACCTACGCCTTGGCAGCGATTCTGCTCATCATCGGTAACAGACGGATGGACAACCGCTCGTTTGCTGCCCATGCCTTGCATGTAGTCACCCAGTTGTTCTTTGGATTGCTCATTTCTGGCATCCTCTACTTGGCGGTGCTTGCCATCACGTCCTCCTTCTTCTACATCTTCGGCATCGACGAACCCAATCATTTCTACGAGCATATCGCCCAGTTCATCTTTTTTGTGCTGGCTCCGCAAGTGTGCTGCACCCTTGTCCGTCAGAACGAGGACGAGGTGACAGAGCCTTTCAAGATACTTAGGATTATCCTCAATTTCATCCTCTCACCAGCCATCATCATCTACACCGTCATCCTTTATACCTATTTTATCAAGATAGCCTTCGAATGGAATTTACCCAAGGGAGGCGTGGCATGGATGGTCATGGGATTCATCACCGTGGCTTTGGTGGGGCGTGTGGCGCAGTCGATACTCAGTCGGCGATATTATGATTGGTTTTACAAATATTTCACGCTTATTGCCATTCCTCCACTCGTCATGTACTGGATTGGTTCCATCTATCGCATCCGCCTCTACAGCTTCACCGAGAGCCGTTTCTACCTGATGGTGGCAGGCGTGCTAATGACGCTCTTCGTGTTGATGCTCTTCAGCAAGCGTACCCGTCGCTATCAGCTCATGGCACTCATCTTCGGTGCTGCCATCAACCTCTTCACCTACATCCCTGGTATATCCGCCAAGAGCATAGGTCTTCGCTGTCAGAAGCAGAGACTCACAGAACTCATCAGCGAACTGAAATTGGCGGATGAGAAGACGGGCAAGCTGAACGACGACCTCGACATGAGGAGTATCCTCCAAGACAGCCTGATGTGCGAACGATACAATGATGTCACCAGTGTCATCAAGTATGTACGCAATGAAATAGGAGATAAGGAGTTTAATGAGAAATACGGTAAATGGGAATACTCGGAGTATAGTTTCAACTACGACAATGCTAAGGGCGAATCCGTCGTGTCTCCCCGAAAACGTGACAACACGTATAACAGAAGAGAACCTGTCGAGTTGGGCGAATACACAATCTTACTGCCTCAAAAAGTTTACAAATTTGGCTTCGATACCGAGACAATCACCATCACTGTGGATGAGAAAACCGTTCTCGAATATCCTATAGAAGAGGCCATCCGTCAGGACACGATGCTCCTGCATCATCCTGAACGACTGCTCACCTATCGCAACGACTCGCTGATGCTGGTACTTGAAGGTATCGACTTCAATGACACCGACGTTACAGGTGTCAGATACTTAGGTCTCCAGCTATTCAGAAAAAGATGAGTTTGTAATTATCTACAATGATGGCTGGCGTATATGTGCATATTCCATTTTGCAAATCGCGATGCATCTATTGCGATTTCTTTTCCACCACTTCCCTACCCCTGCGAGAGAAGTACGTGGAGATGCTATGCCATGAAATAAAGACACGAAGCCAAGGATTGAGTGCGGAGGAACGGAGGATTGAAACCATTTATTTGGGAGGTGGCACACCTTCGCAATTGAGCATGGAACAACTGCGACGGATTTTTGATGCCGTCTTTGCCTATTTTCAGGTAAGCAAGGAAGCTGAAATCACGATGGAAGTGAATCCTGACGATGTGAATGCAGCTTTTCTTCAAGAAATGCAGTCACTACCTGTGAATCGACTGAGTTTTGGCATTCAGACTTTCAACGACGAAAGACTTCGTTTCATCAGAAGACGACATACGGCACAACAAGCCATCAACGTAGTGCATGCTTGCCAAGCAGCGGGATATGGGAATATCAGTGTGGATTTGATGTTTGGATTTCCCAATGAGACCATGACGGATTGGGAAAAGGACATCGAAACGGCTCTGTCTCTCGGAGTCCAACACATCAGTGCCTATTCGCTGATGTATGAGGAAGGAACCACGTTGACGAGAATGCTGCTAGCTGGTGAAATAGAGGAAATCGACGAGGAATTGTCGCTACAGATGTTTCGCACGCTGGTCGAACGACTCAAAAAAGCGGGATTCGAGCATTATGAGATTTCGAACTTCGCCTTGCCAGGCAAACGTTCTCGCCATAACTCCAGCTATTGGCACGGCATCCCCTATTATGGTTTTGGTGCTGGCGCTCATTCCTACGACGGGAACAGGAGGACCTGGAATGTAGAAGACCTCCATTTATATATAAAAGGAGTAGAAACGGAACAACTTGCCACGGAAGGCGAAACTCTGACGCAGGAACAGAAATACGATGAATGTGTGATGGTGGGACTGCGCACCTGTGAAGGAGTTGATTTGGAGGCCATCCAAAAGGAATTTGGCAAAGAAAGCCTTGCTTATCTTTTGGAGAATGCACAACCACATTTAGATGCGGGCAAACTATGCATCGAACAAAACAGAATCCACCTCACTGAGGATGGAATTTACACCTCAAACGACATTATTTCGGACTTAATGAGAGTTTAGGCGACACTCAAACTGAGTTTTAAAAATCTTTTGTGTGCGAAAACAATTAAGAAAAATTTAAGCAAAAACACCTCTTTTTTGCCTGAAATTAGAAAAGTTACATAAAAAAGTAAAAAAAACACTTTTAAATTGAAAAAAAAATGGATTTCCGAGAACAACGTATCAGAAAAGTCCGTAACTTTGCAGCGTTTTAAGAAAGCAATAAATTGTTTAACAAAATTAAAAGTAAAAGTAAAATGAAAAAGTTGGTATTTGCAATCGCAGCTCTCGTAACAGTATCTTTCGTATCTTGTGGTAACGAAACTAAGCCAGCAACTGAAGAAGTGGGTGACACTGCAGAGGTTACTGTAGCTACAGAAGACACATTGGCTGAAGCTGACAGCGTTGTTGCTGATAGCGTAGTAGCTGACACTACTGTTGCTGAGTAATCAAGAGCTTAAGCGAAACAATTACCTTGGGTCTCAGACCCATCGAGAGAATTGGAACCTGCTTGGACGTGAGTCCGCAGGTTTTTTTTTGTCCTTTTGCGAAGGATTCCCGTTTCAATGACGGGTCAGCGAAACAATTGATACACCAGAGCAATAGCTTGTTACAAATCAATATCTCCATTTCGGAAGATTCTTTTTAACTTTGCAAACCATTAAAGCCCCAATCGGTTATGATGCCGACAGGAAGGGTTTCTGTTGTAAAGGATTTCGCTGGAATGGTATTCACCTCATTGAAAGAAATATGCCTCTTATGAATCAACGCTTCATCTATCTGCTTCTTATCCTGCATTGCCAAATACTGACAATTCAGGCACAGCCCACGTTTTCAAAAAAACATGGACTCTACGAGGTGAAGAACCTGATCGTTGGCATCAAGAGCAGTGACCCTGAAGCTGAAATCCATTATACGACGGACGGTAGTACACCGACAGCAGAAAGTCCAACCTATAAGTCCTACCTGCATTTTTCAAAAACCACATGCCTCAGAGCGGTGGAAGTGAAAGATGGAGTCGTTTGTTCGCCAGTGACAACCGCATCCTATCTTTTCATCTCTTCCATCTTAGGTCAACAAGGCACACCTGATGGGTATCCTTCGCAATGGGGACCTTACTGCGAAATCTCGGGAACGGCACAAGCCGATTACGACATGGATGCAGCAATGACCACCAATGAAAAACTCATTCCTCATATCAAGCAAGGTTTGAAGGACATTCCCATTCTTTCGCTCGTTACCGACAAGGACCACTTCTTCAGCCACGACAAGGACTCTGTGACAGGAGGCATCTATATCTACACAGGAACTCCTGTCGGCAATAGCATTGGACGCGGTTGGGAACGTCCCGTTTCGGCTGAATTGATGGGCGGAGAACAGAACCACGACCTCACCATCGATTGTGGCATCAGTATTCATGGAGGACACGGAAGACTTCCTGAGAAGAATCCAAAACACTCTTTCCGACTGAAATTCAAGTCAGAATACGGCCCAAACAAACTGAGCTATCCACTTTTCGAGGAAGGCAGTACGGAGGATTTCAACCAGCTCGTGTTGCGTTGCCACTTTGGAAATTCCTGGCAACATTGGAACTCGCCAGGAAGAGCATACGCACAGTATGCCCGCGACCTATGGACACGAAACATGCAAGGACGGTTGGGACATGCACATTCGCGTGGACTGTACGTCCATCTTTTCATCAATGGACTCTATTGGGGACTCTACAATATAGCTGAACGCATCGATGACACCTTCTGCAAGACTCATTTTGGAGGCAAGAAAAGTCTTTATGATGTCATCAAACTGGAAGAGACGGGTGGAAACCATATTGAAGCGGCTGAGGGAACGACAGAAAAGTGGAATGAGCTGTTTTCTG
>Ga0310691_10007949_pt1 | contig 10979 bp, 10 predicted proteins | sample 176DNAGHGlowgp2_FD_203887 | JGI IMG/M metagenome (GOLD analysis project Ga0310691, IMG submission 203887) | Sheep rumen microbial communities from Palmerston North, Manawatu-Wanganui, New Zealand - 1766 DNA GHGlow gp2 (v2) (version 2) | ecosystem: Host-associated > Mammals > Digestive system >... | reverse complement strand
TAAAAGCACGCCGTCCGCGCAGCCGAAATCAACAAAAAGATAACTTCCACCTTTTTTGAAATTTATCTTATTCAAGAAAAACAGCTTGTCGTCAAGCCCTTTGCTCATTGAATTAATGTACGAATTAATGTCTGTGAAATCTATTCCTACTTTCATATCTTTTATTTTAACAATTTCCTTTAATCACTGCAATTATCGTGCCAAACTATTAATCCATGTTATAACCCTACGCTTAGTGGATATTTTACTGAAGGATAAGACCTATAGCCCTCAATTTTAATATCCTCGTACTTGAAATCATCTATTTCCTTTATATCGGGATTAAGCAACAGCGTTGGTAACGAATACATATGAGGATTGTTGTTCTTTTGTGAACGCTCGTACTCCTCAATCTGATTCTCATACACATGAACATCACCGCCACTAAAAATAAGTTCACCAACTTCCATATCACAACACTGAGCAATCATGTGGGTTAAAATGCTATAACTCAATATGTTGAATGGGAGCCCTAATATTACATCGTTGCTACGCATTTGAAACATACAACTTAGTTCCCTCTTTCCATTAGAAAGTTTCTTGGTGTAAAATTGACATGTATAGTGACAAGGTGGCAGCGCCATATCCTTAATCTCACCAACATTCCATGCTGACAGCATAATCCTGCGGTCATCGGGGTTGTTACGGAGCTTTTCAATGACTTCCTTAATCTGGTCAACACCGCCGAAGTTACGCCACTGCTTACCATAAACAGGGCCGAGGTCGCCAAACCTATACGGTTTTTCAGCGAAGAAATACCACGCATCGCGAACGAGCACGCGCCTTAGGAATTCTTCCTTATCCATCGCAGCGCCTGCGCCGGGTTTTTTGCAAATGGTCTGAAGAAAATACCTATAAGCATCATCATCCCATATGTGAACTCCGTTCTCGACAAGATACCTGATATTGGTATCACCCTTAAGGAACCAAAGCAGTTCATGAATGACACCCTTTGCAAACATCTTCTTCGTTGTGAGCATCGGAAGTCCTTCCTTAAGGTTAAACCTCAGTTGCGCGCCAAAAATAGAACGAGTTTTACCTGCACGGGTATCCTTTTCAGTGCCCTCCTTGATGATTCTGTTCACAAGGTTAAGATACTGCTCATCAACATGGTTTTCCCGCCCCCTGATTTTTACATAAGTCGTAGCATAGGCCTTTCGAGGCTCAATCTCAATGGGCGTGCCAACCTCTTCCCAATCGGGGTGGGAGATGACATCAGGAAAGAAAGTGTCAGCGTCCTTCACATCCTCCGCAAGCATGTCGATATAAATACGGTCAACCAAATCAAGTTCAAGGGCGTAATCATAAATGCTCGCACCGCCGATGATATAAACCTCCTCATCTATTGACTTGGCAAATTCAATTGCCTTCTCGAGGTTATCATACACTCTTATCCCTGAATTCTCCGTCCATAGGTCTTCCCGGGTTGATACAACTATATTAACCCTATTCTTAAGCGGGTGGCCTATTGCTTCATATGTTTTGCGCCCCATAATCACAGGATGACCTGTTGTGGTGTCTTTAAACCACTTCAGGTCAGCCTTGTTATTCCACGGCATTGCGCCGTTCTTTCCCATTGGAAAACCTATTGGGGCAATGTAGTTACCTACTGCAACAATAATGTTAACCATTAAGTTTTTTACTTTTTCTTGATTATTTCGTCGATAAGGCCATATTCAAGGGCCTCCTGTGCCATAAACCAATGGTCTCGGTCGGCATCGATTTCGATTTGTTCAAAAGACTTGCCGGTGTTTTCGGCGAGAATGTTATATAGCAGGTTTTGCCATTTCTGTGTTTCTTTTGCAGCAATCTGAATGTCCGAACATTGCCCATGGGCCCCGCTACTAACTTGGTGTATCATGATAGTGGAATTGGGTAATGCATATCGTTTTCCCTTTGCTCCTGAAGAAGCAAGAATAGAGCCCATTGATGCCGCCATTCCCATTGTGTAAGTTGCAACATCGCAATTCACCCAATTCATGACATCATAAATTGCAAGGCCATCAATTACTGAACCGCCAGGAGAGTTGATGAAAAGTTTCACATCGGACTCATCATCCACGGAATTGAGGTACATCAACTGAGAAGTAACAATATTTGCTACGTCATCGTTGATGGCGGTACCCAAGAAAATAATCCTATCGCTCATGAGCCTCGAGAATACATCCATCGTGGCCACATTGAGCTGACGCTCTTCAATAATAGTAGGGCTGATTATGCCGTTGTTGTACTTTTGATAAGAATTAAGAGTGTTAGAGTTAACACCCTTGGAAATTGCGTATTTTTCAAAATCTGTCATGGTTCAAATATACAAAAATAAAATTTATATTCAAAATCGTTCTAATAATTTGTCAGTTCTTCTTTATCCTCATCGAGGTCGGATATATCTTTGATGTCAAACCTGAAAAAGCCGCTATCTGGGTTTTCGACATTAATATATTTGTAGGCGATTTCCTCGGGGTCCTCAATATCCCAAAGCACGAATCCGTGTCCCGAAATAGACTCACCGAAATCCTTTTGTTTAAGGCTTGAACAGTAGACACACCTCACACCATTCTTTTTAATCTCCTGACGCTTGTGGATATGGCCGGCCATTACGAAGTCGCACCCGTCAAACACGCCTGGGTCGATACCGTTTTCGGTAACATAATTGGTCAATGTGGTTGCGCCATTGATGTCCGTATGGATTAACCCAACATACACTTGCGCATCCTGCCCCTCATGTGCAGTTTTATGAACTTCAATATCAGGTGTAGTAAACCCATCAAATGACGAATAAAGGCACCACGCCACATTTTCGTCATCAACTATTCCGCTCTTATAATCAAGGGCACGGTCAAGATAGACCACATTTTTATATTTACCAATCTCGAAGAGCGGAGTAAGGGAATCGACACGGTCAGTATTGTTCATAAGGAAATCGTGGTTTCCTGCGATTACAATTGTTTTTGCAATCTTATCGAGTTCAGAAAAGAACCAATCAACGCAAAGAAGCGATTCGTTGGTGATGGCAATCTTTTGGTCAAAGATGTCCCCAAGAACAACAATGCGTATATTTTCGGGGCCTTCTTCCTTTGCGATTTTTTTACACTTTTCAAGAAAATTTGTCATTACCGGTCGAAGTAAATCAATCCCCTTATAAGACGGGACATGAATATCCCCGCATGCTATAATTTTTGTTATCATATCAATAAATCTATTTCATCAAATTGTTTTGCCGTCCTCATGGCTCTTACTATTCCCATACGGCCTTCCGCTTCATACACTTCACCAAAGTCTTTATATCCTTCATAGGTATATTTTATTCCATTAAACCGCACATATTGCGGATTATAATCCGCATTCACAGCAAGATTATCAACATCAACAAATTCAAGATGTATTTCAACCTTTTCATCTTCAATAACGGGGTCCTCATATCGCACATATCGCCCGTTAAGTCCTTCCCCGAGACGGATATATCTTATTTTGCCATGCAAACGCCCCCTATCAAGGGTTTTGTAAATGCGTTTCACCTCGTCTATTGTTGTGTCTCCATCAAGGCATATAATGATATTTGCGTTGGCTCTTTCTCGTAACTTGGAATAAAGTTCACCATCACGACTTATCGTTTTGCCCATTAACGATATCGAATTTGGATAATAAAGGCAGTCTATTGCCCCCTCAACGAGGTATATATCAGCGTTCCATTGTATTTTATCTTCGTGTAGGATAATCTTATTCTTATCAGCGTTGCAGTTCTTATACTTATTTCGCTTATCTTTGGAACGATATGTCCTGCCGATAAAATAATTAAGTTCGCCAATTGAGTTATAGGACGGAAATATTATTCTGTTTCGCCATGTCCAATCTTCTTCATCCCATGTAGTGCGCCCAATATTATACTCATCTATCATCGCCTGCGTTATTTTTCGTTTTTCGAGATAGTATTTTAGTTCTTTATCTCTGCAGGTGGAGATATTGATTTTTTCAAAAGTCTTAGGGAGACGGAGATATTGCTCTTCAAACATGTCGCCATTATCAGCAAACATGTCAAGATTATAATATCCGCTCTCTTTTATTTCATTAATTATCGAAATATATTCGTCATAAAGGGCTTTTCCCCCCTTTAACCTTATCAGTCTCGATATCGGTCCTGCATGGCCACACGCCCAACAATGATATTTACCTAATGCAAAAGAAATTTCAAGGTTATATTTCCCATCGGGACTACCTTTTTCTTCGGCACACCACGGGCAATTATATTGGTATTGAAAACAAGACTTATCGAATCCGCCTTGTTTACTTTCCCCAAGTATACCAACCAATATGTTGTAAATCCTCTGCATACTATTTTCTCGAAGCAAATATACATTAAAAAAAGCATAAAAACAAAAACGGGCCAATTACTTGGTCCGCTTTTAATAAACAAAATGAAAATAAAGGTGATATTTTTTAATTAAAATGTTCCGCAATCGACATCATCATATGTCTTAAGGTGCCCATTGGTGTAAACGAAATTTTTAAGCCCCTCGTTTTTAACACGCACGCCGTATTTTTCATCGAAATTAAGTTCGGCTTTGGCAAATCCTTGTTCGGGGTCGTCACCAATTGGAGTGTACTCGATAACTTTATAGCCATCATTGTCGTTTCCAACCAAAAATCTGTCATACGGAGCAACGACAGCGCTTGATGGCTCTCCGGATAAAATGCTGTTTACGGGCAGTAGTTGTCCGGTGGGAACACTGATGATGTTGCCACCAAAATACTCAACAATGCTTCCGTCTGTTTCAATAACCGAGTATCTTGTCCAAGGGTCAAGCTTATTTACGCTCTGCAAAAAATTATAAGAACTTCTTTTACCTCTCCAATGTTTTACTAAGTGTTTTTGTGCCATGATATCTCTTTTTCCCCCTTTTATTCGTTATCTTCATCAGTTTCCCAATACAACGCGGTTTCCATCGTTCCGCTTAAGGATGCAATGTTGGTCTCTGCCGTACCCATCCTACCCTTAAGCATCTCAACATCGCCTGCGATATCGCCACCGGCCGATGTCGTACCAAGTTTTGCTACAGCTTCGGCACCTGTTACTATGTAAAGGCCTGCTGAATATACCGTAGAACCCGAACCCGCTTCTTCATGGAGAACATTTATTATTTGACCGATATTGTCGCTCGTGGCCATTGCGCACGCCGCGGTATAATTATCAGCCTCTTCCGCTGTATGCTGTTCGCCGCCGATTGGCTCGAGCGTACCGCCTATCCCAATCTTATATGCCGTTACCGTATTGGCGGATATGTCGACAACTGAAATGAGCTGACCAACGATGGCGATGTCACCGAATTGCTCGCTGTTACCAAGGGCATATGCCTCAGCGTCCTCATACGACGCAAATATATCGGTCGGGTCGAGAGGAATCTGCCTAACTCTTTGGTAAGATTTTGGCAAGCCTATCATTGCCAAATTTTCTATATCTTCTTTTGAAAATGCTTTTGCTGCCATATTCTTTATTCGCTAAATGTTATCTTATACACATCCTGCGGCAATGTTGATGCTGCAGTAAAATACCATACTTTATAATTTATTGGTTTATAACCATTTGCACCAGCGACTGTAACGGTCTTGGTTGTCCACACATCCTGAACCTCGCTATTAATACCAACTTGGAAGATTGTGATATTAGTAAATGCGCTTTCAGGAACCGCGATAATCATCTGCCTTGTTCCAACAGGTGAAGTATACTGCCACTCTGATGTGCTTGCCGCTTCGGTTGAGCCTGAAAGGGCTCTGATAACGCTTCCAGTAATGTCTCCATCCTCCAACGCAATATCAAGGCATCCATAGAAGTATTTTCTGAATCCATTGAAGTTTGAAGTCTTTGTCGAACCAGTAGCGGTCGTTGATTTACCGTCGTAGAAATCGTCGTTTATCTCAACCTTGCAATCTTCGCTGAATGATTTAACATTAGACGCAGCATAGAGCGTAAACGATTCGAAATTTTCGCTTGCAACCGGTGTGTATGTTAAACCTGTCTGATTGACTGTAATGGTGTTAACACCGTCATCCACATACATCGGGCTTGCTTCTGCAGGAATAGATTCATTTGCTGCAGGTGTTGGAATTGAATATGCGGTAGAACCCGTTTCATCAGCCTTAAATCCCGCAACCGACGCCGCAAGATTATAATCGCCACTTGTTTGTGCGGTATAGGTCTTTGAATATTTTCCAGTAAGCATCGCACCATCCTGTCCCTTCTTATAGCCATCGTTGTATCCATTTGTTGTAACGCTATATGAATTGGTTGCCAATGATGCAGTTGCACCGCAGAAATAAAGCATTGTACCCGCTTCGAAGTTACCACCTGTCACTGATGAACCACCTGCATTCTTGATTGTAATGCTCGGATTCTTTGATGTAATATTCCATCCGTAAGACACCGTCGGGGTTGGCCATGTAACTTTACTGAACAACTTCGTGAAAATTTCCTCAATACTCGTCCCTGCCGGAATAACCTTGTTGCCATCGCCATCTGTCCATCCGGCATCTGACGGCCATGTTTCGCAATCATCAGCAAGAGGACCACCTGCAACAATGATAGTATTTTCAATGACAGATGAATGTGATGCACTAATAATTGCCGCAACTGTATCTGCGGATGTGGCGTATTTGGTTTCTACCGCACCTGACAATGCTGTAACGGCATCTTCCAAATTAGAAACATCTGCATCGAGTGCATATGGTGTAAGGTCAATATCAACAGACTTATTGGTAACAGTTAATGCGCTGCCGTTTACCTTGATTTCTTCTATAGCATTATCCTCAAGGGTTTCTACTGTTTCCGTAAGGCTTACGAGGCTTCCGCTTACAGCAAGAATCCTTTCATTCATTTCTGCAGCATCTTCTGGGTGAGCCTGTATCCATGCTGCTATTTCTTCAAGAGTATCTAATGCTTCCTGAGCATCCTCGGGGATGAGGGCTTCAGTTAAAGCGGACATCGCAATATTCTTTACATAACCCGAATCAACTGAAAGCGTTTCACCGCTGAGAATAAGGCCATCGCTAATAGTTAGTTCGTTTGCTGGGCCTTGTGCACCTTCGGCACCTTGGGGACCCTGAGCGCCCTCGGCGCCATCCTCACCCTTTTCGCCCTGAGGGCCTTGTGCACCCTCGAGACCTTGAGGGCCCTGAGTGCCATCTTCGCCTTTTTCGCCCTGCAGGCCCTGTGCACCTTCGGCACCGTCTTCGCCTTTCTCGCCCTGAGGGCCCTGAGTACCTTCAATACCCTGAGGTCCTTGTGCGCCTTCTGTACCGTCTTCACCTTTCTCGCCCTGTGGACCCTGCACGCCTTCTGCGCCATCTTCACCTTTCTCACCTTGTGGACCTTGGTCACCCTTATCGCCATCAGCGCCTTTTATTCCTTGAGGACCCTGTACGCCATCCTCGCCTTTTTCGCCCTGCGGGCCCTGTGCACCATCAATACCGGCGGGACCCTGTGCGCCATCTGCACCATCCTCACCTTTTTCACCCTGAGGGCCCTGTGGGCCTTGAATATTACCAACATTCTTCCATGAAGAAGAAGGAGCATCCCACACATAAAGTTCTCCGTTTACGAGGTATGCGTCTCCGATTTCACCTGTTGGGTGAGCCTCTTCGAGTTCTTCCAGTGAATCATATGAACCAAGGATATTAACACCCTTACCATCCTCACCTTTTTCACCCTGAGGACCCTGAACGCCTTCAGAACCTTGTGCGCCTTCAAGACCTTGTGGGCCCTGTGCACCTTCTGCGCCTATAGGACCTTGGTTGCCCTTTTCGCCCGTATCGCCCTTGGGACCTTGTGCACCTTGTGCACCTTCTACGCCGTCTTCTCCTTTAGGGCCTTGTGCACCATCTTCACCTTTGGTGCCTTGCGCTCCGTCAATACCCTTAGGACCTTGGTCGCCCTTTGGACCTTGTGGGCCTTGTGCACCATCTTCGCCTTTGGCTCCCTGTGCGCCATCTTCTCCCTTGGGGCCTTGTGCTCCATCAGCACCAGCGGGACCTTGTGCGCCGTCTTCACCCTTTTCACCTTGAGGGCCTTGTGCACCATCTTCACCCTTATCACCCTGTGCTCCATCAGCACCGGCGGGTCCTTGTGCTCCATTTTCTCCTGCTGTACCCTGAGGACCCTGCGGACCCTGAGGTCCCTGTGCTCCACCACCGCCAAGGGATGTTACATCAATCCTAACGGGGTCGATTGTAAAGTCCTCATAATAAAGTTCGATGAAAGTTTTATCGGCCTCGGTTACAACGCTACCGCTAACGATGTAGTTGTCGCGCTGCCAATCGGCCAATATGTCGGTAAGGTCTGCTGCGGTACCAATTTCTTTGCCGTTATACAATAATTTCACTGAACTATTTTCAGTATCAGCGGAAAGTGCCAACCCGCTCGTGACAGATTGCGGTTTTAATTCCCACTGTCCGCCTACAAACCAATATTCGTCCGGAATGTTTTCTCCTCTCGGGTTAAGTGTTCCACCGCTGAGGATTTTTACTGTCATGCCCGGATATCTATACTTGGCTGAAATCTTCTCTAAATCAGCAACAGTGTCTAGCGGAATCTGAAATGGGTCCAATGGTCTTTTTCCATTAAAAAAGAGATTGGTATCCATTGCTACGCTCGCCTCTGGGTTTTTCAATAATGCTACAAGTTCTGAACCAGTCATTTTTTATGTTGTTGTTTTTTATTATTCCAATGTTATATACATTTGAAGCGGGGCCATATCATCTTCTGCATAAACGATATATGTACCACTTCCTCCCTTGAAATATGATGTGACCTTATAGTCTACGCCACCTATTTGTACTATTCCGCGGTCGGTTTCCAAATCGGTACCAACCATGTTAATATTACTCTCCATTCCCTGTCTTACGGAAATCAAAGTGCTTTCTAACGGAACGGCAACGATAAATGAGAATGTGTGCTCTTCTTCCCATTCTTCAGTATAAGTGCAATCATCATCTCCAGGAACATTAAGAATTATATGTTCCGAAAGTTGCGTTGTGGCTGTCACGCTTTCACCCGATTCCGCGAATCTTGCTTCAATCTTGGATGCAGCGCTTGGTGAATCAAGGTCACTGTTGTATAGCCATGTGAAATAGAAAGTATATTCGGTTACTCCAGACGGTTCGGGGCCGATTTCTTCAACGATTGCATTAACGGTTACGCTTCGTTTCGGCATAGTTGATGGTAATCCATCCCATCCCCTAAATACATATCCTTCAGGTACTTCAGGGTCTTCGGGCGGAACAATCGTATCTCCATAACGATACTGTTGTGTTGTATATGTGTTTCCACTAACTTTATAGGTGAGATTATAGGTAGTGCCTGAATCGTCTCCGCCTCCGCCACCGGTGCCTCCGCTAACTACATTAACCGGCATCGGCTTCATATATTCCTCAACAGGAAGTCCGCATAAGTCAAGAACCATGGCCCCCCAATGATACATTGGTTCAACCCTATTATCTTCTTCAAGGGTTATTCCGCTTTCGGGGCGAATTGCCATTTCTCGTGGGTCGTTTAAATATGATGACATATGTTGTCTATTATTGCTATATTATTCTCAACATAACCTTATCGGTGTCATGCCGAACCGGCCATATTATTTTACCATAAATAGCGTCAGTATTTAAAAACTTGGCCTTTAAACAATAAAAAACCACCGCTTTTGCGATGGTTGGTAATAGCACATTGATTTTCAATCTCACGCGCGGGTTATTTCTTAGTATTTGATAATATAAGAACTTTATCATATATCTTATCCCATATCTTAGTCTGGTAGTTTATTACAATTTCGTCCTTATCGTCATAAATTTTTGAATTTAATATTGTTGGTTTTTCTATACCATGGTGATTGATGTTGACATACGCGAGCGCGCATATGAGGGAATCGCAGGCGTCATAATTTTCTTTCTTTAATTCACCCTTGTCGTCGTAAACCCAAATTCCGCTCATATCATACATATCGTCGACCATGTTCATCATCACGACTTTCTTATCAACATCAAATGGATATGCGCCGAAAAGGACTATATTATCGTCTTTGATGGCCTTAGTCACATGTTTCAGTGGGTACTCTTCACCCTTCTTGTTATATTTTCTAAGCGCAACTAATTCGGGAAAAGAATAAGTCCTGGCATCATATGAAGAAATGAAACTCGGCACTATCCCAAGTACCCTATATATCGTTTCTGAAATCATACCGTTAAACCTAAGCAGCGTCGCCACGGTATTCACATTATTTGAAGACAATAAAGGCTCTTCAATTACCACATCCGTAATGCTATATGCTGTGGCTATTTCGCGTACAAACTCGTCTTCAAAAATCTGTTTTCTGAGGAAAAGGGCTTCAATTCCCTTAATTTTTCTTGGTATCTTGGGGGTTTTATGGCTTAGATATAAAATTTCGGGTTTATCGTCTCCATTATCTTTCAACACACAGACACCGATACACGCGGTACTTACATCAAGGCCGAGTATATAACGCGGATAAACCGAATCAAATAAAGTTTGTTCTTCCTTTGGCATATCAATTCTTTTTTGTATTTTTACTTAAAGTAAAAAATATCAGGAAAATTGTAAATAGGATTTTGTTTTTCTAAGATTTTTTCTGTATATTTAACCCAAATTATCAAAATGGCAAAAAAGAGTGTACAAATAGACGAAAAACTACACGCCGAAGTTACAGAATTTTGTAAAATTAACGGAATTAAAGTTACTGATTTCTGCAACGATGCCGTGAAAAATTGGCTCCAAAATGAAAAATTTGGAGATGCACCGTTTTATGACAAACCTGTGATAAAATTGGCTACATTCGTTCCCGAGGCAAGTGACGGAACCGTAATACCACACGATGTTTTCACCAATGCAGAAATAGATTTTATAAAAGCAACAAAGGAAGGAAAAGCGTTCGGAGAACTAT
>Ga0310691_10007947_pt1 | contig 10980 bp, 6 predicted proteins | sample 176DNAGHGlowgp2_FD_203887 | JGI IMG/M metagenome (GOLD analysis project Ga0310691, IMG submission 203887) | Sheep rumen microbial communities from Palmerston North, Manawatu-Wanganui, New Zealand - 1766 DNA GHGlow gp2 (v2) (version 2) | ecosystem: Host-associated > Mammals > Digestive system >... | reverse complement strand
GTAAAAGTTAGTAACTTTTCCACCTGCTTCTTCAACAATTAAACTTGATGCAGCAATATCACAATTACCATGATCTACTCCAGGAAATAAATCACAACTAAAATGTCCAGATGCAATTGCCATACAACTTCTTGCAACACTACCAATTGAAGATATTCGACAAAGTTTTAGTAAATCATGTGCCATTTCTAAAGTATTAAATTTAGAATTATCCCACATTTCAAAATTTAATCGATATCCTAAATCACCTAACTTCTTTGCATTAACATGAATTTTCTCTCCATTACAATATGCCCCTTCTCCTCTAATCGCAGTGTATGTGCGATCAAGATATGGATCAACAACAACTCCAACTTGAACTTCTCCATCAACAACAAGTGCTAGAGAAAACACACTAACAGGAACACCATCTGTAAACATACCTGTACCATCAACCGGATCACATACCCACACATATTTAGATATAGATTTATCAGACTCTTCTTCTCCAATAACACTGTGTTCTGGATATTTCTCATGTACTTTTTCAATTAAATAATGATTTATATTTTTATCAACATCAGTAACAACAGTTCTATCTTCTTTAAAACTCAAATCCATATTTCCAAAGAAATGATCTAAGATTTCCTTTTTAGCATATTTTGCAATATCAAGTGCAAATTCTAAATACTCTTTCATATATCCTCCTAAAAAACACTAATATTATTTATTAGTGTTTTGATAATAATCTCTCTCAGATATAGATTGTGAAATAGACTCAATATCATCTTCAACAATATCCATATCACTTATAATTTCTTCAACTTCAAATAATACTTCTTTTAAATTACTACATTTCTTATAATCAATTTTATAACGATCTAAAACTTCAATTTCATGATTTGTAAGTAATAAATTCTTACCTACTTTTTGTAATTCATTAGCAGTAAAATCCATCTCTCCTACTAATGCTTCAATATCATATTCCATTATTTACAAGAATATCCTTTATTCTTTAGATGCATCATAAATTCTCCATCAGTATAACTATCTCCTACTCTTAAAGCAATTACATCACTACTTTTAGTATTTGTATTAATAGAAATACCAATCTCTCCATTATTATCTACAAAAGAAATATTATCTAGTAAAACAAGTTCATTATTATTAACTTCAATTTCTTCAATAACATGATTATCTCTAATAACACTAGTTGCACTATTACCAAGATATTCAGTAGTATAATCAAACGAATTCTTTATTCCATTTAAAGCTTCTTCTTGTTTACTATACTTATCAGGAACTGTTACTTTCTTTCTAATAGTCAAAGATGTTATTTTTTTACCATCGATATTAGCAGTAACTGTTTCAACTAATCTAATATCAGAATCAAATGTAGTTTCTTTCTCACACACTACAACAGTTTGTTTAATATTCATAAATAAATAAACAATAATAAACATAAATAAAAAAGTAATTACAATCGGTAATTTCATACTTTTTCTAGTATTCATATCATCACCTCATATTTATTATAACACAAAAAATAAAAGAATACATATGTGTATTCTTTTACTTAAATCCTTCCCATACCCAATCACGAATATAAGCTAAATCTTCTCCATATTCAGTAATATGAGCTTTATGTTTTTCAAGCATATCATAACACCATTTTATTAATACTTGACTAGTTTTATTATATCTAGGAATTTCATTTAAGGCTGCAATTACAATATGGAAACGATCTATTTCATTTTGAACACGAATATCAAAACTTGTAGTAATAGTTCCTTCTTCTTTATATCCATGAACATGTAAATCACGATTATGTCTCTTATAAGTTAATTGGTGAATAAGAGATGGATAGCCATGAAAATTAAATATAATTGGTTTATCCTTTGTAAATATTTCATCATACTCTTCATCACTCATTCCATGAGGATGTGTATCAGGAGATTGTAATTTCATTAAGTCAACTACATTAACAACACGAATACGGATTCCCTTAACACTCTTTCTTAGAATATCTACCGCAGCAAGTGTTTCAAGTGTAGGAGTCTCTCCACAACAAGCAAGAACTACATCAGGATTTCCTTCATCGTTAGATGCAAAACTCCAAACACCTAAACCTCTTTTACAATGAACCCTAGCTTGAGTTTTAGTTAGCCACTGAGGTCTAGGATGCTTTGATGCAATAATTACATTAATATAATTTTTTGTATGAATACAATGATCAAAACAAGAAAGTAAACAATTAGTATCAGGTGGTAAATACATACGTATAACATCTGCTTTCTTAGTTACTAAATGATTTAAGAATCCAGGATCTTGATGAGTATAACCATTATGATCTTGTTGGAATACATGACTAACAAGTAAATAATTAAGTGAAGCAATAGGTGCTCTCCAAGGTATTTGATTACATACTTTTAACCATTTAGCATGTTGACTTGCCATAGAATCTATTATACGGATAAAAGCTTCATAACTATGCATAAATCCATGTCTACCAGTAAGCAAATATCCCTCAAGCATTCCCTCACATAAATGTTCAGAAAGATATGCATCCATTATTCTTCCATCATTTGATAAATACTCATCATATGTAAGTATTTTAGAATTCCACATACGTTTTTCAACTTCAAATACAGCATTTAATCTATTAGATAATGCCTCATCAGGTCCAAACATACGGAAATTATGATTATCACGATTAAGTACAAAAACATCTCTAATATATTTTCCAAGTTCCATTGTATCTTGTGCAATAATACTTCCAGGCTTCTTTATATCTAAACTATAATTCTCCCAATCTGGAGTAATAATATCCTTTAATAAAGTTCCACCATTTGCATAACTACTATCACCCATACAATAATTAATTGGAGGACATAATTCTCTTAAATCTCTAATTAATCTACCATTCTCATCAAAGAAATCATCAATCTCATAACTCTTTAACCATTTCTCTAATATAGGTAAATTTTCAGGATGTTCACGACTAATAGGAATAGGTATTTGATGTGCTCTAAATGTACCTTCCATTTTCTTTGTATCAACTTCTTTTGGACAAGTCCATCCTTTAGGAGTTGTTAAAACTACTACTGGATATTTTCCTTCACCTTTAGCTCTAACAGTTTGAATCTGTTTCATAACTTTATCCATTACCTTTGCCATATCTTCATGTAATCTTAAAGAATCACTTCCAGTAACGAAAAATGCTTTCCAACCATAACCATTAAAGAAATCTTCAAGTTCATCTTGACTCATTCTACCTAAAATAGTTGGATTAGATATCTTATATCCATTACGATGAAGTATTGGTAAAACAACTCCATCTGTTTTTTTATTTAAAAATTTATTAATATTCCAACTAGTTGCAAGTGGACCAGTTTCTGCTTCTCCATCACCTACAACACAAGCTGCAATTAGATCACGATTATCAAGTACAGCTCCTGCTGCATGAGCAAGACTATAACCTAATTCTCCCCCTTCATGAATAGACCCAGGAGTCTCAGGTGAAACATGAGAAGATACTCCTCCAGGAAAAGAAAACTGTTTACAAAGTTTTCTAAGGCCATCCATATCTTCTGTTATTTCCGGATAATATTTAGAATAAACTCCTTCTAAATAATTATTCGCAATCATTGCTTGTCCACCATGTCCAGGTCCAGAAATATATATCATATGCGTATTATATTTACGAATAACACGATTTAAATGCATATAAATAAAGTTTTGTCCAGGAGCTGTTCCAAAGTGTCCTACTACATTAGGTTTAACATCTGTTATTTCCAAAGGTCTACGTAATAGTGGATTATCAAGTAAATATAGTTGGGCAACACTTAAATAATTTAAAACTCTGAAATAACTATCTAATTTTTCTAATTCTCTTCTAGGCATCATAATAAACATCTCCTATCCTCTAAATTATACCAATATTAAATAAAAAAAGAAAGATACTAATCTTTCTTTTCATCTACAAATTCAAATTCTTTAATTCTTTTTTCTTTTTTATTATTATGAATCATTTTAGAAACCTCAATATAATCATCTTTACTAAGTCTAAGTATTGTTCCATCTAAACTAGTTGCTCTATAATCACTAGAATCATTTGTTAAATAATTCATAATATCTCTAACATCATATTCTTCATAAAACTCTAAAAATATTTTATCCATCTTTTTACGATATGTTTTAAAACCTTTTTCTACTAAACTCTTTCCATCAGGAAAATCAATCTTTATAACAATTCCAGAACTTCCAATATATTTTTCAAAAGGAAGACTCTCAGGATTAATATCTTTACTTATACATTTTACTTTTAATAATGCTGTAGAAATAACCTTTTTTCTCTTAGTCATTTATATCACCAGTGCATATAATACTATAAATCAAATAAATTATCAATATATTTATTATAAATTTTATTTATATCTAAAAATTAAAAAAAAGAAATAATCTCTTATTTCTTTTTCATATTTTCTTTAGCAACAGTAAGCATTAATTTAATACGATTTGCTTGATTTGTATGACTTGCTCCAGGATCATAATCAATAGCAACTATATTAGATTCTGGATAAAGTTTTCTAAACTTCTTAATAACACTCTTACCTACTATATGATTTGGTAAACATGCAAATGGTTGAACACAAATAATATTAGATACTCCATGTTTAATTAAACTAACCATTTCACTTGTTAAGAACCAACCTTCTCCAGTTTGATTTCCAAGAGATAATATTCCATCTACGTTTTTAGCAAGTTCATAGATATTTGTAACAGAGTGATATCTTGTACCTTTTAATGCATCTTTAACTGGCTTTTCCATTATATCAATAATATTTAATGCTTGTTGATTAAAGAAAGCATTTAATCCACCAGTCTTTAACATTCTATTTTTAATAATTGCGTTATAACAACAGTATTTAACAAATCCCATTAAATCAGGTAAAGATGCTTCTGCTCCTTCACTTTCAAGTTTTCCAATCAAATCATCATTTGCAAATACATGATATTTAACAAGAATTTCTCCTACAATTCCTACTTTAGGTAATTCTTTTTTCTCTATTGGAATCTTCTTAAATTCAGATACTATTTTCTTTATATTATCTTTATATTTAGGAAATTTACCAGTCTTTAAATCCTCATAGCAAATATCCATCCATTTATCAAATAAAGCTTGACTAGTTCCCTTTTTCTTTTCATATGGACGAGTTGCTAATAATAGTTTTTCAAGCAAATCACCATAAACAACTGCTTCAAGTGCCTTTTTAGCAAAACTAGGAGTAATATGAAATGCTTGTTCTTTTTCAAGACCACTAACATTAAATGAAAGAATTGATACTTTAGGAAAACCAGCATCTTTTAATCCTTTACGTATTAAACCAATATAGTTAGTGGCACGGCATCCTCCTCCAGTTTGAGTAATAATAACACTTGTATTATCTAAATCATACTCTCCACTTTGTAATGCTTCAATTAATTGACCAATAACAATAATAGCTGGGTAACATGCATCATTATTAACATACTTAAGTCCAGTCTCAATAGATGAATCTGTTGTCTTCTTTAAATATACTGCATTATATCCTTCACTTCTAAGTACACTTTCAAATAAAGGCATATGATGAGCACTCATATCTGGAAATAATAAAGTATGTTTTTTGTCTTCTTCTTTAAAGAATGGCTTTTTATATTCATAAGGTCTATAATTCTTAGAATCTTCAACTCTCTTATTCATAGAAGCAATTAAACTTCTAATACGAATTTTAGCGGCTCCTAAATTATTAATTTCATCAATTTTAATAGTAGTATATAATCTATTATTACGTCTAAGAATCTCTTCAGCTTGATCAGTAATAATTGCATCTAATCCACAACCAAATGAGTTTAAATTAACAAGTTCCATATTATCATGACGAGATACAACATCAGCTGCATGAAAGACCCTTGCGTGATATGTCCATTGATTAACTATTCTAAAATTAGATGTAATTTCACTTAAATGACAAATAGAGTCTTCTGTTAAAACACAAAGACCTAAAGAATTAATCATTGTATCTATTCCATGATTTACTTCACGATCCAAGTGATAAGGTCTTCCTGCTAAAACAATAGCTCTTTCATGATGTTTATCAATATAATCAATAAACTCTTCTCCCTTTTTACGAACATCATCTTTAAATTTAGCTTGTTCAATAAAACCAGCATGAATAGCATTCTTTAATTCTTTCTTAGTAAAATGATATTCTCTAAATTCATCTAAATCTAAAATACATTTATATAATAATTTTTCATCCATTGGTAAAAATGGATTTAAATACTTGATATTATTCTCTTCTAACTCTTCAACATTTAATTTGATAGATTCACTATAACTTTGAACAATAGGACAATTAAATGAATTATCACTATTTTTAAATTCTTTTTTCTCATACATAATACAAGGATAGAATATTGTCTTAACACCTTTTTCTATTAAATTAACAATATGTCCATGTACAAGTTTTGCAGGGTAACATGCAGACTCACTCGGAATAGATTCAATACCCTTTTCATACATTCTACGATTAGAGTGATCAGATATTACTACTCTGAATCCTAGTTTAGTAAATATTGTAAACCATAGTGGATAATCCTCATACATATTAAGTACTCTAGGAATACCAATTACACCTCTAGGAGCATTCTCTTCATCAAGTGGTTCATAATCAAATAAACGATTATATTTCCAAGCATACATATTTGGAAGATTAGAACTACTTCCATTATTACCACTACCACGCTCACATCTATTACCAGAAATAAAACTCTTTTTATTAAATAAACTAATTGTTAAAGCACAATGATTTTCACAACCTTGACATCTACTATGAGTAGTTTTAACTTTCATATTTAATATCTCATCACGAGATAAAATACTACTCTTAACATCTTGATCATCATATTCATTAAAGTTATTAAGAGCAATTAAAGCAACTCCATAAGCACCCATAAGTCCTGCAATATCAGGTCTAACTACTTTCTTACCAGTAATATTTTCAAAAGCTTTGCATACTGCATCATTATAGAAAGTTCCACCTTGTACTACTATTTTCTCTCCTAAAGTAGAAACATCTCTTATTTTCATAACTTTTTGAATAGCATTACGAATTACAGAATAAGATAGTCCTGCAAAAATATCTCCTAAAGGTCTACCTTCTTTTTGAGTTTGTTTAATTTTACTATTCATAAACACAGTACAACGACTTCCAAGATCAATTGGTGCTTTAGAATTAATTGCATACTTAACAAAGTCTTCTACTGTCATATTTAAAGATTTTACAAGTGTCTCTATAAAAGAACCACAACCTGATGAACAAGCTTCATTAAGCATAATAGAGTCAACTGCTCCATTCTTAATCTTAATATACTTCATATCTTGTCCACCAATATCTATGATACTTTCTACTCCAGGAAGAAAATAATTAGCTGCTTCATAATGAGCCATAGTCTCAATCTCACTAATATCAAGATTAAAAGCAGTCTTAATTAACATTTCTCCATATCCAGTAGAACCTGCACTTCTAATCACAACATTAGGTCCAAGTTTAGAATATAAGTCAAGAATCATATCTTTAATAGTATCAACTGGAGTTCCTTGATTACTCTTATAGTTTTCATATAAAAGAGCACCATTAGAATCAATTGCAACAACCTTAGCAGTAGTACTACCAGCATCAATTCCTACAAATACATCCCCAGAATAGGTACTAATATCAGTTCTTTTAACTTTATTCTTTTCCTGTCTTTTTAAAAATTTATTATAATCATTTTCATCTTTAAATAATACTTTTAAACTATTAGAATCACTCTCTTTAAAATAAGATAGCTTCTTAAGTAAATCATTAATCTCTGAAACACTATAAAAAGAATTATTTTTCTCTAAACAAGCACCTAAACATACAAATAGTCTTGCATCCTCAGGTATAATAACCTCTTCATCACGTAGATTAAGAGTCTTAATAAATCTTTCTCTAAGCATATCTAAGTAGTTTAATGGTCCACCTAAAAACATAACATTTCCACGAATTGGTTTTCCACAAGCAAGACCACTAATAGTTTGATTAACTACAGCTTGCATAATAGATAATGCAACGTCTTCACGTGACACACCCTCATTAAGTAAAGGTTGAATATCCGTTTTTGCAAAAACTCCACAACGAGATGCAATAGGATAAATTGTTTTACCATTTCTTGCAAGTTCATTTAATCCTTCAGTAGTAGTATTTAAAAGCACTGCCATTTGATCAAGAAAAGCACCTGTTCCACCTGCACAAGATCCATTCATTCTCTGTTCAATAGTGTGATCAAAGTAAATGATTTTAGCATCTTCTCCACCAAGCTCTATCGCAACATCAACACCTCTTGCATACTTTTCAATTGCATTTTTACATGCAATAACTTCTTGTACAAAAGGAAGATTTAAATATTTCGCAAGTGCAATTGCACCACTACCAGTCATTGTAATAGAAAACTCACTCTTAGGAAACTTTTCAGTTACTTCATTAAATAAATCTTTAATAGTTTTCTTAGTATCAGAAAAATGTCTTCTGTACTCTTTATATAAAATTGAATCATTCTTATCAAGAACTATCATTTTAACAGTAGTAGATCCAACATCAATTCCTATTCTTAATTTTTTACTCATGTTACCACTTCCTAAAAAAAACGCTATTACCATTTTACCATTTTTATTAATAAAAATGAAATATACAATTGTCTAAAATGTGTATAAAAAAAGACTCAAGAGAGTCTTTTTGTTATTTAGAAATAACTTCACAGATAAGTTGACTAATCTCAGTAGGATTATCAATAGGAAGTCCTGCAATCATACGAGCTTCACTATATAAAATCTTACTATATTTATTAAATTCATCTTTATCTTTCTTATAAAGTTCTTTAAGTTTCTTACTAATTGGATGTTTTTCATTAATTTCAAGTATCATTTCTGCTTTAATACCCATATCATTTGGCATAGCATCAAATACTTTTTGCATTTCAATTGATACATCACCCTTAGTAGTTAAACATACTGGATGACTCTTTAATTTATTACTAAATCTAACTTCTTTAACTTCATCAAGTAATTCACTCATATCTTTTAATAAATCAGAGTTATCTTTATTAACCTTTTCTGTTTCTTTCTTCTCTTCTTCACTCTCTAAATCTAAGTTTTCATCACTAACATTTTTAAAAGTCTTATCTTCATACTTTTGAATTGCAGTAACACAGAACTCATCAACATAATCAGTTAAATATAAAATATCATATTCTTTATCTTTAACTTGTTCAACTTGAGGAAGAGATCCAATCTTTTCAACTGATGAACCAGATGCGTAATAAATTGACTCTTGTCCATCTTTCATTTCAGAAACATATTCGCTTAATGTAATAAGTCTTTCATGTTTAGCAGAATAAAACATAACTAAGTCTTTTAATTTATCTTTATCAGCTCCAAAGTTATTATAAACTCCATACTTTAATTGAACTCCAAATGTTTTAAAGAAAGAAATATAGTTTTCACGATCATCCTTTAACATATTTTCAAGTTCTTTACGAATCTTACTTTCAATATTTTTAGCAATTAATTTTAATCCTTGAGACTCTTGTAATAATTCACGAGAAATATTTAAACTTAAATCTTCAGAATCAACTACACCTTTAATAAAACTAAAATAGTCAGGTAATAAATCAGCACATTTATCCATTATTAATACTCCATTAGAGTATAAAGCAAGACCCTTTTCATACTCTTGAGTATAGTAATCATATGGAGCATGACTAGGTATAAATAATAATGATTTATATGAAGTCATACCTTCTACAGAAGAATGAATTACTTTTAATGGTTTATCATAATCACTAAATTTATCCATATAGAAATTATCATAATCTTCATCACTAACATCTTTTGCTGCTTTCTTCCAAATAGGAACCATACTATTAATTGTTTCTACTTCTTTATGGTCTTTATATTCATGTTTCTCTTCATCAACTAATTCATGATGAGTAACTTCCATTTTAATTGGGAAACGAATATAATCAGAATATTTTTTAATTAAATTTTTAAGTTCATATTCATCTAAATATTTAGAGTATTCTACCTCATCAGTATCTTCTTTTATGCTTAATACAATCTCAGTACCAATATCTTTCTTCTTAGCTTCTTTAATAGTATAACCATCTGCTCCCTCAGACTCCCATACATAAGAAGTATCAGAATCAACACTTAAAGTAGTAACAGTAATCTTATCACTAACCATAAAAGCAGAATAAAAACCAACACCAAATTGTCCAATGATATTAGCCTTTTCTTCCTTGCTCATATTCTCTTTAAAAGCAAGTGTTCCACTCTTCGCAATAGTTCCTAAATTACTTTCAAGTTCTTCCTTAGTCATACCACAACCATTATCACTAATAGTTAAAGTACGATTATCTTTATCATATGAAATATTAATTTCAAGACTATCCTTCTTAACCTTTAATTTCTTATCAGTTAAACTTCTATAATATAATTTATCTAAAGCATCACTTGCATTACTAATTAACTCTCTTAAAAATATATCTTTATTGGTATAAATAGAATTAATCATTAAATCAAGTAAACGTTTAGACTCTGACTTAAACTCTTTTTTTGCCATAATAAACATCTCCTAACTTTTTCGTACAATTCATTTATACCACTATTTTTAGCACTTGTCAATTTAAAGTGCTAATCTTTTTTTATATTCAACTATAGCCTTCCAAGTAGTCGCATTAACAACCCCAGTTTCATTTAAATTAAACTTTTTTTGTAAGTATTTTATAGACTGCTCAGTTAAAGAATCATACTCTCTATTTACTCTAACTCCAGGAATTTCATGAGTAGACTCACATATTAAATATAAAAATTTTTGTAAGTTTAAAACATCTTCTCCACTCATTCCAAGAGACATATATCTACCAGAATAAAATTCA
>Ga0310691_10007946_pt1 | contig 10980 bp, 9 predicted proteins | sample 176DNAGHGlowgp2_FD_203887 | JGI IMG/M metagenome (GOLD analysis project Ga0310691, IMG submission 203887) | Sheep rumen microbial communities from Palmerston North, Manawatu-Wanganui, New Zealand - 1766 DNA GHGlow gp2 (v2) (version 2) | ecosystem: Host-associated > Mammals > Digestive system >... | reverse complement strand
CAAGCAACTCGTGTAATTTTTTCTTTTTATACGGTTTATCTTTATCTTCAAACAATTCATATTCCATCAGTTTTCTCCTATAAAAGCACCACAACAAATCATGCAGCCTAGGACTTGCTACAAAGCACCTATCAACAAATCAGCCGAGGGGGGGATAAAATGCTGTGCTTGAAGTAAATTTCCGACTGAAGTGTACGCATACTGGTACATGAAGGAGGAAATTTACGATAATGACAGCATTTTAGCACGCCCCCAAGCCCTACTCCTTAAGCGCCGAGCGTATTCTTCCCCTGCCCCTCTCTATCTTGGGAAAGCAGTTGCGAAATAGCCCCCATCCGACGTTTGCGCTTTTTCTCCAATTCGGAAGTAATCTCGTTATCGTCCACCACTTCCGGTATAATTTCCGGCTCCGGTGTGACGTAGGTTACTTTGGGTGATTTAAAAACAGAACTCATCATTTTTCTCCTAATAAAAAATTACAAATACACATTATCGTCCACAAAATCTCGCCGTGACAAGGCTCTGCTTTTAATCAGCATTTCCTCGTTTAAGACAGCAAAGCTCAATGCCAGTGCATCACCGACATCGGTAGAATGTCCGATACGTTTTTTAATATCGGCTTTTGCCTCCAGTTGCAATCTGCCGAGTGCATCATAAAAGGCAAGCGGTGCCGTTAAATCTTCTAACAGATTATCGTTTTTCGGCAGTTGCACCGGCAGTTCGGCATTAAGCCAATCACGTACCCGCGCCCACATTTCTGCCCGTCTGTTGACAAAGCGCTCGGAATTATCGGCACGTTCGCCGAAATTGACCGGTAATACCACATCAGAAAACCCGTCGGCAACTAAAATATCATAAACACCAGCACCAAGTCCCCCGACATCTATACAAACCTTATCCGGTTGCTGTTCAACAATAACTCCGGCAATGCGGTGTGCCGTTTGCACCACATCAAGTTTAGAGTAAGTCACAAAATTGAAAACTTTGCGACCGCGGCGAAAACAAAGTGCGGTTTTATCATCACCGAAGCGTGCAATATCTGCCCCGATAATTAGAGGCGAAACAGCACCGATGGTTAAGACATCATTTTCCATCGCCTTAAACACATCTTTTCTTGAGATAAGATGGTTTTCGGCTTCCATCCGCGGTTCACCCTCCCAGACATGGAGATATTCGTCATAATTTTCAGCTTTCATTTTCAACGCCAATTTTTTCATATTATCGGGACAATACGGGTTATCGTAAAAATTAACTTTACGAACAATGGTATCTTCATCGGGGTGCAGTGCCAAAGCCTTAAAAACCGGATCCAGCGGTTCTTCACGGTTTAGCGAAAGCCAGATTTCAGCCTGAGGTTTACGAATGGTCGGGTTTAAGATTTCCCATGCTTTGGCAGAAATTTTTTGCGCCTCTTCACACCAACAAATATCCACCCCTTCAAGCGATTTTATGTTTTGCGCATTATAGTCCATAATCCCCTTAAAGATAAATTTGGAGTGGTTTTTAAGGTTAACAATCCGGTCGTCATAGAAGCGATAGAGGGAAGATAAGTGATGAAATTCTATTCGGTCACAAAGAAGTTTATAGACGGAATCCTTAATTGAATTTTGCACTTCGCGCACGCAAGCGATAAGAAGTTTTTTACTGGTTGCTTTGATGATGAGTGCATCGGCAAAAGCAAAAGATTTACCGCCGGCACGCCCACCGTAATAGAGTTTGTAGCGAGCAGATGTGGTCAGTAATTCTTGAAAAGCCTTTGCCAGTTGTATCTTCATTATCCCCCTCTTATGTTATGGCATAAACTGATGCGCGTGCCGCCGGCACCGCCCCGCGCGCAGCGGTGCTCGCCGCAAAGGCGACAGCCGTCAGGCTGTTAAGGGCGCCTTGCAAAGGTAAGAAATCATTTTTGCCAAGCAAAAATGATTGCAAGGCGCCCCTCTTAACTGTCATTCCGCCAAGCACAGTGTAGCAATCCCCTTGTTTCATAAGATTGCCACGTCGCATGTAGTGACGTTTTCTGATTATAAAAAAAAGCGAACAGAAGATACTGCTCGCTTTGAAATGACATTCATATAAACAATATCAGCTTAATTTCTCTTATAGCCCCAGCTTAACACACTCATCAAAGTCATTTTGTTCATTTTCAAAATTGCGCCAGTTTTCATATCCGTAATATGTAAAACAATGAGCCTTTTTTCCCTCTTTTCTGCAACTCATTGCCCATATTCCCGTTTCATCTTTATTCTCTCTGTTATACCAATGCATTTCACAATGACACTTCTTACAATCATGAACACTAAACTTCAGAGTTTTTTCCATATCATCCGGACAATAATGAAGCGCATAATTGTTTTCACTTTCTTCATCAAAAACAGCTTCATCCCCTAGCCCGACAAAACAAGAAACTTTTGTAAAACCCTCATTATGTTTCTCACAGAAAAAACGCAAATTTTCTGTCTTTCCCGTATTCTTCTCGGTTATAATACCTTGACAACCGGATGTTCCGCAACGCGCAAAAGTTTGCGGAAATTTATGCGAACCAAACAAATTTATATCAACAACAAAGCCCTTTGTTTCCCCTGAATAAGTATATTCAAAATCATCATCGGTATCTTGAATAACGTTCTTCTTTTCAAGTTCAAATTCAAAACACGGCCAATCTTGCGGCAAAGCAACCGCCCTGCCGCAAAAAACAAACACTAACGCTCCTATGACATAAAATTTATTCTTCAAATTCACGCAACCTCATGAGTATCCGCCCAAATAAAATAAATCAAAACTAAACACCCTTTAATTCTTCCAATGCATCATCAGAAAAATCTACACATTCCGTTTCCATGCTACTGATATATTCCTTTACCATATTATGCACGGCTATATAGGCGTGCGTGTAAGCACCCAATTCATACATTTTTCCCGTATGCCAATGCTTACCGATATCGCTTCTCTGTTCAAGATTATATCCTTGTTCTATCACCGCTTGCACAAAATCATCAAATTGTTTCTGTCGCTCACCTTTTGAAGATTTATAAAAGGCATCAAAAACCAGATACGCCACATGTTGCATACATTTTATTTTATCACGTGTCACATTTACCATAACCGCATCAGTATCCGCCCCATCCGGATAAACCAACAGACACTCCTGAAAATTTTGCTTTAGTTCTGCTATCTGATTAGCTCGCACTCCCAAACATTCGTTCTGTGCACACGCTTCCCCACAAAACCACAGCGACAAAAATAAAATATATACTATCTTCATAACGTCAAACATCTACCTCCCTGTATAATATCGTTGGTACTTACGAAAATAATCCAGTTTTTTAAATTTGTAAAGTTCGTCAAACTTTTTAGGAACACTATAAAATTTTTTAGTTCTATCATACCAGCCATTTAAATTATTTATCTTATATGGTTTGTTATCAATAACAAGGCATGACGTTTTTTCCCTCTGTCCCCTTTCCGGAAGGGGGAAGTGTCAACGCAGTTGACGAAGGGGGTGACAATAAAGAATCATCCCTAACTGCGTCATGCTGAACTTGTTGGAGCTTCGCTGCACTTCGTACTCAGCATCTCATTAAACCGTCATGCCCTGAGCCGTGAAACGGCGAGGTCAGGCATCTTCCTTATTGCTCACTCTCCGCAAGCGGAGAGCCGGAGAGGTAAATACTGCAAATTTAAATACGGAGAGTATCCCCCTGCCCCATGGAAAATCCTTTTAAAGTGTTGGAGGTGCCTCGCCCCGTCATTCCTCCGAGCGTAAGCGAGGTCAAGGAAGCTCCATGAGAATCATTCAGCAAACAACAAAAAGCGGACAGTTCAACACCACTATCCGCTTTGAAATGACATCCATAAAAATTTTTAAACTTTAAACAGTAAATCACGAAAGATTCAATTTTTTTTATACATACTCTTCCATGATACCCATTTTTATACCACCGCCCGACGGAGATGTCAATAGTTTGCAAGCCAACCCTGTTTAAAATTTTTAAACGCAAAAACAATAAGTTAACGAAATTTTAAACAATTTTTTTAAAGCCAACCCCCAAGCACCCAAAAAACAAACCATGTAGCCTAGGGTGGGATAAATTGCGGTGCTATCGCTGTGAGCCCACCAAGGCGCACGAGCGTACATTGAGCGTACGTGACGCGCCGACGAGTGGCTTCCTCACAGCGATTTGACCGCGTTTTAGCACGCCCCCAATCCTTCCCAAAAAATAGGGTATAATGTTGCATTGCATTTGACTTTCTCCCCCCCTCGCCTTAGCCTATTCGTTATGAAAGATATCTATGACAAAATCGTTAACTGGGACCTGCCCGCCCTCATCAAGCGCCGTATCAAAAAGGCGGATACCCCGTTTTGGTGCGCATTTTCGGTTTTATTTCTGGCCTTAAATTTAATATTTTTATACCACGGAGCGCATTTCTTATTCGGTGACCATGATTGGAAGTATTTAAGAAACGGCATCAAATTAGGCGCCGGCCTGTTTGAAGGACGTTTCACCCAGTTTATTGCGGTCAATCTCTTAAGCCAAGGCGAGATATTGCCGATTATCAATAACCTTTTAGGTTTTACCGGTTTTTCCTTAGGTATTGCCCTATTGGCAAGATATTGGCAACTCCCGCATAATGTCAAAAGCTATGTGTTTTTCGCCCTGTTTTGCGGCATAACACCCTATATTTTATCTTTTATGTACTTTGCCTTTTTAATCATACCGGTACTGTCATGGAATCTGTTTATTATCGGCGCTCTGATAATATCTGAAAAAGAAGAGAATTTTTCACTCAAACGCACATTATGTGCCGTATTGCTGATAACCATGGCCTTAGGCGGTTACCCGCCGGTCATCAACTTAATCGGTGTCGCGCTGACAACCAAATTACTTGTAGAAACAACAACAAAGAAACAATCGCTCATCAGCCTCCTCAAAAAATATCGTTGGAGCATATTAAACATCATCATCAGCCTGAGTGTCTATAAACTCTGTTTACTAATCTTAACCAAAACCGGCGCCATAGACAGCAGTTATTATAATTTACAGACCACCCCGATAAGCCAATGGGGGAGCAAAGCCTTGCTCGTGATGAAAGACATCATCACACAATTTGGTGTTACCTTACCGTTCATCAGTATCGGCTATAAGACCGTTGTTGCCGTTTTATGCCTGCTTGCAATATATGCGGTTATGAGAAGAAGCTCTAACAAAGCTTTAAGTCTGGTATTTTTATTCGGCATCTACATTAGCGCCATGAGTACGCTTTTTTTATCCACTTCGTTAAAAGAAACGGAATTTTCCCCGCGGATAGACTTTTTCGGTTTTATGTATGTCACAGCCGGCATGTATGCCCTTCTTGCCTCAGAAAAGAAATTATGGCTAAAGAATCTCGGTTTTTTATTGGCTATCATGAGTATATGCTCAAGCTCTGTTGCCCTATTTGAAGCCGAAAAAGTTTGGCACTTAGGTTTTATCGGCGAAATGAACTTATACAAAAGAATAGAAAAGCGCTTCAGCCAAGATGAAAAATTCAGCCCCAACAACCATTATATAATCGTACAAGGCGGCTCGCCCGAATTTAGAAGTAAATTTTACCATACCCCGTATAATCATGACAGTGATGATTTATTAAGCATCAGCTACGTGCCGGGCATGGCATCGGGGGTGATGTGGAATTACTATGCTAAAAAGAACTATGCTGATGAAACATCTTATGTTTACACGTTCCGTGCTGATGAAGAAATCAAACAAAAATTAAGAGAAATAAAACCGTGGCCGGATAAGAGCAGCATCAACGTCGGCGGTTACTGGATATTATTACCTTTAACCCCAAATGGGTTAGAAAACCTGCAAGCACGCTATTTACAGCCTTAAAACAAATAAGACCGTAACAAAAAAAGAAAGAAAGAAGACCAACCGACTATTTAGCCAACCGATAAGTCTTATAAGGTTTCTTAGCTTTAGCTTTGGAATCTTTTGTCGGTGAAAAAACAATGGCTGCCCGACGGCTGTTCAACTTCTTATCAACAAAGCTGTCAAACTTCATTCCTTTATTAAAACCGTCAACCACATTTTCCACCCAATCTCTGACATCCGCATAAGATGTGGCAGAAACTTCATAATCCAAGTAAAGACGCTCTTTATTTACATTTTTCATTTTAAGTATCTCCTCCGTTGAGATAAACAAACACAAGAGGTTCTTGTGTGTTATACGCTAACACAAAAACAAAATACTGTCAACATATTAGTTAAAGAATAGGACGTACGCTAAGAGTGGCGCTGCGAGCGTGGTGTACAAACAAAGCGTACCTAAGCAGGCGCCGAAGCTCTTATGATGCGTACCATCCAAGCCCGCTTTTTTTATCTGCCGGCATAACAAGCTTTTAATATATTAAGCTGTTTTAGGGAACTACCGTTCAAATAAAGCGGATAACCTTTAGCCGGTTTAAGGAACATAGAAACCGCGCGATGAACATTTCTTTTCTTATCAACTCTGCCATCAAACTGCATACCTTTATTAAAGCCGTCAACCACATTTTCCACCCAATCTCTGATATCACTGTAAGGTGCAACACCCAAATTTTCATCTAAATTCCAAATAGCACGGCTTCCGTAAACGGCGCTGTTTCTTTCATCAATCATATCTTCTGCAATCGGTTTAATATTTCTTCTTTCCGGCACATATTTGGCAACACCGGATTTTTCACGTGCCTCATGCATAGCTGTTCTGAGCTCCCTCTCCTCCTCATATAACATAGCACACCTCCATAACAAAATAATCATGCTTCTCGTTACAACTTAATTATACCATAAAACAAGGGGGAGAATCAATTAAAACAGGACAAACAAAAAAGGCAGGAAAGAAATAATTTAAGCTGTTATTTCAATAGGTTAATTAAAGGAAAGACGGTCTGTAACAATAATTTCACAATCACAACAGCACCACAACAAAAAATAAGCAATGGGTGGGATAAATTAATGCACCACAACAAAAAATAAGCAATGGGTGGGATAAAATGCGGTGCTATCGCTGTGAGCCCGCCGAGGCGCACGAGCGTACTTTAACGTACGTGACGCGCCGAAGAGCGGCTTCCTCACAACGATTTGACCGCGATTTAGCACGCCCTTAAAAAAAGCACTTCTTAAAGAAGTGCTTTCTCAAATCACCACCGCCCTCTGTGCGGTCCCAACGGACCGAACGGCCCATGATGATGAGGGTGAAAATACGGTCTCGGGTGGAACATATTATGCGCCATACGATAGGCTAATCTATCCATAAAACGATTTAATCTCATCTCATATCCCCAACTCATGCAACAATGATGTCTGATGTAGGGATATGGTCTGCGCCACAACGGAATATCCGGACTCATTGCCATTGATGCACCGGATAACCCGGCACCGGCTGCCATCAGACCTCGGTTACCGCTAAAAACACCGGCAAGACCAAGTCCGCCGCCGATGATTCCCGTAATACCGGAAGCTATTCTTTGGGTTCTTAAATCATCTCTTAATGACATGGCAACCTCCTTTAAGCAAAATCCTTATTTAATGGTCATATTTTAGCATAAAAATAAGGGGCTGTCAACAGTTTTAGACACCCCTTATCAAGATAAATAAACCGCGTTTAAGCAATAAACGGAAACAGCGGATCGCCGACCACCGTTTGATTACCTGAAGGCAACTGACAAGGTTGAAATTCAGCCTTGATTTCATCAGCATTAACCCCCAAAGAAGCAAGTATTTTCTTAGAAACAACCGGCATAAACGGATAAACGGCAACAGCGATTAAACGCAAAGCATCAAGCGTGGTGTAAATCACTGCCTCATAGCGGTCACGTTTGCTTTCATCTTTAGCCAAAACCCACGGTGCCTCGGCAGCAAAATAAGCATTAACCGCATCACCGGCTTTCAAGATTTCATCAGAAAGCTCGCTGACGGTTTCCAAACTGGTATCACCGTATTTATAGATACGTTCAAATGTGTTGGCAATATTTTCAAGCAAAGCCTTATCTTTTGCATCCAAAGCGTTGTTGGCGGGAACTTTGCCGTCTAAGCTTTTCGCAATCATCTTTAAGACGCGCATTTGCAGATTACCGATATTATTGGCAAGTTGCTTATAGCCCTGTTTTAAGAGGTCAACCGAGATTTGCGAATCTCCGGTGGTGGACATAGCGTTGCAGAGATAAAATCTCAAAGGTTCAATCCCCATTAAATCCATCACTTCGTAAGGGTCAACCACATTACCCAAAGATTTGGACATTTTAATACCGCCCTCGCCCAACCAATAACCGTGAACGATTAAATGCTTCGGCGGTTCAACACCCAAAGCTTTCAGCATAATCGGCCAATAAACGGCGTGTGTTTTCAAGATATCTTTAGCCATCAAGTGCGTAACACCGGCCCAAGTTTCATTAAATTTCGTATTATCGCCGTCAGATTTCCAACCGATACTTGAAATATAGTTAATCAGCGCATCAAACCAAATATAGGTCACAAAATCATTGTCAAACGGCAAATCAACACCGAGCCAAACACGACTTTTCGGTCTTGAGATACAGAGGTCATCAAGCGGTTCGGCAAGCATACCCAAAACCTCTTTGGCAAAGCGCTTCGGTTTAATCCAATCCGGATGGGTGTTGATATAGTCAATCAACCACTGTCTGTCTTGTTCCAAGGGGAAGAAATAATTTTCCTCGGTAATGAGTTTCGGGGCTTTCTGGTGATCAGGACAAAAACCGCGTTCATCAAGGTCAGAAGGCTTTTTAAACTGTTCACAACCTTCGCAATAAAGCCCTTCATAAGATTTCTTTTTAACCAGCCCTTTATTATAGATATAATTTAGCGCATCGGAAACAACCGCCTTATGCTCTTTTGAAGAAGTGCGCACAAAGAAATCATAGTCAATATCCATTTTATCAAACAGATTTTTAAAATTATCGCTGCGCATTTTAAGAAAGTCCTCAACAGACATACCGCTTTCCTGCCAACTGGCCTGATTTTTCTGTCCGTGTTCGTCGGTACCGGTGGTATAAAAAACATCAAACCCGCGCATTTGTTCCAATTTTTTCAAGACATCACCCAAGATAGTGGTAAAAGCGTGTCCGATATGCGGTGCACCGTTGATGTAATAGATAGGCGTCGTAATATATTTTTTCATCAGAACTTTCCTTTGTTAAACATTAAAAAAAGCGGTTAGCCCGCTCTTAAAAAAGATAAAGAAAGAAAAACGCCGAACGGCAAGCGTTTCCTAAGAAGAAAAGCGCATTTCCATTCGCATAGAAGCGTTAATTATGTCATTTATCTTTACCATGAGGGGGAGTATAGCAAACAAAATAAATATTGCAAGTGTTTTTTAAGCGCCATATACCACGACAAATCATGTAGCCATGGGCTCGGATAGCGTGTATGCTAAGAGTGACGCCGCGAGCGCGGTGTACAAACATGAGGTACATAAGCGAGCGCCGACGCTCTTATGATACGCGCCAGACGAGCCCCCTACCGCTGGTGGATATCTAACTGCGGATACGCAATCTCTATCCCCTCTTCGCGGAATCGTTTGAGAATTGCATAGCGCAAATCGCTGTTAACCCCCCAATCGGTCTGCACATTGGAAACATGGAATCTCAGTTCAAAATCAAGAGAAGAAGCGCCAAACTCCTTAAAGATAACCACCGGCGCCGGCACTTTTGCCACCCGTTTATGCGCCCGAGCACATTCCAACAAGAGAGCTGTAACCTTATCCACATCAGAGTCATAAGACACACCGACCACCACACTCTGCCGTTGCCAGTTATCGCCATGCGTTAAGTTCACGAGCGAAGAAGAAAGCAACGTTGCGTTCGGAATAATAACACTGCGCTTGGTCCATGTTTCAAGCTCGGTTGAACGAATGTTGATTTGCTTAATTTTTCCCTCTTCGCCCCCTAAGATAACCCAGTCACCGACCTTAAACGGTCTTTCAAAGAGCAGGATAATACCGGAAACAAAGTTTTTAATCACATCTTGTAAACCGAAACCGATACCAACGGAAAGAGCACCGGCGATAACCGCTAAGTTAGAGAGGTCAATTCCCATGGCAATCATCGCCAAAATAACCGCAATCAAAAAGCCGGTAAAGGAAACCACCGAAAGCAGCGTATGTTTGATGCCCTCGTCCATATTGATATGGCTTAAAAGGCTGTGCGAGAGTTTCCGTCTGAACATTCTAACCACGGTCAGCGCCACAATAAACACCAACACACCGGTCAAGATGGCTAACAGGGAAATATGAATACCGCCCACCTTAAAGCCGAACACCAGTTTTTTAACACCGTATAAGAGCAAGCTCCCCGGCATTCCCCACAAGCGGAGCAAGAAGTAAATGAGTACCACCAACAACGTCGGCGTAATCAAAAGAGACATTAAGAAATCCACCTTGGAGAGCAATCTTTTACGCATTTTGTAGGTGCGTATCCAAAAGATGATACTGCGCTTTAAGATATCAAAAATCATCGTGCGGATAACCACAAACATTCCGCAAAAGATGATTGAGGCAAAAAATCTGTTAAAGATAAAGCTTGCCAAATCCGGATAACCGAACAGCGAAACCGAGAAAGTTGCCATAGAAAACAGGGTAGCAAAGAGAATAACCTTAACTCCGGTGCTCATTCCCTCGCTATCTTCCGTTTCATCGTCCATACCCAGAGCATCAGCCCTTTCATCGGCCTTATCCTGAGCTTTTGTTTTAATATCGCCAAAGACGGCAACGGTAATAATGACGATAGCAAAAGCTTTAATAAAGTCCATGACGACATCAAGCAAAAGTTTTAATTCAACCGTTCCCTCAAAGCTGACGCAGAGGTGGTAAAAATACGCCCCGACACCATAGAGAAAGATAGAAAGTGCGATTGAGGAAAACACTCTTTCGGCACGTGTATCTGAAATATTAAACAACCGCCAACGTCCGTTCCCCGGAGCCAAAATAACCCGAGCCACGGCTCTG
>Ga0310691_10007944_pt1 | contig 10981 bp, 7 predicted proteins | sample 176DNAGHGlowgp2_FD_203887 | JGI IMG/M metagenome (GOLD analysis project Ga0310691, IMG submission 203887) | Sheep rumen microbial communities from Palmerston North, Manawatu-Wanganui, New Zealand - 1766 DNA GHGlow gp2 (v2) (version 2) | ecosystem: Host-associated > Mammals > Digestive system >... | reverse complement strand
GACGGCCGGCTGAGTCATTTCTATAAGAAGCGCCTACTCAGGATATTCCCCACCTACTACCTGTTGGGCATCTTTGGCAGCCTGCTGCTGTATCACGACACGCTGTGGGAATATCTCTTCCGCTATTCTACCATCGGCTTTTGGACGGGAGGCATCTATGCTGAATGGTACATCCCCTCGATTGTTGCGCTCTATCTCGTTGCACCTTTTATCAAGCAACTGATTGACCGGCGATGGTATTGGATCACGGGGCTGATGTGCCTCCTGCTGCTCGTGGCAAGCTATATCGTCGTGGCTGGAGAGTATGTCGGCAAAGGCGAGGCCCACTTCTTCCTGCTTTATCGCGTACCGGCCTTTGTATTAGGAATGATGTGTGGCTACTGGATAAGACACGGCATTACGAGCCGATACTACTGGTTGCTATTGATTGCTGGGCTGCCATTCTTCGCCATGCTCTATCCCCACCACCATGAAGTGTACAACTACAAGTATTTCTCTCTACTATTTCTGCTGCCGCTGACAGTAGTCATATTTACCGGGATGTCAAAAGTGGTTCACTGGATAAATCCCATGATGGCTGAGATAGGCAAAGCCAGCCTCGAAGTGTATATCATCCAAGGCATGTTCTTCCACGCCCTGCTCACAGGCTTGATCACCATCCCAGCCCCGTGGCACGATGCCGCTACTGCAGGCTTTATGGTGTTATCCACAGCATTAGGCATATTTGCCCACTGGGCCATTGAGAAGTTGGGAATCAGCAAGTTCTTTTAGGCCGCTGACTATCTGCTGACGTCGGCAGCAATGGCACGTGCTATGCTGGCGTCAAGCCGCTGATAGCCCTGGAGGTTAAGATGAATCCTGTCGGTGAGAAACAGTTTCTCGTCAATGGCGGGACTGCCGTCGTTCCAGTCCTCCATGCCGACCAAGACCACCTTGCCGGCCAGTTGCTCATCATCAAGCATACGGCGAAGAGCCTCACGGTAGCCACGGTAGCTATACATCCGGCAACCACTCATCGTAGACTTGACAAAATCAGACAGCAGATTGTAAGCAGGTTTAGAGCCATAGAGATGCCAAATGTCAACATCAGGAATCTCTACTATCACAGGCCGGATACGGTTGCCTACCAAGAAGTCTATTATCTGGCGGTAATAGTACACATACTGCCGCGTGCCCAGACAGGCAGCAGCATCATTGATACCCGCCACTATGACACAGTAATGAGCGCCTGCCGAGAGTAAAGGTCTGGTGCCATAGTCGCCGGAGTTGAACATCAGATGGTAAATACCACGCGTCTTCTCCCCACCACGTCCACAGGAGGTTACAGTGGCTTTACACCCGCAAAGACGGCTGAGTTGTGATGCCAGCATGCTGTCGACATCATACTGACGCCGCATGCCCACCCAGCTGTCGCCAATCATCACTACGCGCAGACTGTCGTCAGTGACAGCCGCCACAGTATAGGGCGGGCAGGGAGACTCAAGAGTCCAAAGATGTTTCCAGCGGCTGTAGTAATACGCATAAAGGGTGACAACGGCCACCAAAACAACTAAAAGTGCAACCATACCCATGACAACTGTTTTTCGCATAAAAAAGAATTTGATAGAGGCTAAGGCAAGAGCTCAGAACTGCAGGAGGCGGCTCAGGAACCTACTCTTATGTAATACTACAGACAAGAGCCACCCGCCCATCAAAGCAAAGACTATCTCTACCAGTCCCGCCACATAAGTCCACTCAGAGCCAGCAGGCGCATCGGCAGCAAAACCGGGAAGAACATACTCACAAAGCGACTTGGCGGGTACGATAAAGGCCATCTCGACAGAGAAGATTGTAAGAGAATGACGGCCCAACAGCGTAAAGAGACTGCCGGCCAGCGTATGCTCCAGAAACCTCGAAAGCCACAGCAGCAGGAAGCTGCCTACAGAGCCCAAAAGGAAATAGAAAGCCACCGATGTGCCGTACATACGAACAGAAAGGTTGATATCGCCGGCAATGCAATGAATACCGACATAAAGAAATGTCAACAATACTATCCACCATATATTCCACGACATAGCATTATGCCGTCTGGCCAGCATACCAGTATACATGAATACAGCTGTGAGGAAGGCGGTGTCAATACTCCAAGGCAGCAGGATGGGACAATACATAAAGGCCACAGTAGCGACCGCATAAGCGGAAAGTATCCACCATCGGTATCTCTCATGATAGACGATGACATAGAATAGCAGATAACTGACAATCATTGACGTGAGGAACCACATGGGATAATTGCCCGAAGTCAGGAACTTCACATTAGGACTAATATCGAGCGGAAAAAGGCTATAGCGCGAATAGCACACCCCCGCCACCTCTCTGAGGGAAAAGTGGCCAAAGGCGAGGAACAACAATGCATTGAAAAACAGATAAGGCACGAACAGCTTACGGAAGTGACGCACAAAGGCCTCGCTAAGCGTCCCCTTACAGGAAAACGTATAACCAGAGCAGAAATAGAACACTGGCACAAACATGCCCATCAAGAGCCACATTAATGGCAATGCATCAGAATGGGAACAGACGACCAGCAGGATGCCTATTCCCTTGGCAATGTCAACATAGTCGAGGCGCTTTTCCATTTATGTAAAGAGGCGATCAATATCCTGCTGGGGCAATATGGCCAGTATCGGATTACCGTCGGGCGTATAGTTAACATTACCACAGGCGAAGAGCTGGTTAGTAAGGCTGTCCATCTCGTCGTTAGAAAGGACTTGGCCATAGGGCACTGCTGTAGCCCGGGCTAAGGAGAGCGCGACACGCTCACGTTGCGTAGTGAGAGCTGTCGAGACAGTGGCGTCGGCGATGTCGGCAAGGACAGTGCGTACAAGGGTGAGCGGGTCGCTGTCGGCATCGGCGGGAATAGCAGTAACAGAATATGCTGCGCCACCAAGGTCGGAAAGTTCGAAGCCCATAGCTGCAAGTTGCGGAAGAGCCTCGGAGAGTATAGCCGCCTCGGCAGGAGAAAGCTGCAGCACCTCGGGGAAGAGCACACTTTGAGGTGTCATGGTGTGAGCGGCCGTCTTGGCGAGATAGCGCTCATAAAGCACACGGACGGAGGCGCGATGCTGGTCGATGAGCATGAGGCCCGACTTCACGGCCGTCATGATATAGCGCGCCTTGTATTGGTAATGGAGGGGAGAAGCCTCAAGAGCAGGCTCACCGTGGAAGAGAGAAGCGGGAGCGGCGGGCGCAACCTCGTCAGGAAAACCGGCAGAAACAGAAGCATCGGGTGCAACCTCTTCGGGAACCCCGGCGGGAACAGTATCGGCCGAGGGCGCTGGAGAGAAGGGGTTATACGAAGGATTATACGATGGTGTAAAAGAGAGTCGAGGAGCGGAGTTATAAGACGGCCCGGCGGAAGGGTTATAAAGAGGAATTTCCGGGCGGCCGACGGTGTCGAAGTCGATGGCAGGGATCTCGCAGAAGCGGCCTATGGCATCTTTGACGGCAGCGGTGAGGATTTGCCAGACGGGCTGCTCGTTCTCGAACTTTATCTCGGTTTTCGTAGGGTGGATATTGACGTCGATGTCGGCGGGAGCGACGTCAAAATAGATGAAATACTGAGGCTGCATCCCCTCAGGAATGAGACGGTCGTAGGCCGTGAGCACCGCTTTATGGAAATAAGGATGGCGCATATAGCGGCCATTGACGAAGAAATACTGCAGTGCTCCTTTGCGCTTGGCAGCCTCGGGCTTAGCCACGAATCCTGTGATATGCCCCATGGCAGTATTGACATCAAGGGGCAGGAAATCCTGAGCGAAGCGCTTGCCAAAGATGTCGGTGATACGCTGCAAGAGCGAACCTGCACGGAGGTTGAACAATTCGTTGCCATGGTCGGCATGCAATGAGCCGCTCTGTGTAGTATTGCTATGCAGGGAGAAAGCAATATCAGAATAGACGAGAGCTATGCGCTGAAAAGCCGTAATAATATTGTTAAGCTCCGTAGCATTAGATTTGAGGAACTTACGGCGCACGGGAACGTTATAGAAGAGGTTCTCGACCTTGAAGTTGCAGCCCACGGGACAGGAGACAGGTTCCTGAGACACCACCTTGGAGGCAGCCAGAGTGAGTCGTGTGCCTATCTCGTCATCGGACATACGTGTTGTAAGTTCCACCTGCGCCACTGCGGCAATGGAAGGCAGCGCCTCACCACGGAAGCCCATGGTGTGGAGGGCGAAGAGGTCGTCGGCCTGCCGGATTTTCGACGTGGCGTGGCGCTCGAAGGCCAGGCGGGCGTCGGTCTCCGACATGCCGTGGCCGTCATCAATAACCTGGATGGTGGTGCGCCCGGCGTCAACGACAATCACACGCACCGTCTTTGCACCAGCATCAACGGCGTTCTCTACCAGCTCCTTGATGACGGAAGCCGGTCGCTGAATCACCTCGCCGGCAGCTATCTGGTTGGCAACGGTATCGGGGAGAAGATGGATGAGGTCCATGCGCTACGCTAGTGAAAAGTGAAAAGTGAGAAGTGAAAAGTGAAAAGAGAGAAGTGAGAAGTGAAAAGTGAGAAGTGAGAAGCGTTGAGTGAAGGGCTATCTCTTCTTGGAGCCTTTGCGTCCCGAGCGCGAGGAGCCTGCACTCGGCTTAATTTCAGTACCTTTCTTTTTAGGGCGCCAGTTAAAAATGTCATCCTTGTCAATAGGCCGCACATAGTCGAACCATGCGAACCCTTCAAGGTAACGCTTGTCGGGCGGAATCTGAGACATGGGATAGAGCGTACCCTCAGCCTTAGGCATCCAGATTTTCTTCATTTTGCGGTTCTCCATAAACATGCGCAGCTCTGTGGTCTCCGTGGTGTTAAGACCTATCAGAGTGGTGTCGGACTCATCGACTGGATAGTAGATAAGACGGACATTGTCTTTTGACTGTGCCTCGTAGATGGTGCCGTTCTTGAAATAGGCATACATATTGTCGGAGGATATCTGGTTATAGGTATTCTCTTCTCCCCTACCCTCTTTGTTGTAGACTTTCTCTATTGAAAAAGCCTGATTGGCAACATGGGCATGGTCGATGACAGAATCCTTCATAAAGACCTGAATCTCCTCACCCACGAGCTGCTGCGCGTTGTTCCATACGATAGGGTCCTTGTAGAGGGTCATGCAGGAATCTTTGGAATTGTAGACCAGTGAGTCGCACACCGCCTGCACGTCAATACGGTAGGCGCGCACCTTATTATACGCGTGTATCTTACGGTAGACAGAGTCGGTATTGATGTTATGGGTGAATATCTTAAAAGTGTCAGCATGCATGTAGAGCGTGTCACGCTGCGAGAAGTCCATGACGACGGCACTTTCTGTACACATGGCATAACCGGTAAGGTCATTGTACTCGCCATACTCGCCAGTAAGTTTGTTTTTGTTGACGGTGTCGGTATAGACGATGTTGTAAAAAGCCTTGCTGACGCCGGCCTTATCATCGTGATAGATGCTGTCGGCCACGAGCTTTTTACCCTGATTGGTGAGCTCAGAGCGGTCGAGAAGCCGAGCACGGTCGTTCTTAGTGTCATAGAATCCGCGCACAGAGTAGATATGACTTTTACCCGAAAGGATGTGCGTAGGGCCAACAATCTCTGCCATCGACGAGAACGTATCATAATAGAGCGTATCAGTAGTGAGGAGCATATCTTTGTTGACCATCTTCACGTCATAGTTGAAGACAGCTTTCTTGGTCTTGGTATTATACTCTCCCCAGTCAGAGATGAGGGTAGTGTTGCCATCAACCATCTTGCCCCCCTCAAAGAAGTAAGCATTGTCGTAGAGGCGGTCGAAATTCAGGCTGTCTGTATAAAGAGTCATTTTTCGGTTACGCAGTTCCACATTGTTACGGGCGATAGCCATCTGATCGTTGCCGTCGTAGAAAGCGTAGTCGGAGAAGAGCGAGAGTGTGTCTCCCTGATACATCTTGACATGGCCGAAAGCCTCGAAACTGTTAGTAGCTTCGTAGAAGTACGCGCTGTCACAGTGGAGCGTGGCTCCTTTGTGGCGGAACTGTACCTTGCCGTTGAGAATCTGTGCATCACGATTGACCCACTGGTCGTAGTGCAGCACGTCGGCATGTACAAGATAGATGCGCTCATCCTGCTGCTGCGGGGCTCGGCGAGGGCGCTGCTTCTTCTTGGCGGCAAAAGCGGCGGGAGCGAGGAGCAGAAGCAACAGGACTGCGGCAACGCCGCAGCACAGCCAACCTAAGGGAAGGAGGGCGGGACGCCGCATTAAGGGCGGTGAGGCGGGACGCCGCACTAAGGGCAGGGAGGCGGGGCGACTACTATCCTTTGTCATTTGATCCAGCCTTGGTATTCAAAGTCACAGTCGCGGTAGTCATCGCCTATGCGCACGTAGGTAGCTTTAATCTTGTCGACCACCCACTTGTGAAGCTTCTGTTCGCGCAACTTAGCGGTAACCACATTCTTCAGAATCTGGAAGTCTTCGGTAATGGTGGCCTTATGGCCATCGATACGGTTCTTCAGCTTGACGATGGCGCAGACCGTCTTTCCGCGCTCGTTGACCATTTGGAAAGCCTGCGAAATCTGTCCCACTTTCATCGTGTCGACGACGCGGGCCACCTCCTGGGGCAGGTCTTGCATACGGAACTTCGACGTGCGTCCCTCCTCATTGGTATTTGCCATGAGACCATTGTTACTGCGGGTGTCCTTGTCGTCGGAGTAGAGAGGCACAGCATTCTCGAAAGTAAACTTGTCGGGCACGACAGTAAACTGGCGTCGCAGAATCTCCGGAATCTGTTCCGAGCGTATCTGCGTTGCCAGGGTGTCGAGGCGGTTGATGGCGGCGGTGATGGCCGAGTCACTGACGACTGGTTTGCGCAGTATATGTCGCACATTGACCTTGTCGCCGCGCTTGTCGATGAGCTGGATGATATGGAATCCGAACTCCGACTCCACCACCTTAGAGATCTTCTTCGGGTCAGTGAGGTTGAAGGCCACGGCTGCAAACGCCGGGTCGAGCACGCCGCGGCCCGTATAGCCCAGTTCGCCGCCATTGCGGGCGGTGCCGGGGTCTTCGGAATAGAGGCGTGCGAGGGTAGAGAACGACGTCTCGCCCTTGGTCACGCGGTCGGTATATTCGCGCAACTCGTCCTTGACGCGGTTAATCTCTTCGGGGCTGACTCGCGGTGTCTGCGTGATAATCTGCACCTCAACCTCTGTAGGCACAAAGGGCAGACTGTCTTGCGGCATATCCTTGAAATAGCGGCGCACCTCGGCGGGCGTCACCTTAATATCTTCGGCCAGTTTCTGCTGCATCTTCTGAACGAGCATACGGTCGCGATAGTCGTCGTGCAACTGTTCGCGCATCTGGCTAACGGTCTGCCGCTTATACTCCTCAAGTTTCTCGCGCGAACCAGCCATCTGTATCCACGCCTCTATCTGCTGATTGACGCCCGAGGCTATCTCCGACTCCGTCACCTCGATACTATCAAGGGCCGCCTGGTGGAGAAACAGCTTCTGTACAGCTATCTGCTCGGGGATGGCACAGTCGGGATTGCCCTTGAAGCGGATACCATCCTGAGCGGCCTGCAGGCGCATCTGCTCAACATCGCTCTTGAGGATTGCCTCATCGCCGACCACCCAGACCACCTCGTCAATGACAGAGGCAGGAGCGGCGGCAGCGGAATCAGCGGCAAAGCGGGAAGGCTGCGGCAACGCCGCAGCACAGCCGACCCGGGGCGAGGAGGCGACACCAGCCCGAGGCGAGGAAGCGACACCGGCACGAGGCGAGGTGGCCGCAGACACAGGAACGAGCCCTATCAGGACGGCGGTAGCGGATAAGAAGCAGAGAGAAAGGGCGGATATTAAAATCTTTTTCATTCTTTCGTGGTTTTGACGTTCTTAAGGGTCTCACGGTTTACCGTGAACGTATAGCGGCGTCGCAGCTCGGCCACCCATTCGCGCTCAAGCTCATCCTGATAGTCGGCGACAACGAGGCCACGCACGTCGGAATAGTCCTCGGGACCTTTCTTCAGTATCTTGCCATAGACGGCATCGAAGGGATAGTCCTTGAGCTTGGTGACGACGGTGTCTTTCTTAAAGACAGCGCTGTCAACGAGGGCGTTGTCGCCTGGTTTGAAGATACCCTTCTCCACACGGATGCGGATGACAGAGTCGGCATTGAAGGTAGAGCGCAGCGCCTCAGCCCACTGGTCGAAGGGCAGCTTCTTGACGCACTGCTTGACGGCTTCCACGTCGGCGGGGTCTTTCACATGGTAGGCCATACCCTTGAAGTGAGGTTCCGGCCAGTTGTATTTCTTCTTATGCTCCTTGAAATAGCGCTCCAGTCCGTCTTCGTCCTTGGCGGCCTTGTCCCAGACGAGGCGGTTGCTGATTTCATAGAGCAGCAAGCCCTCGTAGTACTCACGGATAAGGTTCTTCAGTTCAGAGTCCTTTGCCGAGAGCTCTTCGGCCTGGCGGTCCATGACGTCGGCGGCCGTGAGGGCGCCATTCGACTGGCTGACGAGGGTGTCGACCTTCGCCTTTGCCAGACGCTCGCGGATACCACGCTGCTCCATGAACTTCAGGATGCTCTCGCGGTGCTCCTCGAAAGGTTCCAGCATCTTGTGCGCCTTGCAAAGGATGATATGATAGCCATAGGGTGTCTGTACGATGCCCGACAATTCGCCGTCTTTCAGCGAAAAGGCCACATCCTCAAACTCCTTCACCAGCTGTCCGCGCTGCACGAAAGGCAGCAGCCCACCCTGGCGGGCGGAGCCGGGATCCTGGCTCACCTTCTTAGCCAGCTCGGCGAAGTCGGCACCCTGCTTCAAGGCGTTGAGAACGGAGTCTATGCGTACCTTGGCAGCCTGCTGCTCAGCCTCTGTCGCCTTCTGGTCGAGACGCAGGAGGATATGAGCCACCTGCACCAGGCCATCGGGGCCTATCTGGCGGACGGTGTTGTCGTAGATGTTATGCGCCTCGCGCAGCATGTCGTCGCTGGTGACCATAGCGGGATAGAGCTGCTGATCACGATACTGTGCAAACTCCTGACGGAAGCTTGTCAACGTGTCGTACTTGGCGTCGAGGGCAGCGGCCACCTTCAGCTTGTAGTTGATAAAGAGGTCTACGTACTCATCGACGGTTTTCTTGTCGATGACGCCCTCGGAGTTGTTCTTATTATAAGAGTATTCGAACTCAGAGAGGGTGACGTCCTTGCCGGCTACGGTCATGACGACCGGATCATCGGAGGTGGCGGACTGCGCTGGTAGCGCAGTATACGGAACTGCGGCGAAGGCGGCAGTACAGGGGATAGCAGCCAAGATGAGGGCGGCTATCAGGGCTTTTGTTTTCATTATCCTTATTTAGTTAAGAGTTAGGGCGGCTGTAGTTGGGGCCTTTCCTATTAAGAGTTAGGGCGACTGTAGTTGGGCGCCTCGCTGGTGATGGTAATGTCGTGGGGGTGCGACTCATTGACACCGGCATTGGTGATGCGCGTGAACTTCGCCTCATGCAGGGCCTCGATGGTGGCGGCGCCACAGTAGCCCATGCCCGAGCGCAGGCCGCCCACCATCTGGTAGATGACCTCCTGAACAGTGCCCTTGTACGGCACGCGGCCGGCGATACCCTCGGGCACCAGCTTCTTCACGTCCTTCGTATCGGCCTGGAAGTAGCGGTCCTTAGAGCCGTGCTCCATGGCTTCGAGCGAGCCCATGCCGCGGTATGACTTGAACTTACGTCCGTTGTAGATGATGGTGTCGCCCGGCGACTCTTCGGTGCCTGCCACGAGAGAGCCCATCATGACACTGGAGCCACCGGCAGCCAGCGCCTTGACGATGTCGCCCGAGTAGCGCAGTCCGCCGTCGGCGATGAGCGGCACGTCGGTGCCCTTGAGGGCGCTGTAGACGTCGTAGATAGCCGACAACTGGGGCATGCCCACGCCAGCGACGACGCGTGTGGTGCAAATAGAGCCCGGACCGATGCCCACTTTCACGGCGTCGGCGCCGTTGTCGACGAGCATCTTGGCGGCAGCCCCCGTGGCAATATTACCCACAACGATGTCGATGCCGGGGAACGATGCCTTTGCCTCGCGGAGCTTCTCGATGACGCCCTTAGAATGGCCGTGGGCGGTGTCGATGACGATAGCGTCGGCACCGGCACTGACGAGCGCCTGCATGCGGTCGAGGGTGTCGCTGGTGACGCCCACGCCGGCGGCCACGCGCAAGCGGCCCTTCTCGTCCTTACAGGCCATAGGCTTATCCTTGGCCTTGGTAATATCTTTATAGGTGATAAGACCCACAAGGCGGTTATCTTTGTCCACCACCGGGAGTTTTTCAATCTTGTTCTTCTGCAGGATGTCGGCAGCAGCCGAGAGGTCAGTCTGCTGATGTGTAGTCACGAGGTTGTCTTTCGACATCACCTCGTCGACGGGACGGTCGAGGCGGCGCTCAAAGCGCAGGTCGCGGTTGGTGACGATACCCACAAGATGCCTGTCGTCGTCAACCACGGGGATGCCACCGATATGATACTCCGACATAATGTCGAGGGCCTGAGCCACCGTAGAACCGAGAGGAATGGTGATGGGGTCGTAGATCATGCCGTTCTCAGCACGCTTGACGATAGCCACCTCGCGGGCCTGGTTCTCAATCGACATATTCTTGTGAATCACGCCGATACCCCCTTCACGGGCAATGGCAATAGCCATCTGGCTCTCCGTCACGGTGTCCATGGCGGCCGTCACGAAGGGTACGTTCAGCGCGATATTACGCGAGAAACGGGTTTTCAACTCTACCGTCTTGGGCAGTACTTCTGAATAAGCGGGAATCAGGAGGACGTCGTCGAACGTCAGGCCGTCCATCACAATCTTGTCTGCAATAAATGAAGCCATAATTTGTACCTTTCTTTAAATATTGCGTGCAAAGATACAACTTTTATTTGAGATTTGAGGTTTGAGATTTGAGATTTATAATAACCTTGGTATTTTTTAACACAAATCTCAAA
>Ga0310691_10007943_pt1 | contig 10981 bp, 7 predicted proteins | sample 176DNAGHGlowgp2_FD_203887 | JGI IMG/M metagenome (GOLD analysis project Ga0310691, IMG submission 203887) | Sheep rumen microbial communities from Palmerston North, Manawatu-Wanganui, New Zealand - 1766 DNA GHGlow gp2 (v2) (version 2) | ecosystem: Host-associated > Mammals > Digestive system >... | reverse complement strand
AGAATATAATACGGTCGAAGGACCATTCCCCCCTTTAGGGGGGATGCCCGCAGGGCAGGGGGGTATCATACGGAACGGATGAACGACAAAAAAACGATTATGAAAAGGATAATAGCAATACTACTGATAATATTCGTAAGCGCGACCATAACCGCGCAAAGCCTCTCCTTGGACACCTGCAAGGCGATGGCGTTGCGGAACAACGCGGCGGTGAAGAATGCCGTGCTGGACGAGAAGGCGGCGCAGGAGGTGAAGATGCAGGCCCGCACGAAATACTTCCCGCAGATCAGCGCCACGGGCATCGGCTATGTTCCCGCGAAACCGTTGATCGAGTACGGTATTGACGACATCGGGAGTGCCGCGGCACGGCAGCAGCTACACAACCTCTACTACGAATACGGCGCGGCGATGGGACTCTCCGACAAGATCTCGCTCTGCGACGGCGGTCTGGGCGTCGGGGTGACGGCCGTGCAGCCGGTCTTCATGGGCGGGCAGATTGTGGGCGGCAACGCGCTGGCAGACGTGGGGGTGGCCGCCTCGCACTACCAAAGCCAGCTGACCCGCGACCAAGTCTTGCTGCAGGTGGAAGAGACCTACTGGCAGACCGTCTCGCTCCTCGAAAAACGGATAACGCTGATGCAAGCGATAACCTTCCTGGACACGCTGCACCGCGATGTGACCGTCGCAGCGGAAGCCGGTCTGGTGACCCGAAATGATGTCCTGAAAGTCGAGCTCAAGCAGAACGAGATGCAATCAAACCTGCTCAAAGTAAACAATGGCATCACCCTCTCCGCCATGCTTCTCTGCCAGATGATCGGCATGGAATACAATGAAAATCTGGCGCTTACAGATTTAATCAGTCAAGATTTGAGTAGCGAAGCCCCGACGGATGCGGACATTCGGAACGCAGTGTACCGCAGGACGGAGAAACAGCTGTTGGATTGTCAGGTCAGGGCGGAGAAGCTGAAGAAAGAGATCGTCATCGGGGAGAGCGTACCGCATTTGATAATCGGGGCTAACGCCTCGTATGGCAGTCTCATTTTCGACCGCTACGACTACAACGCATTGGCGTTCATGACATTGCAGGTCCCCTTGACAGGCTGGTGGGAGACGGCGCACAAGATCCGTCAGCAGAATTACCTCATCCAGAAGGCCGAGAACGAGCGTACCGACTATGTGGAGAAGATGGCGTTGGAGACCCGTCAGGCGTGGTGCAACATCGAGGAGGCCAACAGTCAGGTAAGGCTTGCCGAATCCTCCGTGCGCAGTGCTGAAGCCAACCTCCACGACACGAAAGCCAACTTCGACGCAGGCATGGTGGCCGTTTCCGAGCTATTGGAGGCACAGACCTTGCTTCTGCAAGCCCAGAACCAACGCACCGACGCGCTCATTGACTTGAAAATCAAAACAGAACGATATAAAATGTTGATACGATGAAGCGATGAATGGACGATAAAAAAGGGGTAAGGTGATTGAAACATCTTACGCCTTTTATATTCAGCATTCAGCATTCTACATTCAGCATTATATTACCCAAAAGTCCATCACGACCATCGCGGCCATAGCTTCAACCACTGGCAAAACACGGGGCGCCACACAGAGGTCGTTGCGATCGGAGCCTTTCATCATAACCGGATTCCCTTCAAAGTCAATGGTTTCGCGGTCATAGCGCACCGAAGGGATTGGTTTGAACGCCACGCGGAAGTAAATATCCTCGCCATTGGTGATGCCCCCTTGGATACCACCGTCATGATTAGTACGGAACGAAAAATCGGGATTCTGGATGTCATGATATTCGCTGCCTGACATTTCAGCCGCCTTAAATCCCAAACCATACTCGAAACCCTTCGCCGCGTTGATGCTAAGCATGGCGTATGCCAGCCGCGCCGAGAACTTGTCATAGACAGGCTCGCCCAAGCCTGCAGGAAGCCCTTGTATGCGGCCTTCCACGAGCGCGCCGACAGAGTCGCCTTCCCTGGCGGGTTGTGCAATGCCAAGCACCTTCGAGGTAATCCGCACTCCCCTATCCTTCAGACACAGCTTGGCGATGGCGCCTGCCACCACCCGACACACCGTCTGCCGCGCCGATGCCCGTCCGCACAATTCATTGTCGGTAATTCCGTACTTGCGCATGTAGGTATAAGATGCGTGTGAGGGCTTTATCACGTGACGGTTAGCCTCCGAAACCTTCACATCCACATTCGGGACGCGGAAACGGATGGGTTCGCCGGTGGTCACGCTATCGGAAATGCCGGAGAGGAACTCCACATGGTCGGACTCCTGCCGCTTCGTGGAAAGCATATCTCGACTCGGGGCACGACGGTTCAGCTCGGCGGTCACGAAGTCCATATCCACAAACAACCCAGCCGGACAGCCTTCTATCAGGCCCTCCAGCGCTTCGCCGTGCGTGTCGCCCCAGTCCGTTAGACGGTAGTATCTGCCGAATGTATCCATGCTTTTAATCGATAATTACGTGGCGGTCGAAAATAACTATGTAAAGGTTCTCGCCAATCATCTAATCATCTAATCATCGTTTCATCGCTTCATCGTTTCATCGTTTCATCGCTTCATCGTTTCATCGTCTTTTCATCGCCTCTTCGCCACATCCGACACATCGACTTGCAAGACCAGCGGTTCCCATACGGAGAAAATCTCCGCGGCGGTTTCACCATCCGCTCTCGTGATCAGATGCACGTATGTCTTCTCTGCAACTTGGCGCAATGTGCAGGTCAGGGTTTCGCCAAGATAGGTTTCGTGCAACCAGTGGATGACGAAACGGTTCGTGCGATGGGTTGTCATAAACTCGTCAGGCACGGTTAGCATGGCAATACTAATGTAGCTGCGGTTATTGACGTGTCCGTTGAAGTCGAGGTCAAGTTGGTTCACCTTATGCGTCACCTGCTTAAGTGCCTCGCCTTCCTTGGGGAACCGCACCTTCTTGTGGCTTTCCGTCATCATTTCCGGCAGCACTGTGATTCCCGGTGCCACACAGTCCGTGGATTCCAGCTTACGAGTGTCGGCATTCATCAGGTTCCAACAGCTGGTACCTTTGGCGATCAACACACCCGTGTCGGCATTCGTCACTCGGTAGTCGGCATAGACTCGCAGCGGCGTGATCTCGCTGACCCAAATCGTCACACTGATATCATCGCCCCAAAACGTATCGACCGGCAGCATCTCGGCACTCATCTCCGTGATAATCCACATCTTCCTCTCCTTGACCAGGTCAAACGCGGCCAGGTGCAGACAACCCATGTAACGGGCGAAGCTCTCCTGAAAATAAAGTAGCACTGCCGCCGGACTCAACCTGTAGTCCTTGTTCATGTCCTGACACGTGACAGTGTAAGTATGGGTGTAGGTGTTCATTGCGATTTGCGGTTTATGGGTTATGAATAAATTGTTAATGTCACACTAATAGCCAACAGCCAGTTACTTCTGTTTCTTCGATTGCAATTTGATCTCCTTGAATTCCTTAGTAAGTTTCGCGATTTCAGCGGCATTAGCATCTTTGTCTTTTTCAAGCTCTTCCAACAACATAGAAATAGCGGCGAAGTAATAAGTCGGCACTTGCTCGGAAAGTTCGGCCTTCCTGCCATATTCCACCGCATTTCGAAGATTGGCCAATGCCTTATCCGTATTGTTCGCATCCTTGTATATCACCCCTTTGAAGAAATAATTCTGGATGATATCCCCTTCCACATCAGCTTTATACTCACTATTGTAAAGCATTTGCAACAACTCGTTGGACTTGTCAAGGTAATCCTGGGCGGAAGGCACCATATCCAAATGATAGAACACCACAGCGTTTTGGCGATACTGCACTGCAGTCTTGTAGGTTTTGTTCACATCGCCATCGTTGTTGATTTCCTTCATAAGACTGATGAGCGTGTCGCGGACGTCCACAGCGCGATAGTACCAAAGTTCCGAATGTGCGGTGTCAATTACCTCGGCCATCTGCTCATAACAGCCGGCCAATTTGGCATATACCTCCACCAAATTGCCTTTGTGGGTTGCCGGAGCCGTGTCCGCATAGAGAATCTCACTGGCGTGGATGCATTCCCGATACAGATCAATGGCCTGTGGCACAGAGTCATTGACAGAATATACATGCGCCATATTGAACACAGCACGCAAATAGGCGAGTTTCACATCGCGCCCTTGATCATCGAGATACATCACAGCGTCAAGGATATCCTGGGAATACTGAATGGCCTCTTCATTGCTGACCTTGCCACTGTTCAGCATCATTTCGGCATGTTGCAGCAGTTTGAACGGATACTCATTGTCATAATCCACAAATTTACGGTAAAAGTCCGTCAAATCAGCCACTGTACGATAGTAATTCTGTCCATCATTCGCCTCCTTGTAGAAGTCAATCATGACGGACTTGGCACGTTCATACGTTTGGTAAGGCCGTTCCATCGGATTTTTTTCATAATAGGCTACCGACTGTTCCACCATTTGGCGGCATTTTTTCATATCCTTGTTCTGGGCCGCCATCACCGCCTTGCCCCAGCTCATCTCACCCAGCAACCAATAGGCATCATTATCTCCAAGAGAAATGGCTTTTTTGAAGTATTTTTCCGCTGTTTTGTATTCTTTTTCCGCACGGGCGGTCTCACCCATGTTCTTATACACATCCCCGACATAATAATGGGAACTGCCCTTCATTGTCGTGTATTTCGGCATAAAAGAAGCGGGAATCTTTGGCTCAAAATCCAAAATCTTCTGATAGGTCATCATAGCCCTGTCAAACTGGTTCAGATTAAGATGCGCATCGCCCATTTGCAGATAATTGTTCAGATATGGAGCCCACAACTGCGCGTCCTGCGGTATAGTTTTCTCATATAACTCATTGGCTTGCAGATAATACACAACAGACTCCTCATACATTTCATTCTGATACAGAACCTCGGCCAAGTGATTGGCAAACTCAGCCTTCTTCACCAAGATCTTCTGAGGGTCGTTTTTCGCTTCTATGCTGATCAAACGATCTGTAAATGCGGACAGTTCCGACGAAAGCGCAAATTGCTGGTATGCAACCAGAAACGTCTCCAAGGTGGAATTATAATTCAAATAAATCTCATTGAATGCGTTAGGGAAGGCAGCGTTCACCACGTCATAACTCTTTTCGTACTGGCGGAAAGCAGCTTGCAGCTCTTCATTGGAAGACTGCGTAACCAAACAGGTACCCAACAGCTGTGAGGCGACCTGCACATTCTGCACGGCATAAAACTCCGGGAACGACTCGGAGAGCTTGAATTCCAGATGCGCAAGTTGTTCAAGAACAGCCTTCTGTTTGAGAGATCTTCCCTCCACATCAGGCACATTCTGGAGCCACTGCACAGCATTCTCGGCCAATTGAAGCTGCAGGAAAAGATTGGAGGTGTCTGTCCTGTAATTCTCCAAAGAAGCGTTATAGATACCCTCATAGAGTAAATAAACTATAGAATCTGAAATATAAGCCGGATTATATTCCAGCACCGCCAAAATATTCTGGTAATTATCAATCAGTTGCTGGTTTTTCCCATAATCGTCAATCTCATACAGAAGAATCTTCTGAACGGTAGCGAGTGCACTGTCGATAGTGCGGGCAGCCGAGACACTGTCCTGAAGGAAGGCGTATGCATAGTAGAGGTTCTTCTGCGTCCAGAACAGATCTCCCAAGGTAGTGAAAAACGGGTACTGTTCATATATATTGCTAATCTTTTCAAGCTGTTGTTCGGCAGCTGTTTTGAGTTTCGCCCGGTCAGAGCTGAAAATATATTGAATAAAGATAGGGTCGAATGCCGGCGCATATCTGGGGTTATTGTTGTTCGGCTTCTCTTTTCGTCCGATTTCGTTCGCCTGTTCATACAAAGAATTACGACCCAGATCATTGATATAATCCACAACGGAATAGGGCTCGTAATGGTTTCTATAGAGAAGTTCCGAGTATTTGCTGAGCGTGTCCTCGTCTTCATCGCTCGACTCCAACAGACGCAGGAAACGGTAGAAGTCAACCCATTCGAGGTTTTCGAAACTGTTGTCATCCAATCGGACATGCTCCTTGGCCGTGGCGACAGCCTCGTTAACCTCGCCCTTCCGCGCAAGTGCCAACACCTCAGCAAACTGCGGCTTGTCAAACATATAGGCCTCGTATTTTTGAAGATCCGACGCATCAGAAGCGCATGTTTTCACAACGGTGTTGATGCGGAATGTGGATTCAACGATTGCGTTGGCCGTGGCGGTGACGGATGCCGCACCCGCCTTGATGGAATCCCGAAAATCTTGTGCCACAGGCATCACAGTTTCTGCATAATAATGACGGTAAAACCGCTCGAAAACACTTTGGGCCGCCTTCCGATACTGTTGCTTTTCAGTCATGTAGAATTTCAAGGTATCGTTGGTCTGGAAAAGGCCGAAAAGGGATTCGGGAGCGCGCCCGACATATACAAGCCCCTCCTTCATCCATTGCTCCAACGGCAAGAAGGCGCCTTTCTTGTCTGCAGGGAGACTGGCCACCGCAACACCTTGTGCATTAGTCGTCAGTGTCTGCCCATACAATGTGGTGGTTGCACCCGCCACCGGCAGTTTCGTGTCGAAATCCACGACCTTCATCACCTGTTTCACCTGCGAAAACGCAAAAAACGGCACCGAAATAATCGCTACCGCCATCAATATCCATACAACACTCCTATTTTTCATATTCTCATCATTTATTCATCGTTTTTTCATCGTCTCATCGCCTCATCGTCCTTATCGTCTCAGCTCGAAATTCGTTCCCAAGTACACTTTTTTCACGAGTGGATCCGCGGCGAGTTCTTCGGCGGTACCGGCTTTAAGAACGCTGCCCTCGAACAGGAGGTAGGCTCGGTCGGTGATGGAAAGGGTCTCGTGGACGTTATGGTCGGTGATGACGATACCGATGTTCCATTCTTTCAGTTTCTTGACGATGCCCTGGATATCCTCCACGGCAATGGGATCAACGCCCGCGAAAGGTTCGTCAAGTAGGATGAACTTCGGCGACGAGGCAAGGCAGCGGGCTATCTCCACACGGCGGCGCTCACCACCCGAGAGATTGTTACCCTTATTGTGGCGCACCTTCTCGATGTTGAAATCCGCGATCAGGTTCTCCAACATCTCCTTCTGCTCGGCTTTGCTCTTGCCACTGAACTCCAATATGGCCTTGATGTTGTCCTCTACCGTCAGATGCCGGAACACCGAGGCTTCCTGCGGCAAGTAGGCTATGCCCATCTGCGCGCGCTTGTACATAGGCTCTTCCGTTATATCTTTGTCATTCAGGAAGACATGTCCGGAAAACGGCTTGATCAACCCCACAATCATGTAGAACGAGGTGGTCTTGCCTGCACCGTTCGGTCCCAGCAGCCCTACAATCTCACCTTGCGTGAAGTTGATGGAGACTTCATTGACCACTGTACGGTTTTTATATTTCTTGACTAACTTGTCAGTGCGAATCGTGTATTCCATATCAGCTGTTCTCAATGGCTTTCTTCAAATATTGCATGGCCGTGCCCATGAACTGGTTGACCACCCCCTTGATCATCCCTTGCAGGAGGAAAGGCACGTCCGCTTCAATCTTTGCCTGCAATGAGCTTTCAGAACCTTTCGGGACAATGTCAAAAGCGGCCGTAGCTGTGACGTGGGGCGATTCCACCTCCGCATCATAGGCCACATGAGAGCATGGCAGCTGCTCCTTGAGCGAAAGCCTGCAGTTGACATGGTCATACACAGTAAAACGACATCCGTCAGGCAAGGACTCCCAATTCGACAGACCGGGGATGCCCTCTAACGGACGTTCAAAAAAACGGGTCAGTGCCTGATACACTTTTTCAGGACTGGCAGAAATGGTCTCTTCTGGACTGTTAATATGCAACATATTACTCTTGTTTGAATCGGCAAAGATACAATTTTAATTGATAATCGAGAATCGAGAATAATAGGAATATGGCTGTTGGACGTTGGCCATTAGCTTTTGGCTTTTATAAATTTCGACACAGCATGATTGGCTGTACGCACAAAATACACTCCAGTTGGCAAACACGAAGTATTAATAACGGCACTATTATCTTCAATATTACTGACAACAAGAATTATTCGTCCGTATAAATCGTAAATAGCAACTGATCCCAACGGTTGGTCACTTTCGAGATAGAGAATATGGTTGGCAGGGTTCGGATATACGCGCAACGGCACGCATTCGTGCTGCGCAACAGATGAATGCGCGGGAGGAGTCGCGCCTTCGAAATAGGCCGCGCCACCGGCATAATTACCCAAAACCATGTCCGGGCGGCCGTCCCCGTTAAGGTCGGCCACCGCAGCAGCCACTCTCCTGCCCTCGCGGAAAGGCTGTGCCATACCGTTGACGGTTTCCACCAAATTCGACTCCGCCATCTCGAAAATTCCGTCCAAATTGCCGTCAATCTGCTTGTAATAAGTCACTTCACCCGATTCACCCGCACAGAACAGAACCGTGCCTTGTTGCGCATCACGATAGAGACAAGGCACGCTGTATCCAAAATAGGACTGCGTATAATCCCGCATGTCAACCCCGCCTAACGTATCCGTAATCTTCTGAAATTCAGCAACATTAGCACCAACATTCCGATAATAAGACAACAGCCCGCGCCTATTGCCTATGATCAGATCCTTTCTTCCGTCCCCGTCAAGGTCAAAACACTGGGGGGTACTACACTCCCCGACATCAATATCGGCAAAGCGAGTGTTGAGCGTGCCGTCGCCAGTCACCAAGCGGGAATGAGGCACCAGCAGCAGAGTACCATCCTCCTGACCGCAAAGCATATCCGCTCCTCCGTCTCCGTCGAAATCGCCAAACGTAGGATGCAACGCATGGAATCCCAAGGATTTGAGATTCCCGAAATCGCGGGTCTGCAAGCTAAACACAGGCGAATCGGTTGTTCCCGTATTCCGATAATAAGACACTGACGATGAGAAAAAGGAAGTCAACCAACCATTGATAACCTGCGCACTATCGAACTGACCATAGTTGCCGACAAACAAGTCCAACAAACCGTCGCCGTCAAAATCAAACAGCACAGGATGACAACCACTCCCGACATCCAGCATCTCGCCTTGCAAGAAATCTGTTTGTAAAAGAGTATATTGCTGAATGTCAGTATTATAATCATACACCCACACACTGTTCAAGTCCTGCGATTTTGACAACGAAGGGTCTGATGGCGACACCACCAACGAGGGGACATCCCGTCCGGGAAGGGTCACAAACGAGGCCGAAGGCATAGAATAAAGATATATCGGCATCGATGTCGGAAATGCCGTGTCCTGCATCGTCATGCGGGCATCGTCAAGGGTGCCGTGATTATATAATAATATATTGTATGGAGAATCCACATCGCCCAGCAACAAATCGGGAAGGCCATTACCGTCGAAATCGTGCAACAGCATTGACGAGCCGGTGTGGCGTGTATGGTCATCACCGGATTTGCTTTCGCAATCGGAAAACAACGTGACCGCATTATTGTCGGCGGCTTCCTCGAAATGTCCCCAGCATTCATTCTCCAAACGGAAATCGAAAGGATCTCCTTCTTCCGCATAGTTGCGCAGTTGATGTACATACTTCCCCATCACACAGAAATTCAGGATGTCCAAATGACCATCTTGGTCAATGTCATCCACCACAAGATAATCATCGGGAGATGCGTATATGTTCGTATATCCATTGTAGTAAAAGGCCGTCAGCGGATCGGCGACAAGCCGGAACTGAAGCGTATCTTCGGAAATGTTCTCAAACACACGCACAGAAGCCAAACCGTAGGTGAAGATGTCCGCCTTCCCGTCGTGGTTATAGTCGTAAAGAATCACCCAGTCGTGCAAATCCGGAAAACAACGGGCATATTGCGGTGCATATTGGAAAGCATTGCCGGTGCGCAGAAAGGGAAGCAGCCTGTGACCGTGCTTCTCGAAGCCCAGCAGATCTGGAACGCCGTCAAGATTGAGATCAACTTCAGAAAAATGGACAGAGTTCAGTCCACCAGCCCAAGGGATTGGCAAAGTGTATCCGTTCTCAACAACCGAAACAGACTGTTGTCTTTCGAATCCGAAATCATAGTATGTGTTTTGCGCTTCCGCAAGCGAAAGCAGCACGCAGAAAAGCAGCGTCAGGGAAAGAGACGGACGGTCCATGACTACCGCACGCGCAGGCGCTGGCCCTCGCGGATAAAGTCACTACGCAAATGGTTGAGTTTCTTGATCTTTGAAACCGTTGTATGGTATTTGGCGGCAATTCTGCCCAAGTTATCACCTTTGCGCACCTTATAATATTGAGCGGAGGTCTGGGGCTTCGGCTTGGCCGGCTGCTCTACCTGCTGGGTAGGATTCGGCACCGAAACCGTGTAACCGGAGATGTACAGCGTGTCGAATTTGGTTTTGAAATTGTCGAAATCAATGAGGCGGCAGGGGTTGATGTCGTTGCCGAGATAACGGACCTCGAAATGGAGGTGGGAGCCGTAGGAACGTCCCGTGTTGCCTCCAAGTCCGATAATGTCGCCGGCTTTCACCATTTGCCCGGGATTCACCAGACGACGGGAGAGGTGACCGTAATAGGTCTCCAGCCCGTTGTCATGACGGATGACCACAAGGTTACCGTAACCGCCCGTGTTGGCCGTACCCTTGGAGATACGAACGATGCCGTCCCATGCGGCTGCAACGGGAGTTCCCTCGGGATAACCGAGATCAACACCGCGGTGCATGCGGCGATGGCGGTATCCGTAATTGGAAGTGATCCTGTAGTTGGCCGGGTGGTGATAACCCGTCAAATCGATGGTATCACGCGGCGCAGATCCCTGATGACGGTAATGGATGGTCACGATGTCGAAATTCTGATAAAGGTTATAACCCGGCATCCAGTTGAAATAGGTGAACAGCAGCCCATTACCATGATCGACATTGTCCAGGTTGGAGTCATACATCGAATTGATGAGGTTGCCTAATGAATCATCTT
>Ga0310691_10007942_pt1 | contig 10984 bp, 4 predicted proteins | sample 176DNAGHGlowgp2_FD_203887 | JGI IMG/M metagenome (GOLD analysis project Ga0310691, IMG submission 203887) | Sheep rumen microbial communities from Palmerston North, Manawatu-Wanganui, New Zealand - 1766 DNA GHGlow gp2 (v2) (version 2) | ecosystem: Host-associated > Mammals > Digestive system >... | reverse complement strand
GATTGAAACACCGGAAGGTCCGAACATCGGTTTGATTAACGCCCTTTCTACATACGCTCGTATCAACAAATACGGCTTCATTGAATGCCCGTATCGTAAAGTTGTTGACGGCGTGGTAACAAATGACGTGGTTTATCTTTCCGCTGATGAAGAATCAAAATACATTATGGCGGAAGCTAATGCCAAAGTTAAGGAAGACGGTCACTTTGAAAATGATTTGATTACCTGCCGTAAAGCCGGTGATGTTATCTTCGCAAAACCTGAAGAAATTAACTTTATTGACGTTTCCCCGAAACAACTCGTTTCCGTTGCGGCGGCGCTTATTCCGTTCTTAGAGAACGATGACGCGAACCGTGCGTTGATGGGTTCAAACATGCAACGTCAAGGCGTGCCATTGCTTCGTTCCGAGGCTCCGCTGGTCGGTACTGGTATTGAAGCAACGGTGGCTAAAGATTCAGGTGCAACACTGGTTGCTAAATATGACGGTGAAGTTGTTGCCGTTGATGCCAACCGTATCGTTATCCGCTCTAAAGATAAGAACAATATGGCGGATATGGGTGTTGAAATTTACAGACTTTCTAAGTTCCGTCGTTCCAACCAAGATACATGTATCAACCAAGTACCGCTCGTTAAGGTCGGTGATAAAATTAAAGCCGGCGATATCATTGCTGACGGTCCGTGTACCGATATGGGCGAGTTGGCTTTGGGTAAGAACGTTTTGGTTGCCTTTATGCCGTGGAACGGTTTGAACTACGAAGATGCGATTTTGCTTTCCGAGCGTATTTCCCGTGATGACGTGTTGACCTCTTTGCACATTGAAGAATTTGAGGTTATGGCACGTGATACCAAGCTCGGTCAGGAAGAAATCACCCGTGATATTCCGAATGTCGGTGAAGAGGCTTTGCGTAACCTTGATGAATCCGGTATTATTTATATCGGTGCCGAGGTTAAGGCCGGCGATATTTTGGTCGGTAAAGTTACCCCGAAGGGTGAAAGCGTTGTCACACCGGAAGAAAAATTGTTACGCGCCATCTTTGGTGAAAAAGCCAGTGATGTTCGTGATACTTCTTTACGCGCACAGCCGGGTGTTGAAGGTGTGGTTGTTGATGTTCAAGTCTTCAACCGTCGCGGTGTTGAAAAAGATGAGCGCTCTTTGGCGATTGAACAGGCCGAGATTTCTAAGCTCGCCAAAGACCGCGATGATGAAATGAATATTGTTCGCAAGAGCTACAACCAACGCTTAAAAGATATGCTTTTGAACCAAAAGGTTGTTGATGCACCGAAGGGTATTGCCAAGAATTTGGTCTTAAAGAAAGATATCTTGAATAATATTCCGGAATATCAACTTGGCAAAATCGTGATTAAAGACGAAGAGCTGATGGCAAAAATTGAAGAATTTACCAATGCCTTTAATGCACGTTTGGAAAAAATCCAAAAGCACTTTGAGCAAAAGGTTGATGAAGTTCAACGCGGTGATGATTTATTGCCGGGTGTCTTAAAGCAGGTTAAAGTATTTATTGCGACCAAGCGTAAGATGCAAACCGGTGATAAGATGGCCGGACGTCACGGTAACAAGGGTACAGTTTCACGCGTATTGCCGTTAGAGGATATGCCTTATATGGAAGACGGTACACCGGTTGATATCGTATTAAACCCGTTAGGTGTGCCTTCCCGTATGAACGTGGGACAAATTTTGGAAACGCACTTAGGTTGGGCGGCAAAAGAGTTGGGTAAACAACTTAATGAACTTTGCGAACAATATAAGCGCGGTGAAAAGACCATTGAGGAATTAAACCAGAAACTTATGGATATCTATGGCGAAAAGCAATATAAGAAAGATATCGTGCCGTTAACCGAGAGCGAAAAATTAGAGATGATCGGTAACTTAAAGAACGGTATCCCGATGGCAACGCCGGTATTTGACGGTGCTAACGGTGATGATATCAATCGTATGCTGACAATGGCAGGCTTGCCGACTTCCGGTCAGATTGACCTTTATGACGGTCGTACCGGTGAGAAGTTTGACCGTAAGGTTACCGTCGGTATCATTTATATGATTAAATTACACCACATTGTTGACGAAAAGATGCACGCTCGTTCGGTTGGTCCGTACAGTTTGGTTACACAACAACCTTTGGGTGGTAAAGCTCAATTCGGTGGTCAACGTTTCGGTGAAATGGAGGTGTGGGCATTACAGGCCTACGGTGCGGCTTATACCTTGCAAGAAATGCTTACCATTAAATCCGATGACGTTAACGGCAGAACGAAAGTTTATGAAGCTATCGTTCGCGGTGAAGACAGTTTTGAGTCCGGCGTACCGGAGAGCTTTAACGTTTTGGTTAAGGAAATTAAGTCCTTGTGCTTGAACGTTGAAATGTTGAACGAAGAAGAAAAAGCCTAAGAGATAAAAGGAGTTTTTAGATATGAATGATATTATGAATTTTTTTGGTCAGCAGGCTGTATCTGAGTCTTTTGATGAAATCAAAATCTCCATTGCATCTCCTGAGCAAATCCGTTCTTGGTCTTACGGCGAAGTTAAAAAGCCGGAAACCATTAACTATCGTACATTTAAACCGGAGCGCGACGGTTTGTTCTGCGCCAGAATTTTCGGTCCGGTTAAAGACTATGAATGTTTGTGCGGTAAATATAAGAGAATGAAATATCGCGGTATTGTTTGTGAAAAGTGCGGTGTGGAAGTTACTCTTTCCAAGGTACGTCGTGAACGTATGGGCCATATTGAATTGGCCGCACCGGTGGCTCACATTTGGTTTTTGAAGAGCCTTCCGAGCCGTATTTCCATGATTACCGATATTCCGATGAAACAGTTGGAACGCGTGCTTTATTTTGAAAGCTATATCGTTATTGAACCGGGCTTGACCGATTTGAAACAATATCAGCTTTTAACTGAAGACGAATACCAAGATAAATTGGAAGAATTCGGCGAGGAATCATTTAAGGCCGGTATCGGTGCCGAAGCGATTAAAGAGATTTTGGCTAATATTGACTTGAACGAAGAACGCGCCAATTTGCGTGCCGAATTAGCCGAATCTAATTCCGAGGCTAAGCGTAAAAAGGTGGTTAAACGCTTAAAGATTATTGAATCTTTCATTGATTCCAATACCAAGCCGGAATGGATGATTTTGGATGTTTTACCGGTTATTCCGCCGGAGTTGCGTCCGCTTGTTCCGTTAGACGGCGGTCGTTTTGCCACTTCTGACTTGAACGATTTATATCGTCGTGTAATTAACCGTAACAATCGTTTGAAGAGATTGTTGGAATTAAAGGCACCGGATATTATCGTTCGTAATGAAAAGAGAATGTTACAAGAATCAGTTGATGCCTTGTTTGATAACGGTCGTCGCGCCCGCGCTATTACCGGTACCAATAAGCGTCCGCTGAAGTCATTATCCGATATGCTTAAAGGTAAGCAAGGTCGTTTCCGTCAAAACTTGTTAGGTAAACGTGTTGACTATTCAGGTCGTTCCGTTATTACGGTTGGTCCGCAACTTAAATTACACCAATGCGGTTTGCCGAAGAAGATGGCCTTAGAGCTCTTTAAGCCGTTTGTTTATGCAAAACTTGAACTTTACGGTTTGGCGACAACTATTAAAGCTGCCAAGAAGATGGTTGAAAAAGAGCGCATTGAAGTTTGGGATATCTTGGAAGAAGTTATCCGCGAACATCCGGTTTTGTTAAACCGTGCGCCGACGTTGCACAGACTTGGTATTCAAGCTTTTGAACCGGTTTTGGTTGAAGGTAAAGCTATTCACCTGCACCCGCTCGTTTGTACCGCGTTTAACGCTGACTTCGATGGTGACCAAATGGCTGTTCACGTTCCGCTTTCTATTGAGTCTCAATTGGAAGCCCGCGTACTCATGATGTCTACCAACAATATTTTGGCTCCGGCTTCCGGTAAGCCGATTATCGTGCCGTCACAAGATATGGTTTTGGGTATTTATTACCTTTCTTACGAGGCAGACGGTGTGTTGGGCGAAGGCAGCATTTACTCTGACGTCAACGAAGTTATGTTGGCCTTAAATGCCAAAGCGGTTGATTTACACGCAAAGATTAAATGCCGTATGCATTATGTTAACGATAATGGCGAACGTGTTTACGGTTTGCTTGAAACAACACCGGGACGTATCATTATTTCCGACATCTTGCCGGATAATGAGAAAATCTCCATCTCTTTGGTTAACAGATTGCTGAGAAAGAAGGAAATCGGCGAAATTATTGATACCGTTTACCGTTATTGCGGCCAAAAAGAAACCTGTATCATGGTTGATAAAATCATGACTTTGGGTTTTGAAAACGCATGTAAGGCCGGTATCTCTTTCGGTAAAGATGACTTAATCGTGCCGGAAGCTAAGAAGAAATTGATTGCCGAAACTTCTAAGCAGGTTAAAGAATTTGAACAACAATACCAAAACGGTTTGATTACACAGGGCGAAAAATACAATAAGGTTATTGATATTTGGGCGGCATGTTCTTATAAAGTGGCTGATGAAATGATGAAGAGCATTTCTAAAATTGACCACGGTTATATGAACTCCGTTTTCATGATGGCTGATTCCGGTGCGCGTGGTTCTAAAGACCAAATGAAGCAATTAGCCGGTATGCGTGGTTTGATGACCAAGCCGAACGGTGCCATTATTGAACAACCGATTATCTCAAACTTTAAAGAAGGCTTGACGGTGTCTGAATACTTCAGTTCTACCCACTCAGCTCGTAAAGGTTTGTCCGATACCGCGTTAAAGACCGCTAACTCCGGTTACTTAACCCGTCGTTTGGTTGATGTGGCACAAGATGTTGTGGTTACCGAAACAAACTGCGGTACCGAGCGTGGTATTGTCGTTCGTCCGGTGGTTGACGGCGGTAATGTGATTGCCTCAATCTCTGAGAGAATTTTAGGTCGTACCGCTCAAGAAGATATTCGTAATCCGGAAACAGGCGAAATTATCGTTACCAAAGGCACGTTGATTGACGAAGCGATGGCTGAAGCCGTTGAAAAAGCCGGTGTTGAACAAGTTAAAATCCGTTCGGTATTAACTTGTGAAACCGAACACGGTGTTTGTGCCGCTTGTTATGGTCGTGACTTGGCTCGCGGTACGCCGGTTAACGTTGGTGAAGCTGTCGGTATTATTGCTGCACAATCCATCGGTGAACCTGGTACGCAATTAACCATGAGAACCTTCCACGTTGGTGGTGCGGCTTCCGTTTCTGCCGAGCAATCTTCCGTTGAGGTACCGTTCTCCGGTGTCTTAACGTTGGACAATGCACGTACGGTTGATAACGCTGAAGGAAACGCCATCGTGCTTTCTCGTAACAGTGAAATCGTTATCTCTGACGGTCAGGGACGTGAAAAATCTCGTCACCGTGTACCGTATGGTGCGAAGATGTTGGTTAAACTCGGTTCTAAGGTTGAAAAAGGCCAGAAAGTTGCCGAGTGGGATCCGTTTACAACCCCGATTATCTCTGATAAGAGCGGTAAAGTTGAATTGGTTGACTTGATTGCCGGTGTTTCTATGAAGGAAGTTCAAGATGAAACGACCGGTGTTGTTTCCAAGACCGTTGCTGACTGGAGAGGCGGGGCTAATGCCCATGCCCATGCTAACTTGCGTCCGTCTATCGTCTTGAAAGATAAGAAGGGTAAGCCGGTTACACTTGATAACGGTAAAGAAGTTCGCTACTACCTCTCTGTTGATGCGGTTTTGGCGGTTGATAACGGTACCGAAATTCATGCCGGTGATGTTATCGCACGTTTGCCGAAAGAGAGCATGAAGTCAAAAGATATTACCGGTGGTTTGCCGCGTGTTGCCGAGTTGTTTGAAGCTCGTAAACCGAAGGATCCGGCAATCATCTCTGATGTTGACGGTATGGTTGAATTCGGTAAGGACTACAAGGCTAAACAACGTATTGTGGTTATTGCTGATGACGGTAAAGAGTGGGAATACCTCATTCCGAAGGGACGTCGTTTGGTTGTTCAAGACGGTGACGTTGTTAAGAAGGGTGATATGCTGGTTGAAGGTACACCGGCACCGCATGATATCTTGCGCGTATTGGGTGTTGAAAAATTGGCCGAATACCTCGTTAAAGAAGTTCAAGACGTTTACCGTATGCAAGGTGTTAAGATTAACGATAAGCATATTGAAGTTATCGTTTCACAAATGCTCCGCAAGGTTGAGGTTACTCAGCCGGGCGATACAACCTTGCTGGTCGGCGAACAGCTTGATGCTGATGAGTTTGAACTCATTAACCAAAAGGCTCTTAAAGAAGGCGGTCAGCCGGCTGAGGCAACACCTGTCTTGCTCGGTATTACTAAGGCAAGCTTGCAGACCAAGTCCTTCATTTCTGCCGCATCCTTCCAAGAAACAACGCGTGTTCTTACCGAAGCTGCCGTTGAGGGCAAAGTTGATAAGTTACACGGCTTGAAGGAAAATGTTATCGTCGGTCGTTTAGTTCCGGCCGGTACCGGTAGCGTTCTTCGTTCTCTCCGCAAGGTTGCTGCTCAAAACGACAAGGAGATTGAGCAGATGAAGGCGGAAGAGGCGGCTAAGCAGTTGGAGACCTCCGCAGAATAGGGGGAAAAAACGTGCTAAAGCACGGTCAAATCGCCGAATGGAAGCCTGTCCGCAAATGCTCACTTACGCTTAAGTAAGCTCCGCTTTGCGGCAGGACATTCGGCGATAGCACCGCACTTAATCCCGTTTTTTCGGGAGCGGTACTACTAAAACCCAATGCAAAAAGCAGTTCTTTGGAACTGCTTTTTCAGTTTTAAGTAGGGGGATTGCGGCAGGACATTCGGCGATAGCACCGCACTTAATCCCGTTTTTTTTAGGAAGCGGCACTCTTAAAACCCAATGCAAAAAGCAGTTCTTTGGAACTGCTTTTTCAGTTTAAAGTAGGGGGGATGTGCTTTCTTTTTGTCATGCCTTTTTGCCGTTAGGCAAAATCAAGGCATCTCCATGACGATGGTATGGCTAATTTGTTCTCATGGAGACCCCTTGACGTTTTCTAACGAAAACGAGGGGTGACAATAAAAACCGTCATTGCGAACGTCAGTGAAGCAATCTTGTGCGGCAATCTCCTTATTTTTTATCAATAAGGCTGATTTGCAGTTCCTTTTTGTATTTAGCCAAAAGTTTTGCGATAGAGCCGGTATGAAAAGTGTATCTGCCAAGTTCTATTTCTTCTAAGGTCTTGATGCTGATGTTTAGTTCTTTGCTCAATGCTTCTAATCTTAAGTTTTGCGTTTGACGTGCCTTGGTCAAAACTTCCCCTAAATCCGTTTTAAAGGCTTTTCCATACGTGTTTTCGGTGGTTGTTTTGATGATAACAGATAATTCTTGCATGATTTTGTACTCCATAATGTTTCTGATAAAACAAAAGGCGCTAAAAAGCGCCAGGGAGTTCAACAATCACACACATATGATTCTTTTAGCCTTCAGATATACGCTAAAAGCTCCCTGACATTAGGGATTTTTATTATGTGTGAGAGCCGTTGAAAGCCCTGCTTATACCTTTATAAGCAAAGGAAATTATAGGTGCTAAATGTTAAAAGTAAAGTTAATATTTGTTATTTTATGAACAGTGGCTGTGGGGTCAACAGCACCTGCAACACTTTAATCCTCTGGAGCGAGGGGATTCCATAAAAAAATCCTCCCTTTTCAGAGGGAGGATTTTTCCAGTTTCGCTAAACAGGCTTTGAGTGCATTCAGCCTTAGTTGGTCTTGCTTTAAGTCCTCTTTGGCTAAATGTTGATCCAGTTGCTTTAAATGGATTTTGTCTGCATAGCGCGTTAATAACTCTCTTTTTTTCTTTCTGTCCGGCATGGAACGACGGAAAAGCTCGTTGCGGTTGCGGATTTCATGCTCCAGCAGTTTTTGCTTGCGGTTGATGTAACCTTCTTCGTAACTGATTTTTTCTTCGCAATCGGCAATCTCTTTTTTGAGTTCGGCTACCGTGTTTGGAAAATCGTTCATAATAAAATGTTTTTAATTGTTTGACATATTGTTATTTGTTTGAAACATTTATACAGAATTATCTTTGCTTTGTCAAATGCTTTGTCTGGCGGCTTTTCGCTTGCGGCGGATTTGTGATTGCGCCTTGTATTCCGCAATTATCTTATCTTTTCTTTTGTAAACATTTAAATAATAGCCGATAAAGACTACTGTGGCTCCACCTACCCATGCTAAAGGTGAGGCGTAAAATATCCCCTCATAGCCAATCTTTTGCGCCAATATGATGGCGGCAAATGAACGTATGCCCAACTCTATGAAACCGGATAATACCGGATAAAACGGTTTGCCGATGCTTTGTAAGGTGTTTTTGAAAATAAATATCATGCCTAAGAAGAAATAAAACATAATGGATATGCTTAAATAGGTGGCACCGACCGAAACCGATAACAAGGTCGGTTCGCTTAAAAAACTGCCGATAAGCGGTTTGCCGTAGGTTAAAATAAATGCACTTAAAACGACGCTGATTAACAAAGACAATAAAGATGTTTTTCTCACTCCGTCACGAATGCGCGTTACTTTGCCGGCACCGAAATTTTGTGCCACAAAAGTTGCCAGCGACATACCTAATGCCAACAACGGTTGTGTGCCTAATTGTTCAATGCGTAACGCAATCGTGAAACCGACGATTATTTCCGCACCGAAGGAATTGCAGACCGCTTGTATGACCATAATGCTTAATGATAATATGGAAAATTGAATGGACATCGGGATGGCAATATTTAAATGCTCGCGCATGAAGGCTTTATCGTACCGCCAGTCCTCTTTCTGCAACCGTAAAATCGGGTAGTTGCGGTTAATGTAAAAAATACAGCATATAACCGAAAAAGCGATGGCAATCACCGTGCCGACCGCCGAGCCGATAACACCGAAATTTAAATATTTTATCAAAATGAAGTTAAAGAGTATGTTTAACAAAGATGAAAATATTAAAAAATAGAGCGGGGTTTTGCTGTCTCCTAAGGCGCGGATAAAACCGGATAATAAATTAAAGGCAACCAGCAGAACCATACCGCTACCCAAGATAAAAATAAAGTTGTATGAATCTTCATATATTTCTTTTGGTACATTCAAAATATGCATAATCGGGTGCAAACCGCCGACAAGGGTAGCCGATAAAATAAGGCTTAAAACGAAACTGGCGCGGATGGAGTGGGTGACCGAACTTCTGACACCGGCATAATCTTTGGCGCCGAAACGTTGGGCGGTGACCGCGGTTAAACCACCGGTAAAAGAAAAGGCGATAATTAAAAACATAAAGTAAACCGGTGAGGAGGCACCGACTGCGGCAAGGGCATTGGCTCCCAACAGCCTGCCGACAATAAAAATATCCGCTAACTGATAGAGTTGTTGGAAGATATTTCCTATCAGTATCGGGATGGAAAACAGTAATATCAATTTCAGGGTGTTACCCCTGGTCATGTCTTTTATCATTAAAACAACCTCACGTAAGTTTTAGTATGATAAGGGTGGGGTGGTTAAATTTATGCTAATTTTTGAGTTTACAAGAGGGGTTTTTTATGTTATATTTACAGTATGTTAAATATTCGGCGGCAAGGGTGTTTCAGATGAAAATTGAAGATTTTATAACCGGTCATAAGCTTAATGAAGATGCGCTCTTGCAACTGCAACGGAATTTTTCGGCGCAAACGGAGATTTCCTGGGGTGAAAACGGCTATTACCAAAAGAATTTTACTTTTGAAAACGGGGTAAAGCTCGGGGTAGATAGTCAGAATAATTGTTTTATTCAAGCAAATGACGGAAGATCCGCACGCTTTCGGGCAGATAAAAGCCTTGAAACGTTGATTGAAAAAGACGGCAGCGGTACTTGTTATTTTCAAAACGGTAAAGTTGAGAGTATTCTCTTTGCCAACGGTTCGGGTTTGTGTTTTGAGGAAGAAAGCGGAAACGTTTTCGGTTATCGGAAACCGGGGGGAAAAGAGTGGAATACAATATACGGTTATGTTGAAAAGTTCTTTCATGATACAACCGCTGATGAGGCAGAGGCTTTGTTTGAAGTTATCAGCACTTTGGAAAAAAGCGAAGTGCAGGCGATGACGGTTCATGTGCATAAAGGCGAGTTTGTTAATGAGCTTAATGATTTTGATGAAACAACACTACCGTTCGCGCCGGACGGGTTTGTGGCGGTTTATGACCCGCAGGTTGTTAAAGATGAGGATATCCCTAAAGATATGCAAAATATCGGTATTCAAATCAAACGCGATTTTGAGCAGGCGTTTGTTTCTTGGGATGAAAAAAGCGGTGAAAAAGTTTATCGCAACGAAAAAGGCGAAATTTTTAAGCCTAAGGCTAAAGACAGTTGTGCTCATGTCGGCGGAACGAATATTATCATTCATACCTGCCAATTTATTTATAGTAAAGAAGACTATCGGCGTATGCAAGAGATTGAAAAAGAAATCAATGAAGCAACGGCGAAATTTAACAATGCGGCAGATAAGCATAATCTTAAGTGGAAAGTGTTGTGCGCGCTTTCAGATAAGGATTTCGGGCTTTATATGGATTATACTAAAGATCATGATATTAAAAATACGCTCTACCATGAGATGAAACACATCAAAAATCGTCTTTTATGCGAACACAGAGCCTTTGCTTCCGATTATCTTAAGCCGAAAATGGAAAGGGAGTATGATTTGGAAGCACATAACGAGCGCACAGCAACTTTAGAGCCGTTGGCGGCGGCTATCAAAAAATATCTCAAAAAAGGCGATTATAAAGACCTTTCGCCCTTTTATCCGGATTTTGATGATGTGGCCGGTATGCTCAGATATAAAAGCGAAGATGAAATTAAGAAAATGTGCTATCCGCCACAGGCGTTAATGAACAAAGTTCTTCACGATTGGAATAAAAATTTTTTGGATGAATATTTTGAACAAATACAAAGAAAATGCGAGGGTGGAGCAAAGGCTATGTTGCTCGCCAAAGATGATGGCAATGACAGGGAATAC
>Ga0310691_10007941_pt1 | contig 10984 bp, 12 predicted proteins | sample 176DNAGHGlowgp2_FD_203887 | JGI IMG/M metagenome (GOLD analysis project Ga0310691, IMG submission 203887) | Sheep rumen microbial communities from Palmerston North, Manawatu-Wanganui, New Zealand - 1766 DNA GHGlow gp2 (v2) (version 2) | ecosystem: Host-associated > Mammals > Digestive system >... | reverse complement strand
CTTCTTCATTTTGACTATTCTTTTTATGTTTTAATGACAATAATTTCGTTGTTTCTTAAAAATGCGCTGCGAAGTTACACTTTTTATTTTATTTGACCAAACTTTTGAGCATAAATTAACCATAACAGGGGAATTTCCTGTCACTTTGTCAACTCCGCATGACATTTTAATGTACTTCTTCTATGATGGTTTTCACTCCTTTAATTTTTTCGCCACTCACACGACTGAGAAGCTGTTTCAGTTTCGTTCGCACCACGGCAGCATAACAATAGCGGTCGTTCACATCAATACGACCTATATCCTGAGCCGTCAGACCTCCCTTCTTACAGAGGAAGCCTACGACATCGCCACGACTCAGTTTGTCTTTCTTTCCCTTACCAATATATATAGTAGCCATTCGGGGTTGTGGGACGAAACCATCCTCTGACGGCTCCGAGAGCTGAAACTCTTTCACGTCGGCATCTACATAATCAGGAACCTGCTCGTCGGCATTCAGGATAAAATAGGCATTTCCCTTTGCGTGCCACCGGGCCGTCCTGCCTACACGATGCACATAGCCCTCCTCACTTTCCGGAAGATGATAGTGTATGATGTTTGCAACATCGGGAATATCAAGTCCGCGTGATGCCAAATCAGTTGAAACTAAAACATTGACGGAGCCGTTCGAGAAACGGTAAAGGGCTGCCTCTCGCTGTTTTTGTTCCAAACCGCCATGAAAGAAACTGGTGGAAAAACCTTGCTCCGACAAATAGTCGTTGACACGTTCCACAGAGTCACGATAATTCAAAAATACAATGCTGCTGGCTTCGCCCAAGCTCAACAGTAAATGTTTCAGGGTTTCAAGCTTGTCTTTCTTCGGAGAACGTATCTGATAGACGGTAATACGGGAAGCTGCCGACATTGATGCCTGCCCAACAGCCGACACCTGTTCTTCATGCAGGAAATCTATGCGCTTAACCTGCTTCAAACGGACAAAGGCAGGAATGGCCTCTGCGTCAGTAGCTGACAACAGGATGCGCCTTCTGACGCCTGGCAAATTTCCCAACAGACGTTCCATTTCAAGATGGAAACCCATTTCCAGACATTTGTCGAACTCGTCAATTATCAACAAACGGACAGAATAAGGTGAAATAATCTGCTTTTGCAAGTGGTCATTCAGCCTGCCCGGCGTACCAAAGACCACATGTGGCTTCACCTTTTTCAGCACACGATGTTCATCCATAGCAGTTCTTCCACCATAGCAACTTTGTGAGCGCAAGCCAGTCCCCATACGTTTGAGTACCGTGTCTGACTGCAACGCCAGTTCCCTGCCGGGAACGACGACCAGTGCCTGTACATCGTCAATTTCCTCATTGAGCAACTCGACTAACGGCAATAAATAGGCGAGCGTCTTGCCCGAACCGGTTGGCGAAAGAATAACGACGTCGTCTGCGCCCTTTCTAATGGCTTCATAAGCTTGCTCCTGCATCTCGTTCAGTCGGATGTCAAGCTGTTCCAAAATACGATTTTTTTGATTCATGCTACAAAGATAGTGCAAACCGAGAGAAAAACCAAATTTCTTCACTCATTTCTTTTCCAATAGGTGTTCAGGCGAGCAAGCTCGGAGTCTTTGTGTTTTTCCGAGGTGCAGCCTTCATTCCGCCCCATAACTAACAGGCAAGAAACAAAAAAAGAAGTTCTCCGAAAAGAACTTCTTTACGTGACTCCCGCGGGATTCAAACCCACAACCTTCTGATCCGTAGTCAGATGCTCTATTCAGTTGAGCTAGGGAGCCTTTTTCTTAATTGCGGGTGCAAAGGTAAGTAGTTTTTTTGACATCACCAAACTTTTCTGAAACTTTTTTCATTTTTTTAGACAACAATTCGTGTCTTCCGGTAGTTTTCGCGAAATTCTGTGGGATTACATCCTTTTTTCTTCTTAAATATACGGTTGAAATTACTCAGGTTGTTAAATCCGCAGGAATAACTGATTTCAGAAATACTTTTAGATGTGTCAACCAGCTGACGGCTGGCATAACCAAGACGGAGGTCTATAATATAATCAGAAAGATTACGGCCAGTATGCAACTTAAAGAAACGGCTGAAGGCAGAAGAACTCATGCCTGCTATGCTCGCCAATTCCGTTAGGCGCAACTCATCCTGATAATGGGTAGATATATAATTCTTAACTTTCAGCACACGGCGGGAATCGCTCTCCACATCTACTTTGGCATAGCTGCTTGTTGCCAGAGTATGTGCACCATCCTGACGCGACAGCTCGTAAAGAATTTTCAGAAACTGTTGAACAGCATAAAAACCGTCCTTCACTTCGCTCAGGCTAATGAGCAGCGGATAAACGTGCATGATGGCCGACAAAGGGAAAGCCAATCCCTTACGAGCCTGCTGCAACATGTTGCGGATGCTTCGGAAGGGGTTTCGCCCCAGAAAACCATCCTCAGAAATGTCCATATTGAACTGTATCGTTACTTCATGCACGTCAGGACTTTGACATTGGTATTGTTCCCATACGTGTTCGAGATCGGGCGAAGTAATAAGAACCAAGTCATATTCGCCTATTACCTCAGAAGAATCACCCACTATACGCCGCACGCCCGAGGCATGTTCAACAAAATTCAACTCATAGACATCATGGTTGTGTATGGGGTAGTTGAACTCCTTTTTATGTCGGTCGGCTATGTAAAGCACATCACGACCGCCAAGAGGCGTTATTTCGTGAATGATATCCATGTAGTCAGATTTTCAGTTCTTTCATTATCTCGCTCATTTTTTGCAACGTTGAGATGCGGGTGGGAACAAGAGGCAGCCGGAGCACATTCTCAATAAATCCCATTTCATGAAGCATGGCCTTGACACCAGCCGGATTCCCATCGACAAAAAGCAGTGAAAAAAGGTCGGTAAAGCGATGGTGTATCTTACGGGCAGCTTCGTATTCGCCTCGGAACTGCAACCGAATCATCTTGGAGAACTCTTTTGGTAACGCATTGCCAATGACGCTAATGACACCGACGGCACCACATGACACCATTGGGAAAGTCAGAGAGTCGTCACCGGAAATGACGTCAAAGTTCAGAGGCTTGTTCTTGATGATTTCATCAACTTGCTCTAAGTTACCCGAGGCTTCCTTGATAGCCACAATGTTACGGCAATCGCGTGCCAGCCGGACGGTGGTCTCTGCCTTCATGTTTACGCCAGTACGCCCCGGCACATTGTAGAGCACGACAGGAAGTTCCGTGGCGGCGGCAATAGCCTTGAAATGCTGGTAGAGTCCTTCCTGAGAGGGCTTATTATAATAAGGACATACACTCAGCACGCCATCAATGCCTTTGAAATCGCCTGACTTGAGTTCCTCAATGACGGCAGCCGTGTTATTACCTCCGCACCCCATGAGTATAGGCACCCGAGCCTGGACAAGATCAACTACAGTATCTTTGATGCGCTGTTTCTCTTCACGGGTCAGACAAGGTGTCTCACCTGTCGTTGCCAATATGCAGAAGAAATCGGCTCCATTGTCAAGTTGATAGTTGACCAGACGTATCAATGCGGGGTAATCCACCTGTCCGTCTTGCGTAAAAGGGGTTATCAATGCTATGCCAAGCCCCTTGAAAATATTTTGTACCATTTTAAATATTATTCTGATTTAAATAAATCCTTAATTCCACCGATGCTTCCCATCAGGTTTGTTGCTTCGTAGGGCAGGTAAACAGTCTTCTGGGCAGGTCCTTGAGCCAGTTCCTGCAACATCTGTATATACTTCTGCGCCAGCAAATAGTTGGCGGGGTTAGTGCTCTTTCCGACAGCTTCTGTAATGAGTTCAATGGCCTTGGCTTCTGCCTCTGCTTTCCTGATACGTGCCTGTGCCTCACCTTCTGCGTTCAGGATGGCTTCCTGCTTGGCAGCCTCAGCCTTGTTGATGATGGCTGTCTTCTCACCTTCAGAAGCAAGAATCTCGGCAGCTTTCTGGCCTTCCGAAGTCAGAATGGTAGCACGCTTATTACGCTCTGCCTGCATCTGCTTCTCCATAGCCGTCAGCACGCTCTCAGGAGGTGTGATGTCCTGTAGCTCTACGCGGTTCACTTTCACTCCCCATTTGTCGGTTGCTTCATCGAGCACCAGTCCAAGTTTCTTGTTAATGGTATCGCGTGAAGTGAGCGTTTCGTCCAGTTCCAACTCACCAATAATGTTTCGCAAGGTGGTTTGCGTCAGTTTCTCTATGGCATTAGGCAAGTTAGATATTTCGTATGCTGCCTTGAAAGGATCAACGATTTGGAAGTAGAGCAACGCGTTGATTTCCGTTTGCACATTATCCTTGGTAATCACATTCTGCTTGGGGAAATCATAGACTTGTTCACGCAAATCAATCGTCGTGGAATACATATAACGCCCACGGCTCAGGATGACAATATCCTTGGCACGGTCAATAAATGGTATAATGATATTAATACCAGGATTCAGCGTGGCATGATAACGGCCAAGGCGTTCTATAATCTTGGTTTCCGACTGGGGGATGATGACCAGTGCCTTCTTCACCAGCACCAAGGCACCTATTACAAGAACTATCAGTACAATAACTATGGGTTCCATCGTTTTGATATTTTTAATTGGTTATTTTTCGATATTTCGTTATTCCGGCATTTCGTTTTTTCAGATAATTCATCATTCCGACTTTTCAACAGTAATGATGGTGCTCTCGCGCTTCACCACCTTAACTGCAGCACCCTCAGGAATAGACTCTCCCGTCAGGCTCTTAGCTTTCCAGACATCACCGTCAATGGCCACACGCCCGAAACCTCCAGCCTCTATAGACTCACGGACACGTCCTTCGCGTCCTAACAACGCATCAGCATTACTCACACGGTCGGAATCATATTGATGAAAATAACGTAGTGCTACCGGACGCACGGTAAACAAGCAAGCAACGCTGACTACTGCAAATATGACCAACTGGACATAAAAGCCTGTAAACGGAGAGGCAGCTGCAGTCACGACTCCACCAATGGCAAAACACATCAAGAAGAAATCACCTGATGTCATCTCCAGTATCAGGCAAACAACTGCTATTACGGCCCATAGCTGCCAAAGGTTTTCTGATAAATAATACTGTATCATTTTGCTAATGCCTTTGCTTAAATAATTATTTTGAGCGTGTAAAGGTACTATATTTTTTTTATTCCACCAAAAAAACACCTAAAAATCGGTCAAGAAAACACAACCGACACAAAACAGCACATCAACTGGAACCGATATAAAGAAAAATCATACCAAGCAGTACCAGGGCCAAGTCAACGGCCTTTGCCATCAGATTTTTTTCATGGAAAAGTACCGCGCCAAACAAGAAGCAGACAACAACGCTTCCCCGTCGGACCATAGACACAATTGATATCATGGCGTCCGGGAGCGAAAGGGAATAGAAATAAAGAAAGTCTGCCGTTGAAAGAAACAGGCTGACACCAAGTATGCTCCATTTCCATCTGAAGGCAGTCACACGGCTACGCTGCGGCCACCACAGCAACATGAGCATACTGCCCATCATGAAGCATTGGTAGATGTTGTACCACGACTGGACCATCATGCGGTCAAGGCCTACCCCACCCTCTGCAACAGGTGACATCAGGTATTTATCATACAAGCCACTAATGGCTCCCATGGCTGCCGAACCGACAATCATCCATATCCAATGGTCATGCTTGAAGTCTATGCCTTCTTTTTTGCTGCTACGGCTCAGCATAAAGAAAGACATGACGGCCAGAATCACACCTACCCATTGCCATAAGTTCAGCCGCTCACCAAAAAACAGCAAGGCTCCGACAAGCACCATTACGGGGCGCGTCGCATTAATGGGACCGACAATGGTAAGCGGCAGGTGCTTCATTCCGAAATATCCTAACAACCAACTGCTTAGCACTATTACGCTCTTCAAAAGAATGAACTTATGAACCTCCCATCCTCCACTGGCAACATGAACGTCAGTACCATCGAGAATCGTGGTTTGCCAACTCAGAATAATAAAGGGAAGAAACAAAAAAGATGAGAACAGCGTATTTAAAAACAATACGGGAATAACTGCGTTTTCCTTCAGCGCTTCTTTCTTAAACGAGTCGTAGCAGCCCAACAATGCTGCTGACAAAAAAGCAAGTATTAACCACATCGTCTTCTTCTTTTCTTTATTACGTCATCAATATTCAACGTTTTCCAAAAACAACGCGTGCGCCGGCATTGACTCTCCGGCTCCGGTACGACGACCTTGTTCTATGACATGCCGAAATTCATCAACCGTCATTCGTCCACGACCTACTTCTATAAGTGTTCCCACCACGGCACGAACCATATTACGAAGAAAACGATTAGCCGATATTTCAAAGTACCATTCCGTAGGACTCGTCTGGTGCCAGGCAGCAGCATATATCTGGCAGAGCGTAGTCTTCACATCGCTACCTGCCTTGCAGAAAGCACCAAAGTCCTCGTACTCCATCAGTACCTGTGCAGCACGATTCATGGAGGCAAAATCCAACTGATAGTGTAACTGGCATGAATAGCGTCGCAGGAAAGGTGACTTCCATGTGTGTATATAATAATGGTAGGTCCGCCGTTTTGCAGAGAAACGGGCATGCATGTCGCTGTCAACAGGTTCCACCTTATATATACTGATGTCATCAGGCAACGCATGGTCAAGTTTATATGCCAGGTTACTCATGTCGTAACTTCCCTCATAGTCAAAATGTGCCACCATGCATCGGGCGTGAACACCAGCATCCGTTCGTCCGGCTCCTACCACCTCAACAGTCTGACGCAGAAGCATGGAAAGACACCGCTGCAACTCACTTTGCACCGTCACTCCGTTCGGTTGTATCTGCCAACCGTGATACGCAGTTCCGTCATAGGAAAACCAGATGAAGTATCGCATTTCGCGTGCAAAGGTACAAAAATTATGAATAAAGAATGATAAATGATGAATTATTTTGTACCTTTGCATCATGATATTCTATTTTACTGGTACTGGAAATACAAAATGGGCAGCCCGACAACTGGCAGAAGCTACAGGTGAGAAACTGCTTTTCATACCCGACCTCATGCGGCAGGGCATCAATCAGTTCACACTTGCAGAAGGAGAACGGCTGGGCTTCTGTTTCCCTACACACGGCTGGCAACCGCCCCGCATTGTCCGCGAATTCATCAGGCAGTCTGATTTCGCCGTTCGTCAAGACACCTACATTTATGCACTCACCACATGCGGAGACAACATGGGAGAACTGATGACCATATTTAGGAAGGAACTGAAGCGAAAAGGATTAACGCTCAATTCTGCTTTCGCCGTGGTCATGCCTGAATCAAATGTTTGTTTCTCCTTCCTGCATCTGGATACGAAAGAAAAAGAGCAACGGAAGATTGTGGACGCGAAACAGCGCATGAAGCACATCACCAAGGTGATAAGCCTACGTCAGGACGGAATCAACGAATTGGTAAAAGGGGCCATCCCGCGTACATATTCCTACGTCTTTGGCGGTTACTACAACAAACATCTCATCAAAGACGATCAGTTCTGGGTCGATAAGGAGGCTTGTATCAAGTGTGGTCTTTGTGCGAAGTTATGTCCTGTAGATGACATAAAAGGAACACCGCCCGAGTGGAATCACAACGGACGGTGTACCAATTGTCTTGCCTGTTACCACCACTGCCCTCGTCATGCCATTCACTGGGGCAAGATGAAGCGCGGGCAGTATGTGTTTAGGGAGGTCTGAAAAAATCAGAGTCTCTCTCAATAGACTCTCGGTCCAAAAATCAAAGTACCGACACGAATCATCGTTGAACCGCACTCCACGGCAATATGGTAGTCATGGCTCATACCCCATGAACGTTCACAGAAGTACTCGTCATCAGCGAAGTACTGAGCCTTCACTTCGTCAAAGAAGCGCCATGCAGTCATCATTTCATTTCTTATCTGCTTTTCGTCATCAACATTTGACGCCATCATCATCAGACCGCATATCTGTACGTGTTCCAAGTTCCGCCATTCGCCGTCAGCCAACAGTTGGCGGCAGGCATCGAGCGTCAGCCCGTACTTCGTTTCCTCCTCTGCAATATGCAACTCTAACAGCACCTTGATAATGCGGTTGTTGGCGGCGGCATGCTTATTGATTTCGCGTAGCAGCTTCAGCGAATCAACCGCTTCCACCATTGATATATAAGGAGCAATATATTTAACCTTGTTGGTCTGCAAATGACCAATAAAGTGCCATTCTATATCCTGCGGAAGCGTTTCCACCTTTCTGCGCAATTCCTGCTCATGACTTTCACCAAACAATCGCTGCCCTTCAGCGTATGCCGCCTCAATATATTCCTTAGGGTGGTATTTGCTGATGGCCACCAGCCTTACGCTCTCAGGCAGGGCATCCATTACCTGATGGAGATGCCCCTTTACATCGTATTCCATTTCTTAACCCTCAAACTCAGGTTTGTCCTGTTTTTGTGTTTTGGCAGTATGCTCAAAAACATCCATGAACTTAGTCTCGCTGATATTGGAGATGACGTAATCAATCATGGTTCCACCCATCACCTCGTCAATATTTTTTACCGCACCGTTCAGGGTTGCGGCCTGAACCAGATAGGTGACGCTGTTGCGCTTCTCCTTCTCGGTTTTCTCGTCGATGGTGATAAAGGAGAGCTTTGCCTTGTACCATCGGTCGTCGTTATCGTTCTCGCTGAAGAATATTTCATGGAAGACGGCAGGAGTAATGTTTTTCACTTCAAACTCTCCACTGATGTACGCCGACATTTCCTCGGTGATGGTCTCCTCAGCTTCACCGAAGCTCAGGGCATCAACCACATAATATTCAATCACTTTTTTTGTCATGCCATCTTCCATGACCTTGTCGTAGCGGATGGCTGTCTCAAACCAATTTGCAGTTCTACTTCTCATATATATTTGTTGATTTATGATTACTTTTTCTTTTGAATGCCATGATACTGCAGCTTCTTTTTCTTCTGCTCCGTCAGGCTTTCAACGATTTGCGTTGCCAGTAACTGACTTCGGGCCGCAGAAATTCCGGCATCATTAGCCAGTTCTGTCTGCAGTTTCACTAATTCCTCATTTACGCTCGAAATATCAGACATGAATTTCTTTTCACTCGAATTCATGTGCTCATTATCATATATTCTTGAAAGAATACGGTCGGCCTCCTGCATGAAGCGCTTCTTGAATATCTGCTCTGCCTTGGCCTCAAACTCGGCCTGCATGCGCCGCTGCTCTTCTGTCATCAACGTAGTGTCGCCACTGACCAAACCCAATTCTGAAGGATTAAAGCCTTCCCCGGAAAGGTCATCACCTGACTGTTGCGGAGCCGGCTTAACATATTCAACATGCGTCGGCTCAGGCATCAGTTCTATGTAAAGACCGAAAATGACGAGTGCCGCTATTCCTGCTATCAGTAAAGTCTTAAGCGAATGGCGCATACTGCGTTTCTGCACCAATGCCTTACGCATGCCGGCTATCGACTGGTAACGGGCATCAGGTTGCTCCTTTTGTGCCTTCTTTGCCACTTTTTGGAACTCATAGGAAGTTTCGCTGAGTTCAAACAAGTAATCAATTAACTTACCAAGCGAATAAATGTCACAACGACCGTCAACCGTTTGCCTGTTTCTGACTTCCGGAGCCACGAAACGCTCCATCCCCACATAAAGCTCCATGATATCACTCATGCTCTGGTAAAAGCATCCGTGCGACAACAACATCACCGAATAATCACCTTTTCTGATCAGAATGTTTTGCGGAGCATAACAGACATGCCAGACATTCCTTTGATGCAGATATTCCGTCAGGTCAAATAATTGGGCTAAGATATTATCTACAAACCCGTTTTCTGCCACAATCGAGGGCTGTTCGTCAAGCAGCTGCGCCAGCGTAATAAAATTGCCCTGCTCTATGTTTAGCCTGACAATTCTTCCTTCTTCCTCTACAGGTTCGAAGTGTAACTGGTGCTTATGGGAAAGGGAACGATTTTTAGTACATTCTGCTTTCAAGGCTTCCGAGAACTTAATATTCAGGCCGAAACGCTTATCAATGTCTATGACATTATGGAGTTTCCCGTCCATTTCCTTTTTACAGAAAACACCTAATGGCATACGTATCAGCCTGGTGTTAGCGCCCAACTTTTCGTTCAAAAGCTCTTCGTAATTCATCGTTCTTATTCCCACTTTGGGTTGCAAAGGTACAAAATAATTCTTAATTCATAATTCTTATTTTAGTTTTTTTGTAGCTTTTATGATTGTACGTAACTGTTCAGCGAATCTGCATGAATCATATTTCTTTCTAAAAATCAGGCCAAACATTTGCATTTGTAGAAAGCTTTTTGTAACTTTGCCATCAGCATGATTCTTGTAAGAAAGAGGCTTACAGAACTGCCAAAAAAACATAGCCATTCAGAATAGGGGTTTCCCCGACCGTGTCAACAATTTGACACGCTCGTGTCAACAACTTGACAGGCCCGTGTCAATAACTTGACACGCCCGTGTCAATCTCGTTACCCCTACTAAAACTCCCACTTTCCCCTACCCAAAGTCCCCGTTTCCCCGGGGGTTTCTCCCTGTTTTCCCAGCACAGTCCCAACCTGTCACCTGACGCTGCTTAAGCAGAACGCTCAGTTCTTCAAACTTCTTCTTCAGGTCATGAATTTCCTCTTCCTGCTTCTTCACCTTTTTCTTCAGCCTGTTGTGAGCAAGCAGGCTGACCTTTATTTCTGTGGAAGGCTTTTTTTTAGGCTTTTTCAAGGGCTTACCAAGTATTGCTGGTACACTCCCTATTCGCATTAAGCCCCCTCTTACGCCACCATTGTCTTTGCCAAGGCAAGGCGAAAAATCAAACGAGGTGTGCATAGGCACTGTCCGTGCTGGCCTCCTTCCAATTGAAACAGGCATCGGGGCTTTCATACAATTCATCATCATCATCTTACCTCCTTTCTTTTTTAGTAAGTGTTAGACAATGCAAAAGTATG
>Ga0310691_10007940_pt1 | contig 10984 bp, 9 predicted proteins | sample 176DNAGHGlowgp2_FD_203887 | JGI IMG/M metagenome (GOLD analysis project Ga0310691, IMG submission 203887) | Sheep rumen microbial communities from Palmerston North, Manawatu-Wanganui, New Zealand - 1766 DNA GHGlow gp2 (v2) (version 2) | ecosystem: Host-associated > Mammals > Digestive system >... | reverse complement strand
CGGCCCGCAGGGACAGCGGATACTCCGCCGGCTCGTAATAGGGGCTTGAAAACGAGAGCACGTAGTCGCCGGAAGGAAGGTTTTCCACGGAATAGCGGCAAGTGACCTCATCTTCCGTGCCGACGGTCCCCGCATAGGTTTTGCCGGCCGATTTGTCCGTGGCGCTCACGCGCATGCCGTCGATCGAACGACCCAGGCAGCCGTCCGGGTCGATGATCCGGCCGGTGATACAAAAGGTCTCCTCCTTCCGGGCGGAAGGATTGCATCCGGAAAAAACGGCCAGCGCGGCCAGTATCACAGCAATTCTCCTCATTATCGTACTTCCGTTTTTTTGACAGGTCCCTTCCTGTTGTTAGTCGATGTAAACGTACTCATATTTTATCTTTCTCCAAAATCTTTCTATCCGGATGTGGCCCTTTCCCCGGCCACAGCCGTCCATGACCAAATTCAACAATTTGTTGTAGGAATCGGGAAAGAATCGTTAAATTCGCAAATCAGTAATTGCTATATTATACGAGAAGTACTACTTTTTGACAAGAAATCCATTAAGACGGACACAGGGAAAACGGCAGATTTTGATGAACTGGCAAAGGATTGTGTTGCTTTCGCAAATGCCGAATGGTCCGAAAAATGGCAATTGAAGGAGAGTTGGTTGTGGAGGGAGGAAGAAAGTATAGAAGATACTTATTACCGATGTTAAACTTGCCTGACATGCAGAAGATTAAACTCAAAGACGGCATTGAGATGCCCATACTTGGATACGGGGTGTACCTGGTAGCCCCGTCCATCTCAAAGACCATTTTGATGTAGTCCTGTGCCATCCGGCCAATTCCGAGAGCTTTGAAAAGGATGTGGACCTGATTGTTTTCCGGAACACGGGGGGAGTGAGCGGATTCAAAGATGTGTACGATGCGTTTGTAAAGCGGGTCAAGGCCCAGCATCTCAAAACCTTCAACGAGTTTGCCGGTAAGGCGTAGGGTCGTCCTTGGCTTCCAGGACGGAAACGGAAGTGGAAAGCTGGTCTCTCTCCACCGTGGTATATTCAACATTCACCGGATCTTTCTTTTCCCTGGGAGAAGAGTTGATGGCGCCACAGGGCGTTGCCAGCACGAGGGCCGCTATGATTACTGATTTCTTCATGGTTATCAAGTATTTAAATCACGTAACCATTTCATACAAGACCCGTGCATGCTTTTGCCATTAAATGATTATAAAAGAGTTTTGACTATGTTTTGACGGAGTTTGACAAGGACTGAAAGCAGATTTTACGGATTTTTACAAAGATTTGTTTGCGTTTGACGGGATTGCTTTTTTTTTATTCTAATTTTGTCCCAGCGAAACGAAACAACTTTTAATCTATATTACAATGAAAAGCAAGAAAGGTATTATCATTTTGAGTTCGGTAGTGGCCGTGTGCGCCGCGGGCTTGATTCTTTCCCACTTCATTAACTGGTCTGTCGATTACAGTGAGGCAAGCGGTAACATCGGCAAGAGTGCCCGTTTCTCCCGCAAGACGGCTGTCGAGAACGTCTCCAATATGGAGGAACTGATCAAGAGCGACGCCTCTTACCGGAATGGTATTGTGTCTGCTTATATGGTGATGCAGACGCGCGCCCAGCAGTTCAGCTCCCTGGTGGATATGTCCAACGAGGTGGCTGGTGAAATTCCCGAGTTCGAGAAGGTTTTGGACGAGATGAACAAGGTTTATGTTACCGTTAACAATGTCTGCGCATCCCTCGTGCGTGCGGGTGAAAACTTGAATGCCACCCTCAGCGGAGAAAAGCGTCCGGAACTGGCCCAGAACACCATCAACGCTTCCCTGGCCTATACCACCCTGCAGAAGGAGAACAAGCTGGCCACTGAGTTCATTGATGTAACGGACAAGTATGTAAAGAATGCCGAGGCCGACGACCGTCTCCTCTTCGTTCGCGATCAGTGGAGAGATTATCAGCTGATGACCGCCGCCCTGGAGGGAGATGAAAAGAGCGCCCAGGAACTTCAGGACAAGGGTGCCCTCCTCGCTTCCGAGAAGGCCGCCGCTGCTCTGGGCTCCTTCGAAATGGGTCACGTGATTGCCATGGTCGAGGCTACCGAGGTTTGCAAAAACGTAGGTGTGGAAACCTCCCTGAGCAATGCTTTTCCGGTCGATGTGCTTTCCCAAGTGATCTTCATCCTTGAGAACAGCAGCGTGGCTTCGCGGCTGAGCAACGCTACCGATGTGAATCAACTCCAGTCTGGTTTCACCCAGGAAGACGCCCTGAAGGCTATGGAGGGGATGACTGATGCTCTCCAGTCCACGGCAGAAGGCACTTCCTTCCTCAATGCCCTGCAGAGGGGCAACCTGCAGAACTCCCATGAGTTCGAGCTTCACAACGCTATGAGTGCCGGTAACGTTGCTTTCTTCAATACAACGGTCGTAGCTGGTTTGTCGGAACTGATGAGTGCTTACGCTGACGCTGCCGCATCTATCAAGGCTTTCGAGACAAGCGGTGCTCTTCAGGCTGATGCCTGCGCCCAGTTGAACGCAATGATTGAAGCTACTACCATTGGCGGAAGACCGATTATTGATAAATAGTATTTATTCCCCTCATACTAAGATGCGCAAGCATATAGTATTGATCCTGATGGTTCTGTTCCCTGCCCTGGGCTGGGGACAGAATCGTACTTATTATCAGTATAAGACGAACGATGCCCGTCTGGTTTTTTTCGATAAGAACCTTTCGCGGTATATTCCTCATATGGTACGGATGTACCAGAATGGCAAGGCGCTCCACGGACAGATCTGGACAACGGACTCGGTGTATGTCCCGGAACCGCCCCTGCTTCTTCTGACAGACTGGGAGGACGACGGCAACGGCGGCGTGACACCGCTACCGCGTACGCTTATCCAGATAGGGATGGCTCCTCTCAATATGTCCTATTACGTAAACCCTTCCGCCGAGCGCTACCGCCAGCTTTTCTGTCACGAATACACCCACGTGGTGATGACGGACAAGTACAACCGGAAGGACCTGGGCTGGCGCAACTTCTTCGGCACCAAGGTGAGCGCAGACAACACCCAGCCCCTGTCGGCCCTTTGGAGCTATTTCACTGTCCCTCGCTGGTACTCTCCCCGCTGGTACCACGAGGGCATTGCCTGTTTTATGGAGACCTGGCTGGGAGGCGGTGTGGGCCGCGCCCTGGGCGGCTATGACGAGATGTACTTCCGCAGCATCATCGACGGGGGAGAGAAGCTCTTTTCCGTGGTGGGCCTGGAGACGGAAGGCTCCACGATGGACTTCCAGGTGGGCGCCAACGCGTATCTCTACGGCACCCGCTTTGTCAATTACCTGACCAAGGAATACGGCTACGACAAGCTCATCAGCTTCTACAACCGGACGGCCGACAGCCGCGCCTTCTTCGGGAATCAGTTCAAGAAGGTGTACGGACAGTCGCTCAGAAAAACCTGGGACGAGTGGAAAGTGGATGAGAAAAAGCACCAGGAGGAGAACCTCGCCGCTGTGCGGGAGTACCCCCTCACGGAACTCACTCCGCTAACCCCGGACCCCCTGGGCTCTGTGTCCCCGCTGGTGTACGACGAGGCTTCCGGCAAGGCTTACGCCGCGATGAACGCCCCCGGCGGCTTTCCCCACATTATGGAACTGGACCTGAAAACCGGCAGGCAGAAAAAGATTACGGACCTGTACGGCATCCAGCTTTACAATCCGGCCTATGTAGCCCTGGACAGCAAGCGGGGCCGGCTCATCTACACCTTCAACAATGCCAAGATGAGAGGTCTGATGGTCTACGACCTCCAGAAAAGGAAGGTGGTGAAAAAGAAACTCTTCCAGCGGATTAACAATATTGTCTACGACAATGCCAACGACTGCCTGTACGGCCTGTTCTCCAACGGAGGAACGCAGACTATCGTCAAATACGACCCCGAGCTGGAGAAGCCTGAGGTCATCTATGCCTTCCCCTTCGGCGTCAGTGTTTTCGATATGGCGGTGAGCCACGACGGCCAGTGGCTCTCGATGACCCGCCAGGGAGACAACGGAGAGCATACGCTCCTGCTGTTCAACACCGTAGAACTCTCCCAGGCCCTCTTCAACCCCGTGGAACTTCTCACCTGGGAAGATTCCAACCTGGGCCAGTTCCGCTTCTCCCTGGACGACAAGTACCTCATCGGCAGCTCCTACTACACGGGCGTTTCCAACCTCTGGCAGATCAACCTTCAGACCCGCGAGCCCGAGATGCTCTCCAACACGGACATCGGCCTCTTTGCTCCTTTGGAGATAGAGCCCGGCAAGCTGCTGGCGCTGGAATTCAAGAGGGACGGCCTTCGCCCCGTGATGCTGGACAGAAAGGTGGTGGCCGATGCCAACGCCGTGGAGCTCTACGGCCAGAAGGCCTTCGAGAACAACGTGGAGGCCCTGGAGTCCGTGGGCATACTGAAAGAGCCCCTTCCGAAGGTGGAGTTCGGGGATGTGTACAACAACATCACCCCGTACAACGTCCTGAAGGAGATGCGCTTTGCCGGAGCCTATCCCATCCTCACCGGTTTTACGGACCGCAAGGCCTGGAACAACGTGACTCCCGTGCTGGGCTACCGCATCTTCTTCAGCGATCCGGTAGGCCTGAGCAGCATCAAACTGGCGGTTGGAATGTCTCCCTGGAGCCACAATGACTGGAAGAACAAGTTCCACGCAGACTTTGAGTGGAAATACTATTTCTGGACGCTGAAAGCCGCCTGGAACCACACGGACTTCTACGACCTGGCCGGGCCGATGCGCTCCAGTCGAAAAGGCTATATGGTGTCCCTGGCATACAATTATACCAACTCTCTGGAATCCCCGTATGTCCGCAACTGGGGTGCGTCCATCGCTGCCTACGGAGATATGGACGCCCTGCCCCTGTACCAGGAGATTCAGACGGACATCAAGTCCATGCAGACGGCTTCCATCTACGGAAAGATTGCCCGGGTACGTTCTACGCTGGGCGCCATTATGCGGGAACAGGGCTATGAACTGGGTGCCCAGGCATACGGTTACCTGGCCGGCGGCCGCTTCTATCCTTCCGTAGAGGCTACGGCGGATTTCGGCGTGCTGGTTCCCATAGACCGCAACACTTCTTTCTGGGTGAGGACGGCCGGGGGACACAACTTCGGAGATGCCTCCACCATCTTTGGCAACACCTATTTCGGCGGCTTCCGCAACAACCGCGTAGACTACCGCAATGCCTTCCAGTACCGCAATTCCCTGGCCATGCCGGGCGCAGGAATCGATGCCATCAAGGCTCATTCCTATGCCAAGGCCCTGGCCGAGCTCAACCTCCGGCCCATCCGTTTGAACAACTTTGGCGCCCTCTTCCTGTATCCCACCTGGATCCAGTGCTCCCTGTTCGGCGGCGGCCTGTCGGCCTGGAATCCCGGTGAGAAACACCAGATGTACTACAGCGCCGGCGTGCAGCTGACCACGGAGATAGTGATCCTGAATTACCTCAAGACCACCCTTTCCCTGGGGTACGGTCATCTTTTCGCGCCCGAAGGCTTCCCCGGAGGACGTCACGGCAACGAGATCATGATTTCCCTAAAGCTGCTGTAATGCCTTTCATTGCTTCTATTCTGCCCGTTGTCCTGTACATCCTGGTCGTTTACGAGCTGGATAACTTCTCCCTTATCAGCGTGAAACGGCTTCTGGTGCTGGTGGGGTGCGGCATGGTGTCGGCCCTTCTGTGCTTCGGCCTTTTTTACGCCCTGGACAGCATCCTTTCTCCGTCGCAGACGGATTTTGTATACCCTGTGCTGGAGGAGGCGATGAAGGCTATTCCGCTTCTTTACCTGGCGCGCCACAAGAAGATGGTCTTTTTCATAGACAGTGTCATCTGCGGCGCGGCGGTGGGCGGTGGCTTTTCCATCCTGGAGAACATCTTCTACCTGGTGCTGGGAGAGCCGATGGGGATGGGTACGGTGCTTTTCCGCGGCCTGGAGGTAGCCCTCATCCACATGGGGTGCAGCGCCATCGTGGCGGCCGGGCTGATGTTTGCCGTTAGAATGGCCGAACGCCGGCGCTCCCGGCTGGAAGTGAAGCGGAAGGATGTGCTGATGGCTGTTTTCCTGCTGGTGGCGGCTCTGGCCCTGCACGTTTTCCACAATTCCTTCCACTTTATTCCTCTGCTTCAGTACGTTGTGGTCTTCGGCTCCATGGCCGGTCTCCTGGTCTGGACCTACCAGTACGATGCAGATATGATCCATCGCTGGCTGGACCGCGGCCTGGACAAGCAGGTGAGCCTTTTACAGGCCATCCAGGAAGGTCATCTGGGAGAGACCAAGACCGGTGAGTTCCTGATGTCCGTGAAAGAAAATTTCCCGCCGGAAGTCTTTTTCGACATCATCTGCTATGTGCAGCTGAATGTAGAGCTGTCGGTAGCGGCCAAAAGCCGTTTCATGATGCGGGAAGCCGGGTTGGATATGCCGATGGAAAAGGAGCAGGCCAACTTGTATCTGTCTCAGTACCACGAGTTTGTAATCCTGGAAAAGCTCCTGGGAAAGAGTGCCCGGATGACCATAGCCCCGGTAGTCAAATTCTACCCGGCAGACAGGAAGGCCCTGGAGGACCTTCTGGCCGAGTGCATGGCGGTGACCGGAAAATAGTTTTTTAAATTTTTGTTTTTTGGACACATTTTGCGATATTTGTCCGTTATGGCGTATTCTTTTCTGGAACTCCTTCTCAGTGTATCGCTGGCGGTGTATGTTGCTGTCTGCGTAATGACCGGTGTGGTACGCTGGAGCCACAAATGCGCCCCTTACGACAAGCACGCAGATTATTACTATCCCGGCTGGCGCACCCTGGCCCTGGGCGGCCTGTCCAACCTGGTGCTGCTGCCGGCGGTCTTCCTGCCGGGAGATCCGGATGCCATCCTCCAGATCCGGATGATGCTCATCCTCTCGTCTCCCTTCCTGTGCTCGGCCCTTATCTTCAGCTATTTCGGGCGGGTTCTCAAGGTATCCTGGTGGAGAAAGCCCATCTATATGCTCTCCGGCACCTATTCGCTGATGTCCCTGATCGCTCTGGTGTGCACCCTGATGCCCGGAACGCAGATGCAGGGCGCTTTCCTGCGCGGGTATTTCGTGGCGGGAGGCATCCTGGCCTTTGTCTATCTGCTGGGGCTTGTGCTGGCCCTGAGGCTCATCATCCAGCGCCTGGGCCGCTTCTCGGAAGAGAGCTTCTCAGACCCCGACGATTTTCCGGCCGAGTATGCCAAGTCCCTCATTTACATTCCGTTCCTGCATCTTGTGATGAGTTGGAGCACCACCTTCAACGGCAATATCGTGGCCCTCTCCTTCGGCCTGTTCATGCTCTCGGTCATTACCGCCGTCCTCCTGCTGGTCTCCCTCTCCCCGCACCGCGCGATGGAGGTAGAGCGCCTGGAGACGGAACTCAGCGCCAATGAGCAGCCGCTTCTCCCGGAAGAGGAGGAGGCCCTCTCGCAGGACCGGAAGGAAGAGATTCTCGGCCTTATCCGCCGCTACATGGAAGACCAGCAGGCCTATCTGGACAGCCACCTCACCCTGGGGAAACTCTCCCAGGACTGCGGCTGCAACCGCACCTATGTATCGGCCGTCCTCAATGAGCGCCTGGGCGGTTTCTTCAATTATGTGAACCGCTGCCGCCTGGCCCACGCAGAGGATTACAAACAAAAAAATCCCAGGGCCGATGTGGATGAAGTGGCCCTGGAATCCGGCTTTAACAGCCGTCAGTCTTATTACAATGCCAGAAAGCGGCTTTAGCTTTCCACTTCCTTCACCATATCCGGATCAGCCTTCTCACTATCTTCTGCTTGTAGAAGAAGCGGCCCGCCATCACCCGGACAAGTAAAATCCGTCCATCCGGGGTTCGGAATGGCTCATTGAGATGACTCCGGTATTCTCCGGACCGGCTGGTGTCGGGAATGAACGGTGTCCCATCCTGCATAAGGAGAACGGGAATCTCTGGCTCCTGGGCTTTTGACTTCTTCATCGCGGTAAGTTTCTGCAAAAATAAATCAACACAGTAAAATAATCAAGTTTTACGATTATAATAGTAGGAATCATTAAGATAATCCACCAATTGATTAATTTTAGATTCGAACGTGCTTACTAACTTTGGATGGGGATACTTCCTTCCCAAGAAAAACGAGGGGAGAAATCTGCGTCACTTTTTTGAAAATCCGGCTGAAGTGGTGAGCGTATTCAAAGCCCAGCAGGCGGGCGGTTTCGTTGACGTTGTGCCCGTTCATCAGCAGGTTTTTCCCTTGCTCTACTATGAATGAATGGATGTAGCCGATGGCCGTTCCGCCCGTCGCCTTGTGAATCATGTCGCCCAGGTAGCGGGGAGAATAAGCCAGTTTTGAGGCACAATATCCTACCGTCGGCACTCCTTGGTCAAACTGTTTGCCATCGGCATAGTAATCGATAAGCAGCCGATGAAAACGCTTGAGGATATCGGAAGAATCTTTGTCTTCTGCTGATAACTGCCTAAGGTAGATACGGTTGCAGTATTCCAGAATAAGATGTATATAGCCAAGGATCAGTGCCCGGAGCGCCGGCGTATCCTCACTCTCCTGGAGTTCATGACGCAGTTGGACGAGCAGCTGCGTAATTCTTCCCCATTCGGCCGATGTCATCTTGAGCGAATCCATGTAGAAATAGGAGAAAAACCGATACTGCTGGATGCGATCGGCCCAGTCTGTGCCGTGAAACAGTTCCGGAGACCATAACAGCGCCCAGCCTCTTACCGGGACCAGTTCGCCACTGTCTTCCTTGCCGCCAATCTGGCCCGGTGCCAGTGCCATGATGGAGCCGTCGGACATGTCGAAAATCTTCATGCCGTAGGTGAGGTGCCTGGGAAATTCCGGCTGGATGAAAAGGGCATACACGCCATAGTTGTTCAGACTGGTGTGGATGGGGGAGACTTCGTCATAGTGGACGATACTCACCAGCGGATGAAGAACCGGAGCATTCACAAAAGATGCATATACGTTGGGATTAGAGAGTTGCAGGATGTTCTTCATTGGGTAATATCGGCTTAAAAACTCCCCAAATATACCAAAAATCTGCGATATTGGTATATTTTGGACAAAAATCTGTTACTATAGTTAAAGGGAATCGGCCTATCTTTGCAAAAACATTCAAAATGAAACAATTAATCCCGATGGCCCTTGCATCCCTGATGCTGTTTGGCTGCAAAACAAACACAAAAGATATGAGCACCCTTACCCTAACCCAAGAATGGGACAAGACGTTCCCGAAATCAGAACTTGTCAATCACTGCAAGGTCACTTTCCACAACCGCTACGGCATTGAACTGGCGGCCGATATGTATGTTCCCAAGGAGTGCGCTGGCAAACTGCCGGCCATCGCGGTGAGCGGGCCCTTCGGCGCCGTGAAGGAGCAGAGCAGCGGCCTCTATGCCCAGCACATGGCGGAGCGCGGGTTCGTAACCCTTGCTTTCGATCCGTCCTTTACCGGTGAAAGCGGGGGAGAGCCCCGCAGGATGGCTTCGCCGGACATCAACACGGAGGATTTCCTGGCCGCGGTGGACTTCCTGTCAAATTGTGACCTGGTTGATCCTGAGAGAATCGGCATTATCGGCATATGTGGTTTTGGCGGCATGGCCGTCAACGCAGCGGCGCTGGATCCGCGCATCAAGGCTACGGTGGCATCGACCATGTATGATATGAGCAAGGTGAACGTGGAAGGGTATTTTGCCAGCGAGGATACGCCCGCCCAAAGAATGGAAAAGCGCAAGGCCCTTGCCGCCCAGCGTACGGCCGATTACAAGAGCGGCAGTTATGTCCGCGCGGGCGGCGTCATCGACCCGCTTCCGGAAAATGCTCCCTGGTTTGTGAAAGACTATCACGCCTATTACAAGACTCCCCGCGGTTATCATGAACGCAGCGGCAACTCCACCGACGGATGGAACGTCATCGGCTGCCAGAGCTTCCTGAACCAGCCGCTACTTGCATGGGCCCATGAAATTGAAACCCCCGTGCTCCTCATCCACGGCGAAAAGGCTCACAGCCGCTACTTCAGCGAGTATGCCTTTGAGCGCATGACAGGAAAGCACGTGGAATGCGTGAGCGCCAAGGAAGGCAACAAGGAACTCCTTATCATTCCTGGCGCCTCTCACGTGGACCTTTACGACGATGTGGCCGGCGTAATCCCTTACGAAAGGATGGAGGCTTTCTTCAAAGAGAATCTGAAGTAAGATGAGAACCGTTGCAATAATACTGCTCTTTTCCCTGATTTCCTGTGCGAAGACTCCTCAGCCGGTTGCAAAGGCAGAGCAGAAAACAGAGCAGGTGCAAAAAGAAGAAACTCCTATGACAGACAGGATTAAGATCATAGTTTCCGGGACTACGCTTCCTATAGTCCTGGAAAATAATGATGCCACCAGGGCGCTTGTGGCAGCTTTGAGAGAAGCTCCCATCACGTACACAGCCAGTGATTACGGCGGATTTGAAAAAGTTGGGCCGCTTGGCCGATCTCTTCCCACCAATAATTCCCAAATCACTACCCAAGCCGGAGATGTCATCCTCTACAGCGGCAACCAGATTGTGCTTTTCTATGGCAGCAACTCCTGGAGCTATACCCGCATCGGCAAGATGGAATATGGGTCCTTGGAAGAGCTCAAGGCATTCCTGAAAGCAGGGGGGGGAGATATCAGCGTAACGCTTTCTCTGTAGCGGTAAAATCATAGAGTTTCGGAGCACCCGGTCCAATTCCGCGTGCGAATTCGTCTGTGCTTCGTCTGGAACTAAGATAAATCGTAATTCTGGGGGTGATGCGGCCAATGTCCCAATGCCTTACCGCGTGTTCCGCATAAAAAAGTGACTGAATTTCAGCATTATTTTGTATATTTGTAAGTTTTTGAGGCAAATAGTTTACTTATTATGAAGAAATTCAGTTTTCTCGCAATGCTTTCTGCCATTGCACTTCTGCTGGGAATGACCGGCTGCAAAAAAG
>Ga0310691_10007939_pt1 | contig 10985 bp, 9 predicted proteins | sample 176DNAGHGlowgp2_FD_203887 | JGI IMG/M metagenome (GOLD analysis project Ga0310691, IMG submission 203887) | Sheep rumen microbial communities from Palmerston North, Manawatu-Wanganui, New Zealand - 1766 DNA GHGlow gp2 (v2) (version 2) | ecosystem: Host-associated > Mammals > Digestive system >... | reverse complement strand
TGCGAGCGCTATATCGATACCCCAGTTAAGCGCTATTCTTCGGGTATGAAGGTGCGCTTAGGTTTTGCCGTAGCCGCTCATCTGGAGCCGGAAATTCTGGTGGTTGATGAGGTGTTGGCCGTAGGCGATGCCGAATTCCAGAAGAAAGCTATCGGCAAGATGCAGGATGTGTCGAAAGGTCAAGGAAGGACCGTTCTATTTGTGAGTCATAATATGGCTGCTGTTCGTAGCCTTTGTCAGAAGGGTGTCGTACTTAGCGATGGCATGACAGATTTCATCGGCACAATAGATGAAGCCGTCAATCATTATATGGAATCATCTACACCTCAAGTAGAGGAACAGAAACTGATGTCAGATTATATTACCAACTGCAAAAGTTTCTTGAAAATTAACGAAATACAGATCAACAACACACCATATAACTCCACATCACTCGCTCAAGGTCAAGAAGTGCTTGATGTACTTATTAAGGGCAAAACTCAAGAACCTATGAAGTGCGACATTAAATTAATCATAAAAAAGTTGGATGGAACTCCAATGGCCTGTTTTATGGAAGGTCGCTATAAAGGGCATCTTTACGATATCCTGCCTGGTGAATTTGCGATTAGTCGCCACATACGTCTTCCGAAATATATGGCTGATGGTGTTTATACCATAGACATGTTTTTATGTGAACCCAATCGCCAAGTCTTTTTTCAAGCTCCCAATTGCCAGAGTATCCATATTGAAGGATTTTACAACCAATATGCTCATCCCATTAAACTTTCAAAGGAAGGTTTCTTTGGTTTGGAATCTGTTTAAACTCATCATAATTAACTATGGCAAATTCAAGACTCCCAATTATATCAGTTCAAGGCTCCTATTTCGGGGTCAACTATGGTGATATTTTGTTGATACGCCTCTACAGTAAATGGATAAGTGAAGCGTATGGAGACAAGGTTCTGATAAACTATCCGCTTGCAGACCAAAAGACAATAAACAATTTCACTACCAATAGAGGATTAACAGGCCTAATCAATCTATGCCGATCTAAAGCATTAATATATGTTGGAGGAGGCCATTTTGGTGAACCGCCAAATAATGTAACCCATTGGTCAAAAAGAAATTTTAAAAGACATATTGTTGTTGGATTAATAGCTATTCTTTTTCGGATTCCAATCGCCATCATTGGTTTGGAATATGGTCCGTTGACGAATAAAATATATAGATTCTATGTCCTCCTTATAACAAAGTATGCTAAACTTGTTGTAGTGAGAAATGATGAGTCGAAATCCTTTCTTCAGGAGAATGGATTTAAAAAGGCTATTGTATGCCCTGATGCCGTCCTCGCGCTTTCGGAATATATTAAGCCCGCCAAAAACGCAAATAGTATTCCTTTCATATTATTACACTTAAGTCGCATATATAAGAATATTGATTTGTTAGATGTTTTACTTGAGCAGATCTGCCAACTGAAGAATAGCAAAACCATACTCATAAGTGATAATCGGGGTAGTTATTATAGCAGTCCACGGTATAATAATGTTCTAGAGAGATTCAATAAAAAAGGAATTGATTATGAAATCATAGCATATCCGGGTGTGGATGAATTAATTGACTTAATCAATAAATCCACATTTGTCATTACGACTAAACTACATGTGGGAATAACTGCCGCTGCACTTAATAAAAGAGTTTTCTCGATTTACGATCACCCTAAAACGAAACGATTTCATCGTCAGATAGGTAATATTTACTGTATTCCATTATCTGAGGGTGGAGAAAATAATAAGGAATTGTTTAGATCTTTCTTTGAATCATCAGCATTCCCTCTTTCTGATGAATTAAAGCAAAGTGCTCTTGGGAACAAAAAGTTTCTTGTTTCTTTTTTGGAAAGCATTAAATAATACAGGCAGAATAATTTGACAACAGATGAGAACGAAAATAGTATATGTGGTTACCAGTGATGAGACTGATGTCTATCTTGAACAAGCACTGCTTTCAGTCTTTTCCTTGCGGAAGCATAATCCCAATGCGTATGTTGAACTCGTAGTAGATCAAGATACAGACGCGACTATTACTGGAAAAAGAGGAGAAATAATGAAGTACATAGACAATAAAGTTGTTGTCAATGTACCTAAAGAGTACAATAAAGTATGTAGGTCCAGATGGTTAAAAACCAGTCTCAGGCAACACGTGAAAGGGGATTTCCTGTATATTGACACAGATACAATTGTTACAGACAATTTGGAAGATATCGATTGCTTTATTGGTGATATTGGAGCTGTGAGAGACCAGCATGTACTACTTGGGAAGAATAGAGGTGCAAGGAAATTACAAATTAGAGCCGAGCAGGAAGGATGGAGATGGAGCGAAACATTGGCTTATTACAATAGTGGCATATTATTCGTTAAGGATAGTGCCCTCGCTCATGAATTTTACCAAATGTGGTATAATAAGTGGGTAGATAAATATAGGAAAACTAGTGAACATAGAGACCAAACACCTTTAGCAGCCACAAATGAATCGTTCCAATATCCCATCAGAGAACTTCCTGGAGAATGGAACTGTCAGATTATTTATAATGGAATCATTTTTCTTGCTAAGGCAAAAATAATGCATTATCTAATGTACGAACGACGTCCCCATCCATGGATTTTTTATAACCACGATATTTTGAATGAAGTAAAAGAATTAGGTTATATTCCGGACAAAATATCAAAGATAGTTGATGAAGCCAGGTTTTCGTTTGATGTTCCCAATATGATTATTTCACGCAAAGATTTGGAATGTCTGAAATATAATCATTTAATACAAACACCTTTGTTCTCAATTTGTAAGGCAAATCGTAGAGTTTTCTCTCTTTTCAACAATACTGCAAAATTGATACAAAAAGCAAGTAAGATCAAACATCATATTAAAGACTTATTAAATATTGTTCATAGATGAAAGAGAAGAGAGATATTGTAGTTTGCCTTGATGGAGGTAATCCAGATAAGTTTCCTGAGGCAAATATAAAATCTATGTGTCCTACGTTTAGTATCATCATACCTCACTACGATATTCCGGACTTGCTGATGCGATGTCTGAAATCAATACCTGTATCTGAAGATATTCAGGTAATTGTGGTGGATGATAACAGTCCAGATGCCGATACATATTTAGAGAGGTATCCTGAACTGTCGCGTCCTTATTTGGAGTTTATCAGAACGACAAAAGGAGGGGGAGCAGGATATGCGCGGAATGTTGGCTTAGATCATGCTAAAGGGAAATGGCTGCTGTTTGCCGATGCGGATGACTTGTATGTAGATGATATGTATTCTGTCATTAGACCGTATGCAGATTCAAAAGCTGATATAATTTTTTTCAAGGAAAAAAGTGTGCTATCTGATGATATTCATCAAATTATAAAAAGAGTTGAATACATGAATAAATATATTGATGAATATTTTGAAACAGGGTATGACAAGAATGTTAGATTAAGATACCCTCAACCATGGGGAAAAATGATAAAACGGGAATTTGTAGAGAATTATCGATTCCGTTTTGACGAAGTTGAGTATTCTAATGATAGATTTTTCTCTGTCTGTACTGGCTATTATGCCAATGAAATTGATGTATCAAAACAGGTTCTATATATATACACTTACCGAAAAAATTCTTTAGCGGGAGTGTTTTGCTCTAAGCCCAATGAGTTAAAAGTCCGTGCAGAAGTCGCATTTCGTTCCGAAAAAATGTTTAGGCAACTAAATGTTGGAATAGAACCGCATAGACCATTCAAGTGGTATCTCTATAGGATGTTGCACCAAGATAGAGATTTATTTCGTTATTATTTGTTTAGATTGCCTGAGATTTACCCTTCGATACCTGCTGCCATACAATCTCTTTGTTCTGGTAAGGGAATGAAGTTCACAATCAAGTTGTATTTATATTCATTTTGGCTATGGATGAGAAAATAGATTTTATTATAACATGGGTTGATGAGAGTGACCCAAAATGGCGGAAAGAGTTTGAATACTATTCTGCCAAAGAGACCAGGTATATAAACACGGATGCATGCAGATATCGTGATTGGGATACTTTGCGATATTGGTTTCGTGGTGTTGAAAAGTTTGCTCCATGGGTTAACAAAATACACTTTGTTACCTATGGCCATTTGCCCAAATGGTTAAATACAGATAATCCAAAATTGGTAATTGTAAAACATGAGGATTTTGTTCCAGCTGATTATCTGCCCACATTCAATCCTAAAACGATGGAATTCTTCTTTCATAAAATAAAGGGGCTGTCAGACCGTTTTGTTTATTTCAATGATGATATGTTTTTAATAGATGGAGTTTCTCCTGACAGATTCTTCAAAAACGATCTTCCTTGCGACATAGCTGGATTGTCATCAATAACAACTAAAGGTATGTTTGGATGTTCCGTATATTTGGCCTTAGATTTAATAAGAGATAATTTCAACAAGAAAGAATCGGTTTCGCGAAATCGTACAAAATGGTATTCTTTGAAATATCCAAGATTAGCTTTACATAATCTTCTGAAATTTAGGGAAACGAAATTTACAGGTTTTGTAAATCATCATCTACCTCAAGGCTATCTAAAGCACATCTATGATGATGTATGGGAACACTGTGAAAAAGATATTCACAGAACATGTTCTAATAAATTCAGGACATATGGAGACGTAAGTCATTGGGTTGTTCGATATTGGCAGTTGGCTTCAGGTAACTTTACGCCATATAATGTTTTTAAGGATGGGAAACTATACAGTATAAAAGAAGATACAATTGGTGATATTGATGATTGTTTACGACATCAAAAAAAGAAAATCGTATGCTTAAATGATGTCGAATCTACATTTAAATTCAAAGAGTATAAGCAAATGATATTGGAAGCCTTTGAAACAATATTGCCAGACAAGTGTAGTTATGAACTGTGATATGGAAAAGCCGTTAGTTAGTGTTATAGTCCCTGTATATAATACGGCTGAATACGTTGAAGAATGTATTCAGTCTATTCTGTCGCAGTCATACAAGAATATAGAGTTGATTCTTGTGAATGATGGCAGTACAGACGGCTCTGGTAAAATTTGCAAAAAGTATGAGAATCGCCCCAATGTGATATGCATTGAGCAAAAAAACCTTGGAGCTACAGCTACAAGAAGACGAGGTGTGGAAGAATCCCATGGTGAGTGGATTATGTTCGTTGATTCAGATGATTTTTTATTCGAAGATTCTGTTTCTGGAATCATGGATGTCTGTGAATCTGCTGAGATTATTATTGCTGCTAATCAAAGAAATATAGAGAGCGTTAAAAAATTGCCTGATAATATCTCTAAAGAGAAATATCTGGAAAAGCAATATGCGAGAGAATTATCTGCAGGTCCTTGGGCAAAACTATTCAAGAAACGCCTGTTTGATGAGAATACACTATCTTTTCCAATGAATATTAATAGAGGTGAAGACTATCTGATGAATCTGAAGCTTGCCATCAATAATCAGAAAGATGTCTATGTGTATAAGCACCAGATATATTATTTCAGAGATAATACGGCCTCTACTCGTCATACCCACCCATTTACATTGGATTATATGTCAGAATTAAGTAAGAGAGGCGACAATATTGTTAAGGACCATATACCCTCTGATGTTTTTCTGCGACAAAGGGCGAAGCAAAGAATGTTCTTTTTCTTAGAAGCTATGGGAGAAACCAAGTTCATAAGCAACTCGCACCATCCTTTTGTCAAGGATATTAAACGTTGCATGGATGAGTTAGGCGTGTGGAAGCCTATGGACCGATGGCTGTTAAGTGTCTCTTCTCCTTGGGCTGTTAAGATGGTGTGGAATCTGCGGAGAATTGCAAAGAGGCTGGAACATCCCTCAATGATTATACGAGATCTGAAGAAATTTACAAAAAAGCGTTGAAGATGAATATGAAACAGAGAATATGGAAGATGACAAGGCCTGTGATTAGGCCTGGTGATGATTTATCTTAAAAAAGAATAAATTATACGCGGTTGTATTATACGCATGCGTATAATTGTTTATCTTTGCATCAAGTTTTAAGTATGTATAATGATGGAAGTGCCATTTCAATACGGTAGATTAGCCGAAGCAAAAAGCTTCATTGACAGAGTCGATGACAGACGGGAGTTGAAGAACTTCCTGAGTCATGGAATTAATACCATATTGGTATCCCCTAGACGTTGGGGAAAATCGTCGTTAGTGAGAGAATCCATGAAAGAACTTGTGGAAGAGGATAAAAATATCAAGGTTTGTTTCCTGGATGCTTATAAAATACATACAGAGGAAGAGTTCTACAATAAATTCGCATCAGCTATTATCCAAGGGGTATCATCTACTTTGGAGCAGAAGTGGGGAGATTTCCTGCGGTTTGTAAATCGTCTGACTCCCAGCATAACGATTACAAGTGATACAATGAACTCCATTGAGGTGGATTTGAAGATAAACCCTGTGAAAGAAAAACCAGAAACGATTCTTCAGCTCCCTGAGAAGATTGCAATAGAGAAAGGAATCCGTGTTATAGTATGTATTGACGAGTTTCAGCAATTGGCAAATATTCCTCATTGGGAAAGACTGGAGTCAATGCTGCGATCAGAATGGCAGTTGCAGCAACATACGACCTATTGTCTGTATGGAAGTAAGATGCACATGATGAAAAAAATCTTTAACAACTCCAGAAGCCCTTTTTATAAGTTCGGCCAGATGATGCAGTTGAAGCGGATATCCAAAGAATATTGGTTGCCGTACATTGTTGACAACTTCGAAGCTACAGGCAAACATATCACTGAAGAGCAGGCAGAGAGGTTGTGCGAAAAGGTGAAATATAATTCATGGTATGTCCAGCAATACTGTTTCTTTGTTTGGTCGCATACAGAAAGTATCGTTACTGATGAGGAGCTTGAACGGCAGTTGGATTTGGTGATCGATACCAATGCGGAAACATTCCAAAATGAAATAGACGAACTGGTTCCCTCACAGATTGCCTTACTGAAGGCAATTGCGTCAGGGGAAACGCATTTTAATGCAAAAAGTGTGGTGGAAAAATATCGTCTTGGCCAATCTCAGACCATCACGAGGAACAAAAAAACGCTTGTCGAAAAGGATTTGGTTGAGAAAACCAGAGATGCATTCTCTTTCGTGGATCCTTTGTTTGAGCTCTGGTTAAAACGCGAATATGGAATAGCTTACTGCGAGAAATGATTATTACTTTCTTATTACGAAAATCGCATTAGTATGAAACGGAAGATATGGCGAATCGTAAGGCCTGTTGTTAGGCCAGTGGGGGGGGGCATTTTTTATTGCCTTGTTCTACCTGTTGCGCGTATTCCCGATAAAGAAGAATAAGGTGATAGCCACAGCATTTGGTGGAATACGTTATGGTGATAATCAGAAACCGATGCTTGAGGCTCTGCACGAGATGTGTCCCGAAACAGATATTGTATGGGTTAAAAAACATGGATATGAATATGAACTGCCAGAGTGGATGAGGTGTGTTTACCCTTGGACAATACGCTGGTTATATGACTATGTCACAGCAAAAATCTGGATAAACAATTGCATGAATCCGGCTTATTTTCGGAAACGTAAAGGACAATTGTATATCGAGACTTGGCATGGAGGACTTGGCATAAAGAAGGTATTTGGAGATGTGCAGACACGAAAGACGCAAAGATACAAAAAGCAGCTTGAAAGAGCGGCAAAATTGGCAGATGTGTTTATCTCTAACTCTGATCATCTTTCAGCTATTTATCGTAATACATTATGCTACAATGGTCCTATCTGGAAATGCGGATATCCGATGAATGATATCTTGTTTACAGAAAACCCTCAGATTACAGAAAAAGTAAAGAAAGCACTTAATATACCTGCAACAAGCAAAATTCTGCTTTACGCACCCACGCATCGTGATAAGTTTGTAACGGATGATCGTGTGGATGATAGTGTTTTCTTTAACAACTTTACAGCTCTCCAGCATAGTCTTAGTCAAAAATTCGGTGGAGAATGGACCATCCTTCTTAGATGGCATCAGTCGCAGATGAAAATGCTGAGTGAAACAAAAATCCCTTCGGGTGTAGTAAATGCTACAAGCTATCCTGATATGCAGGATCTATTAATGGCTACGGATGTGATGATGTCTGACTATAGTAGTTGTATATTCGATGCTGCTATGCGCAGAATTCCTTGTTTCATCTATGCTTCTGACTATGATGAATACAAAGAATATCGTGGCGTGTACTATGAAATGGAGGAACTCCCGTTCCCATATGCTAAGAACAATGATGAACTTGAGCAGAACGTGAAGGCTTTCGATATGGAGGACTATCTGAAGAGGTGGGATGCCTTTACCGTGAGGATGGGACTGAACGAGACTGGCCATGCTGCCATAGACATCGCAGGGAAGATGGCAGACTACCTGAATGGCAAGAAGGTGGAATGGCAAAATGACTTTGAATAGGTAAAAGGGTAAAGTAGTAAAAAGGTAAAACATGAACATAGCTGTGATTTTTGCAGGAGGGCGAGGGGACAGACTTAGCCACCATAGTCGGCCCAAGCAGTTTTTTGAGTTTCGAGGGAAACCTATCGTAGTCTATACCATCGAGGTGTTTCAACATATTCCGGAAGTCGATGCCATCGTGGTGGTATGCTTGGAAGACTGGATTCCTTATCTGCGTAGTCAGGTGGAGAAATATGACTTGAATAAAGTCATAGATATTGTACCTGGTGGCAGAAAGGGGCAGGACTCTATCTATAATGGGCTGGTATGTGCCAAGCAGCATTTTTCAGAGGATTCTTTGGTGTTGATACATGACGGCGTGCGCCCCTTGGCGATGGAGAAAACTATTATTGAATGTATTGAAGTAGCCAAGGAGAAGGGAAACAGTATCGTTTGTGTACCTGCGATGGAGACCATCGTCATGAAGAAAGCCGGCGGCTCGCTGGAGGTGCCTGATCGCAGTAGCGTTCTGATAGCGAGAGCACCACAGTGTTTTGTGCTGAAAGATGTGCTGGAGGCCCATCAGAAGGCATTGGCAGAGGATAGGCATGATTTTGTGGATACCTGTTCGATGATGAACCATTATGGTTATGAGTTGCATACGATTATAGGCACGGTCGAGAATATCAAGATTACAACTCCTGCCGACTACTTTATGTTCAAGGCCATCATTGAAGCGAGGGAAGAAAGTGCTGTGTTTGGACTGTAAGAGATAAGAGTTAAGAATTAAGAATTAAGAGTGAAAAGGGAGGTTGTTACAGAAGATTTGCAGAGGATGAGCGAAGTGCGGCTGCCTTGGGGGGAACTTGACGGAAAGACCGTCCTCGTGACTGGGGCTACGGGTATGCTGGCCTCGTATGTCACATGGCTGTTGCTCTATCTGCATGAGCATGCTGGCATCATTGTCTCTGTAGTAGCTCTTTGCAGGAATCGCCAGAGAGCAGAGCAATATTTTGGCTCGTATGTGGGTAAGCCTTATTTCCATTTGCTGATTCAGGATGTCTGCGAGCCAATCGCATACAAGGGAAAGGTGGATTACATATTCCATCTGGCAGGGAACGCTAGTCCACACTTTATCATTTCCGATCCTGTTGGTATTATGAAGTGTAATCTGCTGGGCACGATGAGTGTGCTGGAGTATGCTCGCGATTGTCATACGAAGAAGGTGATTTTTGCCTCTACACGTGAGGTCTATGGCAAAAACGAGGAGGCAGAACGCTTGGATGAACAAGCCTTTGGCACACTAGACCCTTTGGACGACAGATCGTGCTATCCTGGGAGCAAACGGGCTGCAGAATCGCTTCTGAAGAGCTATTACCTGCAATATGGTGTGAACTTTAATACTATTCGTATAGCCCATTCGTATGGCCCCACCATGCAGTTGGAGAATGACGGCAGGGTGATGGCCGACCTGATAGGCGATGTTGTGACGGGTCGTAACATTGTGTTGAAAAGCAGTGGCGAGGCAATTCGCGCTTTCCTTTATATAACTGATGCAGTCGTGGGCATGTTCACCGTGCTCTTTCATGGGGAAACGGCGAAAGCTTATAATCTGGCTAATGAGACGGAACCCATCAGTATCAAGGACTTGGCACAACTTTTGGCAGCATCGAGAATGGATAAGAACATTCAGGTGGTAGTATCAGAAAGCGAACAGAAAGGCTATTGTGCCTATCGCCGCACAGCCTTGGACACATCAGCCATTGAGAAATTGGGCTGGAAGCCTCTGATTCCCCTCAAAGAAGGAGTCAATCGCGTATTTCGATATGCAATGAAGAACGGGAATTCCAAATTTTGCAGAAAAGTATGGTATTTCTGAGCGTACGGCTCGAAATTCTTTACAGGAACCTTCTTTTAAACCAAAGCCCAAAAACTGGGTCTGTAAGATATAACTGTCGCATTTCTGAAAAGATAAGATCGCGTTCGACCAAAGCATCACGTAAGCGGACTAAATTCGATGGGCTTCCTAAGTCGAACATAGAACGTACACGTTTTTCGTTATAACCAGAATGGATACCAGAGACGATAGCCTTTAACAGGTTCATCTGGTAGGCCGACAGAGGTTCTACCTGCTGCATATACAACGCTTCGTTAGTACTAACTAGTTCTGTAATAGCTGTCGACATCATGTCGGCAGTAACAGTACCTCCTTCAGGCAAATGGTTTAATAGTATAGATGATAGATGCTGAACATACGAGGGATAATTATCTACAACTTCGCAAATGCGTTCAACGATTTGTTCAGAAACATGCTTTCCTGCTGCCTCAAAGTGATTAATGATATAATCAGTCCAATCGCTGGTGGGAATCTTCTGGAGTAGCAAAAGATCACCAAACTGATAGAATGGCATACTGCGATCAAGAAATATCTTACTCATCATGTGGCGCTTACTACCATAAAGACAATAAGAGGTATAGTGGTGGTGTTGCCAAGCGGAACGTAATCTTGCCTGTACTTGCTTGGTGTTTTCGAACTCTCCCACTTG
>Ga0310691_10007938_pt1 | contig 10985 bp, 7 predicted proteins | sample 176DNAGHGlowgp2_FD_203887 | JGI IMG/M metagenome (GOLD analysis project Ga0310691, IMG submission 203887) | Sheep rumen microbial communities from Palmerston North, Manawatu-Wanganui, New Zealand - 1766 DNA GHGlow gp2 (v2) (version 2) | ecosystem: Host-associated > Mammals > Digestive system >... | reverse complement strand
CGCTAAATTCTATATGACATTTATTTGTGATGAATCTTGTGGTAAATGTTCACCTTGTAGAATCGGAACAAAGAGATGTTTAGATATCTTAACTAAGATTTGTGATGGTAAAGGTACTCCTGAAGATCTTGAAGAATTACGTGAATTATCATCATTTATTAGAAGTAATTCACTTTGTGCTCTTGGTCAAACAGCTACAAACCCAATCGAATCAACAATGAAATCATTTGCTGATGAATATCAAGCTCACGTTGTTGATCATAAGTGTCCAGCACATGTTTGTAAGAACTTAATGGAATATTACATTGTTCCAGATAGATGTGCAGGATGTACATTATGTAGTAGAAACTGTCCAGTTAACGCAATTCACATAACTGATGATCCAGCAAAATTACCAAATAGATTTATTCACCACATTAACCAACATTTATGTATTAAATGTGGTTCATGTTTAGCAGGTTGCCGCTTTGGTGCAATCATTAAGAGATAGGGGAGGGCTAGTTATGTCATTAGTAAATATTCAAATTAATGGTCAACCTTATCAAGTAGATAGTAGATTAACTGTCCTTGAAGCTGCTAGAAAGTGTGGCTATGAAATTCCTTCACTTTGTGCCTTCAATCATGGCAAATGTTCGCTTGCAAGCTGCCGTGTTTGTTTGGTTGAAGTTGTTGGAGCACGTGGACTTGTTGCTTCATGTGTTTATCCAGTCAATGAAGGAATGCAAATTATTACAAATTCTACAAAAGCTATTGAAGCAAGAAGAGCAAGTGTTGAACTTATTCTTTCAAATCATGAAAAGAACTGCTTACAATGCGATAAAAATGGACATTGTGAACTCTTACATGTTGCTGAAATAGTTGGTGCTCGTGACGGCAAATATGTCGGTGAAATGACAGAAAAATGCTTTGATGAGCTTGCACCTGGTCTAATTAGAAATACTGCAAAATGTATTCTTTGTGGAAGATGTATCGAAAGATGTAAAGAAGCTCATGGTATTTCAATTTTAGGATTCGAAAACCGTGGATTTAAAACAATTGTTGCTCCTGTTAAAAATAGAAGTTTTGCAAATTCACCATGTTTACAATGTGGTCAATGTGTTAATGTCTGTCCAACAGGCGCATTAATGGAAAATAGTGAAATTTCTAAAGTAGATGCAGCATTTAAAGCTGGTAAGAAAGTTATCGTTCAAACTGCTCCAGCAGTTAGAGCTGCAATTGCTGAAGAATTTGGTGAAAAAATTGGTACGTGTGGAACAGGTAAAATGGTCGCTGCATTAAGAAGACTCGGATTCTTTAGAGTATTTGACGTCAACTTTGGTGCAGATTTGACAATCATGGAAGAAGCTCATGAACTTTTAGAAAGAATTAAGAATAAAGTTGCACCATTACCACAACTTACAAGCTGTTCACCAGGTTGGATTAACTATTTAGAATATTTCTATCCTGAATTAATTCCTCATGTTTCTACATGTAAATCTCCTCACATGATGCAAGGTGCTATTACAAAAACATATTTTGCAAAAACACATAACATTCCAAAAGAAGACATCTTTGTTGTTTCTATTATGCCATGTACCGCTAAAAAATATGAAAGAGCAAGAAGTCAAATGCCAGATGATGTCGATGCAGTTTTAACAACAAGAGAACTTGCTAAGATGATTAAACGTGCTGGTATTAAGTGGAATAAATTACCTGAAGAAGAATTTGATCAAGATTTACTTGGCGAATATAGCGGTGCAGGTGTCATCTTTGGTGTTACAGGTGGCGTCATGGAAGCTGCTTTAAGAACTGCTTACTATTGGATGACTGGTGAAGAATATCAGAAGATTGAATTCCATGAAGTTCGTGGACAAGAAGGAATTAAAGAGGCAACCATCGATATTAAAGGCACTCCAGTTAGTGTTGCTGTTTGCTCAGGAATGGTAAATGCAAAGAAACTTCTTGATGAAATTAAAGCAGGAACATCAAAATATGCATTTATCGAAATCATGTGCTGTCCAGGTGGATGTATTAACGGTGGTGGCCAACCATATGTCCATCCTACATTACTTCCAAATGAAGACGACGATATCTTAGAAACATATCGTGAAAAGAGAGCAAAAGTTCTTTATAACGAAGATGAAAGACAAATTATCAGACAATCTCACAACAATCCAGATATCAAGAAACTTTACGCTGAATTCCTTGGAGAACCTGGAAGTGAATTAGCAGAAGAACTCTTACATACAAGTTACGATGCTAATAGAGAAAAATATCCAGATTAATATCAAATAGAAAAAGGCGATTCTAAATCGCCTTTTTGCTATATGATTGTTAGAAATTTACCTTTTTACTATTTATTAATTAAATTTTTAAATATAATTATTTAAGTTAAGAGCTTAAGTTAGTGGTAGACTATCTATCTCCGAAGTAGATTGCGTTGGTTCGATTCCAACAGCTCTTGCCAATTTATAAAAATGATAAAGATTAATTTAAAAGGAACAAATAACGTCAGAGATTTTGGCGAAACAAAAAACGAAGAGGGCAAGGTTATTCGCTCAGGTCTTTTTATTCGCTCAGCGACCTTAAGAGATTTAACTTTTTCTGATAAATTTGCTTTAAAGCATAAATTCAAAATTAAAACGATAATTGATTTACGTAACAATAAAGAAGTAGAAGAAAAACCAGATAAAAAAATAAGTGGTGTAAAATATTTTAATTTTCCACTTATTAAAGAAAGTGCTGATGGAATTACACACGAAAAACATAAACATGATCCTTCTAAGATGCCTGGCTTAGAAAAATTATATGAAGACATTGTTTTAAGTGATTTTGCTATAGAAAGTTTTAAGAGTATTTTTAAAGTTTTAATGGATCTTAATAATGCTCCTGTGATTTTTCATTGTTCAGTAGGAAAAGATAGGACAGGGCTAGTTTCTTTATTACTTTTAAATTTGTTAGATGTAAATATAGATGTAATTAAAAAAGATTATTTAGATTCTAATATTGTTTGCATTCCTGAATCTGAAAGGATTTATGAAAGAGTTTTAGAAAGAACAATGAATCAGACTTTAGCAACTAAAATTAAAAACACTTATATAGTTGATGAGAAGTATCTTGATAGTGCAATTAATGCTATAAATAATAAATTTGGAAGTATTGATGAATATATTAAAAACGTGATAGGTATCACGGATGAAGAAAAAGAAATTTTTAAGAGAAAAGTTTTAAAATAAGTAAAAACACTGCAGAAACCCAATATTTTTAATTAATATTAATTACAATAACATTTATAAAAACAAATTTTTAATACAATTCTGTTTATTTGTGATATTATTCTAAAGCGAGAAAATAGTTTATGTTTTTAATTTGCTTAGCTTGGTTTAATTCGATTCTATCAACAACACTTATATCAGTGTTTGCCTTGACTTATAGTTCATGGTGGGATTATTTATGGATCCTTCCAATAGCTTTAGGATGCACAATTGCATCACATCTATTTAATTTTGTTCTTTTTGCAATTTTTGGTGCACCTGTAAGAGTCAAAGGTGATTTTATTGATAAGCCAAGTAAGTTTTATCATTGGGCAACTGAAGAATGTTTAACTTTCTTAAAATATTTTATAGGTTTTAGTATTAAAACAGAAGGCTTAGAAAAAGTACCTTCAAATGGAAGATTCGTGCTTTTAGTTAATCATAAATCGAATTTTGATGGCTTAATTTGCTCGATTGTTTTGAGAAATAGACAAATTAGTTTTATCTCTAAAAAAGAAATATTTGACATACCAATTGTTAAAGGATATGTCTACAAAATGGGATATTTAAAACTTGATAGAGATGATGTTAGACAAAACGTAAAAGTCATTAGAAAAGCTCAAGAATATTTAGTTAAAGATTATGCTTGTATTGGAGTATGTCCTGAAGGAACAAGAAATAAAACAGACGAACCATTACTCCCATTTAAACCAGGAGCAACAAAAGTAGCTTTTTTAGGAAAAGTACCTGTTGTAATCGTTACAATGAAAGGTGCTGAAACAATTGGTAAGAATTTCCCATTCAAAAAATCAAAAGTTTTCTTTAGAGTTGTTGAAACTATTAACTATGAAGATTATAAAGATATGACAACTGTCGAACTTACTCAATACGCCGAAGAGAAAATGAGAGAAAATGTTATCGACATGCGAAAATTAAAATAATATGAAAGATTCAAAAAAATATTACATATTAGGAGTAGTAGTTTGTGTTATTGCAGCAGTTATAGCTATCATTGCAATGACTTTACCAATGGCTATTCCTGAACATGGTCAATTACTAGGCTGGATTGGTTTAGGAATTGTAATAGTAGCGATTATTCTCTTCTTTTTTGGAATTTATTTAGTAAAAAAAGGCAACTTCATTAAGCTTAATAAAGTAAATGAAGAAGCCAAAAATTTAGATAAACAATTTGAGGATAAACTCGAAGAAAAATATAAAGATTAATTCTTAATAATTTAGTTTTTTGTAAATCTTAACGTTGCACTTGTTGATGTAACGTTTTTAAATTCAACTGTATAATCCAAAGTCTTTCCGTTATTTAACTTGGTTTTATTTGGGAAAGAAGTAGATTTAGCTGACATTGTGAATTTGTTACCAGTAGTCCATAATGATTTTGATGAAGCGGTTTTGTCTGCAGATGAATTAATACCACTATCTGTTTTTTCGATTAGTCTAATTAAATCGTAATTTTTATTTGCTGCTCCAGCAGAATCGTAATCAGTTGAATTTGTTGCTGCAACTCCATAACAATATTTTGAAGTATCTAAAGTTGTAGGAAGTGTTGTTAAAGTTGTTCCGTTATCGTTTTCATCATAAGCATCAGCTCTATAAATTCTCGCATCAATATGCCAAAGTTTAATTCCAGGAGTTGAAGGAAGTTTGAAACGATTAAAATAAGTTGTTGTAGAATCTAATTCATTTAATCCAGTTGGAGTGTAAAGTTCAAATAATAAATATTCATCAAAAGCAGTACCGTTCCATCCGTTTCCAAGAAGGATACAATCGCCATTTTCGCTTGCTGGGTTAATTGTAATTTCAGCATCACCAGTGACAACATAAGGTTTTGTCCAGCCAAGAGCCATCTTACTAAATGTAGAATGATCTCCGATATTCATATCCATCATATCAAAGCCACCTGCAGGAGCTCTTTTTTGTTCTTTAGAATAATCATAATAATCATCAAGTCCTAAAAGATGACCAAATTCGTGACAAATTGTATGTGAATCGACTTTTGGTGAGGTGACTGCATCATAATTAAAGTCATAACTTGACCAGAAGTAGTTATTTGCTACTGGACTATTTTTATTTGCGTTACTATTGTTCATATAATCCCAGAAACAATATGCCCAGAAAGTACTTTCATCATCGATTTTAGAAATTGCGGTGCTATTTGTATAATTTGGGCAACTATAAATCATAATAGTTGCATCAATTAAACCATCACTATCTGTATCAAATTGCTTTGTTGAATCGTTTCCATTTTTAGCTTTATAATCAGCAATTGCATCTCTTAAAATCATTGTTGATGGTTCAGTTTGTCCGTCACTTCCTTTATAATTATGGATTTCTTGAGGCGTTTTGTTTGATTTATATACATCAGCAATTACGAATTCGGAATTGAATTTACCAAAACTTGTTTTTTTGTAATAACTTGATAAAGATTCCCAATATCCTGTATCGATTTTACCGTTTCCGTTAAATAAATTATCTAAATCATTTAAAGTTTGACTAGCAAAACTATACCCTTTTATTTCGATAGGAATAACTAAAAACTTTTTCTTAGTAGTTGAAATTGTGTTGATTGAATCGCATTCTTGAGATTTTTGGAGCGCTTGATAATTTATTGTTGAATTAATTGTGCTTTCAGCCTTATAGAAATGATCATAAGTTCTTTCTACATGATCAGAAGGAGTAGGGTCTTCACTAGGCGTAGAAGAACCAGTAATGGAGCCATAAATATCTATAGTTCCAACATACATAGCACTATCTCCATGAAGTGCTTCAATTGTTCCGTTTGAATTTGCAAAAGTATATGTAGAAACAATTGTTCTAGTTTTTCCGTTAACAGAAGTTGTTGTATTAGCACTTCCTGAAACTCCACCAACTAAAATATCTAAAACGCCATAACTATCATAACTAGATGAATTATAAGAAGTAACGACAACCTTCGATACTTTTAATGTAGTTGTAGATTGAAATACAAAATCAGCATAAGCTTTAGATTTTGCTCTTATTTGAAGTGGACTATAGTCTTTATAGTTGGTTGAAACACCAACATCTTCACTAAAAATGAAATCTACACCATTAATTGATTCTTCACTTGAAACTAGTGGATAGATTCCTGTTTCAACATTTGAAACTACATTTGGAACTGTATCTCTTTTAATAGTTAATAAAAGTTTAGAGGTATCTTCAGTAGGTGTATCTTCTCCTGGTTTTGTATCATCTCCAGTTGATGGTGTGTCTCCACCTGTTGGTGTATCGTCTCCTGTTGATGGTGTGTCTCCACCTGTTGGTGTATCGTCTCCTGTTGATGGTGTGTCTTCTCCAGTTGGTGTATTATCACCTGTAGGATTATTATCATCTCCAGTATCTGTTGTTTCGGTTGTATTGCCATTAGGATTTTTAACTCTGTTTAAAAAATCTTCACATGATGTTAGTGCAATTGATAAGCAAGCAAATCCAGCTAAGGCAAATAACATCTTCTTTTTTCTCATATTCAAATCTCCGTTAGATATACTATCATTTATCATTTTTAAATTCTATAAATTTAAAATCAAAAATTTGAATTTTTCATTTCAAGAGCTTAAAGCATCTTTACTAAGTTTATTAAGATTTCCCTTTTTAAGAAAACTGTCACTTTATATAAAAATCTTTTCTTTTGCTATTAAAAATCTATTTCAAATGAAAAAACCTTCAAAACTCGATTATTTTTAGAAAAAAATAGTAATAAAAATTTTAAAAAAATCTATGATTTAAGATTGAAATATTAACTTTATAATTTTATAATTATAAAAAGCAAATAGCAAAACTAGAGTGATTTAGTGACGCAAAGCTATAGGGTCTTAGATAAGATAGCCAGTTGCCTTAGCATACTGGTTTTTTGGTTTAAATATTGATAGGAGTAGAACAGTGCAACTTTTTAGTAGAAAAAACAAAAATCTTCAAGACTACTTGAAGCAAAACATGATTATAATAACCATTATTGATGTTGCCGCATTTGTTATCATTGTTGGTTTCTTTTTAGCTGCCATTATTAGTGGTAATTCTGTATTTTATTATTTGTCAGCTGGACTCTTTATTGTCTTTGCTGTTTTTTCTGTTTTAGCTGTTAATAAATTCTACCAAAATGTCTACTCAACCTTCTTTATCAACCTTTATAATGTCACCAAAAACAATTATGAACTTTTAGCAACAACTAGAAATAATTTGCAAAGATATGACAGAACTGATTTAGAAGATTTTAAAATTCTTAATAGAAGTATCGATGATATCGAAACATTTTTTGATAGAAGTATCATGATTACTGATGATCCTGGATTTGAAAAATTAGATTTAGAATATCTTGATAAAGAAAATAGACCAAATTTAGTTTCGCTTGATTCCTTCTTTAGAAATTTAAATCAATTATTTATTTCTCAGGAACTTTTTCGAAATGGTCTTATTCTTTTTAATTATGATTTTCCTGAAACTAACGTCATTAAAGAGAAAGATTACAATAGACTTTATGATTTGATTGCTGAAGAATTTAAGAATCAAATTTTCCTTGCTAGTTATGATAAAACTCGTAATGGTGTTGTCGCTTTTGTTCCTCATATTGACTCTATGAATACCTTCGAAAGAAGATTGTATAAAATTGCTGATGTTGGCTTTTTAAAGGACGTTAATGGTGGAGCAATTCATGCTAAAAAGTTGACAGTTACCGCAACAGTTTATCCTTATAGTGATATTGATAAGATGGTATCTGATTTGCGTTTTGCAAGAAAACAAGGGAAGCAAGTTAATGTTTATGTTCCTTCTAGACCTAATAAAGTTAATAGAGGTTTTTATCATACTGCATTAAATTTAAATAATATTTCTAAGATTTTCGAAAGATTGTCAGTTATTAAAAGTGCTGAACTTAATATTCAAGAAACAATCGATAATTATTACTATATTATGGATGACTTAGCACGTTATTTAGATTTTGAATGTGCTGGTGTTGCTACTCTTGATAATAGAACTGGTAAATATGTTTTAAATCATGAATTTGCTCTTAAAGATAAGGCCATTTTTAGAGCTGATAAAGTTGTTTCTAATGATTTTGTAAATATGATTTACGATTCAATTGATAGAGACGACTCTTTTATCTTATCTTCTAGAGACACAATTGATGATAAGATTGGTAAATATTTCGATATTTATGGCATTTTAAGTGGCTATTTCTTTGTTGTTTATTATGATGAAAAAGTAACTGATTTTATTTATTTTGCTAATAAATCTCGTTCGATGGTTATCGATAATTATGCCCGTGAAACTTTAATGATTTTCTCGTCAATTTTAGTTAATGGCATTACTGAAAACAAACGTGAAGATGAAATTAAGCGTAACGAAAGAAGATATAAAGATATTTTGAAAGTTAGTGGTTTCAATATATATTCAATTTATTCTGATAACTACGATTTAATCTCAATGTCTAGTGGTTTAAAAGATATTTTAGGTTTAAGTGGTAATGTAACTGGAAAATGTCATAAATTGATTTATGGTTTAGAAAAGCCATGTAGTGATTGTCCTTTAATTAATCACGAAAAGAAGAGTTCTAACTTGCTTAATACGCACTATGAAACTTCAGAAACTTTTGTTAGCGATAAAACAAATCACGTAACAATGCTTTTAAGACCACTTGATTCTAAAGAATCATATGGCACAACAAATAGATATGATCAGGCTTTATTAATCAAATCTTTCTATTCATTTAAAGAAAATTTAGATAGAAGTTTTATTTCTAAATTTAGAGGCTATGTTTTACTTGTATCCTTTGATAATTATTTTGATGTTGTCTCTGCAAAGGGTGAAGAAGTTTATCATTTAAGATTAAGAAAATTCATTAATTCTTATAAAGAAGTAACTGATTTAAACGATGAAATTTATTTATATGATGACCATACTTTAGCATTAATTTTAAATGAAAATGGTAGAGTTGACGTCATTAATAAATGTGAAAAATTATTCGATTTAATCAAAGAAAATTTTGATAAAGATGATGAAAATGAAATTAGCTTTAAACCTACTTTTGTCGGTTTTGAATTCCCGCTTACATATAACTCTTCAGAAGAATTATTAAAATCTATCAATAGATTTAACAAAGAAGATGTTAAAAAATACATTCTTAAAGAACAAATTATCTTCCCAGATACAAATTATGTCAGAGAAGCAAGCAGAGAAATGTTCATTTGCGGACTTATTGATAATGCAGTTTCTTCAGGATCACTCGAATTTAAATTCCTTCCAACAATTAAAGATTATGCAAAAAATATTGTTGGAGCAGAAATTCTTATTCGTTTAACAGATAGTGTTAGAAATCTTTATCTTTCACCATATGAATTTATTAGAATCGCTAAAAAGCATGGTCGTATCGGTAATATTACAAGTTACTTAGTTAATAGAATAGGTGAAATTTATACAAAACATGGTATGACTGTCTTTAGACTTAGTGGATTATCACACCTTTCACTTAACGTTGATGCAAGCTATTTTGAAGACGATAACTTCATTAATCAAATTCAAAATCTATTTGAACAATATAAATTCCCTAAAGACTTTATTGGTTTCGAATTTAATGAAAACGATTTAGCTGGTGATTTGGAGCAACTCACGCCTGTTTTAAAGAAGATTCGTCAACTTGGTGTTTACCTATCTTGCGACCAATATTATGGAAAACATTTATCTGTTGATTTACTTAAGAAACTTGGATTCGATGAGATCAAATTTGGTATTAGACTTATTCAAGATCTTTCTGTTGATTCTACAAAAGTTAATGAAATCAAATACCTTGTTGAATCTGCTAGAAGTAATAAGATTAGAATTTGTGCAGTCGGTATCGAAGATAAGATTACATTTGAAAATGTTAGAGAAGTATCACCAGATTTCTACATGCAAGGTTACTATTTCTACATGCCAATTAATTTAGATGAATTCTTAGACAAATTAAGAAATAATTTAGTTAATAGTAGAACATTCTAATATGGAAAAAATTTCTAAAGTTATTCTTTCTAATATGTGCCTAATTTATGATAATGATGGGCACATTTTAGTTATGGAAAGAACTAAAAATGATTGGCCTGGTATTAATCTTCCTGGAGGGCATGTTGAAGAAAACGAAACTTTAGAAGAAGCAGTTATTAGAGAAATAAAAGAAGAAACTGGATTAACAATTAGAAATCCTAAACTTTGTGCTATTAAAGAATGGCCTTGGGGAGAAAATTTGAGATATTTAGGTTTACTTTATAAATGTAATGAATTTGAAGGCGAGATTAAAAGTAGTGATGAAGGCAAAGTTTTTTGGATTAAAAGAAGCGAATTAGAGAAATATAAATTATCTCAAGATTTAGATGAATTAATATCTTTAATTGAAAACGCAAAATTGTAAAAAACCTTCTACTTTTAATTGATTTATTAGTTTAGTTGCTATATTATATTAAGGCTTAAAAATGTCCTAGTAGCTCAACTGGATAGAGTATCTGGCTACGAACCAGAAGGTTACGGGTTCGACTCCTGTCTAGGACGCCATCAACAAATTACGAGATTATACGTTAAAATCTCGTTTTTTTGTGTTTTTTAACTTCTTTTTGATAGATTTGATTATCCAGAAGATTCCTGAACAGACAAAAATGCTCATCATTATTAGTGCTTGTAAGATTCGCGTAGCATACCGGTAGGTAAATAACTTAGTTTGGAATCGATAATCAATGAGAAATAATCCTTGTTATGTGT
>Ga0310691_10007937_pt1 | contig 10987 bp, 4 predicted proteins | sample 176DNAGHGlowgp2_FD_203887 | JGI IMG/M metagenome (GOLD analysis project Ga0310691, IMG submission 203887) | Sheep rumen microbial communities from Palmerston North, Manawatu-Wanganui, New Zealand - 1766 DNA GHGlow gp2 (v2) (version 2) | ecosystem: Host-associated > Mammals > Digestive system >... | reverse complement strand
CAGTTACCCAGGTAATGGGTTGCGGTATTCAGAAGGGTGCCGGAGAGTACTACAGAGGAGTTGAGACTGATGCAACCCTTCTTCCAAAGGTAAAGGTCGAAGTCGTTGTCAGCAAGATCCCTGTTGAGAATGTTATTGAAGCAGCTAAGAAAACACTTTACACCGGTCATATCGGTGACGGAAAAATCTTTGTTTACAGTGTAGACAAGGTCGTAAAGATAAGAACCGGCGAAGAAGACTTCCTCGCACTGCAGGATGTGGAGTGACCACAGATTTGCGGTAGAAAGCTTTCGAAACTGCTTGCAGGAAGAGAAAGCTTTCTATCAGCAATCCGTGGGTAAATAACGAAGAAAGAAGGAATTAATAAAATGTGCGCCATATTGACATACACCGGCGAGGTGAGTGAGCAGCTTTTTAAGGAAATGCTGCTGAAGATGAACGACAGAGGTCCGGACATGGACCGCATCATGAAGGTATATAAAAAGGACGGCTCAAATAATAATAACGAAAATAACGATAATAACGTAGCCGGCCTCATGGGATTCAACCGTCTCTCTATCATGGGACCGAATCCTTCCGGAATGCAGCCTTTCATCCACAATAATAATATGGCGATCTGTAATGGAGAGCTCTATGGATTCGAATTTCTAAAGGCCTATCTTAAGTCTTTGGGTGAGAACTTCGAGAGTGAGAGCGACTGCGAAATACTACTCCCGCTTTATGAAAAGCTGGGGACCGCTGTTTTCTCATTTCTCGATGCGGAATTTGCCTGTGTGATCTATGATGCGGAAAAAGATGATTTCATCGCCGCTCGTGATCCCATAGGGATCCGTCCTCTCTATTACGGATATGACGAAAAGGGCAATATTATTTTTGCATCGGAGCCGGCAGCATTAGTAGGAATCTCGAAGGAAATCAAAGCATTTCCTCCGGGACATTACTATGCGGAAGGAAAGTTCGTTCGTTACAGAGATATGACGGAAGTAAGAGAGGGACTCAGAAGCGATAAGCTCGAAGTTATTTCAAAGCATATCCATGACAAGCTTATCAGCGGCGTGGTAAAGAGGCTTTCAGCCGATGTACCCGTTGGTTTCCTTCTTTCCGGCGGACTTGATTCTTCACTGGTTTGCGGTATCGCAGCTGCAAAATTAAAGAAGCCTATAGTTACATTTGCTATAGGAATGGACATAGATGCCATCGATCTTAAATATGCAAGGATCGTGGCAGATTATATCGGAAGCGATCACCACGAAGTGATCATTTCAAAGAAAGATGTAATTGATGCACTTGAGCCGGTAATAAAAGCACTTGGAACCTATGATATCACCACCATTCGTGCTTCCATCGGAATGTATCTCTTGTGCAAATGGATCAGACAGAACACGGATATCAGAGTGGTTCTGACCGGTGAAATATCCGACGAGCTTTTTGGATATAAATATACTGACTTCGCACCCAGTGCGCAGGCCTTCCAGGATGAGGCAGCAAAGAGAGTTAGAGAACTTCATATGTACGACGTTCTCCGCGCAGACAGATGTATCAGTGCAAACTCCCTTGAAGCCAGAGTACCTTTCGGAGATCTTGATTTTGTCACCTACGTAATGAGCATCGATCCCGAAAAGAAACTCAACACATACGGTATCGGAAAATATCTCTTAAGACATGCTTTTGAGGAAGACGAATTCATTCCCAGAGAGATCCTTATGAGAGAGAAAGCAGCATTCTCCGATGCGGTGGGACATTCACTGAGAGATGACCTTATCGAGTATGCGGAGAGCAGGTATACGGATGAACAGTACGAAGAAGGAATCAAAAAGTACACTCATTCAAAGCCCTTCACAAAGGAATCACTTTTGTACCGCGATATATTCGAGAAGTACTATGCAGGACAGTCGTCCATGGTAGTGGACTTCTGGATGCCCAACAAAGAGTGGGAAGGATGCAATGTAAATGATCCTTCTGCCAGAGTACTCTCGAACTATGGAGCATCGGGACAGTAGTAAATGTCCCAGTGACGCTGTCCCGGGTGAACATGTATTTTTCCTTAGGACTCTGATTACGGAAAAATGCATGTTCATCCATGACAGCTGAGATGGATTAGATAAATGAACTATGAAAATTAGCAGCTGAACACAGATGTATGCTGAGAGCAATGTGTCCGAGGCCGGCACTTGACGAATACGAGCCTCAGCGAAGTATGAGTCTAGTACCGCTGCTTCGAGGACCCATAGACGAGAGGCGGTGCTCGAAGCATACATCTGCGTGAAGATGCGTAACTAGGATAGATAACAGTATATCACGAGGAGGAAAAAAACAATGGAAAAAGGACAGCAGGTTACGGACATTTACGGACAACTTGTTTTTAACGACAGGGTGATGCGCGAGCGTCTCCCCAAGGACGTGTACAAAGCAGTACATAAAACTATAGAGAACGGCACACATCTTGAACTGGATGTGGCAAACGCGGTGGCTGCTGCAATGAAAGAATGGGCGGTAGAACACGGAGCAACCCATTTCACTCACTGGTTCCAGCCTATGACGGGGCTTACAGCAGAAAAGCACGACAGCTTCCTTTCACCCGAAGGCGACGGAAGCGTGATAATGGATTTCTCCGGAAAAGAGCTTGTAAAGGGCGAGCCCGATGCTTCCAGTTTTCCCTCGGGAGGACTAAGAGCAACCTTTGAAGCCAGGGGCTATACAGCATGGGATCCTTCTTCTCCTGCATTCATTAAAGACGGATCCCTGTATATACCCACTGCCTTCTGCTCATACGGCGGAGAGGCACTGGACAAGAAGACACCCCTTCTTCGCTCCATGGAGGCTCTTTCCAAAGAGGCTGTCAAGGTGCTTGGATTACTCGGATATGAGGACGTGACCAGAGTCACTGCAACCATTGGTTCGGAACAGGAATACTTTCTTATCGACAAGGATCTTTACATGCAGAGAAAGGATCTTCTTCTTTGCGGCAGAACTCTTATGGGTGCTCCCGCTCCCAAGGGGCAGGAGATGGAGGATCATTACTTTGGAGTGTTAAAGCCGAAGGTATCCGCATTCATGCATGACCTGGATGAAGAACTCTGGAAGCTGGGTGTTCCCGCAAAGACAAAGCACAATGAAGTGGCACCCTCACAGCATGAGCTGGCTCCGGTTTTTGAGACAGCAAATGTGGCGGTGGATCACAACCAGCTCACCATGGAAGTGATGAAAAAGGTTGCGGACAAGAGAGGCTTTGCATGTCTTCTTCACGAGAAGCCCTTCGCAGGGGTTAACGGATCCGGTAAACACAACAACTGGTCCATCCAGACCAACACCGGAATAAACCTTCTCGATCCCGGAAAACATCCTGCAGAGAATACCAGATTTCTGGTATTTCTGATGGCAGTGATCTCTGCAGTAGATGAGTATGCGGACATCCTGAGAGTCTCCGTAGCCTCACCCGGAAACGATCACAGACTGGGAGCAAACGAGGCTCCTCCGGCTATCATCTCGATATTTGTAGGTGAGGAACTTGAGGAGGTTCTGGAATCCCTCGAGGAAGACAGAGCGTTCAACGGTAAGGGCAAGACCCAGATGGAGATGGGCGCGGACGTCCTTCCCCACATCACAAAGGACACCACCGACAGGAACCGCACATCACCCTTTGCATTTACCGGAAACAAATTTGAATTCCGTATGCCCGGTTCTGCAGTCTCCGTGGCAAATGCAAATATCGTTTTAAACACCGCTGTTGCGGAAGCGCTTGAGAGAATATACGAAGCACTTAAGGATGTATCCGCAGAGGAGCTTGACTCCATGATCCATGAGCTGTTAAAGAAGCTTCTTTCAGAGCATAAAAAGGTTGTATTTAACGGAAACGGATATACCGATGAGTGGGTAGCGGAAGCAGAAAAGAGAGGCCTTGATAACCTTAAGAGTCTTCCCGCTGCAATGCCCAGATGGATCTCAGAAAAGAGCATCGATCTCTTCACAAGACATAAGATCTTCACAAAGGAAGAGATCTATTCAAGATACGAGATACTGCTGGAGAACTATTCAAAGACCATTCATATCGAGTCCCTCACTCTTCAGGAAATGGTGAGAAAGGACTTTATAGACGGTCTTATCAGTTACCAGACAGCAGTGGCAGAGGAAGCAGGAAAGAAGAAGGCTCTTCTTCCCGATGCAACCTGTGCTCTGGAGACTCACATTGCATCAAAGCTTGACTGTCTGTCATCCAAGATCCTCAAGGCACTTGATAAGCTCACGGAGGATACTCAGATCGCAGAAAAGAAGACGGATGCACTGGGGACAGCAAGCTTCTATCAGGAAACCGTACTTGGAGATATGGAAGTTCTCAGATCCTATGTTGATATTGCAGAGAGCATGATCCCTGAAAGCTATCTGCCTTATCCTACATACGGGGAGATGCTTTTCTCACTGAGATAAATAACCGATGGTTACATAGCGTGGGTCATTAAGCCCCACGCATACTTTAAAGGTATGGGAACGAAAATGGGTAATTTAAAGGAATACGATCAGTTACTGAATTTTGATCTGGAGCGCGACGCATGCGGTATAGGCATGATAGTGAACATCGACGGAAAAAGGGATTACCGTGTGCTTGACGATGCGCTTACCATAGTTGAAAAGCTTGAGCACCGCGCCGGAAAAGATGCGACAGGTCAGGTCGGAGACGGCGTGGGAATCCTCCTTCAGATTTCTCACAGCTTTTTCAAAAAAAGTGCAAAGGCAGCAGGCATCCAGATAGGTGAACGGGGAGATTACGGAATCGGAATGTTCTTTCTGCCCCAGGACAAATTAAAGAGGACCTTCGCTAAACGCATGCTTGAAGTGATACTTGAAAAAGAGGGTCTTCCTTTCCTGGGATGGAGGGAGGTTCCGGTTCAGCCCGGAATCCTGGGGAAGACTGCTGCAGACTGCATGCCTCATATTTCACAGTGTTTTGTGGGAAGACCCGAAGACTGTGAAAAAGGATTTGATTTCGACAGAAGGCTTTATGTGGTAAGGCGTGAGTTTGAACAGAGCTCGGAGGATACCTATATCTGCTCATTTTCCTCCCGGACCATTGTTTACAAAGGAATGTTTCTCGTAGGACAGCTGAGGGCTTTCTACGATGATCTGAGGAGCAAGGATTACACCACCGCCATTGCGCTGGTGCATTCCAGATTCTCGACAAATACCACGCCTTCGTGGAATCGCGCGCATCCTTACAGAATGATCGCACACAACGGCGAGATAAACACCATCAGAGGTAATGCTGACCGTATGATGGCCCGCCGGGAGACTATGACTCCTGCCTTTGAGGAAAAGGATGCGTCAAAGATCTTTCCTGTGATCGCAAGTTCCGGATCCGATTCGGCAATGCTGGACAATACGCTTGAATTCCTGTATATGAACGGGATGGATCTTCCCCTCGCCATGATGATCGCTATTCCGGAGCCATGGAAAAACAACAGCTTCATGAAACAGGACAAAAAGGATTTCTATCACTATTACGCCACCATGATGGAACCCTGGGACGGCCCTGCAGCGATTCTCTTTACCGACGGAGAAGTGGTGGGAGCGACCCTAGACAGAAACGGGCTCAGACCTTCCAGATACTATGTTACCGACGACGGAAGACTGATCCTTAGTTCGGAGGTGGGCGTGCTTGATATTCCTGCGGAGAATATTGTAAAAAAATCAAGGCTTTCACCCGGAAGGATCCTGCTGGTAGATACGAACCAAAAGAGGATCATTTCCGATGAAGAATGCAAAGAATACTATGCCACCAGAAAGCCCTACGGAGAGTGGCTTGATCAGAATCTTTTAAAGCTTAAGGGACTGTCAATACCCAATCACAAGGTTCCGGTACACAGTCAGGAACTGAGGGATAAATTATATAAAGTATTCGGATACACCTACGAGGATGTGAAGGAGCAGGTGCTTCCCATGGCTGAGAATGGCGTTGAACCCACCGCTTCGATGGGACACGACGTTCCTCTTGCCATGCTTTCAAACATGCATCCTCCTCTTTTCCATTATTTCAAGCAGCAATTTGCTCAGGTTACCAATCCTCCCATCGATTCACTGCGTGAAAAGGTGGTGACGGATACAACGGTTTATATCGGATCCGATGGTGATCTGTTAAAAGAACAGAGCATGAACTGCCGCGTGCTTGAGATAGAGCATCCCATTTTAACAGGTGTCGATCTGATGAAGATTAAACAGCTGGACAGACCCGGATTTAAACCGGAGGTGGTATCACTTCTTTACTACAAGAATACTTCTCTGGAGAAGGCGCTGGAGCAGCTTAATGTTGCTGTGGACAGAGCAGCCCTTCAGGGTAAGAATATCATTATTTTGACGGACCGCGGAGTGGATGAAAATCATGTGCCCATCCCTTCACTCCTGGCTGTCTCATCGGTTGAGCAGCATCTTGTCCGTACAAGAAAGCGCACCGCCATATCCCTGATACTTGAGAGCGGGGAAGTAAGAGACGTACATCAGACTGCGGCTCTTATGGGCTTTGGCGTACGTGCATTATTCCCCTATCTGGCACATGAGTGCATAGGTGAACTTATCGAGGCGGGACTCCTGGACAAGGACTACACCACTGCTGTGGATGATTACAATAAGGCTCTCCTTTCGGGAGTGGTCAAGATCGCTGCAAAGATGGGAATATCCACCCTGCAGTCCTATCAGTCTGCCAGGATCTTTGAGGCCGTAGGTCTCTCAAAGGAACTCATAGACCGTTACTTTACCGGAACTGTATGCCACGTGGGCGGTATCGGTATCAAGGAAATCCAGGAGGATGTTGCATACAGGCATGACAAGGCATTTGATCCCCTGGGACTCCCCGTTGATGAAAGACTTGATTCCATTGGCTTCCATGGTCTGAGAAGCGGAAACGACAAGGAGGATCATCTCTACAGCCCCGAGATCATAGTCACCCTCCAGCAGGCAGTGAGAAGCGGTGATTACGGTAAGTTTAAGGTATATGCGGATATGGTGGATGATGAAAAACATCCCCATACCTTAAGAAGCCTTTTTGACATAAAACCCGTGGGGGAGGCGATCCCCATAGACGAAGTGGAAAGCGAAGAGTCCATCGCAAAGCGTTTCCAGACCGGGGCAATGTCTTACGGTTCCCTTTCTCAGGAAGCTCATGAAACTCTGGCGATAGCCATGAACCGCCTGGGAGGAAAATCAAATACGGGCGAGGGCGGTGAGCTTTCGGAACGCTTCGGCACGGAGAAAAACAGTGCGGTTAAGCAGGTGGCTTCCGGCAGATTCGGTGTTACGAGCGAATACTTAAACAGCGCAAAAGAAATACAGATAAAAATGGCCCAGGGCGCAAAGCCCGGCGAGGGCGGACATCTTCCCGGAAAGAAGGTGTACCCCTGGGTGGCAAAGACCAGATTTTCCACTCCGGGTGTTTCTCTTATTTCCCCGCCGCCCCATCATGATATCTATTCCATCGAGGATCTGGCACAGCTTATTTATGACCTTAAAAATGCAAACAGAAATGCCAGGATCTCGGTAAAACTTGTTTCCGAGGCCGGTGTGGGAACCATTGCCAGCGGTGTAGCCAAAGCGGGTGCGGATGTGATCCTGATCTCCGGATATGACGGAGGAACCGGTGCTGCCCCCATTTCATCCATACATCATGCAGGCCTTCCCTGGGAGGTAGGACTTGCGGAGGCTCACGCCTGTCTGGTGGAAAACGGATTAAGAGACAGAGTTATCCTGGAGACGGACGGTAAGCTTATGAGCGGAAGAGATGTGGCTATCGCAGCCCTTCTCGGCGCGGAGGAATTCGGTTTTGCCACCGCTCCCCTGGTATGTATGGGATGTATGATGATGAGAGTCTGCTCAAAGGATACCTGCCCAGCCGGAATAGCTACCCAGAATGCGGAGCTGAGAAAACGCTTTGCGGGTCAGCCGGAGCAGGTCATGAATTTCATGCTGTTCATTGCAAGGCAGCTTCGCGAGATCATGGCTTCACTTGGATTTAAGAGCATTGATGAAATGGTTGGAAGAAGCGACCTTTTGAGAAAAAAGACAAACCATGCTTCAGACAGAGCCGGGGTCATCGATCTTTCCTACATATTGTCACGTACGGAAGGAGAATATAGCGGATCGGCCAAGGATGAGAAAGGCGGAAATGTCCATTTTGAAGGAGAAAGAGAAGATCCATTAGGCTTAAATAAGACAAAGGATGTTACCGTGCTCCTTCCCGCATTTTCGGAAGTATTGAAAAAGAAAAAGGTAACACAGTCATCTGTTTCCGTAAAAGTCAGCAGTACCGACAGAAGCTTTGGCACGATACTCGGAAGTGAGGTTACCGGGATATGCGGCAATACTCTTTCGGAGGATACGCTCACCATTAATGCGGAGGGCGGCGGTGGTCAGTCCTTTGGAGCATTCATTCCAAAGGGGATCACCATCAGACTTAAGGGTGACGCAAACGACGGCTTCGGTAAAGGGCTTTCAGGTGGTAAACTGATCGTCACTCCACCGGATGGAACTACCTTTAAGGCAGATGAAAATGTGATCGTCGGAAATGTTGCACTCTATGGCGCTACCGGCGGAAAAGCATATTTCTGCGGCGTTGCGGGCGAAAGGTTCTGTGTAAGAAACTCAGGCGCCGTAGCTGTTTCTGAGGGCTGCGGCGATCACGGTCTGGAGTATATGACCGGAGGGAAAGCGGTAATCCTTGGTCTAACGGGTAAAAACTTTGCAGCCGGAATGAGCGGAGGAACCGCCTACGTCCTCGACAGGGAACACACCCTGTATCTTCGTACCAACAAAGATATGGTCTCACTCACGGAGGTTACGGAAAAGTATGATGTTATGGAATTAAAGGATATACTTACCGACTATGTGAAAGAGACCGGATCGGAACTTGGCAAAGATGTGCTGGATCACTTTGAAGAATACCTTCCGGATTTCAAGAAAGTGGTTCCCAATGATTATCATAGGATGCAGTCTTTGATAGGCCATTTCGAAGAACAGGGGATCCCCCACGAAAAGGCTGTATTGGAGGCATTTGAGGAGATGTGCAAAAATGGGTAAGCTCACAGGTTTTTTGGAAGTAGAAAGAAAAGAAAACGCAAAGGTCTCTCCCGAGAAGAGGCTTGAAAACTTTGATGAATTCTATGTCCCTCTTTCCACACAGGAAAGACTGGCGCAGGCATCCAAATGCATGAACTGCGGTGTTCCGTTTTGCCAATCGGCTATGAAGCTTTCCGGAATGGTTGTGGGATGCCCACTTCACAATCTGATACCGGAGTGGAATGATGAATTGTACAAAGGGCATGATAAACATGCCTTTGAAAGACTGTTAAAGACCAACAATTTCCCGGAGTTTACCGGAAGAGTCTGTCCGGCACTCTGCGAGAAGGCTTGTATGTGCGGTCAATGGGGTGAGCCCGTAACGGTTCATGACAACGAAAAGTTCATCATAGAAAACGCATATGAAAAGGGCTATATGAAGCCAAACCCGCCTAAAAAAAGAAGCGGAAAAAGGGTTGCGGTCGTGGGAAGCGGACCTTCGGGACTTGCAGCCGCAGACCAGCTTAATCACAGGGGACATACTGTCACAGTATTTGAAAGAGAGGACCGCATCGGTGGTCTTCTTATGTACGGGATCCCCAATATGAAGCTTGATAAAAATGTGATCTTCAGAAGACAGAAGCTTATGGAGGCGGAGGGAGTCGAATTCAAGACCGGTGTGGATATAGGATCAAAGGCTCATCCTGTAAAGGAACTTTTAAAGGAGTTTGATGCAGTGGTTTTATGCTGTGGTGCAAAGAAAGCAAGAACCCTCCCACAGGCTTTGACAGAGGATAAGACCTTGATAAAGGGTGTTTATTATGCCGTGGATTATCTGACCGGGGCAACAAAGAAACTCCTTAGCATTACAGGGAAGGATGCCGGTGAGAAAAACAAAACGGAAAAGGATTTTGGTGCAAAGGGCAAAAATGTTGTTGTCGTTGGCGGAGGAGATACAGGAAATGACTGTATCGGAACGGTCTTGAGACAGGGCTGCAAATCCGTCACTGCTCTTGAGATGATGCCAAAGCCTCCGGTAGAAAGAAGAGCAGACAATCCCTGGCCCGAATGGCCGAAGGTACTGAAAACGGATTACGGTCACGAGGAAGCGATCTCCAGATTCGGTGAAGATCCGAGAGTATTTGAGACTACTGTAAAGAAAGTGAACATCGGTAAAAAGGGTGAGATAAAGAGCATAGTAACCATTGGTTTGGATTGGAGCAAGGGAAAGCCGGAGGAGATCGCAGGTTCGGAAAAGGAAATACCTTGTGATTTGCTTTTGATCGCTGCAGGATTCATCGGATGTGAAGATTACACTGCGGAGTCCGCAGGCGTTAAGCTCACTCAGAGAGGTGTGGTTGAGACGGTACTCGATGGTTATGAAAGTTCTGTTCCCGGAATCTTTACTGCCGGAGATATGCACAGGGGACAGTCCCTGGTGGTATGGGCTATAGCTGAGGGACGGGCATGTGCCAGAGAAGTGGATAAATATCTTATCGGGTATTAATAATTTATAAATCCCAGAGAGGCGGTCGAAACACTACATAGTTTGTCAGTAAGGACTCCGCTGCTAAATTCGAAGCATATTGCTCAAGACAAAATCGCCCGCCTCAAACTCGCAACGCTCGCCTCAGCAGGCGAGCTGCTCAAACAGTTTCGGCGGGAACGCGATTTTACGCAATAAGCTTCTCATTAAGCGCTACGCCTATCACTGATCAAACTATGTAGTGCTCCACCCGCCTCAGTTTTGATTGAGGTTAAATTAATAAAATTCCTTATAAGTAAGAAAGAAGAAAAGATGGAAGAGTTACGAGAAGAGTGTGGCGTGTTTGGAATCTGGGCACCGGAGAAGAGGCATCTGGCGCATGTATGCGCATTGGGGCTTACGGCTTTGCAGCACAGGGGACAGGAGGCAGCGGGCATCGCGGTAAATGAGGATAGGAATATCCGG
>Ga0310691_10007935_pt1 | contig 10990 bp, 11 predicted proteins | sample 176DNAGHGlowgp2_FD_203887 | JGI IMG/M metagenome (GOLD analysis project Ga0310691, IMG submission 203887) | Sheep rumen microbial communities from Palmerston North, Manawatu-Wanganui, New Zealand - 1766 DNA GHGlow gp2 (v2) (version 2) | ecosystem: Host-associated > Mammals > Digestive system >... | reverse complement strand
TCCGTTATTAACTGACCTTCAATGAGGTGGATTCCATGATCCGGCTTTTGCTTCGTTGACGTTCGAAACGGTTTGAGGTACCTTATGGATGGAGGGATGATCATGACAAAAAAGGGACTGCTGATTGTCGTAAGCGGACCGTCCGGCGTAGGCAAGGGGACGGTTCTGAAGGAATTCATGAATGATCCGGAACTGAATCTGTCCTATTCCGTTTCCATGACAACCCGGGGCATGCGTCCGGGAGAACAGGAAGGCGTCAATTACTATTATGTCAGCCGGGAAGAGTTTGAAAAAACCATTGCCGAAGGCGGCCTTCTGGAATGGACGGAGTTTGTAGGCAATTATTACGGAACCCCGCTGAAGGAAGTGGAACGGCTGCGGGAAGAGGGGGTCAATGTCCTGCTTGAGATAGAAGTGGATGGATGCCAGCAGGTCGTAAAGAAGATTCCCGAAGCACTTACGATTTTTATTGTTCCCCCCAGCATGAAGGAACTGGAAAACCGGATCCGGGGAAGGAAGAGCGAGCCGGAGGAAATCGTGCAGCAGCGGCTTGCCAAAGCCCAGAAGGAACTGGAGCTCTCCGGTCAGTATCGCTACATCGTATGCAATGATGATGTAAAACTCGCAGCGGATATTATCCGTGTCATTATCCGCCATCACATGGAAAGACAATTCTGAACTGTCGGAACTCCGGCAGTTTTTTCATATCTCTGTCCGTTTGAAGGCTTCCGCCGCATGCGGAAACGGGGAAGGCAGACAGGTGCGATTCCCTGAATCCTGAACAGATGAAAAAAAACATCCATTCTGCAATATGGATGTTTTCAGGTGCATCGAATTAACGGTTGTAGTATTCGACGATCAGCGCCTCGTTGATTTCCTGATTCAGTTCAGGACGTTCCGGAATCCGGACATAGGTGCCTTTCTTGTTTTCCTTGTCAACACTGACGAAAGCCGGTGCGGCATAGGTGCTGTCGAGGACTTCGTTGATCACCTTCATGTTGCGGGCATTCTCGCGGATCGCAATGACAGAACCCGGAGTGATCTGTGCGGAAGGGATGTCGCATTTCCTGCCGTTTACTTCAATATGACCGTGGTTGACGAGCTGACGGGCAGCCTTGCGGGTGGAAGCGAATCCCATCCGGTAAACCAGGTTGTCCAGTCTGCTTTCGAGAAGAACCAGGAAGTTGTAACCGGCCATGCCTTCCATCTTCTGTGCCTTCGCGAATGTGTTGTAGAACTGACGTTCATTGACACCGTACATGTTGCGTACGCGCTGCTTTTCTCTCAGCTGTGTGCCGTAGCCGCTGAGCTTGATGCGCTTGGTCTTGCCGTGCTGACCAGGTGCATACGGTCTCTTTTTGAGTTCCTCGCCGGTTTCAAGAACGGAGAAGCTGAGACGTCTGGACTTCTTCCATACCGGACCTGTGTAACGTGCCATGTTAAATTGTTCCTCCTGTTTGTTACATGTGGCGAAACAACAACAGGTGCAGATCATCTGTGCGTTGTGTTGCTATTAGTCCGTTTCACTTATTGCAGCTAAGGTACTCCGGCGACAGTTTCCTGTTAGCAACGCATGGTGCAGGACTCTGCATGCTGCTATCATTTGACGCAACGACTATTATATTGAACCGGAGAAATCCTGTCAAACATTTCTGCAGGACACGGATTCTGTGATAGAATAAACCCGTACGTTTTTTATATATAAAGGTGGGACAGCATGGAGACAGTAATTAAATATCTCTCTGATATAAGAATTGTGATCGTAATCGCGATATTGGTTATTCTGATCATCGTCTGGTTTATCGTAAACAAGATTCAGACCGGCAACTGCCGGAAACAGCTGGAGGATCTCGAGGTCCGCTATAACGCCATCAAGAGCGTGCCGCTATCCTTCAAGCTGAACAAGGCGGTTGCGATCAGCCGGGTGGAACCGGAGGCCATGCAGAAAGTAGCCAACATGAAGGATGACTTCGATAAAGCCGAAGCCAACCTCAAGCAGATCAGCAATGAACTTGCAGATACGGAAGATCAGATTCTTGCCGGCAAGCTCAAGGCCGCAAAAGCCGGACTGCGTGATCTGGAGGCGAGTATTTCGCTTGGCGAGACACAGGTCAAGAGTCTGAATGATTTCCTGGATTCCATTCTTGAGAAGGAAACGTTCCAGCGCCAGGAGGTCACGGAGCTCAAGAATCATTTCCGTGAGATCAAGGATCAGGCCACCCGGAATCAGGATCAGCTCAGCTACTCCTGGGATATTATCGAACGCAACATTTCTGAAACAGAGCGGATGTTCTCCAACTTTGAGGAATGGATGTATGCCAGCGATTTTGAAAAGGCAAACGCCGAGCTGGAAAACATCAAGGCTTCCATTGAGACACTTGAACACAATGTGAACATGATGCCGTCGCTTCTCGATGACGCAAGAGGCGTGGTTCCGAAGATGGCGGAAGTGGTTCATCACGATTACACGGAAGCCAAGGAGCGCGGTGTCTATCTCAAGCACCTGCAGGTGGAATCGAATCTTCAGCTGATTAACGGCGGTCTCAAGGATGATCTCGAGCAGCTGAAGACCGGAGACGCGGAAGGGGTCAGAGAACATCTCGATGACTACAAGAAGCGTCTTACCCAGATCAGCCAGCAGGTTGAAAGAGAAAGCAAGGCATATGATCAGCTGAATGATCTTGCCAATGAGACCACCCGTCTTTACAACGAAACGGAACAGGATATGAAATATGTCCAGGATCAGTTCGCGCATCTGTCCAGCCGTTTCGGCCTCAATGGTGTGGAGGAGCGCATTACCGAGGCAAATGACAGACTCCGCGACATTTCCGCGCGGATGCCGAAGCTGTTCAATCTGTATCAGGAGAATCAGACTCCTGCCTCCGGACTGATGGCCTCCATGAAGGAGCTGAATCAGGATCTTACGGAAGTAAGCCGCAGTCTCAAGGATATCCGGGCGGAGATCGACAGTGCCGCCGGCGGAGAGGACCGTGCCCGCAAGCAGCTTGTCAAGCTGCAGGTGATCATGAATCAGATGCAGGTCAAGATTGCCAAATTCAAGCTTCCTTCCATCTCGTCTCAGTATGAGGCGGATATGAAGCGGGCGGATGAGTATATTTCCAGCCTCAACAATCTGATCAACGCGACCCCTCTGAATGTGCAGAAGCTCAACAGCACCCTGAAGGAAGCGATCGACTTCATCTACCGGCTGTACAACAACGTGAACAATGTTGTCGCGACCGTCATGATGGTGGAGAATACCATTGTCTTTGGAAACCGGTACCGCAGCACCTATGCGGATATTGACAGTGAACTGACAAGAAGCGAGCTGTGTTTCCGCAACGGAGATTATACGCAGGCGCTGACGATCGCAATCGCGACGATTGAAAAGATCCATCCGGGCAACTATGAAAACATGATCCGGGAGAATTCAAGTGAAGCGTAGGGTTTATTTTGACTCTGCCGGCACAACCGATGTTTCGCCGGATGTCCTGAAAACCTATGAATCCCTGCTGGAAACATATTTCGCCAACAGCGAATCCCTGTATGAGGAAGGCAGTGAAGTGCATCGTATGATGGAAAAAGCCCGCGCCGCGACAGCCGGGCTTTTAGGTGTTTCACCGCATGAGATTTTATTCACCTCCGGAAGCAGCGAAAGCAACTCCATGGCCATCAAGGGTGTATGTTTTGCGGATATGAGCAGAAAGCATCTGATCACCTCATGCATTGAACACAGCAGTGTTCTGAATGCCTGCCGGCAGATGGAACGGGTATTCGGTTATGATGTGACCTATCTGCCGGTGGATCAAAACGGGCGGGTGAGGATTTCTGATCTGCGGAATGCGATCCGTAAGGATACGGTTCTGGTTTCGATCATGCATGTCAATAATGAAGTCGGATCCATCCAGCCGATAGAGGAAATTGCCCGTATTGTCAAAACGGAGAGTGACGCGCTGTTCCATACGGATCTCACGCAGTCGGCAGGGAAGATTCCGTTTGATCTGAGGAATATCGATCTTGCGTCGGTATCCGCGCATAAGCTGCATGGACTCAAGGGCAGCGGGATTCTCATGAAGAAGGGATATGTCCCGATGGAACCTCTGATTTCCGGAGGCGAACAGGAATTCGGTCTTCGAGGCGGCACGGCCAATGCCTGTGCGGATATGGTGTTTGCCAAAACACTGCGTCTTGCGATGGAACAGCAGCCTGCTTTTGCGACTCATACAGGCAGACTGAACCAGAGGCTGAGAAGCGGATTACGCGCCATGGAAGGGATCGAGTTCAACAGTCCTGAGGACGCATTGCCCTGTATAGTGAATTTTTCCTGTGAGGCAATTCCAAGCGAAGTCATGCAGAATGCACTGAACGCTCAGGGGTTCATGGTAAGCGCCCGTTCCACCTGCGAAAGCAATTCAAGCAATCCAAGCCATGTTCTGTCTGCCATGGGGTTCTCTGACCGCCGGGCCAGCACATGCATTCGGATTTCGCTGGGAATGGAAAATACGGAATCGGATATTGACCGGTTCCTGGAAGTACTGAAGGAGATTATCAGACAGTATGGCTGAATACAACACAATTCTCATCCGTTACGGAGAGCTGACAACCAAAGGAAAAAACCGGAAGGATTTTATCCGCAAGCTGGATCAGAACATTCGATACATGCTGAAGGAATATGCACAACTGCAGTTTCAGAGAGGCTATGACCGGTATTACATTGTTCTCAATGGCCAGGATCCATCGCCGGTGTGCGAGAAACTGAAGAAAGTATTCGGTATTTCTTCGTTTTCGCTGAGTGAGCGGGTGGACTCGGACCTCGATGTCATTACCGCCCGGTGTCTGGAAATAGCGAAAGCATCCAGCGCTTCCACGTTTAAGATGATTTCGCGCCGTCATGACAAATCCTTTCCGATGAAATCCGACGGAATCAACCGGCATGTGGCCGGAGTGATTCTTGAGAATACGGATCTGAAGGTGGATGTACATCATCCCGGACTGGAGATCAGGGTTGAGGTACATGAATACGATACCTATCTGATGAGTGAAAAGATACCCGGCGCCGGCGGCTATCCTTCCGGAATCAACGGAAAGGTGCTGCTGATGCTCTCTGGCGGAATTGATTCTCCGGTTGCGGCATATGAATTAATGAAACGCGGTCTTGATGTGGAAGCGGTTCACTTCGCGAGTCCTCCGTATACCAGTGACAACGCAAAGCAGAAGGTGCTGGATCTTGCGGCCATGATGAGTGAATACAACCAGGGCAGGATGCGGGTCCATATGGTGAATTTTACCGAACTGCAGCTTGCGATCTATAAGGCAGCCGGGGATCCCTATGCGATCACCCTGATGCGCCGGATGATGGTGCGGCTTGCCCAGCGGATCGCGGAAACGAACAAGTGTCTTGCGATCGGGACCGGGGAAAGCCTTGGTCAGGTGGCTTCACAGACACTCGAAAGCATTGCCTGCATCAATTCGGTCATTTCCATTCCGGTGCTTCGGCCGCTCATCTGCATGGATAAGGTGGAGATCATCGACAGGGCCCGCCGCATTGGAACCTATGAGACATCCATTCTTCCGTATGAAGACTGCTGTACGATATTTGATCCGAAGAATCCTGTCACAAAACCGGTCATAAAAAAAGCGGAACAGTACGAATCACGGTTCGCATATGATGATATGATAGGAAAAGCACTGGCGGAGGCTGAAACCATTACGGTACATCCGCCGGTAAAAGAGTCGTTTCTCTGAAGAAAAAGAGGTGGTGGAAATATGGGTCTTTTACGCCGGCATGATAACAATATCGCGCTCGCATTTGAACGGGTCATGGAATATGGCAAGACAGAAACAGAAAAGGAGTTTGTCGACAGTCTGAATCTGATTACCAATGAAGTTGCCAAAAGCGATGATTATTCTACAAATGAAAAACTGAAAATCTATGAACTTCTGACAATTATTGCCAACTGTTCCGCAAGGGACCGCACCCGTTATGCCAAAAAACTGATCCGGGTTCTGCGTTAGGCGTCCCGGCTGGTTGAGAGCGGTTTTTTGATTATTGTTTCACGCACCTGGAGAAATCCAGGTGTTTTTACATGGGCTGTTGAGAATCGATATACAGGAAAACCTTAATGACAGGAAATTGCTGAGTCAAAGAGTATCTAGATTCGATATATACTGAAAAGAGTCAGTTTCATTCAGCTTTCAGAAAGCATGGATGGAAAGGAAGGAGACAGGCATGATTTATACTGTGACACTGAATCCCGCACTGGATTATGTCATCCAGGTTGATCACTTCCAGCCCGGCAGGATCAACCGGAACCGGAAGGAAAACATTTTCTTCGGAGGCAAGGGAATCAATGTTTCCTGTATTCTCAATGAACTGGGGGTGAAAAGCACTGCCCTTGGGTTTATTGCCGGCTTTACCGGAAGAAGTCTTCGCGACGGCCTGAAGAACATGGGGATTACTGCTGACTTTACGGAAGTAAGGGAAGGCATGACAAGAATCAACGTGAAGATGAAATCCGATGAGGAAACAGAAATCAACGGCATGGGCCCGCTGATTACGGAATCGGATTTTGTGCAGATGAAGGAGAAAATCAGAACCCTTCGGAAGCAGGATATTCTGATCCTGTCCGGCAGTATTCCTTCCTGCATGGACAGTGATGCCTATGAAAGGATCATTGAATGTCTGCAGGAGCCAGCCTGTCTGATCGTGGACGCGGAAAAGAATCTGCTTCTGCCCATTCTGAAATACCGTCCATTTCTGATCAAGCCGAATACGATCGAGTTGGAAGAGATCTCCGGAAAGAAACTGAATACAACTGAGGAAATTGTTCTGCAGGCCCGCAGGCTTCAGGCAATGGGCGCAAGGAATGTACTGGTTTCCCGGGCGAAGGAAGGGGCTGTGCTGATTGAGGAATCCGGAAGAGTGATCTTTCAGGATGCGGCCCATGGCACCGTTGTCAACTCCGTCGGTGCCGGGGATTCCATGGTGGCAGGGTTTCTTGCCGGCTGGATACAGACAGGGGACAGCGCGTATGCCCTGAAGCTTGGTACTGCCTGCGGCGGGGCCACCGCGTTTCATACCGGGCTTGCAGAAAGAAATGAGATTGAGGAAGTGCTCGCCTCACTCAAAGAATATGAAGTGCAGAAAAAAAGAGGCTGACAAATCCCGATGAACCATATATTCCTGATTCATGCGTCAGGAAAGGATGACTGAATGATGGAATAGAGAACCGGCCGCATTTCCTGAATGGAAGAAGGGTCGTGCTCCACAATTGCGTCGTAGGAAACAGAAATGATCATCGCGATCATGCAGTAGATTCTGAGAAGTACGGTTTCTGTTGTAAGACCGGCAGACAGGGCATAGTTCTGTACGGTTTCAAGACCGGGAATCCGGTCCTTTTCCTGTGCGAATGAAAACTGATCGGCACGGATCGGCCAGACAAAATCCCGGTGTATGAAGCGGATCAGGTCTATGTCTTCCTCAAACCGAAGGATGACAAAATCCGCCATCCGGATCAGGTTTTCACAGAAGTGCGGACTCCGCACCTGATTCATATGGGCGAAGGAATCATTCAGCAATTGAAAGGTCAGTTTCTGATTCAGAGCCCTCGCGATGTCTTCCTTGTCACGGAAGTAGAGATAGAAGGTTCCTTTGGCAACGGAGGCCATTCTGCAGATTTCCGCGATGCTGGTATTGGAAATGCCCTGTTTTGTGAAACAGGCATATGCGGAATTCAGCAGCTTCTGACGTTTTTCATTCTTCTTTTTTTCTATCAGTCCCATCCCTGATCCACCTGTTTTATTCTTCGCTCATCGCTTTATGACGGAGCCGGTAGAGAACTACTTCGGCACCGGCAAGAAACCGGACATCTTCTTCCGTTGTTCCGACTCCGTTGGAGATATCAAGCGTGAAAAGATCCCGTATGCTGTGCTTGCCGCGGAAGTACACTTCCGCCATCGGCGGTGTGTAGAGTGCACCGAACAGCCAGTATGCCTGACCGCCATGACTGTGGCCGCTGATCATATAGTCCGTGAGATCCACCGGAACATCGTCCGCAAGATCCGGGGTATGACTGATGACGATGTTGTAAGTGGCACGGCTGACATTGGCGAACGCGGTGTCCATATCCACGTGTCCGCCCAGCCCGCTGTCCAGACCGGTCAGCGTGACGGATCCGCTTCCGCAGTTTCTCAGCAGAACGCTTTGATTGGTCAGTACTTCAAAATCACTTTCATAAAGAATGTAGCGGACATAATCCGGCATATCCGCTGACTGATAGTCAAAGTCACCGAGCACCGCAAACTTGCCGAGGGGAGCTTTCAGTTCCTTCAGGATGCTGATGAGTTCCTGTGTATTGGATTCACTGATGCGCTCAGGGCTTTGATCATAGAGATCTCCTCCGAAGATAATGACATCGGCACTGAGTTCATTGATGGTATTTACGAGTTTTCTCAGCCGCTCCTGTTTCATGAAATGCAGATAATCCAGATCACTGAAATAGGCGATGGAGATGTTGTCCATCTGGTCCGGAATGAAGACGGAATTCAGAGTTTCATAGCGGATGGTATAGCGGGATGGGGCTGCGTACCAGGCGTCATAATACAATGAAAGCGCAATCCCTGCCGTCAGGATCAGAATCATAAGTATTCGGATCAGCACCCGTTTTACCTTGTCTTCCATTGGTTCTAATCATACAGGCAATGTTATAATTTCTTCAAGGACAGGATATGATTTACTTTTTCTCACTGGATTCTCTTTTTGAAAGCACGCTTCCGGTACTCGGCGCCGTGGATATGATCCGCACCCTGGTTCAGCATCAGGAGCGTTTTCTGATCATTACAGACAAGGCGAACCGATCCCGCCGGCAGCTGGCCCAGTATCTTTATGATGCCGGTTTTCCGTTGCTTTATGACGAGATGTTCTATACGTCTACGATGGCGGCTGTGGATGCGGTGCGCCGCAATTATCCGGAACTTTCCCGGGCCTGCTACATCGGCAATGAAGCCCTTGGCAATACGCTTCGGGAAGGAGGATTTGTCATCGATCTGAAACAGGCCGACTGGCTGTTCATCGGCAGTAACCGGAACGCGGCTTACCGGGATTACTGTGACGGACTGTCTCTTGTTCTGAATGGCGCAACCATGATTTCCGTCAATGATGATGTGCTGGAAACAGTCAATGGGCAGCCCTGCATCGGCACTGGCGCTGTTGTCACCATGCTCGAGGCTGCAAGCGGCAAGCGCGCCCTGCATGCCGGCTGGCCCGCACCTCTGCTTCTGAGGAAGGCATCCAGATATATGGGCTGTGAAGAGGAAGATGTGCTGTTTGTTTCAGACCGCTATCAGGAAGAAATCCTGCCGGCGGGAAAGGCAGGATTCAAAACGGTATTTATTGTGGGTGATCAGAATATGACAGAGGATCTGCGGGATCTGGAAATCCAGCCGGATTATATTGTTGAGAATCTCAAGGGCCTGCTAAAATGAGCGGCAGTCATTGAGAAACAGTTTTGCAAGGGCAATCATTTTCGAATCCTTCTGCAGCCGCTCCGGATGCCATTGAACCGCCAGGATGCGGTTTTTTTCAATTCCTTCTATAATACCGTCGCTGCTGTAGGCGGATACCGTAAAGCCAGGCGCCGGGGTATCAATTGCCTGATGATGAAAGCTGTTGACAGTGCAGGTACTGCCGAAGAGTCCGTACATCCGGGTTCCCTGAACCAGATGAACCGAATGAGAAGTATCATAGTCGCCTTTCTGTGGCTTTAACCTGCGTTGATTATGTTCGGTGTTCAGAATGGAAGGAATATCCTGTATGAGATCTCCGCCGCAGGCGACATTGATCAATTGAATTCCCCGGCAGATGCCAAGAATCGGCTTGTTTACTTTTTCAAAGGCATGAAACAGAAGCAGGTCGGATTCATCAAAGGCACTGTCCGCATAGACCGTTGTCGAGGGATCCTTTTCCTGATCGTAGAGAGAGGGCGAAAGATCCTCACCGCCGGTGATGCAGAGCCCATCCAGAAGGGAAGCGTATGACTCTGCCTCCGAAGCGCTGAGTGTCGGCAGAATCATGCAGAGAATATCCGGATCCGCTGCCCGAAGATAACGGACGTAGTCCAGATTGTCATATACGGCGGGCTGTCCGTAGACCGTGGTTTCTCTTCCTGTCAGCCCGATCAGAAGTTTTCTGTTCATACCGGTTCCTCCCTGAATGCATCCTAGCATATCCTCACACATTGCGGAAGGAAAGCCGGAAATGCTATAATTCAGCATATTATCAGGAAAGGAAGGAACCGGATTTGGACGACAGTATACCGCTGCGGCAAGGAAAATGGAAAGGAGCAGGCCTGTGAATCTTTCGAATACTGCTCTGATTGTGATTCTCATCCTGCTGATTCTTTTTTCAGGATTGTTTTCTGCTGTTGAAACCGCGTATTCCAGCGCCAGCAGAATCAGGCTCAAGGCGATGTCGGGCCATGACGCAAAGGCAGATGGGGTGCTGTCCATACTGGAGGATTACGACCGTTTCATTTCCGCGGTTCTGATCGGAAATAATATTGTCAATATTCTTGCGGCCACGCTCGCAACGGTTTATTTCACCCGGCTGTTTTCTGAGCAGGGAGCCGGAATCTCCACGGTTGTCATGACGTTTCTGGTTCTGATGTTCGGCGAAATCGCCCCCAAGACCATTGCCAAGAAGATGCCGGAATCCTTCGCGATGAAGACGCTGGGATTTGTACAGTTCTTTCAGTTTCTTCTGACTCCTCTGACCTGGATTTTTTCCGGATGGCAGTCGCTTGTCAGCCGGTTCGTCAAACCGGACAATGATGAAAGCGATATTTCCGATGAACTGATCACAATGGTGGATGAAGCGCAGAAGGAAGGCGATCTCAAAGCCCATGAATCGGATCTGATTTCCGCCGCGATTGAGTTCAATGACCTGGAAGTCCGTGATATTCTGACTCCGCGCGTCAACGTCGTTGCGGTCAGT
>Ga0310691_10007934_pt1 | contig 10991 bp, 7 predicted proteins | sample 176DNAGHGlowgp2_FD_203887 | JGI IMG/M metagenome (GOLD analysis project Ga0310691, IMG submission 203887) | Sheep rumen microbial communities from Palmerston North, Manawatu-Wanganui, New Zealand - 1766 DNA GHGlow gp2 (v2) (version 2) | ecosystem: Host-associated > Mammals > Digestive system >... | reverse complement strand
GGTGACGAACTGACCCTTTGGGTCATCGTCCTTATACGCCACCGCCGCGTAGTAATTGAGCGAATCTCTGTTCCAGAAAATAGAGGAGGGAACATCGACCGGCGATTGGTCATTCGCCTCGTTAGATGACTGACCTTTGTTACAAGACGTGCACGCGAGAGAAAAGAGCGTGCATGTAAACAGCAAAATAAAAAGATTGTGTGCCTTCATTGCGCAATTTAAAGGTACGTTTAATGTGTACACTAATTAGTAAAAAAACCTTAGTCTTGCCAACGGCCTAAACCATTGAAAAACCTTTGCGGCGGCAAAGGTACACTTTTTTTTTGAATTGTACAAATTAAACGTACCTTTTTTTCGACAACGCAGAGGTGGATAAAAATTTGTGCGATTTTCAAAGAAAATCTTGCACATATGAAAAATTTTTACTACTTTTGCGGCCGAAAAGGTGTAAACGAATAACAAACAACTATACAATTATGCGTAAATTCTTTTCTTTTATCATTGCTCTTTTTGTAGCCACCTCGCTACACGCAGAGACTATCTACGGCGACTGCGGCGCGAATATGTCTTGGGAGTTTAACACCGGTAGTGGCGCCCTTTTCCTTATCGGCGAAGGCCCAATGGATGACTATTCCGACACACCTGCCCCTTGGGCGGAATACAAAAGCCGGATCACATCGATTCAATATGACTCGCGCAGTAAATTTACCACCATTGGTTCGCATGCTTTTAAGGATTGTACAGCGTTGAAGTCTGTGGACTTGCCGAATACCGTAAAAGAGATACATACTTCTGCGTTCTCGAGATGTATCAGCCTCACTGAGATTCAACTCCCCGCTAATCTTCGAACTATCGACACTGAAGCCTTTTCGCATAACTACGTATTGGCTTCTGTCACGCTGCCGAAAGGGCTGGGGAGCATTTATACAAAGGCTTTTTGGAATTGTTCTGCACTCACGTCGGTGACTATTCCCTACTCCGTCGTACATATCGAATCGGATGCTTTTGCTAAATGCGAGAAACTGCAAACCATCAATGTGGCCTCTAGTAACGAGGGGTATTGCTCGCTGAACGGATCGCTTGTGTCCAAGCATATGGAGATACTTTATACTGTTCCCGGGGGGACGGAAGGTCTCTATACCATTCCTTCTACGATTACCAATATCGACGAGTATGCGTTCGCTTATTGCACTAAACTGAAGAAGATTATCTTCCCGGCATCTGTTGAGCGTATATACGAGAGTGCTTTTGAAGGCTGTATGATGCAAAGTATGGAACTGAACGAAGGAGTGATTTCTATCGGGGTGGCCGCGTTTGCTTATTGCAGCGAAATGACTTCGCTCACGCTGCCGAGCACTTTGCAGGAGATTAAAAATGATGCCTTCGCGAAGTGCAATAAACTGACCTCTATTACCTGTAAGGCTACCACGCCGCCGACGTGTAAAGAATATACCTTCTCGTATTTTGATTGCTCTGCCTGCAAACTCTATGTACCGGAAAACGCCATCGATGCTTACAAAAAGGCTACAGGATGGAAAGACTTCGGCGATAATATCGTCGCTATCGGCGAAGGGATCGAAGAAGTGAAGGCCAATCCTGAACTCAACGGCCGCAAAGTGATCTACAACGGCCAGGTCTATATCCTCCAGGAAGGCAAATCCTACACCCTCACCGGGACAGAGGTGCGCTAAGCGCAAGTGATGCAGCAGAGCTGCAAGTGGTCATTTGTCATTTGTCATTGCCCATTTGCCATTTCTTAGCCCTAAAGGGCACGATTATTTCTTAGCCACAAGGGCACGATTATTTGGCAAGCCAAATTTTGTAATTTGTAATTTGTAATATTATGAAAAAATTATTTAATCTTTTGGCCGTGGTGGCGGTAGTGCTGGGAATGGCAAGCTGCGGAGACGGGAATAATCCCGGAAAGACATTTCAAATTGATTTACAGCAAATCGTAGGTGCAGTACATATAACCGTCACCCCTACGGATAACGAGGCGTACTTTTTTTCAAACTACAGTTCGGTAGGATATATAGAGAAGGATGGCGGCGCTCGCAATTATGTGATGAATAGACTCCATGCTTCCTATTTTGACGAATTATTAAGTGACGGGATAATCTGCCAAGCAAAAGACGACTATATAGGTTATTTAAAACCAGAGGAAAGAAATGAAGACCATATGATCATTGTCTGCTATGTGGAGAAAAGCGAAGATGGATATGGTAAAATAATCGGCGACGTGGTCACGAAAACATTCAAGCCAACAGATGTTATGCCCGGCGAGTTCTCCGTCAGCGAGGACAAGAAAGTGCAGTTCGCCAAGTCCAATTATATTGAGACGAAATATGGTTTTGATATAGAGGAGGACCAATGGTACTGTCTCGGCGCAACGGGTCCGAATACTCCGTACGATCTGTACCCATGGAGTGAAGGAGTACAGCAATTCGCTAATGATTTCTATGTGCCGAGTGCAGATGAATGGTGGTATTTATTCAAAAAGCGTCCGCGTGCAGACGAACTCTTTGCCCATGCGACCATCAAGACGGACGATGATAATGAGGTGCATGGTCTTATCCTGTTGCCGGACAATTGGCAAACGCCGGAAGGCGTTAGTCTCAAGACCTCCAAAGAGATGGGTATGGAGTGGGATGAGAGTTGGCAGCAGTATATAAGGGAAAAGTATGACGGCTATGCGCAGAACATCTACACAGAGGACCAATGGCTCAACTTAGAGTTCTTCGGCGCGGTGTTCTTGCCTGCGGCTGGTCTGAACGGGAGGAATGTGAATGTATATGGTTGGTACTGGAGTTCTTCTGAAAAAAGTTCCGAGTCCGACAAGGGGTACTCCTTTGCTTTCGGACGCGATAATGTAACAATCCTCGTTCTGAAGGCCTCTCCTTCGCCCAAAACCGATAATCACTCCATCCGCTTGGTCCGCGCGGTGAAATGATGCGGTGCGCAGCAGAATGCTGCGCGCAAGTTCTAAGTGCTAATTGCTTCCGGCTATGCCGGATTGCTTCGCGCAGAGCGCGAGTGAAGGAGTCCCTCTCAAAAGGAGGGGCTTTTTTTGAAGCTCTAAACTGCACAATTCAAAAAAGTATTACCTTCGACCTCCTCCCCATCCCCTTCGGGGCGGGACCCTTCGAAGCTACGTTCGCACTTTCGTGCTAACGACAATCTTTTAACCGAAAAACCTCCCTTGTGCGAGCACAGACGATTTTTTTCGGTTAAAATCTTGCACATTACAAAAATTTGTTGTACCTTTGCAGCGTTTTTGCAAACTTGACTTTACAAAAAAACCTTAAATTATATTATTATGGCAAAAGTTTATCAAGCAAATGAGATCAAGAACGTCGCCATGTTAGGCGGTTCGGGATCAGGTAAAACGACTTTGATGGAGTCGATGTTGTTCGAGTGCGGGGTGATTAAACGCCGCGGTTCGATTGAAGCACAATCCACCGTGTGCGACTATTTCCCGGTAGAGAAAGAGTATGGCTATTCGGTCTTCTCGACGGTGTGTAACCTGGAGTTCGAGGGACGTAAGCTGAACATCATCGATTGCGCAGGCTCGGACGATTTCTGCGGCGGTACCGTTGCAGCACTGCAGATGTGCGGTTCGGCACTCGTTGTGCTGAGCGCTAACGGCGGTGTGGAGGTAGGAACGCAGAACAATTTCCGCCTCGTGGAGAAAGCCAAGAAGCCGCTGGCCTTCATCATCAACAAATGTGACCATCCGGATGCTGATTTTGACCGCACTTTCAACCAACTCAAAGAGAACTTCGGTAACAAGTGTACGCTTATCCAATTCCCTATTAACGCCGGTGTCGGCTTCAATGCCGTAGTGGACGTGCTCAAAGGAAAAATGCTCGTATGGAAAGCCGAAGGCGGTGCTCCCGAGCTCAAAGATATCCCGGCTGAGTACGCAAGCCGCGTAGAAGAGATGCGTGCCGCGTTGGCTGAAGAGGCAGCGGAGGCCGACGAGACACTGCTTGATAAATTCTTAGGCGAAGGGCTCTCCGACGAGGAGATTATGCAAGGTCTGAAATCCGTTTACGCAGACGGCTCGATGTATCCCGTTCTCTGCTGTTCCGGCGCCAAGGATATGGGTGTGCGCCGCTTGATGGATTTCCTCAACGGCATGGCTCCGAGCCCTGCTCAGTTCAGCTATCCGACCGTAGACGGCAAGGAAGTGAAACCCGATGCCAACGCGCCGACAAGCCTCTATGTCTTCAAGACCAGCGTTGAGCCGCATATCGGTGAGGTGAACTACTTCCGCGTAATGCAAGGTACCGTGCACAACGGCGATGACCTGCAGAACATGGAACGCGGTTCCAAAGAGCGTATATCCCAGTTGTATCAGGTGGCCGGTTCCATCCGTGTGCCGGTAGATGAACTGGCAGCCGGTGATATCGGCGCGACTGTCAAACTCAAAGATACCCGTACGGGTAACACCCTGAATGCCAAAGAGTGCGACAACCAGTATGCACCCATTCAATATCCGCAACCCCGTTACCGCCGTGCTATCAAGCCTGTGACGGAGAGCGATGCAGAGAAACTGGCAGCGCTGCTGACCCGTATGCACGAGGAAGACCCGACATGGATCGTTGAGCAGTCGAAAGAACTCCGTCAGATGATTGTTTCCGGTCAAGGTGAGTTCCACCTCCGTACCCTCAAATGGCGTCTGGAGAACAACGATAAGATGCCGATTGAGTTCCTGGAGCCGAAGATTCCTTATCGCGAGACCATCACCAAAGCAGCGCGCGCCGACTATCGTCATAAGAAACAGTCCGGTGGTGCCGGTCAGTTCGGTGAGGTTCACCTGATCGTCGAGCCGTACGAGGAAGGCCAACCCGTTAAAGAGACCTATAAATTCGGCAACCAGGAGTACAAGATATCCGTTAAGGACCAGCAGGAGATTAACCTGGAGTGGGGTGGCAAACTCGTCATCATCAACTCCATCGTCGGCGGTGCCATCGATGCACGCTTTATCCCGGCGATAGTCAAGGGTATCATGGACCGCATGGAGCAAGGCCCGCTGACGGGTTCGTACGCTCGCGACGTGCGCGTGATCATCTACGACGGTAAGATGCACCCGGTTGACTCGAACGAAATATCCTTCCGTCTGGCAGGACGTAACGCTTTCGCGCAGGCCTTCAAAGAGGCGAACCCGAAAGTGTTGGAGCCGGTTTATGACCTCGAGGTCTTCGTTCCGTCGGAGATCATGGGCGATGTGATGAGTGATATCAACGGCCGCCGCGGTATGGTAATGGGTATGGAGACCGAGAAGAGCTTCACCCGCCTCAAAGCGCAAGTACCATTGAAAGAGCTGTCGAGCTACTCGACGACTCTGTCGTCGCTCACCGGAGGTCGTGCTACGTTCACCATGTCCTTCAACTCCTATCAACTCGTGCCGCAAGACGTTCAAGACAAACTCTTGGCCGCTTATGCTGCAACGCAGACTGAGGAAGATTAATCGACACACACAACCATTAAAAACACATATTTATGGAAGATTTAACTGTACTGATGTACGTCGTGTTAGCGGCGTCCGTCCTTGCGCTCGGATTTGCCTTCTATTTCTACCGCTCCATGCTGGGGAAGGATGAAGGAACCGATCTCATGAAGAAAATCGCCTCGCACGTCCGTAAGGGCGCGATGGCGTACCTTAAACAACAGTACAAAGTCGTAACAATCGTCTTCGTCATCCTGGCGGCCATCTTTGCCGTTATGGCTTATTTCAAGCTGCAGAACGGTATCGTATGGTTCGCCTTCCTTACGGGCGGTTTCTTCTCCGGCCTGGCGGGATTCTTCGGCATGAAGACCGCCACCTACGCGTCTGCCCGTACCGCCAACGCGGCTCGGCAGAGCCTGAACAGCGGTCTGCAAGTCGCTTTCCGTTCGGGTGCCGTAATGGGTCTGACGGTTGTAGGTCTGGCACTGCTGGATATATCCGGTTGGTTCCTGGTACTGCAGAAGACGGGGCTCCTTGCGCTCGTGGGCGCGGACGCGGACCTTATTACTATTACTACGACCATGCTGACCTTCGGTATGGGTGCTTCCACTCAGGCCTTGTTTGCCCGAGTAGGCGGAGGTATATACACCAAGGCGGCCGACGTAGGTGCCGACCTTGTGGGCAAGACGGAGTATAACATCCCTGAGGATGACCCGCGTAACCCCGCCACTATCGCTGATAACGTAGGTGATAACGTAGGTGACGTGGCCGGCATGGGTGCCGACCTCTATGAGTCGTATGCCGGTTCTATCTTAGCCACTATGGCTCTCGGTGCCTCGGCTTTTGCCACTTCGGCTGTAGAAGGCATGCAGATGAAGGCGGTGCTGGCTCCTTCGCTCATCGCCGCCTGCGGCGTCTTACTCTCCATCATCGGTATTTATCTGGTGAAGACCAAAGAGGGTGCGGGCATGAAAGAGTTACTCCGCGCGCTCAGCATAGGTACCAACACCGCGGCAGTGCTGATTGCCGCTGTGACATTCGGCATCTTCGCTTGGCTCTTTGGTACGGAGACCAGCCAGTGGTGGCAAGTGAGCCTGTCGGTAGTAGTCGGTCTGCTCGCCGGAGTTATCATCGGTCAATCGACTGAATACTACACCTCGCAGAGCTACAAGCCGACGCAGAAAGTGAGTGAGAGTTCGCAGACCGGTCCGGCCACCGTGATCATCAGCGGTCTGGGCCTTGGTATGCTCTCCACGGCCATTCCGGTAGTCACCGTAGGTGTGGCGATTATCCTGGCTTATCTATGCGCCAACGGATTCCATGTAGAGTTCAGCGCTACTAACCTGAGTATGGGTCTTTACGGTATCGGTATAGCGGCTGTGGGTATGCTCTCGACCTTAGGCATCACCTTGGCTACCGACGCTTACGGTCCTATCGCAGACAATGCCGGCGGAAACGCGGAGATGTCCGGTCTGCCCGCTGAAGTGCGTCAACGCACCGACGCTCTCGATGCGCTGGGTAACACCACCGCCGCCACCGGCAAAGGTTTTGCTATCGGTTCGGCTGCTCTGACGGCGTTGGCGCTGCTGGCATCGTATGTAGAGGAGATCAAGATTGCGCTCATCCGTACCGGCGAAGCATTGCCGAACGGCGTGGAGGCCGCCCAAGCAACGCTTGTGGACTTTATGAACGCGTATAACGTCAATCTCATGAACCCGATTGTGCTCGTGGGCATCTTCATCGGCTCGATGATGGCGTTCCTGTTCTGCGGTCTGACGATGAACGCAGTAGGCCGTGCGGCACAGAAAATGGTAGAAGAGGTACGCCGCCAGTTCCAGACCATCAAAGGTATTCTGGAAGGCAAAGCAGACCCCGATTATGCCCGCTGTGTAGCTATCTCCACCAAGGGTGCGCAACATGAAATGTTGTTACCGTCCATTCTGGCGATTGTAGTACCTATCGTGACCGGTCTGATACTCGGCGTAGCCGGTGTGCTCGGTCTGCTCATCGGCGGTCTGGCTACAGGCTTCGTTCTGGCTGTCTTCATGGCCAACGCCGGAGGTGCTTGGGACAACGCGAAGAAATATGTGGAGGAAGGTCATTTCGGCGGCAAAGGTTCGGACTGCCATAAAGCAACCGTTGTGGGCGACACCGTAGGTGACCCGTTCAAAGACACATCCGGTCCGTCGCTGAATATCCTCATCAAACTGATGTCGATGGTATCCATCGTCATGGCCGGTTTGACCGTTACTTACCACCTCTTGTAATTCTAAAAAGAGACATAAATGGAAAAAGGAGCCCTTTGGGGCTCTTTTTTTTTGTCAAATGCTTGCATATATGAAAAAAAAGCAGTACCTTTGCGCCGCAAAGGTGTGGGCCTTTGAGAAAACAAACGGTAAACAAATAAAATAAGTATAAATTTATGGCAAAGAAAAAAGAACAATTTGTGAAGCAGGACGAGCAGCTTCAGGAGGTTAATGAAGCGCTGTCCGGCGCAGGTAAATGGATCGAGGACAACTCGAATCTGATCAGTTGGATTGTATGCGGTATCGCCGTTGTGGTAATGGGTATTATCGCAATCAACCAGTACATCATCAAACCTAAGGCATTAGAGGCCAGCAACGAGAATGCGAAGGCCGTTGTTTATTTCCAGGCAGGCGATTTTGAGAAAGCGCTGAACGGCGACGACGCTGAGTGTATCGGTTTTGAGGCCATCGCCGATGAGTACAGACTGTACCAGCAAGGCAGACTGGCTGCGTTATATGCCGGTATATGCTATTTCGAGCAAGGCAATTACGAAGATGCCGCTCGTCTGTTGAAGCGCTTCAAAGCGGACGACCTGAATATAGCTCCGGGTGCCGCTCAGTTGTTGGGCGACGCGTATGTGGAGTTGCAGGAGTACGACAAAGCAGCCAAGGCGTTTGAGAAAGCCGCTGAGTCCGGCAATGAGATTATCGCGCCGATGAGTCTGAAGAAAGCCGGTCTGGTGTACCTGCATGAGGGCAAAAACGCCAAGGCAAAGAAAGCATTCGAGACCATCAAAACGAAATATCCGACTTCTGCTGAGGCACAAGATATCGACAAATATATTGCCATCGCGAAGTAATAGTGAAAGGTAAACTATCAAGAGGTAATGACTACAGACCTTTCTAAATACGACGCAACCCAATTGCCTAGCGCTGACATCCTTGCACGTCAGCGCTATGCAATTATAGTTGCCGATTGGAATAGTGAGATCACTTTTTCGATGGCGCAAGGCGCGATAGACACGCTGGTGAAGCATGGTGTGGCGGCAGATAATATAGATGTGCTGCACGTCCCCGGAACCGTCGAACTGACCTACGGCGCCGCGCGTATCATGAAAGAGGAACGCGTGAATGCCGTTATCGTCATCGGATGTGTCATACAGGGCGAGACACCGCATTTTGACTATGTGTGCCAGTCGGTGACGCAGGGTGTGGCTGCGCTGAACGCGCAAGGCAAAGTGCCGGTTATTTTCTCCGTGCTGACGGTGCTGAATCAGCAGCAGGCACTGGACCGTTGTGGAGGCAAACTCGGTAATAAAGGTGTCGAAGGGGCAGTGACCGCCATCAGGATGGCGAATTGGTAATTTGCCATTTGTCATTTGCCATTTGTCATTTGCCATTTGCCATTTGCCATTTGAAATGAAAGTCTATAAGTTCGGTGGGGCATCGGTGAAAGACGCACAGGGCGTCCGTAACTTGGAGTCAATCGTTCGTCAGGCGGACGATGAGTTGATGGTGGTGGTTTCCGCCATGGGCAAGACGACGAATGCCCTCGAGCGAGTAGTGGAGTTTCTGGACGCAGGCAAAGAAGAACAGGCACTGAACCAATGGGTGGATATTATTGACTACCACGTAGCCATCATGAAAGCGTTGGGTCTGCAGCCCGGCGTGGATGTGCGGCTACAAGGAGAGATTCCTTTTGATCCACAATTACCGTTTGACGAGAACTACGACCAAGTCGTGTCGCTGGGCGAGATTATGTCCACGCAGATCATCGCGGTGTACCTGCTTAAGCAAGGTTTGTCCGTCGAGTGGTGGAATATTCCCAAACTGCTACGTACAGACGCCACGTGGCGTGAGGCGAAGATAGATATCGAGACCAGCCGCTCTGCCATTCGCGCAGGGTGGGAACGCGCCCAAAGGCCCTCTATTGTAGTGACACAGGGTTTCATCGGTGGTACAGAGGACGGTCGGCGCACCACGTTAGGACGTGAGGGCTCGGACTATACTGCGGCAGTGCTGGGGAACTTCCTGGACGCTGAGAGTGTGACGATCTGGAAAGATGTGCCGGGTATCCTCAATGCTGACCCGCGTCTTGAACCGAATACTGTACTGATTCCGTCGCTGCGTTATCAAGACGCCGTCGAACTGAGTTATTCCGGCGCGCAGATTATTCACCCTAAGACTATCCGGCCGTTGGAGAACAAGCAGATTCCGCTGTTCGTCAAACCGTTCGGCGACCCGCAAGCGGCGGGCTCGAAGATCGCTGCAGATGGCATAGGACCGATTGATGTGCCGGTGTATATATGGCGTAAGAACCAGATTCTCATTACCATGCGCGCGAAAGATTTTGCGTTTGTGCTGGAGGAGAGTCTGAGCGAGATATTTGATATTATCCACCGTCATCGCCTCAAAGTATCGCTGATACAGTCGTCTGCAGTGACTATCTCCGTGTGCGTTGATAACACACGCTTTGTGCCGGAGGCCATCGATGAACTGCAACACCATTTTAATGTCTCGTACAACGACCACCTGTCGCTGCTAACCATTCGTGGCACCACGCCGGAGATACTCGACCGTGCGAAAGCCGGACGTACGATTATGTTAAGCCAGACTACCCGCCGCACTGCGCGGCTTGTGGTGAAAGAGGATTAGGGGATTAGTGGATTAGTGGATTAGGGGATTAGAGGATATCATGGAACATTTACAACAATATTTTACACTTGATTACTGGCGTAACCTATTGACCGGTTTTTGGCGCGCCATGGGTACATGGAAGTTCTGGAAAGAACTGGTGATGATGACTGTAGGAATGAGTTTCGGTGCGGCGGCTGTGTATTATTTTTTGATGCCAAGCCACCTCATCGTCGGTTCTATCTCCGGTCTCTCTATTGTACTGAACACCCTGATGGGCGGTACCGCAGACACATTCTCCTATTGGGTGATGGGCATCAACGCGTTCCTGTTGTTACTGGCCTTTCTGCTGATAGGCAATGAGTTCGGCGCCAAGACCGTTTACACGGCGATGATTCTCGGTCCGCTCACACAAGTATGGGACCGTATTTATCCTTACACCAACCTCACTCACAAAGTTATTGATGCGCCGGAGATATTATCTCAGTTACAGGCCGGTCAAACGGTCCTGGACGCGCATGGTAACCCGTATGTGCTCAGCCGTTCGGGAGAAGTGTTAGAACAAGTGAGAGAGTCGGTGATGAGCGGCGGCCTGGGATTAGGCGATGTGTGGTTTGACCTTATCTGTTTCGTATTACTGCTCAGCGCTTGCCAGGCTT
>Ga0310691_10007930_pt1 | contig 10992 bp, 5 predicted proteins | sample 176DNAGHGlowgp2_FD_203887 | JGI IMG/M metagenome (GOLD analysis project Ga0310691, IMG submission 203887) | Sheep rumen microbial communities from Palmerston North, Manawatu-Wanganui, New Zealand - 1766 DNA GHGlow gp2 (v2) (version 2) | ecosystem: Host-associated > Mammals > Digestive system >... | reverse complement strand
GCTATCGCTGAGCGTAACAAATAAGCGAAAAAGTAACATTAACATTAAAAACAATTAAAATTTTAAATAAAATGGCAGATATTAAAGCTATTGCAGAAGAGTTGGTAAACCTTACTGTAAAAGAAGTTAATGAGTTGGCAACTGTCCTGAAGGACGAGTATGGAATTGAGCCCGCCGCTGCAGCTGTTGCTGTTGCTGCTGGTCCCGCTGCTGCTGGTGCAGGAGAGGCTGCTGCTGAGGAGAAGTCTTCATTCGACGTAGTTCTGAAGTCAGCAGGTGCTGCTAAGCTCCAGGTCGTTAAGGCCGTTAAGGAGGCTTGTGGTCTTGGTCTGAAGGAGGCTAAGGATCTGGTTGATGGTGCTCCCGCTACTGTAAAGGAGGGCCTGTCTAAGGAAGAGGCTGAGAACCTGAAGAAGACCATCGAGGCTGCTGGTGCTGAGGTTGAGCTGAAGTAATTCGCACAACAATACCTATGTGGTTGGGGACTCTCCGGTAGAGAGTTCCTGACCATTTTTTTGTCTCTTGATCCGGAACGTCCGGATTGTTTCCCCGGAGATTCCGGTTAATAGAATCAACAAGAAATAGAATATGGCTTCAAAAATAATTGATAACAGAGTAAACTTTGGCAGCGTCAAGAATCCCATGCCGTTCCCGGATTTCCTTGATGTGCAATTAAAGTCATTCAAAGACTTCCTGCAGTTGGACACTCCGCCTGAGGAACGCAAGAATGACGGTCTGTATAAGGTGTTCGCTGAGAACTTCCCTATCACCGACACGCGTAATAACTTCGTTCTTGAGTTCCTGGATTACTATATCGACCCGCCCCGCTACACCATCGATGAGTGCTTGGAGCGTGGTCTTACCTATAGCGTACCTTTGAAGGCTAAGCTGAAACTGTATTGTACTGATCCCGATCATGAGGATTTCGATACGGTTGTCCAGGATGTATTCCTGGGCCCGATCCCCTATATGACCGCCAACGGTACTTTCGTTATCAATGGAGCCGAGCGTGTAGTAGTATCACAGTTGCATCGTTCACCTGGTGTGTTCTTCGGACAGAGCGTACACGCTAACGGTACACTGCTTTATTCTGCACGTATCATCCCGTTCAAGGGTTCATGGATCGAGTTCGCTACCGACATTAATAATGTTATGTACGCGTACATCGATCGTAAGAAGAAGTTGCCCGTTACCACGCTGCTGCGTGCCATCGGTTATGAGACCGATAAGGACATCCTGCAGATCTTCGACCTCGCTGAGGAGGTGAAGGTTAACAAGACCGCCCTGAAGAAGGTGCTGGGTTGCAAGCTGGCTGCCCGTGTGCTGAAGAGCTGGAACGAGGACTTCGTTGATGAGGATACCGGTGAGGTTGTTTCTATCGAGCGTAACAATGTGATCATGGAGCGCGAGACAGAGATCACCGAGGAGAATATGATGGAGATCCTGGAGAGCGGTGCACAGACCATCCTTGTTCACAAGGACGAGTCGATGGCTCAGGATTACTCTATCATCTTCAACACCCTCGCCAAGGATACATCTAACTCTGAGAAGGAGGCTGTGCTCTACATCTATCGTCAGCTGCGTAATGCAGATCCTGCTGATGATGCCAGCGCACGTGAGGTGATTCAGAACCTGTTCTTCTCTGACAAGCGTTATGACCTGGGCGATGTAGGTCGCTACCGTATCAACAAGAAGCTTGGTCTCGACACCGATATGGATGTACGCGTGCTGACCAAGGAGGATATCATCGAGATTATCAAGTACCTGATTCAGCTGGTTAACTCGAAGGCTGCTGTCGACGATATCGACCACCTGTCTAACCGTCGTGTACGCACCGTTGGTGAGCAGCTGTCTAATCAGTTCTCTATCGGTCTGGCCCGTATGAGCCGTACCATCCGTGAGCGCATGAACGTTCGTGATAACGAGGTGTTCAACCCCACGGACCTGATCAACGCCAAGACCATCTCGAGTGTTATCAACTCGTTCTTCGGTACCAACCCGCTGTCACAGTTCATGGATCAGACCAACCCGCTGGCTGAGGTGACCCACAAGCGTCGTCTCTCTGCCCTGGGTCCTGGCGGTCTGTCTCGTGAGCGTGCTGGTTTCGAGGTGCGTGACGTACACTATACACACTATGGTCGTCTCTGCCCGATTGAGAGCCCTGAAGGTCCTAACATCGGTCTGATCTCGTCACTCTGTGTATATGCTAAGATTAATGAGCTCGGCTTTATCCAGACTCCTTACCGTAAGGTTGAGAATGGTATTGTCAACCTCGATAATAATGAGATTGTTTACCTCACCGCTGAGGAGGAGGCTGAACACGTTATCGGTCAGGGTAATGCACCTTTGAACGATGATGGTACCTTTATCCGTGAGGTCGTTAAGTGCCGTCAGGATGCCGACTTCCCCGTTGTGCCTCCTACAGACGTTGACCTGATGGACGTATCTCCCCAGCAGATCGCTTCTATCGCTGCTTCGCTGATTCCGTTCCTGGAGCACGACGATGCTCACCGTGCACTGATGGGATCTAACATGATGCGCCAGGCTGTACCTCTGCTTCACAACGAGGCTCCTATCGTAGGTACCGGTATCGAGAAGCAGGTTTGTGAGGACTCACGTACCATGGTAACTGCCGAGGGCGACGGTGTGATTGAGTATGTTGATGCTACAACCATCCGTATTCTTTACGATCGCACTGAGGATGAGGAGTTCGTAAGCTTCGAGCCCGCTCTGAAAGAGTATCGTATCGCTAAGTTCCGTCGTACCAACCAGAACATGACCATCGACCTTCGTCCTATCTGTGAGAAGGGTCAGCGTGTGAAGGCTGGTGATATCCTCACTGAGGGTTATGCTACCGAGAACGGTGAGCTGGCTCTGGGTCGTAACCTGCTCGTGGCTTACATGCCTTGGAAGGGTTACAACTATGAGGATGCTATCGTGCTCAACGAGCGCATCGTTCGTGAGGATGTGCTGACTTCTGTACACGTAGACGAGTACTCTCTCGATGTTCGTGAGACGAAGCGTGGTGTTGAGGAGTTCACCGCTGATATTCCTAATGTCAGCGAGGAGGCTACCAAGGACCTCGACGAGAACGGTATCATCCGTGTCGGTGCCCGTGTAGAGCCCGGTGATATCCTGATCGGTAAGATTTCACCTAAGGGTGAGAGCGATCCTTCACCTGAGGAGAAGCTGCTCCGTGCCATCTTCGGCGACAAGGCTGGTGATGTGAAGGACTCTTCACTGAAGGCCAATCCTTCACTGTCGGGTGTTATCATCGACAAGAAGCTGTTTGCCCGTGCTATTAAGGATCGTAAGTCAAAGCAGCAGGATAAGATCACGCTGGCTAAGATCGACGAGGAGTACGACGCAAAGGTTGGCGACCTGAAGGATATCCTGATCGACAAGCTCATGGAGCTGACCAAGGGTAAGACCTCTCAGGGTGTGAAGGACTACACCGGTGCAGAGATTATCACCAAGGGTAGCAAGTTCACTGCTGCCGCCCTGCGTAACCTCGAGTACGGTGATGTTCAGATCAGCAACTGGACCAATGATGAGCATAAGAATGAGTTGATAGCCAAGCTGATTATCAACTTCATGAAGAAATATAAGCTGCTTGATGCAGAGCAGAAGCGCCGCAAGTTCGCCATTACCATCGGCGATGAGCTGCCCAATGGTATTCTGCAGATGGCAAAGGTTTATGTGGCCAAGAAGCGTAAGATTGGTGTGGGTGATAAGCTCGCCGGTCGTCACGGTAACAAGGGTATCGTGTCTAAGGTGGTCCGCCAGGAGGATATGCCGTTCCTCGAGGACGGTCGTCCTGTCGACCTCGTGCTAAACCCGCTGGGTGTGCCTTCACGTATGAACCTCGGTCAGATCTTCGAGGCTATCCTCGGTGCTGCCGGTAAGCGTCTCGGTGTGAAGTTCGCTACACCTATCTTCGATGGTGCTAAGCTCGACGACCTCGCTGAGTGGACCGACAAGGCAGGTCTGCCTCGCCTCTGCTCTACCCACCTCTATGATGGTGAGACGGGTGAGATGTTCGACCAGCCTGCAACAGTAGGTATCACCTACTTCCTCAAGCTCGGTCACATGGTTGAGGATAAGATGCACGCCCGTTCTATTGGCCCGTACAGCTTGATTACCCAGCAGCCACTTGGTGGTAAGGCACAGTTCGGTGGTCAGCGTTTTGGTGAGATGGAGGTTTGGGCTCTTGAGGCATTCGGTGCTAGCCACGTGCTCCAGGAGATCCTGACTATCAAGTCTGATGATACTGTAGGCCGTTCTAAGGCTTACGAGGCCATTGTCAAGGGTGAACCCATGCCTACGCCGGGTATTCCCGAGTCACTCAATGTGCTGTTGCACGAGTTGCGCGGTCTCGGCCTGAGCATCACACTTGATTAAGCGAGTTAAGTATTAAGAGTTACGAATTAAGAGAAAGAAATATATATGGCTTTCAAGAAAGATTCAAAAGTAAAGAGTAATTTCACGAAAATTACCATCGGACTTGCTTCGCCCGAAGAGATCCTCGAGAGCAGTTTCGGAGAGGTTACCAAACCCGAGACCATCAACTACCGTACATATAAGCCGGAGCGCGACGGTTTGTTCTGCGAGCGCATCTTCGGTCCTACCAAGGACTATGAGTGTGCCTGCGGAAAGTACAAGCGCATCCGTTATAAGGGTATCGTCTGCGACCGATGCGGTGTAGAGGTTACTGAGAAGAAGGTTCGTCGTGAGCGTGCCGGTCACATCGAGCTCGTTGTGCCCGTTGCACATATCTGGTATTTCCGTAGCCTTCCCAATAAGATTGGTTATCTGCTTGGTCTGCCCACCAAGAAGCTCGACGCTGTGATCTACTACGAGCGCTACGTCGTGATTCAGCCGGGTGCTATGGCTGGCAAGAAGGATGCTGAGGGCAACGATGCCATCGGTTCAAATATGTACGACCTGCTCACTGAGGAGGAGTACAGCGAGATCGTTGACAACAAGCTGCCCAATAACGATTATCTGGACGATAGCGATCCTAATAAGTTCATTGCCAAGATGGGTGCCGAGGCTATCTATGACCTCCTGCTCCGTCTTGACCTCGATTCACTGTCATACGAGTTGCGCGACCGTGCCAACAGCGATTCTTCCGTACAGCGTAAGAACGAGGCACTGAAGCGTCTGCAGGTGGTAGAGGCCTTCCGCACCAGTGTGGAGAAGGGCATCAACCGTCCTGAGTGGATGATCATGAAGATTATCCCTGTTACTCCTCCTGAGCTCCGTCCTCTGGTTCCCCTGGATGGTGGTCGCTTCGCTACATCCGACCTCAACGACCTCTACCGTCGTGTGATCATCCGTAACAACCGTCTGAAGCGTCTGATGGAGATCAAGGCTCCTGAGGTGATTCTCCGTAACGAGAAGCGTATGCTCCAGGAGGCTGTGGATTCACTCTTCGACAACAGCCGTAAGTCATCTGCTGTTAAGAGCGATAGCAACCGTCCTCTGAAGTCACTCTCTGACTCACTGAAAGGTAAGCAGGGTCGTTTCCGTCAGAACTTGCTCGGTAAGCGTGTTGACTATTCAGCCCGTTCGGTTATCGTTGTAGGTCCTGAGCTGAAGATGGGTGAGTGCGGTCTGCCTAAGCTGATGGCTGCCGAGCTCTACAAGCCGTTCATTATCCGTAAGCTCATTGAGCGCGGTATCGTGAAGACGGTGAAGAGCGCCAAGAAGATCGTTGACCGTCGTGAGCCGGTTATCTGGGATATCCTTGAGAACGTGATGAAGGGTCACCCCGTTCTGCTGAACCGTGCCCCGACACTTCACCGTCTGGGTATCCAGGCCTTCCAGCCTAAGCTCATCGAGGGTAAGGCTATTCAGCTGCACCCGCTGGCATGTACCGCCTTCAACGCCGACTTCGATGGTGACCAGATGGCTGTGCACCTCCCACTGAGTAACGAGGCTATCCTTGAGGCTCAGCTCCTGATGCTCCAGAGCCACAACATTCTGAATCCTGCCAATGGTGCACCTATCACCGTTCCTTCACAGGATATGGTGCTTGGTCTCTATTATATCACCAAGATCCGTCCCGAGGCCAAGGGTGAGGGCCTTACTTTCTATGGTCCCGAGGAGGCTATCATTGCCCATAATGAGGGCAAGTGCGATCTCCACGCCCAGGTGAAGGTGATGGTCGACGACATCGTTGATGGCAAGCCCGTACACCACATGGTTGAGACTTCTGTAGGTCGTGTCATTGTGAATGGCATCATTCCTAAGGAGGTAGGCTTCGTTAACAAGATCATCTCTAAGAAGAGTCTGCGTGATATCATTGCCGATGTTATCAAGAACGTAGGTTTCGCAGAGGCTTGTGAGTTCCTCGATGGTATTAAGAACCTCGGTTACCGCATGGCATATCTGGCCGGTTTGTCGTTCAACCTCGACGATATCATCATCCCGAAGGAGAAGGCCGACCTGATCAAGAAGGGTAATGAGGAGGTTCGTCAGATTACTGACAACTATAACATGGGATTCATCACCGATAACGAGCGTTACAATCAGGTTATCGATACCTGGACGCACGTTAACAACGATATCGGTAACATCCTGCTGAAGCAGATGACCGAGGCCGACAAGGGTTTCAACGCCGTATTCATGATGCTCGACTCAGGTGCTCGTGGTAGTAAGGACCAGATCAAGCAGCTCTCTGGTATCCGTGGCCTGATGGCTAAGCCTCAGAAGGCCGGTGCCGAGGGACACCAGATTATTGAGAACCCGATTCTGTCGAACTTCAAGGAGGGTATGTCAGTGCTTGAGTACTTTATCTCTACTCACGGTGCCCGTAAGGGTTTGGCTGATACCGCTATGAAGACGGCCGACGCCGGTTACCTGACTCGTCGTCTGGTTGACGTTTCTCACGATGTGATCATCACCGAGGAGGACTGTGGTACGCTTCGCGGTCTGCAGTGCACCGCTCTGAAGAGTGGCGATGAGATCATCTCAAGTCTGGCTGAGCGTATCCTTGGTCGTGTGTCAGTACACGATGTGATCAACCCCAAGACTGGCGATGTGATTGTTGAGGCTGGTGAGGAGATCACCGAGCCCATCGCCGAGGCTATCGAGAAGGCCGACATCGAGAGCGTTGAGATTCGTTCAGTGCTTACCTGTGAGTCTAAGAAGGGTGTCTGCATGAAGTGTTACGGACGTAACCTCGCTACCCGTCGTATGGTTCAGAAGGGTGAGGCTGTCGGTGTGATTGCCGCTCAGGCTATCGGTGAGCCGGGTACTCAGCTTACACTTCGTACGTTCCACGCCGGTGGTGTGGCTGCCAACGCAGCTGCCAATGCCAGCATCGTATCTAAATATGATCGCGCGATGATCGAGATGGAGGAAGTCCGCACCGTTCCTTTCGATGAGGACGGCCGTGAGTGCGAGATGGTTGTCAGCCGTCTGGGTGAACTCCGTTTCGTTGATCCAAATACTAAGATTGTCCTTTCAACGGTGAACGTACCTTACGGTTCTTCACTCTACTTCCGCAATGGCGACGAGGTAAGCAAGGGCGACAAGATTGCTCAGTGGGATCCGTTCAACGCCGTTATCGTGACCGAGTATGCTGGTCGCCTCAAGTTCAACGACGTGATCGAGGGTGTTACCTTCCGTGCTGAGACCGATGAGACCACAGGTCTTACCGAGAAGATCGTTACCGAGTCTAAGGATCGTTCAAGGGTGCCTACCTGTGACATCATTGGTGCCGATGGTGAGGTAATTGGAACTTATAATTTCCCTGTGGGTGGTCACGTGGTTGTAGAGGATGGCCAGACTGTTAAGACTGGTGAGACTCTCGTTAAGATTCCTCGTGCTGCTGCCAAGGGTGGTGATATCACCGGTGGTCTGCCGCGTGTAACCGAGCTCTTCGAGGCTCGTAACCCGTCGAACCCTGCCGTTGTATCCGAGATCGATGGTGAGGTAACCATGGGTAAGGTAAAGCGCGGTAACCGTGAGATCGTTGTTACCTCTAAGACCGGAGAGCAGCGCCGTTACCTGGTATCGCTCTCTAAGCAGATCCTTGTTCAGGAGCATGATGCCGTACGTGCTGGTACTCCATTGTCAGATGGTGTTATCACTCCCGCCGACATCCTGGCCATTAAGGGTCCCACCGCTGTTCAGGAGTATATCGTGAATGAGGTACAGGATGTGTATCGTCTGCAGGGTGTGAAGATCAACGATAAGCACTTTGAGATCATCGTTCGTCAGATGATGCGTAAGGTACAGATCAATGAGCCCGGCGATACTTCATTCCTTGAGCAGGAGATTGTCGACAAGCTCGACTTCGCTGAGGAGAACGACCGTATCTGGGGTAAGAAGGTGGTTACCGATGCCGGTGACTCCGAGAACCTGCAGAAGGGTCAGATTGTGACAGCCCGCAAGCTGCGCGACGAGAACTCTATGCTGAAGCGCCGCGACCTCCGTCTCGTTCAGGTACGTGATGCTGTGCCCGCTACTTCTACTCAGATCCTGCAGGGTATCACCCGTGCCGCTCTCCAGACCAAGTCGTTCATGTCGGCTGCATCGTTCCAGGAGACAACGAAGGTGCTCAATGAGGCTGCCATCCGCGGTAAGGTCGATCATCTGGAGGGTATGAAGGAGAACGTGATCTGCGGTCACCTCATTCCTGCCGGTACCGGTCTGCGTGAGTTCGAGAAGATTATCGTAGGTTCCAAGGAAGAGTATGAGCGCATTCAGGCCAATCGCAAGAATGTACTCGATTTCGCCGAGGAAACAGTACTCGATGAGAAGTAATTAGATAGCAATTTGCTATTAATAATTGCAAAAAGTGTTATATCTTGTTAAATCATACAAGGTATAGCACTTTTTCTTTATTATATATTAGGTGGAATCGGAAATTAGTTGTACCTTTGCAGCCCGAAACGCCCTTTTAAGCGAGAAAGGGTGCCGTAAAGTGCTGAATATAAACAAAATATATATATAATTAAATTAAAAATTAAAGTATTATGCCTACAATTTCACAATTGGTAAGAAAGGGCAGAAAGGTGATTGTTGACAAGTCAAAGTCACCCGCGCTGGACAATTGTCCTCAGCGTCGTGGCGTCTGTGTACGTGTCTACACAACAACCCCGAAGAAGCCTAATTCGGCTATGCGTAAGGTAGCCCGTGTTCGTCTGACAAATCAGAAGGAAGTCAACTCTTACATCCCCGGTGAGGGACACAACCTGCAGGAGCACTCAATCGTGCTTGTTCGCGGTGGTCGTGTAAAGGACCTGCCCGGTGTACGTTATCACATCGTTCGTGGTACACTTGATACCGCCGGTGTAGCAAACCGCACACAGCGTCGTTCTAAGTACGGAGCAAAGCGTCCTAAGGCTAAGAAGTAAAATGACCGGAGAAGGTCAGTCGAGCCAAACAAGAAAATTTATTTAATCCGTTTTGCTGGAGCACCGATAAAGATTCGGTAAATGTTATAAGGTTGAGTAAATACTCATGTGAGAGTGTTGAAGAACAAGTAAGAACAGCCCCCAAGCAGAATTTAATCATTCAAACAAACAATGAGAAAAGCAAAACCCAAGAAGCGTGTGATCCTGCCGGATCCCGTGTTCAACGACCAGAAGGTCTCAAAGTTCGTGAATCACCTCATGTACGATGGTAAGAAGACCAAGTCGTATGAGATTTTCTACAATGCACTGGAGACAGTGAAGGCAAAGATGCAGAGCGAGGAGAAGTCTGCCCTGGAGATCTGGAAGCAGGCCCTCGACAACATCACCCCTCAGGTGGAGGTGAAGAGCCGCCGTATTGGTGGTGCTACTTTTCAGGTTCCTACGGAGATCCGTCCCGACCGTAAGGAGAGTATTTCCATGAAGAATATGATCTCTTTCGCTCGCAAGCGTAGCGGCAAGTCAATGGCCGATAAGCTGGCTTCTGAGATTATGGATGCCTACAACAACCAGGGTGGTGCCTTCAAGCGTAAGGAGGATATGCACCGTATGGCTGAGGCTAACCGCGCATTTGCTCACTTCCGTTTCTAAGATAAGGTATTATATTAAGGTAAAGACGTTAAAGGATAAACAAGACAATGGCAAATCGCGATTTACATTTGACGAGAAACATCGGTATTATGGCCCACATCGATGCCGGTAAGACCACTACTTCTGAGCGTATTCTGTTCTACACAGGTAAGACTCATAAGATTGGTGAGGTACACGATGGCGCTGCCACGATGGACTGGATGGCTCAGGAGCAGGAGCGCGGTATTACTATCACATCCGCTGCTACCACCTGTAACTGGACGTGGAACAACAAGACTTTCAAGATCAACCTGATTGATACTCCGGGACACGTAGACTTCACCGCTGAGGTGGAGCGTTCACTGCGAGTGCTCGACGGAGCCGTAGCTACTTACTCTGCTGCCGACGGTGTTCAGCCTCAGTCTGAGACTGTATGGCGCCAGGCCGATAAGTACAATGTGCCCCGTATCGGTTATGTAAACAAGATGGACCGTTCAGGTGCTGACTTCTTCGAGACTGTTCAGCAGATGAAGGACATCCTGGGTGCTAACCCCGTTGTAATCCAGGTGCCCATCGGCGCTGAGGAGAACTTCAAGGGTCTGGTTGACCTCATCAAGATGAAGGCCATCCTGTGGCACGATGAGACCATGGGTGCCGAGTACGACGTCGAGGACATCCCCGCCGACCTTCAGGCAGAGTGCGATGAGTGGCGTAACAAGCTGCTCGAGGCTGCTGCTGAGTACGACGAGGCCCTGATGGAGAAGTACTTCGACGATCCCGACTCAATCACCGAGGACGAGATTATCGCTGCCATCCGTAAGGGAACCATCTCAATGCAGTGCACTCCTATGCTGCTTGGTTCTTCTTATAAGAACAAGGGTGTTCAGCCTCTGCTCGACTATGTTTGTGCCTTCCTTCCCGCCCCTGTTGACGTGGAGGTGATCAAGGGTACCAACCCCAACACCGAGGAAGAGGAAGATCGTGAGCCCTCTGAGGC
>Ga0310691_10007929_pt1 | contig 10994 bp, 15 predicted proteins | sample 176DNAGHGlowgp2_FD_203887 | JGI IMG/M metagenome (GOLD analysis project Ga0310691, IMG submission 203887) | Sheep rumen microbial communities from Palmerston North, Manawatu-Wanganui, New Zealand - 1766 DNA GHGlow gp2 (v2) (version 2) | ecosystem: Host-associated > Mammals > Digestive system >... | reverse complement strand
TCCATGTGCGTTCTTAAGCTCATTTGTGGTCTCTCCAGTGCCATAGGTACTTGCGGAGTGGCCGGTAATGTTGCTGTTGCTGCCATAATTTTCTAATTCTTTATGGTGGTTTCTTACTTGGTACGTCTAGGTGGTATTTATCCCAAACGCCCTTGAATTTCTTTATTGCTTTACAAAGAGCCACGAAAGCCCTCTCCTAAAGCGATTGCTATGTCAACTAAATCGTTTTTCTCTTTCATGCGACCTCTGTTGACTCGGTTGTTACTTCCTGTGTATTTGCTTCCTCAGCGACACAGTTGTTATTACTCTGGCGGAAGAAGCTCTTGCCTTTGCACAGCTCATAAAGTTGAAAACCGCCATTTACGATAGCCAGAATACTCATTCCAGCTTTCAGAATTGCTTTTAAATTGTTCATCTTTTTTGATTGTTTTAAATTGTTTTACTTATGTTTTAATTAACACTAATATATTGATTATTATACATTTATAAGGCTTTTAGAAGAAATCTGACGGTAAAAAATAGCAGGACATAACTATACTGTCCTGCTTATGTTAACACCCAAATTCAGCCGTCCACATGCAATAAATCCTAATACCATGAGTAGGAAGTGCTAGCAGATTCGTATTCAACCTTTATCATTAACTCTCGTTCCTCACAAGAGAATTGAATATTTCTGTTTTTGAGTGTGTGCCTGTGCCTGTATTTTTCATTCAGGCACGATTTCTTTCTATTCAGTAATAAGGCCTTGAAGCTCTCCCAGACGGTGGTTTCTCCAACTGTAATCTTTAATAACTCATTCCCGATAACCACGTTTTTGCCAATATCAAACCATAAAACCCTAAGACATGAAAAGTGGTCTGATGAGAAGAGAATACGAAGGAGCGGTATTTAACAGTTAAGGGTACCAACAGGGCATCATTTTATAGTTTATCTCTTCCACTTGCTTAGATAAAGATCGTTCGTTTCACTCACTCTTAAGTCAGCTTCGTTGTCACTACGCTGTCTTTATCTAAGCAGTACTCACTACGTTCGTATTTTTTCAAGAAAGATATATACCATTTTCTTTTTGTAAAAGAGAATAATAGATATTGATAGTGATAATAGAGGATTTCTGACAGGTAAGGAAGAAATCCGAGGTGGTGGCATGAGGAGAGATTTATCTCGACGAATGGGTAGGCAAGCGAGGAGAACTTTGTTCGACGAAGTGATGGGTACCACCTTATGAATGAAAATATTTTAATTAAATATTTTGGAACTTTATTTGTTATTTACTCTATATAGGTAACTTTTTGTTTTTTATATTCCTTCAAACCTTTATTAATTATAAAATAAATGGGAAAAATAATAGAAAAAACCAGATTTAAACGATTAGATAACCCAAAAAGTTACGTTCACTTTTTTCTCAAAAATGAGGAATTTGTTATATATTACCCTTTTTCCTGATAAAAAGTGAACGTACACTAATTAATGATACTAGTATGAGAACATTATTGGTACCCTTAATTTTCTTATTAGTGTATGTATGAAAAATCTAAAAAACACAAAACACAACAATAAAACGATGAAAAATAAAATTACTATGCCAGATAGGTGTCGTTACATGAGTGAATATAGCGAACTCATGGAATACCTGCCAATTAAGGGCTGGTATATGTTAAATAAGGGTTTGTGTGGATGCGGAGGAACTACCGTTTTCCTTGAATCAAAAAGGGATGTGATACTAGTTTCACCAAGGACTAACATGTTACTGTCAAAGCATAAGCAATATCCAGAGAGTACACATCTATTCAGAGATGAGAAGTCAAAATCGGATAAGCCTAATGAATTGAAGGAGTATTTGAGGAATTACTTGTCAACGAATAATACAACTGGCTTTCCTTTCAAGAGACAACCTAAAAAGATACTCGTGACGATAGATTCTTATAAATATGTTGCCGAGGTATTATCAGAGTGTAATAGGTTAAGGCATTATCTGGTTGTTGTCGATGAATGTCAGTGTCTCATGAGTGATGCTTCCTTCAAGGGCCAAGCAGAAATGGAATTCTTGGAGATTCTTAGACGTACAACTCCCAATGTTTGTTTTATGTCAGCTACTCCAATACCAGAAGAGTATCTGGATTACGTGGAATACTTTGCTGGAATCCCTTACTACCAGTTAGAGTGGGATCCGAGGGTGATGGAAACACCTAATATGAAACTGATTATGATGAAAAAGGATGAGTCCGCGAGGATAATATGCAGAAGAATCATTGAGAATTACAGGCATTCAGGATATTTTGCAAGGAAGTTGTGGAATGGAGAAGTTGTCTATTCAAGGGAAATCTGTATCTTCCTAAATGACGTAAGCGATATAATCAGAATCATCAAGGACAACCACTTACGCCCCGAAGAAGTTACGATATTGTGTTCTGAATATGCAAACAAAAAAAGTGAGCTGCTTTCTATGGGGTTCAAGATAGGAGGCCAATGTACAAACAAGGATAATCCAGTAAACAAAACCTTTACTTTCCTGACTAGTGCATCCTTCGAAGGGATGGATTTGTATAGTGATAATGCCTATACAGTAGCTTTTTTTAATGCTCACAAAGAATGGGAAACACACGATATATCAATAGAATTACCTCAAATCATGGCCAGACAAAGGCTAGAAAGTAATCCGTTTAGGCGTGATGCTGAGGTTTTTTACAAGACGAATTCCGAACCAAAGACAAAAGATGAGATTTGTGAAGAGGTTCAGGCTATGATTAGTGCGTCCAATAGTCTGATTAGTAAGCTCAATGAAGGAGATCCTGTTGTTTTAAAGGGTTTCGTGGATTATTTAAGAAAGATTCCACCAACAGAGAAATTTAAAGATTATTTCATCGACGTGGTGGATCTCGGAAGTGATGGATATGGGTTGAAGCTGAATATGATGGTAGTATTGGCACGGTTGAACCTCTGGGTGATGCAGAACTATTACTATAAACAGCCTATCAAACTTGTGGCTGGCTCGTATGATAAAATGGGGAACAACTACATCAGGAAATCAGACGAACAGATTAGATTTGAGTGTGCTTTCGGAAAATGTAAACCTAGAAGTGAAAAGCAGTTGATGACTTATGCTGAATATCGTGAGCTACATCCAGAACAAGAATCGGCTCTGAAGGCTAATCCGCATATTCCCGTAGAGATTCATCAATACTACGACATCCTGGGCAAGCAGCGGATGGAAGAACTAAGATACAATTACGGAGCAATAAATAACGAATGCCTGTATCAAAGTATGCTCCCACAAATAATAGAACGAGTAAGGAGGACGTTCATTCCTGGCCAATTCTATTCTAATGTCCAAGTAAAGCAAATCTTGTGTGATATCTTTACAGACTTGAAGGTTTCCATGACTCCTTCTGCCGTTGATATTTCTCGTTATATAAATGCAGTGCCTAAAAACGCTGTATTTGAAGATGGCAGCAGAATTCGAGGCTATATTGTAAAAGTGGAGAATTAACCTCAATTTTCACACATTTCTCCCCCAAAATAGCTCAATACCCCCACTTTTAGGAGGCAAAAAATGACGAAACCCTTATATATGAAAGAGGTGTCTGGCAATTTCGTTTGATGCCTCTTGGAATAACCGTACTCTTTATTGATTGCGGTATTATTGTCAAATTAAATAAATTACAACCTTTATGAGAAAAAGGAATCAAGATGGCCTGACCTATATAGAAGGTCAAGGCTATGAAGGAGTTGTGTACAGTTACAGGAACACAACAGAAAATGATAAACGGTATGTAGGCTGTACCCCAAGGGAGCGGACGAGACGTGCTTCATGGAGAAATTGGTCAAATGCTTATGGGGGAGCAAAGATAGCGAATGCCAGGAAAGAGTCGGAGCCTACAGATTGGGTATATACCGTAGAAGAGCGGCTGTATTCTAACAATCTTGAAGAACTGGAGAAGATGCTAGAAGAGAAGGAGGCTGAGTACATAAAAAAATATGATGCCTACGAGAATGGCTATAATTCGAATTATGGTGGGACTGGTCACACAGGAGTAAAGAGAAGTGAGCTAACATGCGAAAGAATTTCTAAAAACCATCGTGATTACCAGACGAAAGAAACACGGAAGAAATTGTCAGATTCTTTATCGGGTCATGCCGTAAAGGAATCGACCAGACGCAAGATTTCAGAAGGTAATACAGGGAAGGTTAGGACAGAGGAAATGAAGAAAGCACAATCGGAAAGGCAAAAGGGTATAGAACCTGTTGCTGCTACTGAAGGTGCGAAAGCCTGGGTAAAGAATAATGGGGGTGGCTTTTGGAAAGAAAAAACCATGAGCGAAACTGCCAGAGAAAACATGAAAAAAGCCCAACAGAAAAGGGGAACGAAGGTTATAGCACACTCCCCAGATGGTAGTATACAGACATTCCCTACACTTCTGGATGCCGAAAAAGCAACAGGAGTAAAGGTCGGATCAATCGCTAACAATCTTCGTCATAGCAGCGAGAAATACAAAACTACTACAGGTTATTGGTTTGAAAAGGAGGAAAGTTATGGAGTTACTACAGCAGCTGATTGAATTTACAGCTAACGGCGGCAGCTACGGACAGGAAACCAAGAATGAAAAAGTAGAAGAGGTAAAGGTCTGCCATAAGTTTGATACCGACATCGAAGCTTTGGGGGTGTTCTATTCAATGGAGCCTGGGCGAGAGATAGAGGTTCAGCTTCAAGACCTTCTAGCTATCTGTCCGAGAAAACGCCGCCGAAGTGACGCTTACCGTGGACTTGTTGAGGAATTGGGTAAGCGAGGAGTAAAGTTAACAATTAAAAATAGAAAGATAAAATGAAAAAGAAGAAAAAAAAGATTATTAAATTATTCCTGTGTGGTTTCGTTTATGATACCACACAGATGACAGCCGACGAGATAAAGGCTGACGTTGAGAAACATTTCGAGGAGTATTATCATGGCAAAGCAGTGATAGCGGATCTGAAGATAGAAGATGATAAGGTGGAATTATGTCTTCAGAGATCATTCAAAGACAAGAGTGTTGAAGCTTTGTTGCCTTATGATGATTATGGTTATGAGAATGATCCAGTTATCTTTTGTATAGATGAGGATTTTCTTCTTGGGAGCAAACTAAAGGGGAATGTATGCAAGGAGAAAATTAGATGTGTGGGATTTGGTTTTTATCATACCGACCAAGTTTCATTCTTCATTGACGTTTATAAAAAGAATTGCAAACTATTAAACGTCAGGAAACCAAAAGAAGTAAAATTTAAAGGCACCAATGACTCCATCACCTTCACGTTAACATATTAGACCATGAAGTACAAAGGAGGAAAAGGCCGGATAGCAGACGAGATCTTGGCGATTATGCTGAACTCGACGCTACCCGGCCAATCTTTTGTCGATGCCTTTTGTGGTGGAATAACTTACACGGCGATTGAGAAGCTGTGGAGGATAAAAAATAGAGAGGATTTGTTTCCTCTCATCTTTTTCTACTCTAAGACTAACATCACACATTATCAAACCAATCCATCACTTTCATGTCTCGTTCAATATCAATTGCATCAAAGTAAATAGATAATCTGTCAATAATTAGAGAACAAAACAACTTATTGCCTAATGTCACAATTTGACGATTCTCTTTACTAAATGTGTTAGATGGATGTTTATCAACAACAAAATTTATGTTATCATCAATCTTATTGAAGCACTCGTCAGTTATGATGTTCACTCCGTTGAAGGATTGTGCGTTTATTTGTTTTATTCCCAAAATGCTATCACCAAATGTAATACTTATATTAAGATAGAGACAAGTACAACCGTCAAGTAATATTTGGAAAAATCCTAAAATATATTGGATCTCAGGATAATCATCATTGTCTGATAAATCCATGAAATGTTCCACATCTTCTTTAGATTGTAAGTCCATTCCAATAAGTTTCCATATATCCATTATACGGTTGACGCATTTTATAATTCGTCTTTCAATCCCTTCGTCATGTACAATCTCGTCAGAGTCACAATCATACATCTTAATGTCCATGGCAATTAGTTCGTCGCCTGTCTTAAAATCATTCTCAACTTTGTTTGCTTTTGCTACAGTCGCCGCCTTGCGTGCTGTAGCTTGTTTTTTATTATCTCTTCTCATATCTATTATTGCCAGCCAAATTAGTTGACTGACATAGGTAAGAATTTCAAGGGCTGAGTTTGAACGTCCATAAATCGCCCTGTCCCAAGAAGTATGTGGGACTCTCAGAATTGTAAACTGTAGTCTTTATTAAAATATGTGGAAATGCTGTAAAGGGATGACTTCGGCAGGACCATTTTAAACCATATCTCCCCACCTCCAGTTTCAGCGTTTACATGTTTACAATCTTCCGAAACCCCTTTATTTATTTGGTGCGGCGTATGTAAAGGCTAATGTAAAAGCAAAGAAATGGTTTACAATAAAAGCGTAAACGATGACAGCTCTTTTACACTTAGATTTTACAAGTAGAACACGAATTTACTCCCCATTAATCCTATACCGTCATAATCACAAGGCACAGGAAATTGACTGCAAAGATCACTCACGGCTTCTTCATCGAGGTTGTTCAAAAGTTCAAGTTCGATGGCCTGACGCTTGGTATTATAACGGATATCCCAAACTCCACACCCAAAAGCATCTACAACCGTCCTTATCTCATCCTGTAAACGCCAAATAGTATCGAAATCGGTCATCATCGTACAATCTTTGCTTTCTGAAGATTATCGAAATCATCCCAGAATTCAGTTTGTTCACCATCACCAAACCCTTCCCCCACCATTTCTTTGAGAATAGCGTCGAGCAGCTGGACTTTGGTAATATGTAAGTCTGGGGCTACATCGATGGGATAAGTTAAGATGTCACCCATGGAACCAACGTGAGTATTGGTTATCGACAGCTCTCCATTGACCAACTTTACTTCAATTCGCCTGTTGGACCCATATTCAGGCGTAGTTGTAAGGAGCTGTTCGAATAATGGCGAATCACTGTATTCCTCGCTATCCACAGAGTTTATGAGTTCCTTTAACGTCATTTCGCAGCCCTCGTGTTTATTTTCTTACCCTCTTTACTCCATGTGTAAATCCATGCTCCCCGTCTGCTTGTGAATGTATCGCCCGAAACTGACAACACCTTTCCAACAGTTGATTCACTCAGGGTCTTGGTCTTTTTCCCATTGGCATCATAGATAAAATACCATGAGCCGCTTTTCACAACAAAGAAGGTGGAGCTGAACCCCTGTAGCTCTCCGATAGTGCTACTGAGGGTCTTTATCTTTTTGCCGTTCTGGTCATATATGTAGTACCAGCTTTTTGTCGTTTCGATATGGCTGATACTTTGTGCCTGGAGATAGGACACGGAGAGCAACAGGACGATGAATAATACAAGTTTCCTCATAAAGTTCTATAAATTATAGTGCAAATTTAGCGATATTAAGTTTAAAATAATTATCTTCGCCGAATCATTTAAGAGTATTTATAGAAAATGGCAGACGTTAGTGTTAATGGGTGGATAGCTGAAGGTGGGCATACTATCATCGAAGGGAAGAAGAACAAAATAATCCTCTTTGATGTGGTAGAGGACACTGTGCAGATAAATGGTATTGACGATATATATAATAACAACCACGCTTGGTTTCATTGCAGTTTTGAAATCAACATAGACAAGAAGAATATGGCATCTTTCATTCCCTCAGGCTATACCCTCAATAGAATTCAGTCTAATGGTTGGGCATGGGTGCTGAAGGAAGGAACAACCCACGGATGGACTAAGAATGACGCATACCTCAATAGCGAACAAGTTGCAGGCTATATCCAGGAAGGCAAGAAAGTATACGTTAAAGGCAGTGAGTATCTTCTAAAAGGCGGTGACGATAAGATACTTAGATTGATTGATGTAAGCGAAATATGGTTCGATCCGTTGTGGGTAAAGGAAAAGCCCAAGCTTCTGAAAGTCCCCTATCGATGCGGCATGTATATTACAAAGAGTTATCCTGAAGAGAAAAAGGAATGAACAGTAAGATGGATCCGATGGGTAGAGCCATTGCCGACTACTGGAAAACCAAGAAGACAGACAGGCTCAGAGTGTTTTCCCCAATGTTTGAGGAGGACGAGATACCCCTGCAAACGCTTTTCCGTAAATATGAGGACATGCCGGAGATAGAACGTAAGGCACTCGATATGGCCAAGGGAAAGACGCTTGATGTGGGTGCAGGTTCTGGCTGTCATTCACTTGTCTTACAGGAAAAGGGTATCGACGTGACAGCCATTGACATTTCCCCACTCTCCGTTGAGACTATGAAAGAGCGTGGGGTTAAGAAAGTTATGGAACAGGATTTCTTCACTCTGGAGGGACAGTACGATACCATTTTGATGCTGATGAACGGTATAGGGATCGTTGGAACTTTGGGTTGTATGCCAGAGTTCTTCCATCAACTCGACAAAATACTGGCTCCTGGAGGTCAAGTGTTGTGTGATTCATCTGATATATCCTATGTATTCGAGGACGAAAACGGCATGATTATTATTCCAAACGAGATGGACTATTACGGGGAGCATACTTTCCGAATGCAGTATAAGGACATCGTCGGCGAATCCTTTGATTGGCTTTACATCGATGCAGATACTTTGAGGCAGAGAGCTGACAGGTGTGGATATGTCGTAGAGGTAGTAGCAGAGGGAGATCATTACGATTATCTAGCAAGAATAACAAAGAAAGTATGACGATAATGAATAGACCAAATCCCAACGAGGCGTTTCCTAATCCGAACCTCCCAAGACTATGCTTCATCAAGAATGTGGTGAAGAATCCGCGTATCATCATCGGTGACTATACCTATTATGACGATGTGGACGGTGCAGACCAGTTTGAGAAGCACGTCACTCACTTCTACGACTTCATCGGTGACAAGCTGATTATCGGTAAGTTCTGTGCCATTGCCAAGGGTGTGGAGTTTGTAATGAACGGTGCCAATCACAGGATGGGTTGTGCTACAACTTATCCGTTTTATATCATGGGCGGTGATTGGGGAAGTGCTATTGCACCGGTGAAGGACGAATTGCCATTGAAGGGCGATACTATCGTTGGCAATGATGTATGGATTGGGCAGAATGTTACTGTGATGCCTGGCGTTCATATAGGCGACGGAGCCATTATCGGAACAAACTCTGTTGTGGCAAAGGATATTCCTCCTTATTCTATTGCAGTTGGGAATCCCTGCCATGTCGTCAGGAAACGCTTCGATGACGAACTGATAGAGTTATTGCTTAAGTTCAAGTGGTGGGACAAAAGCATCGAGGAAATAAAAAACCTCATGCCGATATTATCTTGTGGCGACTTGGAAAAGGTAAAGGCAGAAATAAAAGCAAGACTTCATAAATAACAACGATATGGAAACAACAAAGGATATTGACGAAAAAGGAAGAAAAGTTGCAATAGACATCGTAAAGGCGAATATCTTTGCAGTAGCCATCATGGTAGTGGCGGCAATAGTACTGCTGGTACCGTTCTTTTACATCTGGGGAGGACGCAAACCGATGATGGAGATACTGGGCAGCGGCACTCAATGGATCGTGGCTTTCGTGGCCATGATTATCGGCATTGTGGTTCATGAGCTGATACACGGCATTACGTGGGCCTGCTATGCACCAAGCGGATGGAAGAGCATCAGTTTCGGTGTTATGTGGAAGTTTCTCACTCCTTATTGCCACTGCGATGAGCCGATGCGCATCCCTGGCTACATGATGGGAGCCATGATGCCATGTGTCATTTTGGGTATCATCCCATCGATAGTGGCCATGTTCATCGGCAACTTGCCCCTACTTGCATGGGGAATCTTCTTTATTGCTGCAGCTGCTGGTGACATCTGGATGACATGGCTTCTGACCAAGGAAAATCCGAAGAGTATGGTGCTCGATCATCCCTCAGAGGCTGGTTTTTTCATTATAGATTAGGATATGGCAACCATTTATAAACAAAGAATAATATGAAGAATTTCAAGTCAACTGCGTGGCTGTTGCCACAACCCGTGCTGATTATCGGTACTTATGATAAGAATGGTAAACCCAATGCAATGAACGCAGCTTGGGGTGGTCAATGGGATATGCACGAAATCATTATCTCACTTGGCTCTCATGCCACAACGGACAACCTTGCTGAAAATCCTGAATTTACGGTTGCTTTCGCTACTAAAGATACCATGATTGCTTCTGACTATGTAGGTATCGTTAGCGGCAGGAACACACCTGATAAGATGGAAAAGGCTGGTTGGACTGTTGAGAAGGCTCCGAATGTCAATGCTCCTGTGTTCAAAGAGTTCCCCATGACACTTGAATGTCGGGTGAAACAGAAGATAGATGAGAGCGAGACAGGCTATTATCTCGTAGCAGAAATCGTGAATATCCTCTGTGAAGAAAAGTACCTGGCAGAAGATGGAAAGCCCGATGTAGAGAAAATGGAACTTATCACCTTCGATCCGGTACACCACACTTACATACAGCTTGGCAAGACAGTTGGTAATGCTTTCTCTGATGGAAAACAGTTGAAATGAGCTTCATCAAATACATAGCAGACGAGAACCACTACAAGGAAGTCCTGTCCCTGGTAAGCAAAGCCAAACAGACTGTGTGGATTGGAACGGCAGACATCAAAGACCTTTATGTCGATGATAAGCCATTCCTTGCCCTGATAGCTTCTTTGCTCAAAAAGGGTGTAGAGGTTAGGCTGATTCATGCAAAGGAACCAGGAACAGCATGGAGGGAGGATCACGAGAAACATCCCATCCTCTATGATGGTATGGAGCGTGTGCTGTGTCCCAGAGTTCATTTCAAACTCATTATCATAGACACTACCATTGCATACGTCGGTTCCGCTAACTTGACTGGCGCAGGGATGGGAATGAAATCGCCACGAAAAAGGAACTTTGAAGCTGGCATCCTGACCGATGACCCAGAAATGGTTGATGCAGCCATTAAGCAGTTCGATAATGT
>Ga0310691_10007927_pt1 | contig 10995 bp, 9 predicted proteins | sample 176DNAGHGlowgp2_FD_203887 | JGI IMG/M metagenome (GOLD analysis project Ga0310691, IMG submission 203887) | Sheep rumen microbial communities from Palmerston North, Manawatu-Wanganui, New Zealand - 1766 DNA GHGlow gp2 (v2) (version 2) | ecosystem: Host-associated > Mammals > Digestive system >... | reverse complement strand
AACCGATGACCACGCCGCCGTGTCCGTTGTGCATGATGCAGTTGCGTATGATGATATTCTCAGAGGGCTTTCCCCACAGGCGTCCGTCGTTGTTACGTCCGCTCTTGATGGCTATGCAGTCGTCGCCAGTGTTGAAGAAGCAGTTTTCAATCAGCACGCCGTCGCACGACTCGGGGTCGCAGCCGTCGCCGTTAGGACCATCGTTGGTGATCTTCACGCCGCGCACCGTGACGTTCTTGCAGAACAGGGGGTGAATGACCCAGAAGGGAGAGCGCAGCAGGGTGACATTCTCAATGAGGATGTTGTCGCACTGGTTCAGGTTGATGAGCTGCGGGCGCAGGCCGTCGTTCTTGTCGAAACGGCGCTCGTCCATGTTGACACCGTCCTCTGCCTGCTTGAGCAGACGGGCACGGGAACCTCCGCGCTGGCTGATCATGCCCTCACGATAGCCGAAAGAGGCCTTTCCGCACATGGGCCACCAGGTCTCGTTGGAGCCGCCGCCGTCAATGGTTCCTTCACCGGTGATGGCCACGTTCTGCTGCTTGTAGCTATAGATGCAGGGACTGAGGTTCCAGCAGTCGATGCCCTCCCAGCGTGTAGGCACGATGGGGTAGAGGTCAGGCTGGAAGACAAACTGCAGCACGGCGTCTTTCTCGACCACCAGGTTGACGTTAGACAGCAGGGTGATGGCACCCGTGTTGAACGTTCCTGCCGGCACGATGACGCGTCCGCCGCCTTTCTTCGAACAGGCTGCAATAGCTTTGTTGATGGCTTTCTGGTTTTTTACTGCCGAAGCCTTGGTGCTGGCTCCATACTTGGTGATGACGAAGTCGCGGGCGGCAAATTCCGGCGCCTTGATGCTTTGCTCAATCTGCTTGTAGGTGGTGTTCCACGCATCGTCGGCCAAGGCCACGGCTGGAAGCAGCAGGCACAGGAGCAATAATTGGAGTTGCTTCATTGTTTAAGTTTTAGTAGATTAGAAAATATTTATGGGCACAAAGATACAAAAATATATCTGAATGCCCAAAGATAATAAGGAAATAATTGATGTAAAGGATTACGTTGAAGGCAGAAAACTCAACGCTGCAATGCCTCGAAGAGCTGGTCGAGTGCCTTGTCGGCATCGCCCTGCGCCTCGTGTAGCAAGGTGACAAACTTGGAGCCGATGATGGCACCGGCGGCATTGTCCTGTGCGGCCTTGAGGGTCTGCGCATTGCTGATGCCGAAGCCAATCATGCGTGGATTGCGGAGGTTCATCTGGTTGATGCGGCGGAAATATTCCTGTTTGGCATCGTCGAAAGACTTCTGGGCTCCCGTGATGGCAGCAGAAGACACCATATAGATGAAACCGTCGGTATGTTCGTCGATGAAACGGATGCGCTCCTCGCTGGTTTCGGGGGTGATGAGCATGATGACACGCAGGTCGTAGCGGTCGGCCACGGGCTTGATGACTTCCTGATAGTCCTTAAAGGGCAGGTCGGGAATAATCATGCCGCTGACGCCACTCTCGACGCACGACTGGCAGAAGGCCTCGATGCCGTACTGCATGATAGGGTTCAGGTAGCCCATGAGAATGAGGGGTATGCTGACCTGGTCCTTGACGGCACTCAGCTGTTCGAAGAGCTTGCGCAGGGTCATGCCGTTCTTGAGGGCCGTGGTGGCAGCATCCTGAATGACGGGACCGTCGGCCATGGGGTCGCTGAACGGAATGCCCACCTCAATCATGGAGATGCCGCGGCGCTGAAGGGTGAGAATGACTTGGGCCGTTCCGTCGAGGGTAGGGGCACCGGCGCAGAAATAAAGGGAGAGCAGCTTACGGGAGCCGCGATTATTGAAAAGGGAATTGATTTTGTTCATATTCTTGTTAGGGGTATAGGGGTTATAAGAGTGACAGTGATTGAAGACTTTTCATGAAAGTCGTGAGAAGATGGATGTCCTTGAGGGCCGGAGCATGCTCGAAACGCGAGTTGAGGTCGATGCCTGCCAAATAAGGATGACGGAAGTCGCTGATGTGCTGAGCGTCGTCGGGGCCTATGCCGCCACTGAGCAGGAAGGGCACCGGCCCTTGGTAGGCATTCAGCATTGACCAGTCGTACTGCGTACCGTTGCCGCCGGCTGAAGGCCCCTTGGCGTCGAACAGGAAGTAGTCAGCAAGTCCGGAATACAGGGAAGTGGCTTCCAGGTCGGCAGACGTGGAGATGCAGAAGGCCTTGATGACGGTAATGCTGACGGCAGCGCGAAGCGACTGGACGTATTCCGGTGTCTCGTGGCCATGCAGTTGTACGCCGTACAGACCGTAGTCAGCCACATGCTGAATGACATCAGTCAACGGGGCATCGACAAAGACACCGATGCGCCGGACCCGCTGGGGCAAGTAAGCTGGCGGTGCAGCAACGTAGCGGCTGGACTTAGGCCAGAAAATGAAACCCATCCACCCGGCGGAGCGTGGCATACCGTAGCCTGCCTGCAGCTCTTCGACAGCTGAGATATTGCCGGGCTCGCGCATGCCGCAAACCTTTAGTATCATGGTTTAATGTTCTTGTTCTTAATTATTTATCATTTTATATCGCAGCGATGAAGTTGGCCAATGCTGCTCCGGGGTCTTCCTGCTTCATGAAAGTCTCGCCGATGAGGAAACCCTGATAGCCAACTTCGCGGAGCTGACGTACCGTATCGGGATTGCTGATGCCGCTTTCGCTGATTTTGACAGCATTGATGGGCAGCAGGTCGGCCAGCCGGAAGGAGGTTTCCACGTCAGTCGTGAAGGTGCCGAGACTACGGTTATTAATGCCATAGAGGTCGGGTTCCAGTTCAGCATAGTCCAATTCGTCTTCGTCGTGCATCTCCAAGAGCACTTCAAGCCCGATGGCATGAGCAGCCTGCAGTAGTCGTTTGCACTCGTAGAAGTTCAGGCAGGCAGCAATGAGCAGTACGGTGGACGCACCTGCCAGGCGTGCCTGTAGCAGTTGGTGCTCATCGATGATGAAGTTTTTGTACAGCACCGGAATGCGAACACCCGACATGCGTGCCTCTTTGATGTATTCATCGTCGCCGCCAAAGTAGCGGTTGTCGGTAAGAACACTGATGGCTGCCGCACCGTTCTGCTGGTAGGCAAAGGGAATGTCGGAGGGTTTGGCGTCTTCGTTAATCCAGCCAAGGGATGGTGACTTACGCTTGAACTCGGCAATGATGCCGGTGGTTGACTTTCTGAGGGCGTCGGCAATAGGTGGACGCTTGTAGAAGGTCTGCTCTTCAATGATGCGCTGCAGTTTCTTGGTAGGCTGCATCTCCTTCATAATCTGGACTTCGCGCCGTTTCCAGGCTACGATTTCTTCTAAAATGTCTGCCATGGTCTGATGAATTTTAGTTGATTACGCCTGCAAAGATACAAAATATTTTCCATAATTTAACTGTTCAGCTCGACAAATTTCCTGAATGTTTGTAATGCTGCGCCGCTGTCAATACTCCGGCGGGCAATGTCCACACACTCTTCAATGCTCTTCTGTCCGTGTTCCAACACCTGGATGCCGAAGGCTGCATTGGCCAGAACCACCTGCTTCTGACCAGGCAGGCAGCGGTTTTCGAGTACGGAGTCAAAGATTCGGGCCGCCTCGTCCTCGGTAGCTCCTGCTACCAGTTCTTCAGGTTTGATGATGTCGAAACCCAGGTCGTGCGGTTGGAAGATACGTTCGTACTGATTGGTAGTCACCTTAAATGCCCCCGTGAGTGAAATCTCGTCGTAGCCGTCGATGGAGTTGACGATGCCATAGTCGATGCCAAGCCGCTGATAAACATTGTTATACAGGCGCATCTGGTCGAGGTTGGCCACGCCAAGCAGCTGACAGCTGGGCTGGCTGGGGTTGACCAACGGGCCAAGCAGGTTGAAGATGGTAGGGAACTGCAGGGCCTTACGGATGGGGCCGACGAACTTCATGGCACGTGCAAACAGCTGGGCATGCAGATAGACAATGCCGCACTCGTTGATGCTTCGGTTCAGGCGGTCAATGTCGTCGGTGAACTTGATGCCATGGTGGGCAATGACGTTCGAGGCTCCGCTTGTTGACGTGGCAGCATAGTTGCCATGCTTGGCCACCTTGTAGCCTGCACCGGCAATGACGAAGCAGCTGGTGGTAGAGATGTTAAAGGTGTTCTTGCGGTCGCCGCCTGTGCCGACGACGTCGATGTAACGGTCGCATTGCAAGGGGACAGGCACGCCGGTTTCCAGTATGCCGTCGCGGAAGCCGAGCAGTTCATCGACCGTCACGCCTCGCATTTGCAGAGCTGTCAGTAAAGCAGTAATCTGTTCGTTAGGGTATTCTGACTGCGTGATGCCAATCAAAATCTGCTTCATTTCTTCGCGCGAGAGTTCCTCGTGGTTGAGCATCCTGTTGAGGATGTCTTTCATTGTTTGCTTTTCCATTGTATTGATGGGATATGATTTTTGATACGAATTATTGATAGGATCAGGCTGTTAGCCAGTTCTGTATGATATGTTTACCGTCGGGTGTCAGTACGCTTTCCGGATGGAACTGAATACCGTGAATGTCGTACTCCTTGTGGCGCAGGGCCATCACCTGACCTTCAGGACTGACGGCCGTCACCTCAAGACAGACCGGGAAGTTGTTGTTGCTCACTACCCAGGAATGGTAGCGGCCAATGGTGATGTCGGCAGGCAGACCGTTGAACAGCGTGTCGGATGTGGTGACATGGCAAGGCGTTGCCACCCCATGAAACACATCGCTGAGGTTCTCCAGCTTAGCACCAAACACTTCGCCTATGGCCTGGTGGCCGAGACAAACACCCAGAATAGGCTTGCGGCCGGCATAACGGCGGATGACGTCAAGAAGCAGTCCGGCTTCAGAAGGAATGCCAGGGCCGGGTGACAGGATGATTTTGTCGTATGCCTCGATGTCGCCGAGGTCGAACTGGTCGTTGCGAAGCACCGTCACGTCGGCACCCAACTCTTTTACCAAATGACTCAGGTTGTACGTGAATGAGTCGTAATTGTCAATGATTACTATTTTCATAACCTTACATCTTTTCTGCCATGATGATTGCCCGGCGCAGGGCACCGAGTTTGTTGTTTACTTCCTGCAACTCGTATTCCTCGTTGCTCTTGGCCACGATGCCACCGCCGGCTTGAAACCACAGTTCGCCATTGCGTGACACAAAGGTACGGATGGTTATGGCCTGATTCAGGCTGCCGTCGAAACCGATGTAGCCAATGCAACCGCCGTATGCTCCGCGATTGTGTGGCTCGTATTCAGAAATAAGCTGCATGGCACGCACCTTCGGTGCACCGGAAAGAGTGCCTGCCGGGAACGTATCGATAAACGTCTTGATGGGGTCGGCACCCGACGACTTTCCGCCAGTGCGTTCACATTCTGCAGGTCCGTCTAACTCTCCGCTGACGCGGCTCACCAGATGGATGACATGGGAATAATACTGAATATCCTTGTAGTATTCTACGCGAACATTGTGGCAGTTGCGGCTCAGGTCGTTACGTGCCAGGTCAACGAGCATGACGTGTTCGGCATTCTCTTTAGGGTCATTGCGCAGGAACTCAGCGCCTTGCTTGTCTTTCTCTGCATCGCCAGTACGCTTGGTGGTTCCCGCAATAGGGTCGATGTAGGCACGTCCCCCCTCAATTCGGCAATGCGTCTCGGGAGAAGAACCGAAGATACGGAAGCCGCCGAAGTCGAAATAGAACAGATAGGGCGAGGGGTTGATGCTGCGCAGAGCGCGGTAAAGGCGGAAATCGTCGCCCTCGTATTGCTGTATGAACCGGCGTGACAGCACGATTTGGAACACGTCGCCACGCAAGCAATGCTGTATGCCCCGGCGGATGTTCGCCTTGTGTTCCTCGTCGGTCAGCGTCGAACGTACATCGCCAACGGGATGAAAGTCATAAGCCTGCACGTTGCTGCGATTCATGGCTTTGAAGATTTCAGAGAGCCCGGAGTCACCGGTGTCTTTAGTGTCCTCGGAGAGGCCGATTACCGTCAGCTGATTGTTAAAGTGGTCGAATACGATGATGTCCTTATACATAATATATAATAAGTCGGGCGCATCGTTCTTCTCCAGAGTCTCGTCCTTCACGTTGATATTTTCGAAGTAGCGAACGGCATTGAAACTGGTGTAGCCATAAAGACCGCATAGGTGGGCATGGTCGCCCTTAACGTGTATGTAGTCAATCAAGGCATGTATGGCTTCTGCTGAACCGAAGTCTGCATCAAGGGGGCGCTTCATGACAGAACCGTCGGGGTAGGTGACTGTAGCAACATTGTGGCCAATGGCAACCGATGCTACAGGGTTAATGCCTATGAAGGAACGCGAGTTGTCCTTGTCGTGGTAGTCGGAACTCTCCATGAGGGCACTCTGTGGGTAGATGTCACGCAGTCGCATATAAACGGATACTGGTGTATAAAGGTCGGCCAGAATCGTGCGACTGGTTGTTTGATAGTTAAAAGTTTCCATATTCTCCTGCCATTTCTTTGTGAGACAAATAAGTTTCCACGTCCTTGTCGCCACGTCCGCTGACCGTCAGAACGACCACATCGTCGGGCTTGAACTGCATTTTCTGTAGGGCCGCTATGGCATGGGCTGATTCCAGTGCGGGAATGATTCCCTCCATGCGAGTCAGTTCGTAGGCAGCCCTGACGGCTTCGTCGTCGTTAATGGAATATACCGTTGCGCGGTGTTGTGTGGCCAGGTTGGCATGCATGGGGCCGATGCCGGGATAGTCCAGACCGGCAGAGATGCTTTCAGCCTCAATGATTTGTCCGTCAGGCGTCTGCATGACCAACGTTTTGGAACCATGCAAGATGCCCAGATGCCCGGCATGGATTGTTGCTGCCGTATGCCCGGTATCGGCGCCCTGACCACCAGCCTCAGCCAGCACTATTCTGACGCGCTCGTCGTCGATATAGTGGTAAATGGTTCCGGCCGCATTGCTGCCGCCTCCCACACAAGCCATCAGTATGTCGGGATAGTCACGACCAATCTTTTCCTGCAGTTGTTCTTTGATCTCCTTCGAAATGATGCTCTGAAGGCGGGCCACCATGTCAGGGTAGGGGTGGGGCCCTACCGTAGAACCTATAATATAAAAGGTGTCAGCGGGATGACAGCACCAGTCGCGGATGGCTTCGTTGGTGGCATCTTTCAGTGTCCAGTTGCCCGTCTTCACCGGTCGCACCTCTGCTCCCAACATCTTCATCCGCTCCACGTTCACATGCTGACGCTCCACGTCGAGAGCTCCTTGATAGACGACGCAAGGCATGTCCATCAGAGCACATACTGTGGCGGTGGCCACGCCATGCTGACCAGCTCCTGTCTCGGCTATGATACGCTTCTTGCCCATCTTCTTGGCCAGCAGAATCTGTCCGATGGTGTTGTTGATTTTGTGTGCGCCGGTGTGGTTCAGGTCTTCGCGTTTCAGGTAAAGGCGGCAACCATATTTCTCACTCATGCGTCGGGCCAGATAGAGTGGACTGGGGCGCCCCACATAGTCGCGTAACAGCGACATGTACTCTTCCTGAAACTCGCGACTCTCAAGAATGGGCAGATACTCCTCTTGCAGTTTCTGCACTGTAGCATAGAGAATCTCGGGAACATAAGCCCCGCCAAACTCTCCATAAAATCCTTTTTCGTCAACTAAATAGCTTTTCTTCATACTTGTTGTTATTTTAATCTGTTTTATTTCCCTCTTTTAATACTTACTAAAAAAGGCTCGTCGCGTTAACGACGAGCCTTTTTTATCTGATGTAGATACATATATATATGGCTACGTACCCCGCGACTATTTGAATCTCGAGTTACGCCACCACCATGCATTCATCAATTTTGTCATATATATATAAGTTTTTATGTTTTCGGTTGCAAAAGTATATATTATTCTTTTAATCCACAAATATTTTGCTTGTTTTTTTACAAATTTGTAAGTAAAAGGTAAATTTTATCGACAAAATTTGTTTTTTAACCTTTAATGTTGTATATTTGCCAACGATAAGACAGCATTTCGTTTAAAATGCATCTTATCATTCGTGTTTGTGAGGTTGGTAGCGTCCTGCACCAACCTCTTCTGTTATGTAAAAAAGCCTGACCTCACGGCCAGACTTTTTCCTAACTTATATAATAATACACGTACGGTCCATTCGCGAAGAAACCGCGTTTTACCATTCCCCGTGAGGAGATGATGTTAATCGTAATCACTATTGTTGTTTGTTAGCCTCAATCTTCCTTACATCGAGGAACTTCGGCATCTTAACATATAAGGCAGGTCTTCTGACTTTGTTCCAACTACAGACTCCTTCCCATTTTTCCCTTGCATTGAGGGCCAAACAGTGGATTTTGCCTTGTCTGTAGTGTATAAAGGAACTTACAGCTGCGGGACAGTCGGAGATTTACACTCACATTCCCCTTTAATCGCTGTTATGCGAACCTTAATGTGTCCGTACTTGCTGACATGACGTCAGGTCGCTTAGACTGTGCAAAGGTAATCAATTCCTATTACCCGACGAAAAATGGTCAAAAGAAAATGATAAAAGATGCATTGATTTAACATCCTTTATCATTTTCAGAGACCATTCAGGCTGTTTCGCCGTCATGGCTTTTGAGCGTTATTGGATTTCCCAACCGATGGCCGATGCGCCCAGTACGGCAGCACTGGCACCGTCAAGTCCGCTTACCAAAAACTGTGCTTTGTTCTTGAAGATGGGAAGCACATGGTTGTTGTACGCCTTCTTGATGGGTTCCATAATCAGGTCGCCGGCTTTCACCATGCCTCCGAAGAAGATGAACGCTTCGGGTGAACTGAAGGCAGCGAAGTCTGCACATGCCTCACCGAGCATCTTACCCGTAAACTCGTAAATCTCCTTGGCAACCTCGTCGCCTTTGCCGGCAGCAATAGAAACATCAAGTGACGTTATGTCCTCGGGGTTCATTTCGCGTAACAGTGAAGGACGGTCGGTCTTTGCCAGAATCTCGCGTGCTGTACGAGCCACACCAGTGGCAGAGCAGTATGCCTCCAGACAACCGGTGCGTCCACATCCGCAAGAACGACCTTCGGCACCGCGAACCATCGTGACGTGTCCCAGTTCACCGGCGAAACCGTCGTGGCCGTAGAGTAGTTGGCCGTTGACCACAATACCAGAACCTACACCGGTTCCCAGCGTAATGACAATAAAGTTCTTCATGCCTCGAGCCACACCATAGACCATTTCGCCGATAGCGGCAGCGTTAGCATCGTTTGTAAGTGCTACGGGAATGCCTAAAGCATCGCTGAAGAGTTTGGCAAGAGGTACTATGCCGTTATGAGCCCAAGCCAGGTTCGGAGCATACTCAATGGTACCGTTATAATAATTGCCGTTGGGGGCGCCTATGCCCATGGCTTTGATTTTCTCAATGCCACCCACTTGGTCAATGATGACCTGTAAGGCATCAACAGAAGCCTTGACATAGTCTTCAACCTTCTCGAAACCTCCGGTCTTAATGGCTGTTGTCGCCTTGATTTCACCACGGGCATCTACGATGCCGAAAACGGAGTTTGTTCCTCCTAAGTCCAAGCCGATAACGTAGGGCTTGATTCCTTGTTGTTCGTTCATGTTATATTTAAGTTTATGTGAAATAGTTATTGTGTGGCAAAGGTACGAAGAAATTTGAGATTAGGAAGTTGTCGCGAATAGTTTTTTTCGTCAGTAGAATGTTAAATAAGCCTAATAGGTTGGATCGATTTGCTTTTTTGCTTACTAATTTGTACCTTTGCACTCAATATGCCGTTTCCTATATATAATATAGTAGATTTAATATTCAAAGGTATGCTCATTGGTATGATAGCTTCAGCACCGATGGGTCCTGTGGGGGTGCTTTGTGTGCAGCGAACGCTGAACAAAGGCCGTTGGTATGGCTTTGTGACAGGCGTTGGTGCTGCTGTGAGCGACATTATCTATGCAGGTATTACCGGTTTTGGCATGTCGTTCGTAACAGATTTTATCAACGATGCCCAAAATAAGTTCTACCTCCAGATTATCGGCAGCATATTGCTTCTCGCGTTTGGTATAGCCACATGGCGGAGTGACCCCTCAAAGAATATCCGTCACTCGGGTTCTCAGCGCGGTACGCTGTGGCACAACACCTGGACGGCGTTCCTCGTGACGTTCAGCAACCCATTGATTATCTTCCTGTTTATGGGACTGTTTGCCCAGTTCGCGTTTGTGTTCCCAGACCATCCGTTTGAAATGGTCATAGGGTTCTTGAGCATTGTGGCAGGAGCACTACTGTGGTGGTTTGGCTTGTCGTGGCTGGTTGATAAGGTACGTGCTATTTTTGACGACAACGGCATCAAGATAATTAATCAGATTATTGGTGCGGTAGTGGTTATTTTCTCGTTGGTCTTTCTGTTTGGCACAACCACCAGCCTGTTTCGCTTCTTTTAGTTAAAAGGTAAAAAAGTAAAGATAAAGAATGTATATTGCACAGGAATTAAGGAAAAAGAATATTGCCGAGTACCTGCTGTATATGTGGCAGATAGAGGATACCATTCGTGCCTTCGACTGCTCTTTGCCGCGCATCCGGCGTGAATATATAGACCGTTTCGGTTACAATGAAGAGCAAAAAGAAGAAGAACTCGACTGGTTTGGTAACCTAATCAGAATGATGAATACAGAGGGCTGTCGTGAAAAGGGCCATTTGCAAATCAATCAGGTTACACTCCAGCAGTTGGAAGAGTTGCATAGCCAGTTGTTGGCATCAACGAAGTTCCCCTTTTATAATGCAGAGTATTATAAAGTGTTGCCTTATATCGTAGAGCTGCGCAACCGTGGTGCCCATAAGGAGGAAAACGAAATAGAAACATGTTTTAACTCGCTTTATGGTGTCATGATGTTGCGTTTGCAGAAAAAGGACATTACACCTAACACACAACATGCCGTCAAGGAAATCACCACCCTGATAGGAATGTTGAACGACTATTATTTAAAAGACAAAGAAACCCCCTTG
>Ga0310691_10007926_pt1 | contig 10996 bp, 7 predicted proteins | sample 176DNAGHGlowgp2_FD_203887 | JGI IMG/M metagenome (GOLD analysis project Ga0310691, IMG submission 203887) | Sheep rumen microbial communities from Palmerston North, Manawatu-Wanganui, New Zealand - 1766 DNA GHGlow gp2 (v2) (version 2) | ecosystem: Host-associated > Mammals > Digestive system >... | reverse complement strand
GTTCAGGCCCAACTGTCAACTCCCCCCTCCGGGGGGCGGGGGGGCCGTCAACTGTCAACTCAATGAAGAAGGGAGTTTATATCCAAAACGGTAAAAAGGTTATAGTTAAATGACTGAATATATGAAAAAGAAATATTTGACACCTGAATTTAAGATAAAAACTATAGGTACCTCAAGTCCTATGCTGTCTGCATCTGTCACTCCAGACGAAAAGAGCACTTCTTGGGCGGATGCTGAGGAGGACACAGAGGGCGTTGAGATTCAAGTTAAGTCTGCATCCACATATTCTGCGTGGGAAGATGACTGGAGCAAATGACAAAAAAACTAAAAAACAGGCGGATAAGCTATGAGTTATAAACTTTTTACTATCTTTGCACAGCCAAATCTTTAAATCGTAAATAATTAAATCTTTAAATAACGTTGTGCAGAAAATTTACCTTATTGTTTGTATGCTGTTGTGCATACTGGGTGTGCAGGCACAGACTGACTACACCGCAAAGATTACGAACCCGAGCTTCGAGAGCGATGCCGAAGGGTGGGTGCACAAAGGAATGGCCGCCCAGGGCAACGACGTGTTCAACGTGAAGGAGGGCAGCAAATACATGGAGAAATGGACTGGTCGCGGCGGTGCCGTGGGCGACGCCTACCTCCGTCAGGAGATCTCCGGACTGGCTCCCGGCAACTACGAGCTGACGGCTGTGGCCCAGAACATTCAGGAGGACACGCCCAACGCAGCTCAGACGGGCGCCTGGATATATGCAGGCGACAAGAAGACTACCATTACTGTGCGCGACACCTATAAGGTGGCATTCAACTATGTCAGCGGAACAATAGAAATCGGCTTCGAGGCGCAGGGCGCTTCGGGCAACTGGATCGCTGTGGATAACTTCCGTCTGACGCTGGTAGGCTCTGACCTGAGCGCCGAATTGGCCGCCGCCATCAACGACGTGAAGTCCAGATACGGCAATGTAACGGGCAACGAGAGCCAGCAGCTGAAGGACGCCATAAGCGCAGCCGAGGCTGTGGCCGGCAAAAGCGGCGCCACCGCCCAGGAGCAGGCTGCTGCCATAACCGCTATGGATCAGGCCATAGAGGTGTATCTCAGCGCGAACGCCAGCGCAGACCAGCCCTGGAACCTGACCAGCCGCATCATGAACCCGAGCTTCGAGATTGACGGGCTGAGCGGATGGACTGCTTCTGGAATGGGCACGCAGGGCAACGACGTGTTCAACATCAAGAGCGGTAACATCTACGTGGAGCGTTGGACAGGCCGCGGCGGAGCCGTTGGTGACGCCCGACTCAGCCAGCGTCTGCTCGGAATGCCGGCCGGACGCTACCGCATGACGGCCGCAGCACAGAACATACAGGAGGACACGCCGAAGGTGAAGCAGACGGGAGCCTGGATCTTCGCAGGCACTCACCGCCAGACCGTAACCGTGCGCGACACATACACTCTGGAGTTCGTTCAGGTGGCCGACGAGATGGAGATAGGCTTCGAGGCCAAGGGCGCAACAGGCAACTGGCTGGCTGTGGATAACTTCCAGCTGGAATATATCGGTAACAGTTTCGATGACGTGAAGACGGCTTTCGCAACCCTCATCTCCGAGGCTGAGACCATAGCCGCACAGCGCATGAACGCCACCGCCAAGCAGACGCTCACCAGCGCCATCTCTGATGCCAAGACCGCTCAAACAGCGATGAGCTCAGACAGCGGCTTCGGCGCAGCTGCAACCGCTCTGGAGACAGCCATAGCCACCGCCACGACATCAGCAGAGGTGTTCGCACGTCTCGCAACAGCAATAACCACCGCCAACAACGAGCTCAACAGCTCTTCGGCCACACTGAAAGACGACTATCGCGCAGCTATCACAAGCGCTCAGGGCGTATATGACGCCGCAACAACCACCGACACGCAGGCAGAGGCCGCAATAACGGCTCTGACGGAGGCCGCCTTCGCCTTCAAGGTGCAGAACGGCTCAGAGTCCGGCAACGCGCCCAAGGTGAAGACCGACCCGCGATTCATCAAGGGTTGCACATGGGCTTTCGGACGCAGCACCGTAACGGGCTCGAACATCATAGAGGAGGGCTTCTGCTGGAGTGAGAATCCCGACCCGAAGGTAACGGACAACCGCACTACAGAGTATCTTAATCAGGCGGGCAAGATCTACTGGCTGCGCGACCTGAAGCCCGGTACGATGTATTACATGCGCGCGTATGCGATAAATAAGGATTACGCTGTGGGCTATGGCGACGTCATCAAGTTCGCAACTGTGCCTAAGGGCCAAGTAGGCCATTGGTATAACAACGGCGGCGACGAGGAGACCAACGACCGCATCAACTACGCCATAAACACCGCGATGGACTACTACTGGAACAACCTGACCAGCATACACGGATTCGGCATCAGCGTAAGCTACAGCCCGGGAACCCCGACGGCCGACTGCGGCTATGGCGGCGGTATGCGTGTGGGCGCCAGCTCCAGCTACCAGCAGCCCGGCACAATAATGCACGAGGCTCTGCACGGCATCGGCGTGGGCACACACGGCATCTGGTGGGACGCTGACATACACGACGGCGACTGGCTCGGCGACCGCGTCACAGAGGCCCTGCGCTTCTGGGACAACAGCACAACAGCCAGAATCGCAGGCGACAGTATGCATCTGTGGCCCTACGGCTGCAACGGCGCACACGAGGATACGCACTCGGACAACCTGTACTGCATGATGGGAATTCTGGCTCAGGCTCTGAACGAGGACGGTCTGCCCGCTTCCGGCGAGATCGGCTACGCTCTGCCCTACTACTCTTTCAACCACGAGGACGGCGTGAAGTACTATATCAAGAACGAGGACGAGAGCCGCGGACTGCGCACCTCGTATCTCGTGGAGAACGCCTCGCACCAGCTCGTGTGGCAGACGATGACAGCCGAGGAGGCAGCGGAGAACGACGCAGCAGCCTGGTATCTCAGCTTCAAGGCCTCGAACCAGTACTATCAGCTGAAGAACGCCAAGACGGGCTACTACATGACCTACGCCAGCGGCATAAAGACCGTGAAACGCACCAACACGACCAGCGCCGACGACTTCCATCTGATGCGCGGACGCGTGGATGTAGGCGGCTATCGCGGCTATTACATCATCCACCCCGAGAGCTCAGCCAACCCGCCCACACTCACAGCTAACGCCAGCGGCAAGACAGCCACTTCCGGTTGGGACATCCACCGCAGCGCAACCACACAGCGCTGGCTCATACTCACCGCTGACGAGGCCCAGAACTTCGACAACGGCAACGCTGATGAAGCCCGCAAGGAGCTCAACGACCTGCTGGCAGAGATACGCAAGCTCGCCCAGACGCCTCACACCGAGGATGTGGAAGGGGCTGACGACACACTCTCACAGGCCCTCTCCGACATAGAGACTCAGGCCGCAGCCGCAACCAAAGGCTCCGAACTGTCAACCCTGACAGAGCAGGCCCGCGAAGCTGCCATCACCTTCCTCTCGGGCGTATCCGTGACGGATATGGAGCAGCCCTTCGAGCTCACCTTCATGCTCGAGAACCCGAACTTCGACCAGAACGCCACCGACGGCTGGACTTCAACCAACGGCAATCCTGGATACGGATTCCAAGGGGCTGAGTTCTATGTGCGCACATTCGACTTCTACCAGACTCTTGAAGGAATGCCTGCCGGCTACTACGACCTGCACGCCTGTGCCTTCCAGCGCCCGGGCAATCCCGACGCCATCTATACGCCTTACAAGAACGGCACAGCGAGGATCACCACATCTCTGTACATCAACAGCACTACGGAACCCGTAATGCACATCTGCGAGGACCGTCAGAGCAGCGCTATCGGAAACTCCTATGACAGCAAGATGGGTGATAACAAGTACGTGCCGAACAATATGGAAGGCGCGGAGAAGTACTTCGCAGCCGGACTCTATGACAGCAACGTGACCGCACGTCTCGCCAAGAAGGGCAAGCTCAAGCTGGGCATCAAGTGCACCTCGGCACCGAGCTACTACTGGACTATGTTCGACAGCTTCCGCCTATACTTCCACGGTAACAACGCAGCAATCGTTGGAGTCGAGAAAATTGAACATTTAGCATTGAATACAGACCTTTCTGCTGGCTCTGTATTTGACCTAAGCGGCCGCAGAATTGTCACTAGCAAACTCCCGAAGGGCCTTTACATCGTGAACGGCAAGAAGATATATGTGAAGTAATCACGTTAAAAAAATAAGGAGGCAAAAGCCTCCTTATTTGCTCATTGTGAGTGAAGAGCGTTTGTCGCGGTTGTAGCTGCGATAATCATCCATCTCTATCTCCACATCCGGTTCCGTCAGTTCGCCGTCGTGCGGCAGGCGGAACCGCATATATTTAATGGAGATGCCGCGAGACAACCACTGCTGTTCGTAATAAGTGCGGATTGAGAGGTCGAGAGAAAAGTCCCCTCCCTTATACAAATCCTCCGTGCAAACCTCTACTGGCAGCTTATTCACTTCCGCCACATATTTTGTATATGTGAAGAGGAAGTTTGAGTCTGTCTTCAGATGAATAAGTCCTCCGTCTGCAAGGAAGCGGCGGTAGCGAGCAAGGAAATAAGAAGAGGTGAGGCGTTTGGTGGCTTTCTTCATCTGCGGGTCGGAGAAGGTGAGCCAGATCTCCTGCACCTCGCCCGGAGCGAAGAAGCGGTCGATAATCTCGATGTTTGTGCGCAGGAAAGCTACGTTCTTCAGCCCTTCCTGCAGCGACTCTGTGGCACCGCTCCACATACGCGCCCCCTTGATATCCACCCCGATGAAGTTGCGGTCGGGATAACGGCGGGCCAGCCCCACGGCATACTCTCCGCGTCCGCAGCCCAACTCCAAGACTATCGGGTTGTCGTTCTTGAAGAAATCCTCACGCCAGCGCCCACGCATCGGGCAGTTGACAGTGAGGCCCCTCTCTGACTCCCCCCGTGGGGGGGAGAACTGCTGTGAGGGGGAAAGTTGCTGAGACTTGACAGTTGAAGGAACGTCTTCGAACTTCCCCATAGGAAATTCGAAGACGTGCGGGTAGGATGCCATATCGGCAAACTTGGCCAGTTTTCCTTTACTCATAGTTTGTTCAATTCATAATTATTAGTTCATAATGCATAATTGCCTGGCGGGATGTATCGCGCAGCCCTAATTATGACGTACTGATGAGCGAAGTCGAATAATTAAGAATTATGCATTATGAATTTGTCATTCAATGACAACAGTAGTCCAGCCGTGGATGTCGGGCTCCTTGCCGTACTGGATGTCAATGAGCTTCTGGTAGAGGCGGGTGCTGACGGGGCCGGGCTTGCCGTCCTTGGCGAACACATAGCTCTTGCCCGTCTGCGGGTCGTCGATGCGCTCGATGGGGCTGATTACGGCTGCTGTGCCGCAAGCTCCAGCCTCCTCGAAGGTCTCGAGCTCCTCCAGAGGAATCTGGCGGCGCTCAACCTTCATACCAAGGTCTTCGGCCAACTGCATCAAGCTCTTGTTGGTGACAGAGGGCAGGATGCTGTGGCTCAGCGGCGTAACGTATGTATTGTTCTTAATACCGAAGAAATTGGCTGCGCCGCACTCATCGATATACTTCTTCTCGCGTGCATCGAGATAGAACTCGCAGGAGTAGCCCTGATCGTGAGCCCACTTGTTGGCACGGAGGCTGGCAGCGTAGTTGCCGCCCACCTTATAACAGCCGGTGCCGAGGGGTGCTGAGCGGTCGTAGTCGCGAGTGATAACGTAAGGAGTGGTGGAGAAGCCGCCTTTGAAATAAGGACCTACGGGAGAGACGAAGATCACGAACAGATAGTCCTGTGCGGGGTGAACTCCCACCTGTGCCGTGGTGCCGATAAGCAGCGGACGGACATACAGCGTTGCACCGCTCTCATAGGGCGGGATAAAACGCTCATTCAGACGAACCACCTTCTTCACCATCTCAACGAAACGCTCTGTGGGAAGCTCGGGCATAACCAGTCCGCGGCAGGTCGATTGCAGACGGGCTGCATTCTCCTCGACACGGAAGATACGCACCTTACCGTCGGGGCAGCGATAAGCCTTAAGACCCTCGAACGCCTCCTGACCATAATGCAGGCAGGTGGCAGCCATACTGAGGTTTATGTTAGGATCAGAGGTGATCTCTATTTCACCCCATTTGCCATCGTGATATGCGCAACGTACATTGTAGTCAGTCGGGATATAACCGAACGACAGATTCTTCCAATCAATTTCCTTCATATTTTTTAATTATTGGAGCCCACCCCTATTCCCTCCCCAAAGGAGGGGGATTCTGTGAGCATGGTTATTTATCATTTGTTGCTAAAACGGCTGCAAAGGTACATTAATTTATTGTAATGAGGAAGAATATTCGCTTATTAATATCCAATATGCATAAAAATAACAAAAATCCTGCAAATATATGCAGCTTATTCATAATAAAACGTTACCTTTGCGCCCGATTTGTCAAAATAACAATTGAGAATTCCTACCTAACACATGAGCAAAAAGAATACACGTCAGGAAGTCATAAAGATGATAATTACGAGCCAGGCTGTTAGCAACCAGGAAGAGCTGTTGCAGGAGCTGTTCAAGGCCGGATTCCCATCGACACAGGCGACCCTGAGCCGCGACCTGAAGCAGATGCGCATAGTCAAGGCTCTCACCGAAGACGGCCAGTACGCGTATATGTTGCCGGGTGAGCAGCGCTACCGCCGCATCAGCGACACACACATAACAGCCAGCCGCATAAACCAGCTCAGCATGTTGAACATCCGCTTCAGCGGCAACATCGCTGTGATTCACACACCGCCCGGACACGCCTCGCACGTGGCCTACGACATAGACCGCGCCAACATCGCCGAGGTTATGGGCACTATTGCCGGAGACGACACCATATTCGTAGCTCTGACAGAAAACGCCAGCCGCCCGGACGTACTGGACCACATCGCAGCGATTATCCCCTACGGACAACTGCAAGTTCAATAGCCCATTTTCACCAAAAATCCACAACAATAAAACATGGACAATATAGAAATTCCACAAGACGATATACAGATTCTCATTGCTGACGAGCAACATGAGAAATATATCGACACAATCCTGAACACCATCGCCGAAGCTGCCAAGGACCGTGGTACTGGTATCGCCAAGCGTACCCACGAATATCTGGCTACGAAGATGCGCGAGGCTAAGGCCGTAATAGCTCTCTCGGAAGACGAGTTCGCCGGCTTCAGCTATATCGAGACCTGGGGAAACAAGCAATATGTGACCACCTCCGGCCTCATCGTGAGCCCGAAGTTCCGTGGACGCCACATCGCCAAGCGCATCAAGGACATGACCTTCTCTTTGGCTCGCACACGCTGGCCCCACGCCAAGATATTCTCCCTCACCAGCGGCGCCGCTGTGATGAAGATGAACACAGAACTGGGCTACAAACCCGTCACCTTCGCCGACCTCACGGACGACGAGGCTTTCTGGCGCGGCTGCGAGGGCTGCGTGAACGTGGATGTACTGCACCGCACCGGCCGCAAGTACTGCATCTGCACCGCGATGCTCTTCGACCCGCAGGAAACCCTTCCCGCCAAAATCCCACAGGATGTAATCGAACGCATAAACCGTCTGGAGGGGAAGCCCAACCACATAGCCGAACTCCATGACTAAACGCTTCGGGGGGCTACCCTAGAAGCCACAGAAACATTAGACACAAATAAAAACAAAATAAAACTATGGAAAAAAAGAAAGTTGTAGTAGCCTTCTCCGGAGGGCTTGACACCAGCTATACCGTGATGTATCTGGCAAAAGAAATGGGCTATGAGGTTCACGCAGCGTGCGCAAACACAGGCGGCTTCAGCCCTGAGCAACTGCGCATAAACGAGGAAAACGCCTACAAACTGGGAGCCACGAAGTATGTAACCCTCGACGTCACACACGAATATTATGAGAAGTCGCTGAAATACATGATTTTCGGCAACGTGCTCCGTAACAACTGTTACCCGATTTCCGTCAGCAGCGAGCGCATCTTCCAGGCCATCGCCATAGCTCGCTATGCCAACGAGATCGGTGCTGACGCCATAGCCCACGGCTCTACAGGCGCAGGAAACGACCAGATACGCTTCGACATGACCTTCCTCGTTATGGCCCCCGGAGTGGAAATCATCACCCTCACTCGCGACAAAAAACTCACCCGCAAGGAGGAAGTGGATTATCTGAACGCCCACGGCTTCAACGCCGATTTCGCCAAACTGAAGTATTCATACAACGTAGGTATATGGGGCACAAGCATCTGCGGCGGCGAACTCCTGGATGCCACTCAGGGACTGCCCGAAGAGGCTTATCTGAAACACCCCACCCGCACCGACGAGAGCCTGCTCCGCATCGAATTTGAGCGCGGAGAGATTGTAGGCGTCAACGGCGAACACTTCAACGACCGCGTGAAAGCCATCCAGAAGATCGAGGAGATCGGCGCCAGCTACGCCATTGGCCGCGACGCCAATGTGGGCGATACAATCATCGGTATTAAGGGTCGCGTAGGCTTTGAGGCCGCTGCACCTAAACTCATCATCGAGGCTCACCGCCTGTTGGAGAAATCCACCCTCTCCAAATGGCAACAGTATTGGAAGGATCAGGTCGCCAACTGGTACGGAATGTTCCTTCACGAGAGCCAGTATCTCGAGCCCGTTATGCCGGATATAGAGGCTATGCTAACCTCATCACAGCGCAACGTCACCGGAACCTCCATCCTCAAACTTCGTCCGCTCGGTTACGAGACAGTAGGCGTGGATTCCGTCAACGACCTCACCAAATCCAAGCTCGGAGAATACGGCGAAACACAGACGGGATGGACTGCTGACGAGGCCAAGGGCTTCATCAAAGTTCTCTCCACCCCCCTCCGCGTTTATTACGGAATACATAAAGGAGAAGAAAACAGGTAAGATGGTTAAGGTAGGTATTCTCGGGGCGGCAGGCTACACGGGCGGAGAGCTTATCCGCCTGCTGCTGAATCACCCCGGGGCAGAGATTGTGTTTGCAAACAGCGAGTCCAACGCCGGGAACCCTGTGGCTGACGTCCACGAGGGTCTTCTCGGCGAATCCGACCTGCGCTTCACCGCAGAGATGCCCTTTGACGCCGTCGATGTGCTCTTCTTCTGTTTCGGGCACGGTAAGAGCGAGCAGTTCCTGCGCGAACACAACATCCCGGACCACGTCCGCATAATCGACCTCGCACAAGACTTTAGGGTAAATTCACAATCTGGGTTGCACGATGAATCCCGCCAGGAAATTAAGAATTATGAATTACCAATTATGAATTGGATTTATGGTTTGCCCGAACTCAACCGCGAGGATATCCGTAAGGCTCGTTGCGTGGCTAACCCCGGCTGTTTCGCCACAGCCATCCAACTCGGACTCCTCCCGCTGGCAGCTGCAGGCCTGCTCACCTCCGACATCAGCGTAAACGCCATCACTGGTTCAACCGGCGCAGGCGTGAAGCCCGCAGCAACCACCCATTTCTCGTGGCGCACCGGTAACCTGAGCATCTACAAGCCTTTCCGACATCAGCATCTCGCAGAAATCCGCCAATCGCTCACACAACTGCAGCCCGGCTTCAGCGCCTCCATAGACTTTATCCCCTATCGCGGCGACTTCCCCCGAGGCATCTTCTGCACAGAGCTCATCCGCCTGAACGAGGACATCTCCGAGGACGCTGTGGCAGACCTCTACCGCCAGTTTTACGCCGATGCCGCCTTCACTCACTATATCGACCGCGACATAGACCTGAAGCAGGTGGTGAACACCAACAAAGCCCTCGTCCACATCGAGAAATACGAGAACAAACTCCTCGTCACCAGTATAATAGACAACCTCCTCAAAGGCGCCAGCGGCCAAGCCCTCCAGAACATGAACCTCATGTTCGGTCTGCCCGAAGACACCGGCCTCCGCCTCAAGCCCACCGCCTTTTAGCTACAAATCGAACAACGTCACCCTCTGAGAATTTCGTAAAAGCTCGCACAACTGTCCGCTTAGTAAAACGCGCAATTCTCAGAGGGCGATTTTTGTCGTAACACAATAAGTTACAGCTCGTTGACTCCTATTTTAATGTTCGTTTTTGCGGTCAATCTAGAGTTGAGAATCGCCCAAGACCCACTTTTTGATGCAAAAAGTCTCAACTTTCTGTATATCAAGGGGCGTCAACAAATTGACCATGGTCGAATGGTGTTTTGACGCAGTGCAAATGGTACTTTGACCTTGTGCGAATGCTTGTTGGACCTTGAACGATTTGGGCATCCTGCTCGTTAAAATCGCCCCTTTTTCTTGGTGAAATGCCCAAAATCCCATCCTATTTTGCAATTTTCATTCAAATTTATCGCCTGAAAAACAACGTTGATTGTTCGATTTGTAGTGTAAAGAGCGAACGCAGATAGATTTTAGCCTAAACCCGGCACAAGAGGCCGTTTTGTAGTGTCAGACAACTAATTTTACATCTTTTCTCTAATTTTTCTCTTTTCTTTTCTTCTCTTTTAATTTTTAATTGTATTTTTGTGGCCAAATAACAAAACAAGAAGATATAATAATGGGCAAATTCATCAACCCTTTCACAGACGTTGGCTTCAAACGCATCTTCGGCCAAGAGGTGTCAAAGCCCCTTTTGTTGGACTTCCTTAACCAACTACTATCAGGTGAACGCATCATCGTTGACCTGCAGTTCTTGGACAAGGAACTGCCGTCTGCTTACGAAGGCGACCGCTCCACGATATACGACATCTACTGTCAGACAGACAGCGGAGAATACATTATTGTAGAGATGCAGAACCGCTATCAGCACACCTTCAAGCAGCGCAGCATCTATTATGCCGCCCAGTCTATAGTCCGTCAGGGCGAGCGAGGCAGCCAGTGGGGTTACGATGTGAAGGCCGTTTATATCGTCTCTTTCCTCAACTTCGTCCTGAAGGACATCTCCCCCGACTTCCGAACCGACGTGGCATTGATGGACA
>Ga0310691_10007925_pt1 | contig 10997 bp, 12 predicted proteins | sample 176DNAGHGlowgp2_FD_203887 | JGI IMG/M metagenome (GOLD analysis project Ga0310691, IMG submission 203887) | Sheep rumen microbial communities from Palmerston North, Manawatu-Wanganui, New Zealand - 1766 DNA GHGlow gp2 (v2) (version 2) | ecosystem: Host-associated > Mammals > Digestive system >... | reverse complement strand
CTTGGTTATGAGAATGCCTGTAAAATAGTCAAAGCCTGTAGTAAAGCTGCGGAAGAAAGCAAAGAGAAGATCTTGAATACGCCTCCTTCGCATCAAAACAGGAACTTCAAATCCAATACTTGGAACAGCAATGTTCAAGGTGCTATGATTGAAGCTTTTCCCAATAATTCTGGATTTTGCAAAGGACGGCGCTTTTATGTAGAAATTAACGGGCATAGGCTTTTTTTCAAAAAGGTAGACAAGAGATTGAGATATCAGAGTATAACTACCAAGGCTGTTAGAATGTACGAGGAACAGCTTTCAGACGACACACAAGACACGTCACCAATTACTTATATAGGTTACCAGGTTTCTTCTACCTATACTGAGTTAATAGGAGTTTATGCCGTACACATTGTTAGTGGAACAATCGAGTGGTATACAGATTTGCCTGAACTTGTATATGTAAAGAGAGAGAGTACACCACTTCATTCACAGCCTACACTAGATGACGAAATATCAGTTGTACCCAAAAATAAAAAGCGGTTAAATGAAACCAAGAAAAAAAGAGCTGGGGCATAGTCCAGTACAGAGAAAGGAATGAATTATGACGACAGAGATTAATCACAGGAATTTGCTATTAGCACGTGAGAGTAGAGGTATAACGCAAAAAGCATTAGCCGAAGCTATTGATGGACTCAATCAAGGTAATCTTTCAAAAATGGAAAAGGGTGTACTACCCATTTCACTTGATACGATTGAGCGCATTGCAAAACGCCTTGAATATCCTGTTTCTTTTTTTTATAAGGAGAGCCAAAACAGAAAGCTCAATTCATTCTTTTACAGGAAAAGAGTAACACTTCCAAATAAAGAACTTACAAAATTAGAAGCTCGTTTTGATACTGCGAGGATTGCTATTGACGAACTATTAGATTCCGTGGAAATTCCAGAGTTTGACTTACCATCAATCGCTGTTGAAGGTAACATAACTCCCAGTGAAGTGGCACGACGGACGCGTTTGTTTCTTGGCATTCAAAAAGGTCCGATAGACAATCTTGTCAAGACCATAGAACAACACGGGATTATTGTTATTTTCCTTGAGGATGCACCAGAGAAATTTTTTGGAGTGACCATGTTCACCAACAAAGCAGTACCAGTAATATTTATTAATGATGATAAATCTGGTGATAATAAAAGGTTTACTATTGGGCACGAGTTAGGTCATCTTGTTATGCATTTAAGAGAAGATGTGTATTCGATGGACGAAAAAGACATGGACAAGGAGGCAGATGCTTTTTCCTCAGAGTTTAACATGCCTGAACAGGAATGCCGAAGGGATCTCTTAAATGTAAAATATAGAGACTTACCATCGATAAAGATGTATTGGAAATTATCGAAAGCTGCTATATGTTATAAAGCAAAGGAATTAGGAACATTAGGCGATTCACAATACAGGTATTATATGATGCAACTCAGTAAATCGGGGCAGCGTAAGAAAGAAGTAGAATACATAGACATTGATGAGCCCTCTTTACTCAAAAAAATTGTGAAAGTCCATATAGAGGATTTAGATTATTCGAGAAAAGAACTAGAAAATCTCACAGGTCTTTCAGATAATGATTTGGAAGGAATACTACCACAGACGAGACTTGTGAGGCCTAAAATACGGATTTTAAAAAATTGGAGTTAGCTATGCATATATTTAATTTTTGAAATGGCAAATTCTGAGAAAAATATATCGCACTTAACCTACATCAGCCTCTTTAGTTGTGCTGGTGTAGGTTGCTATGGCTTCAAGATGGAGGGATTCTCTTGCATCGCTTCTGTCGAACTGAACCAGCGCAGATTGAATGTGCAGAAGTTCAACCAGAAGTGTAAGTACAGTTCTGGCTATATTTGTGGCGATATGACAGCTGACTCGACAAAAGAACTTGTTTTTGCTGAAATTGACAGATGGAAGCGAAAGGAGAAACTGAAAAAGTTGGATGTCTTGATTGCTACTCCTCCTTGTCAGGGTATATCTGTGCAGAACCACAAGAAAAAGGATGAGATAAACCGCAACAGCCTCGTTGTGGAGTCTGTGGAAATGGTTGACAAAATTCACCCCAAGGTGTTTGTCTTTGAGAATGTGATGGCGTTTGAAAAGACGCTCTGTATCACAAAGGATGAGCGCATTATGCCAATTGGAGAGTATATTCGCGAGGCCCTGGGTGGTGATTATGTCATTTCCAGCCGTATTCTCAACTTCATGAACTATGGTTCAAATTCGTCACGTACTCGTACTTTGGTGATTGGGGTTGACAAGGCTTATCGCGATGAAGACATAAATAAAAAAGCAGCATGAGTACTCGAAGTGAGAAGATATCGGAGGTGATGAACCTGATAGGCTATGGTTTGGCGAAATTCGACTATGCCTTTATCCATGAGTTTGGCTTCACGACGAAGACTGCGTTCGGGCAGTACTTCGTGGATTTGGGGCTTGCTAATACATGGAAAGCAGTGTCGAACAGACAGGATAGCTTTGACCCGTATTTCGACAATGGCCGGAGAGGATGGTATCAGCGTAATCAGCGTGAACATATCAAGTTGTTCATCGATAGTCTGTTTGGCAACGAGGACGCTCATGGATTCGCTAATGTTGTGAAGATGTACATCAAGGACATAGATTCCAATATTGACTTGTCTGTTGCCAGTGCATCTCCTGCCACAAAGTCAAAGTTCAAGCAGTTGCAAGAAACAGGTAAAGAGGCTGAGTTCTATTTTATGAGCAACTACAAGAGCGTTGAAAGGTTTGAGGATGGCGTTCTGGAAGATGCACGTCTTTGGGGCGATGGCTACGACTTTCAGATACAGACAGGAAACACTTTCCTGCTGGCAGAAGTAAAAGGCGTGCGTGAGAAACACGGCTCCATCCGCATGACGCAAAATGAGTACAATAAGGCTGCGGAATACAAGTCTGACTATATCCTTGTGATTGTCAGCAACCTTGTGAGTACACCAAAACTGAGCTTATTTGAGAATCCTACAGAACTGCTTCAACTGACTCCAAGAGAGCAACGTGCAGTACAAACGAACTTCTATTCAGAAGATTTGATATGGTAACGATAAAGCATAAGCTATGAAGATAAAAGAAAAGATACTTTTAGAGATAAAACATGATGGTGTGACGTATCTTGTACCAATAGATGCCAAACAAGATATTGTTTTCGAAGAGGATAATGCTTGGGAGGCAGACGTTGATTATATGTCATCGGATAGCAATGCTCATGATTCAGAAAACCCATACCCATACTTTACGATATGGGGTGTTGTGGACGGGCAAGGTGTCCCCACATCAAGTGGGATGCATGCCCTCATCAATTATGAGAACTATGACATGAGGATAGATGGCTCGAAAATCAAAGTCGTAGAGGGAACGTAAAAGAAGAGATGGTATAAAAACAATACCCACTAACTTGACCTTGCGGCCAGAGGTTAGCGGGATTCATCGATGCAAAGATAAGTATTTTTTAGATACAATCCAAATTTTTTGAGAAGAATTTAATGAAATATTGTGAATTTGAACATTTTTTCTCGCAAAAGCGGCTCAATAGATACGTTTTGGCCTGTAATGGTGATACAAGAAAGGCGATGACGTTGTACCGCTATAATTTGCGTTTGGCACAGGAGTTGTTGACAATAGTCAGTTGCTTTGAGGTGTCACTTCGTAATGCTATTGATGACATCCTCGTGCCACAATTCGGCAACGAGTGGCTGAAGGACTCCGTCTCGCCAGGTGGAATGTTCACACTCCCAATACTCCATAAAACAAGAGACACCATCTCTGATGCTTTGCGCAAACTGAGGTTGCAAAGATCCTATTCGCACTCAAAGTTGTTGGCCCAAATGGATTTTGGCATGTGGAAGTATATGTACTCACCTGTGCAATATAATCTCACCAACCAATCGTTGTTGGATGCTTTCCCATTCAAACAACGTTCCACACCGCAACTGCATATCAATCAGTCGTACATATTCAACGAACTGGATAAGATAAACACCCTCCGCAACCGCATTGCCCACCATGAGCCTCTTTGCTTCCCAACGGGGCAGTCAGTCATCTATACCGGCTATATTCGTGGCGAGTACCAGAAGATTAAAACCCTTTTCCAATGGATGGGCATAGATTGTAGTTCCATGCTATATGGTTTGGATCATGTTCTAAAAGTGTGTGACAAGATAGATTCTTTACAATAGGATTTCGAAAAGCTTACGTTTACATTGTTTGAAGAAGACACACGAAGATTTGTTCCAAGTGAATATGAATGGGAAGAGAACGACGGTGGTAATTTTGAGGGATTTGAAATTGAAACACAACAGCATCGTTTTACATGGCAACCTAGTGGATCTCAATTCTCAAAATACACTTCCATCCCTAAAAATGCCTTCAAATTCAGAATAAAAACCCCTCCGTTATTAGATATGAATAAAACCCTGGAGCAGATTGATTATTCAGACGATTGGGTGGAAATACTATAGTTTATTGAACTTTTCCATCTAAAATACTAATCACTTGGGCAACATCGAAATTGTTTTAATCGATGTTGCCCAAATTTGTTATTGGATAAGTTAAATTTAAATATGTAAAACGGGTAGTCTTATATTCATGGGCATTTTAATTGATTATTTCCCATTATAAATAAGACTACAGTCTTAAAAAATGAGGTTTTTAATTCTGTATTTTTATATTCCATAGAAGTTTTGTATTTTTGTAGCGGGAAACACGCGTAAAAAGAAAGTGCTTTTTCAATGTCTCTTTTGAGGGAAATTGCGCCCTGTTGGCTGCAATAGTAAAGAAAGAGACTTGAAAAGGCTGTGCGAAAAAGAAAGCACCCAAGATCGTTGGCAAATCTCTTTAAAAGCGATTATTATGAGAACTATAAAAGGATGGTCAGAACGATCAATCCTTTGTTGACAACCCCTATAACCGACTTCCTGCATGTAGATCGTCTGGAATTCCGTGAAGACCTGCCACGGGGTAGCATGAAGATTATCTACCAGGCTATTGCTGACTTGTTGCATTGTGCTGGCAATGGCCGGACTGTAATGGCGAGGGGATATAGTCAGGATGACCTATTTTGGTGGTTTACTTTAGGTGGTCACTCTAACCTTGGTGCAAAATTTGAAACTCTGAAACGTAAAGTGTATCAATGAGTTAGGACGATTTTTAACATGGTTTTTGGTGACCCTTCTTTTTGTTAATTCGAAGGAGGATTACCAGAGAGCGTGTAATTTTGCATCGTGATTCAGAAATGGATCTGCGATTCTTTGAATTGATTGAAAAGATTGATACTGCGACAAAAGTTGTTTGATTTCTTTGTTCATTTTTCTGAGTTGATTTGTAAAAGGTTAAACTTTTGAGCGGTGAAGCGTCGCCGCGAACACATTCCGGTACGGGAGTATAGGAATGTTTTTCAAAAGAGATTTTTCATTCACATTTTATTAATAACATTAAGACCCCGCTGAAAGGAGCGGTTTAAAAAACAAGATGAGAACATTAAATTATTTAGAAAACTATACCGACTATATGGGCGGTAAGTCTACGTTGGGTAGCTTGATGGATGTTAAGGGCATTCCAACAAAGGCATACGGATACAGTTATGATCCGCTGTCCACACACATGCTCATGATGTACAGGCATATGGACTGGAAGGATTTTGTAGTGAAGCTCGACAGTCAGACCATCAGACTCCTTCAGAAGAAAATGTATTCGGAAGGGAAAGACATGGTATTGATGAACCTTCTTGAGCCAGGCATGAACGTAATTCTCGTGGATCGGGATACGATGCTTCCTGTCACCTATAGCCAGATGTCGAACTCTGAAAAGGATGTGGAAGTGTTGACCCTCGATGAGGCCATTCATCAGGCAGCTTATTGGTTTGCTCAGAATTTTACAGACGGATTTTGCGGATTCGCGCTGACATCGGCTTACTTCCTGGCAGCCTTCCGTCTTGCGATGATGGAAGGGGAGATGAGCGACGAAGATCGTTTCTCGACTTCCAGGTATAACAGGTTATGGAGAGAAATGTATTGCCTGCTGCTTCATGAGGCCGGAAAGCAGCTGATGGAACAGTCCACGAATGAGCGTAATAGTTGCTGCAGACAGAAATTCGGACTGGACGAGAGTGAGATTAATGACTATCTGAATTGTATTAACGATTAAATACTGTAAGTTATGATTGTCAAAGGATTTATTAGTAATGTCGGCCAGACGAGAGACTGGACGAACAAGGACGGCGAACAGCGCCAGAGTGTAAAGTTGACGGTGGCTATCCCCTTCATGTCGAAGGATGGTCAGGAGCACAAGGATGAACTGATGGGCGAGATGAACCTGCCGAATCAGGAATTCCTGGAAAGCCTGAGAAAGACCTCGGCTGCCAACGAGAAGTGTGAGTTCAATGTGGGCTTTAGCCTGTCGGAGTGGAACGGGAAAAAGATCCAGAACGTCAGGATCTACAGTGTTACCAAATTAATGATGTAGGCCATTATGATGACGATAGCTATTGATGAGAGATGTTGTACGGTTGAAAGGCTGTACTTCGCAGGGATAGACGCGGCAGACCGCCCGAAGTGGCTGATCATGTCGCCCGGGAAACCGATAGAGGTAAGACATAGTGAATCTATAGGCGCGAATGTCTACCACCATGTGTGTCTTGACGGTGAGGAGGCTCCTTCATACCTGATCGCCCAAATACTGGGTATGTCGTTCGACTATACTTACAGACGCAGTGGAGTCAGTATGATGGATCATATAACGAAGATGAAGAGCCTCAACCTGAAGTGGAGGAAGGACCCGCTGGAGTTCGTTTTCACCATCTACGACTATGGTCCGGATGAAAAGGAAAGGTATGTCCTGAGGATGGAGGATAAAGACGGGCATACCCTGGTTGAAGAAACCGGCTTCGAATCTTTGAAAGAAGTGAATTTGTCTATCTACGGTTACCTGCTTACACTCAGGACGTTTACGGAAATCCCGGTTACGAGCGTGAAACTGAGGGCTCCGAAGAGGCTGATCACCGATTGGAAGAAGGGCAGGTTGTACATGTTTTATGATTACAGGGCGTTTGAAGACGAGCCGGACAACGTAGTTTAAAAGTAAAATAGTAAAAGGTAAAAAATTTATGAGTGAGAAAATTTTTGAGAAGGACGTGACTTATCGCGCCAAAGTGAGAGTGTTGGCAGGGACGGATGAGATCGTGGTGAGACCCGAGGCTCAGGGCAAGCCCGCCAAGAAGAACGTGGTGGAACGGGGCGACTCGGAGATGTATACCACCACAGGTACCAGGAACCCCAAGCGGGTGGTGAAGCTGATGACGCCCGAGAAAAGCGGCGACCTGATCGGCGACATGAAGCGGCAGTTCGACGAGTTCATCACCGAGATGGGCGGCACGCCCAGTCCAGACCCGATGGAGCGTCCGCTGCGGACGAACGACCCGCGCCTGGAGGTGTGGATCTCTAGGGAGCGCCACGAGCTGGTAGTGAAGAAGACGGTGAAGCTCGACATGCACACCGACTACAGTACTGAAATTAGTAATTTAGAAGGAGAACTGAGAAGATGTTTACTTTCCAACAGAACAAGCTTGCTGAGTGCCAGCTGTGCCCAGTAGAGACCTTCAGGCAGCTGACCCAGAGCGCTGAGACGGCTGCCACCATCGGCGAACACCGCAGGCTCATGGCCTGCGGGAGCGTCGCCCAGGCGAAGAAGAAGAAAGACTCGCTGCCCGGATGCCTGTATCAGACGAAGGAGGTGCTGGTGAGTGAGGGCAAGTCGAAGTTTAACAAGGGAAAGACAGGGCGCTGGAGGCTCCAGAGCCAATGCGTGCTGAACGGCCTGGTGATGTGCGACTTCGACCATGTGGGCAAGGATCCCCGTCAGGTGTATGAGGAGATCAAGGCGAAGCACGACTTCGAACAGTTGGGCATCGTGCTGTTCTTCATCACTCCGGGCGGCGAGGGTCTGAAATCGGTATCCATTGCCGACATCAACTACAACCTCGTGGATAATCAGAAACGACTCGCCTCCACGCTGGGACTCACCATTAAGATCGATAAGAGCTGTAAAGACTCTTCAAGGCTCTCATACATCCCGAAATGGGACGATATCCTCTATATCAATGAAGAAAAACTCTTTGGATATGATAATCCTTTATACGACGAAAAGTACGGCAAACAGTACCGTGAGGGCAATTCTCAGGGCCGTCTTGATTTCACTCAAGACAAAGCTGGAGACGGTGATCAGGAGGCTGTAGACCTCAACCAGCTAGAGGTGAAGCTGGATAAGGACGATGATGGCGACTTCTGCTATCACGGGGTGAAATACAAGGAACTGCTGGCGAAGTGGTGGGAACTGAAGGGCGGCAAGCCCGGTATCGGCGACCGTCACCAGCGGATGCTTGAACTCGGAGGCGAACTGCGGCGCATCGTGGACAACCTGCCGCAGAACGTGTTGTGGCTGATGCAGCAGACCGACTTGTGGGAAGATCTTGTGAAGGATGGCAGGCGCAGCGAGCTTGAGAGGATGGCCTCAGACGTGTGCCAGTACCGCCCGAGGGGCCCTCTGCCTGATGCCCTTGCCCAGACCCTCGACGCCTTCGGCATCAAGTACACCAGACAGGATGTGGTGCAGAACAACCTGCCTTACGACGACTGGGCCGAACGCCTGATGGCCCTGCCCTTAGGCTGCTACGAGCCTGCCGTGGCGCATATCGACAATCCGAGGGTGAAGCCCGGCGGTGTGATCTCTGCCTCTGGCATGTACTCGGTGCTGCTGACCCGCTGCGACTACCAGAACTGGAAAGGACGCATGCAGCGTCTGAACTCGCTGGTGCTGATGTGCGGCGATCCTGCCTCGGGCAAGTCGGTGGCCAAGGAACAGGACGATCACATCATGCTGACGATGCGCGAGAGCGACAAGCCTGCCCGTGATGCCGAGAAGGCCTTCAAGAAGGAGCGCAATGCCCGTAACACGTCGAGCAAGGCACAGAAAGGCGAGGCTCTGCAGGAACCGTGCGGCATCATCCGCTACAACGTGGTGAAGGTGTCGAACAACCGCTTCTACAAGCATGCGGAGAACAACGTGGAGACGGGCTACGACGGGGAGAAATGGTTCCTCCACCAGTATATGTTCTCAACCGAGCTGCTCTCGTTGGTGAATGCCAAGGGCGGTTTTCAGGAGAAGCGGGATATCATGCTTCAGGCGTTCCATAACGAAAGAAACGGCGTCGATTACGCCAATTCGGATTCTGTGAACGACTCCATGCCCATGATGTTCTCAGGAGTATTTACCTGCACGAGGACTTCTCTCCAGCAGTTCATCAATGCCCGGAATATCGGCGACGGTATGTCGACCCGCATGACCCCGTGGCTGATGCCCGAAGAGGACTACCACACGGATGAGTTCTGCGAGGAGCGTTGCGACCTGACACCCGACCGTCAGATGGAGGATTGGGGCGCGAGGTTCGACCAGCTGAAGTGTGAGATCAAGGGTCTGAGACCGCTTGTAAGGTTTGTCTACGACCTCTGTGCCGCCATCGCCGAGGAAGCCCGCATCAACGAGGACAAGGTGCTCAACCTGGAGCGCAAGCGTCTGCAGGACAAGATCATGGCGGTATGTATCCCGCAGGTGATCTCTACACAGCCCTCATGGGAGGAGTTCGTGAAGACGGGTGAGGCGAAGATCGAACAGTATCATCTGGACTTCGCAGAGCTGATGTGCGAGATCATCAACAAGTGCGAGGACGCGCTCTTCGGCCAGCTCCTGCAGGACATGTTTGCGAATGAGGCCCGCGACACCCAGCTCCGCAGGGTGTACGACAAGACAGCCAAGTTCTACTCCATGCTGCCGGAGGAGTTTACGACCAAGGATGTGGTGAAAATCTTTGGCTATTCTTCTATCTCAACGGCATCGAGCAAATGCGACAAATTCGTTAAAGAGAACGTTTGTGAGCGGATCTCGAAGGGAAAGTTCAAGAAACTCGCCAAGGCCATTTGATCTTTAGAACTTTAGATTTTTAGATTTTTCGTTTTATGAATAATGTAGAAATTAACCAGACTATCAAACTCTCCGAGCACTTTACGCTCGGGGAGTTAACCGTGACGGATGTAAAAACCAAGGATGGAAATATTCCGAGTCATGTGGCCATTGAGAATCTGAAACGATTGTGTGAATGGTTAGAGCATCTGAGGGCGCAGTATAATCTGCTGTATGATGACGGGTCGCATCCGATTATTATTAACAGTGGTTATCGTTCAGAGGCGGTGAACAAGATAGTTGGCGGTGCGCCAAATTCAAATCATCTTTCTGGATGTGCTGCGGATATAAAGGTATCTGATGCGATACAGGCCATGAGGTATGGGGTGATTCTGGCTGACTATGCCAATCTGACGGGGCAGAAGTTTGATGAATTGCTGATTGAGTGCTCGAAGAAGGGTACGTATTGGGTGCATTTCGCGGTTAGGGCGGAGGGGAATAGGATGAAGGTGATGTTTTTGCAGACTTAGCATTCTTTTGCGGCGGGGCATTTGCGGCGGGGCCTCGCGCTAGGGTCAGGCCCTGACGTAAAGTCGCTCGCGACTTTACGTCAGGGCCAGACCCCAGTGCAAGGCGGTTGCGGCAGGGGCAGAGCGCAGTGCGAGGCGGATTTGCGTTTTTCCGCTCGATTTTTTCCATTTTTCTTTGATAGATGGAAAAATTTGTTTATCTTTGCGTTTGAAATTGCTCTAACTTAATCTTTAAATTGAGCCTATGGTTACATTGATAGTTATTTTACAGCTAATCATTGTGCTGACGATGATTTTCATCGGAGCCAGAATCGGTGGTATCGGAATGGGTATCTACGGTATGGTAGGTGTATTCATCCTTGTGTTCATCTTTGGTATGCGCCCCGGTAAGATTCCCATCGACGTGATGCTTATCATTGCCTCGGTGATTACCGCGACGGCAGCACTTCAGGCAGCTGGAGGACTGGACTATCTGGTAG
>Ga0310691_10007922_pt1 | contig 10999 bp, 9 predicted proteins | sample 176DNAGHGlowgp2_FD_203887 | JGI IMG/M metagenome (GOLD analysis project Ga0310691, IMG submission 203887) | Sheep rumen microbial communities from Palmerston North, Manawatu-Wanganui, New Zealand - 1766 DNA GHGlow gp2 (v2) (version 2) | ecosystem: Host-associated > Mammals > Digestive system >... | reverse complement strand
GAATCGGCCATAATAGCCCTGCGCTCAGTCTCGTTGATGTCCTTTTCAAGGTATCTTGATGTCTCGTTGAGTTCAAGATTGCGACTTGCTTGATAAAGAGCGCGCATAACGGACTCATCAAACTGCTCTTTCTTCAGTTCAATCATCTCATGGATATAACCCACCTGCAAATAGAGTAAACTCAGAAATGAGAACCCCATGATGACCGCAATTATTACTATTGTCCTCTTTTTCATGGTTGCAAAGATAATCATAATCTTAATCAATTAACACCTTTATGTTAATTTTAAATCTAATATTTAATATATTTAACAATCTTGGTGCTTTTGATTAAATATGCGAATATATTTACACTGAGCTATAAGCACAGACACTTGCCATTGACCTTTATCCTCTGGAGCCTATCTAAGTTTCAACAACATCATTTAACCTAATTGACTGACGCAGCCCGTAGAATCGGCAACCCAATCGGCGGTCTCCAATGTTATGTAAAGGGTTCGCGGAAACGAAAAAAGGTGTTAAAACGTCCCGCTTTCACCAGTTTTGTCCACTTAACAGGTGCTGGTTTTCTGCTTTCGGGAGTTTGAAATTTGGTGGTTTCATTTTTTTTTAGTAATTTTGCACCGCAATTTTTATATATATAAATAGGTATGTGCGAAATACAACAATAACTGATAATATGAGCAAACAAACAGAGAAAATCAAAGAACTGATTGCCAAACGTCAACAGGCACAACTTGGTGGAGGTGAAAAAGCCATCGAGAAACAACATCAGCGTGGCAAGTACACTGCCCGCGAACGCATTGAAATGCTTGTTGACGAAGGCTCCTTCGAAGAATATGACATGTTTAAACTGCACCGTTGCCATAATTTCGGAATGGAGAAGAAACAATACTTAGGCGACGGCGTTGTAGTCGGAAGTGCAACCATCGATGGCCGCTTGGTGTATGTTTCGGCCCAAGATTTCACCGTCAACGGAGGATCACTCTCAGAGACAATGAGCCAAAAGATTTGCAAGGTGATGGATATGGCCATGCAGAACGGAGCACCCATGATTTGTATGAATGACTCCGGCGGTGCACGTATTCAAGAAGGCATCAACTCTCTTGCCGGCTATGGAGAGATTTTCGAACGAAACATACTTGCATCGGGTGTTATTCCACAGATTTCTGCCATCATGGGTCCTTGTGCAGGCGGTGCCGTCTACTCCCCAGCCCTAACAGACTTCATCCTCATGATGGAGAACACCTCATACATGTTCCTCACGGGACCAGCCGTAGTAAAGACTGTCACAGGTGAAGATGTCGATGCCGAGCATCTTGGCGGTGCAAGCGTGCACGCCACCAAGAGTGGAGTCACGCAGTTCACGGCTAAGACAGAGGAAGAGGCCATGCAGATGATTAAGACGTTGCTTTCCTATATTCCCTCAAACAATATGGAAGAAGCCCCGCGCATCGAATGTACCGACCCCATCGACCGCAAGGAAGACCTGTTGAACGACATCCTGCCAGATGATCCCAACAAGGCATACGACATGTATAAGGTTATCACGGCTCTCACTGACAACGGGGATTTCTTCGAAGTGCAACCAAAGTTTGCGAAAAATATCATTACCGGTTTTGCCCGTTTCAACGGTCAGAGCGTGGGTATCGTTGCCAACCAGCCGTCATGCTATGCCGGTGTACTTGACACCAACGCCTCAAGAAAAGGAGCTCGTTTCGTTCGCTTCTGCGATGCTTTCAACATCCCCATAGTGTCACTCGTTGACGTACCGGGATTCTTACCTGGAACAGGACAGGAATACAATGCTGTTATCCTGCACGGAGCACAATTGCTCTATGCTTATGGAGAAGCCACTGTTCCCAAGATAACCATTACATTGAGAAAGTCTTATGGAGGCAGTCATATCGTGATGGGTTGCAAACAGCTGAGAGCCGACCTCAACTTTGCATGGCCCTCAGCCGAAATCGCAGTAATGGGAGCCTCTGGAGCTGTAGCCGTTTTGTCAGCCCGCGAGGCTAAGGCTAAGAAAGAGGCTGGCGAAGATGTTCGCGCCTTTCTTGCAGAGAAAGAAGCTGAATATACCGAGCTCTTTGCCAATCCTTATCAGGCAGCACAATATGGTTACATCGACGATGTCATTGAGCCGCGCAACACACGCTTCCGCATTTGCAGGGGTTTGGCTCAGCTACAATGTAAGAAACAAGGACTGCCCGCAAAGAAACACGGCTGTATGCCCATGTAATTGAAAAAAAAGATAGACAACATGGACAAGAACATCATTGCAGCCATATCATTGGCACTTCACGAATACAGAGGCAACAACGTTCACGACCGCGAATCAGGTATCATCACCATCAAACCGCGCCACACTCTTTGGAACGCACGTTTCCTCACTATGACACCAAAACCATAAACGCGATAAGAGAAAATGAAAGAATATAAATACACCATCGACGGTAAAGAATACAAAGTCGTCATAGGCGACATCACTGACAACGTGGCCGATGTAACCGTCAACGGAGAATGTTTCAGCGTGGAAATGGAGCCCGAGGCTGAACCCGAAAAGAAAGCCGTCGTACTCGGACAACCCACAAAGGAAAATGAGACAGATGACAATGCAACAGGCACGACCAATGCCAATGTCAACACAGCAAACGCCGTCAAAGCTCCCCTGCCCGGCGTTATCACCTCAATAGAAGTGAGTGTTGGTCAACAAGTCAGCCAAGGCGACACACTCCTCGTATTAGAAGCGATGAAAATGGCCAACAACATCGAGGCCGAGAAAAGCGGAACCGTTACCGCTATTCTTGTCAAGCAAGGAGAAAACGTAATGGAAGACACTCCACTCATCGTAATTGACTAAACGACTCCCTTAAAGTTCAAATAACAGCAAGACAAAGGGGTATTATAACATAAACCATTAAGAAATGACGAAGAAAATACTATTCATCAACCACGAGATGATGCCCTACGTCCCTGAAACAGAAATGTCTGTCGCAGGACGAGAACTTCCGCAGTTTGTCCAAGACCTCGGATACGAAGTGAGGACATTTATGCCCAAATGGGGTAATATCAACGAACGACGCGGTCAATTGCATCCCGTACAAAGACTTTCGGGCATGAACATCATCATCGATGAAACAGACCAACCCCTCATCATCAAAGTTGCCTCAATCCCTCAGTCACGCATTCAGGTATACTTCATTGACAACGAAGATTACTTTAATCGCATTCAGACTACAGAAGACATTACAACTGATGAAGCTGGCGACAATGGTGAGCGAGCTATTTTCTTTGCACGCGGCGTACTTGACGCCGTCAAGAAACAAAGATGGGTTCCTGACGTCATCCACTGTCAAGGATGGATATCCGCCATCGTACCCTTCTATGTAAAAACCGCATACAAAGACGAGCCGGCATTTGCAAATACCAAGATTATTTCTTCGCTGTTCAATACAGAAAAGAACATCAGCCTTGGAAAGAAGTTCAAACAGAGCCTACCCTTCAGAGAGGCAACTTCCGATTTACTTGGCGAATACAAAGAAGATTTTGATTTCGTAGAACTCGCTAAGTTCGCCATCAACTATAGTGACGCCATCACCATTGGTTCTGAAAACTTCAACACGGAACTCCTCGACTACGTTTCAAAGAGCGGGAAACCATTCCTCCCATATACGAAGGACCGCAATACAGAAGCATACACAGACTTCTACCATCATATGTTAGGCGAGGAATAAAATATTCCAAATAAAAGTCAAAACTAAAATGAAAGTAAGAAATATCTTCTTTATTCTTACACTCCTCGGAGTGATAGCGGCCTGTGATGACAACACGCAAGACATTGGTATTAATGTCACCGACAAGATGGACCACATGGAAATATCTACCGACACGTTCGATATAACGACGAGATCGATAGCTATAGATTCCGTCATAGCACGAACCACAGTCGGTTACATCGGCAAAGTACGAGACCCAGAGACAGGAACTTACGTTACAGGCAACTATATGACGCAATTCCACACCTTTGAGAACTACGACCTGCCCGAAACTAACAAAATGGAAAGTCTTGACGAGAACGGAGAGATTATTGCAGACTCCGTCGAGCTAAGACTGTTCTACCGCAACTTCTATGGTGACCCGCTGTCAACAATGAGACTGACAGCCTATGAACTCGACCGTCCCATGGAAGAGAATGAAAACTATTTCTCAAACTATGACCCGCAAAAAGAAGGCTTCATCTCCGAATCTACTTTCAGACAGGATAAAGTATATACCCTTGCCGACCAAAATGTCAGTTCTACATTGAGGGCGAGTTCCGACTATACCCCCAACATCCGCATCCGACTCGACAAGCCTTATACCGACCGTGAGGGTAAAATCTATAATAACTACGGAACCTATGTGCTCCGCAAATACTATGAGAATTCTGACAACTTCAAGAACTCATATAATTTTACACACAGAGTAGTACCTGGCTTTTATTTCCAGAACTCAGGAGGATTGGGCGCAATGGCAGAGATTTTCGCCACACAGCTCAACATCTATTTCCGCTATAATACTTCAGCCGACACCGTGGCCGTTGGTAGCGTTCAATTTACAGGCACAGAAGAAGTCCTGCAAACAACAAACATCACCAGCGACAAAGCAACGATTCGTCGGCTTGCAGCAGATAACACCTGTACTTACATAAAGTCGCCTTCCGGAATTTTCACAGAAATCACGATACCGGTTGAAGACATCATGAAAGGTCACGAGAAAGACAGTCTTAACACTGCCCATCTGAAGTTGCACAGGCTCAACGACCTGCAACTGAGTCAGTATTCCCTCAAACCTCCCACGACTCTATTGATACTTCCTGTCGACAGTGTTGACTCATTCTTCAAGAAACAAGAGGTCTGCAACTACAAGACTTCCTTCACAGCCACTTACAGTTCTTCTGCCAATGGCTATACGTTTGAAAACATCAGCAACTTGGTGAAGGAGATGTATCGTAATCGCCATACATCAGATAATTGGAACAAGGCCGTCCTCATCCCTGTTGTAACGCAGTTGAATTCCAATTCAGAGATGACATCATGCCAGCATGATTTATCAATGAAAAGCACCCGTCTCATTGGTGGCATCAACAACCCCAATCCGCCGATTAAGATGAGCATCATCTACGGAAAGTTCGAATAAGATCAGTAACTCATCCACTATTGATTAATGGCCGACAACTATATAGAACGCCACATGGCAGAATATGAAGAAAAGAAAAAGGCTTGGGAAATGTCTAAAAGGAGATTTCCCAAGCCTATCCGTAAACTGCCCCGTCCTGACGACGAAGCCCTTTAATCGGCACCATTACCGATAATGTCATAAAAAAGATAGGTCAACGTTTCAATGATCTATCTTTAGCGAAAGCCTGTTGGAAGTAATTGACTGAAACATCCAACAGGCTTTAGTATGAATATCATGCAACCTTTTCCAGACGCTTCATCATTGTAAACATGAAGAGAGCCGAAAGCAAACAGAGCACGATGAATACTGTCCAAACTATCCACAGAGGAAGATCTCCCCAGAGATAGCCACCAACGCTGACGAGTTTATTTCCGATAGCAGTGGCACCGAACCAACCACCCATCATCAGACCTTTATATTTCGGAGGAGCGACTTTCGAGACGAAAGAGATTCCCATCGGGGAAAGAAGCAGCTCACCGAAAGTCAGAATGAGGTAGGTGGAAATCAACCAGTAAGGTGAAACCAATGGTCCCAGTTCTCCTTGTTCTGCAAGAGCGGCCTGTTCATTCGGCGTCAGCAGACCTTGAGAAGCTACCAACATCACGCAGAAGGCTGATGCCGCCACGAGCATACCGTAAGCAATTTTTCGGGGTGCGGACGGTTCCTTACCTTTACTCGCCAGAGATGCAAAGAGAGCCATCGAGACGGGAGTCAGTGCAACGACATAGAAAGGATTGAAATGTTGGAATATAGGAGCCGAGATGTCAATTGTTCCCGTTGCCTTCGTATATTTATAATAAAGAGCAGCAAGTGATGCCAAGACAACCAGCGCGGAAATGCCCTTTGCCTTTGAAGTCTTGCTTTGGAAAAGAGAGAAGCCTGCGTAGACGATGAAGATGATGAGCACAAGGTTCCATACATCGAAGGGCATTGTGTTTGCTCCAGAGGCCGACTTCTGGGTAAACTCATCTGCGAAATAAGTCAACGACAGTCCATTCTGATGGAATGCCATCCAGAAGAAGATAACAACGGCGAAAACAAGGCAGAGCGCCACAATACGCTGTTTGGTTTCTTCTTTCGAAAGCTCCACCTCAGCAACAGCGGCTTTCTTGCTATCCTTAACAGTTCCTTTGTTGCCCTCCGTATGGCGGAACGTAGAGCGGAACAAATAATAGATGGCGATAGAGAGAACCAGCGATGCACAGGCAACGGCGAAAGCAAAGTGATAAGCTTCACCAGGAGCCGTGTAACCAAGATTATTCTTTGCATATTCTGAAATCTGAATAGCTGCGGTCGGAGCAAAAAGGGCTCCGATATTGATGGCCATGTAGAAAATAGAGAAGCCTGCATCACGTTGTCCAGCATACTGAGGATCATCATAGAGATTGCCGACCATCACCTGCAGGTTTCCTTTGAAGAGACCTGTTCCAAGACTGATGAGTACGAGCGCTACGAGCATTGCTATCAGTCCTACAGCCTTCCCTCCTAAGGGAACAGCCAAAAGAAGATAGCCCAAGAACATGATGATGATACCGATGGTCACCATCTTTCCAAAACCGAATTTATCGGCCAGATAACCTCCAAGAATAGGGAGGAAATACACGAGCATAAGGAAATCACCATAGATTTCTCCTGCCCAACCTGCGTCGAGTCCGAAGTTCGACCTCAGAAACAACGCGAAGACGGCTATCATTGTGTAGTAGCCAAAGCGTTCACCTGTATTTGCCAGTGCCAACGCATAGAGTCCTTTTGGTTGATTCTCAAACATAGAAAGTATTATTAAAAATGATATTTATGTGTGCAAAGTTAATAAATATTCTCGATAATCCACATAAAAACCAGAAAAGATTACGGTGTTTCTTGCTCAATGGTAGAGCCGAAATGGTTATAGTCAACTGGTTTTCGGTCTTTTCTGCGACTCATTGACGGGAACCAGATGTCGCTGGCTTCAAGGCCACAGGCACTAATTGCTTCAACTGCATATTCGCAACGGCCGATGTCGGTGTCGACATTGTTTGTCCCGAACGTAAATTTTATTCCCCGCTCCTTAGCCTTACGGATGATATCGAAACTGGGTATTTTATAACGAGGACTTATTTCCATCGCAATTCCATTTTCCTCCAATACCTCCAACACCTTGTCGACACGTTCATCAGTCCACAGACAATCATACGCATTCATCCAGTTCTCAGGGATAAAGGTGGCGTTCGCATAGATGTCTGCAGGTTCATTCGCCAGAATCTTAACCGTCTGGTCCACAATCATGTCCATATACTGCTGCCTTGTACGTCCGCGCATGAGAACTTCTTCCGGCCTGTAGATCCGACAGATGGCCCCGTTGTCAACAACCGTCATAGCATCAGTGAAGAGGTAATCGAAGCGACTGATGGCATCTTCACTGAATTGCACTATCCACCGTCGGCCTTCGCCCTGAGCGCCCATAAGGAACGGCAGCGGCTTTACTTCATTATAGTATTCAAGGGCCTCTTGGTCGTTTGCCAACATCCTCCCTACTCCACCTTCGCCGAGATTTGGCGCAACGCCATAGTTGATGCCGTAATTCATTGACATTGCATGGGCATGTTCTTTTGTCAGTCCACCTTTCAGATGAACATGATAGTCGATGACCGGAAAACCTTTTTGTTGTAGCCGAATGATGCTGTCGTGTTGTTCATCAATAGGAGGCAGAGTGTCAGATGGATTGACTTCCGCCGCAGCGAGTTGTCTGAGCGACAAGTTTCTGAACGTTGTCCGTCCTCCGTGCCCTACAAATCTGAAGGTTCCGCTACCGATTCTTTGCAAGGAATGCTTTTCATCCCGCCAAGGCTCTGTCGGCTCTGTATAACACACGACCGCCGTTCCATTGATCTTGATTGAGATATTCTTCTGGCGTACAGCAATCTCGAAATCATTCCATGTAGTGTCTTGCGCCAACGAGCGATAGAGGTTCCTTACGGCAACCAGGCTTCCGGTCTTCAGCGTTCCGTCGATAGGGCCGTTGTGGAAGACGACTTCATATCCTTCGTTACTTTCGTTGTTATGAAACCACAAGGATGCTGATGCCCCGTCATCGCTTTTTACCTGTCCTGTCAGCACGAAGTTTTCAACATCCGAGCCCCAACTCAACTCGTTGTCAGTCACCATCAGTGTCGTATAGTCTGTGCATCCGAAAAGACCCGGCAATCCCATCACCACTAATATCCTTGTCAAATGAAATGCTCTCATCGTCTTGTCATCAGTTTTTATTATTGGGGTTATATTTTACAAGGTCAAAAAGGTATGCCATCTTAATAGTGATTGTTCCATGATTTGACTTTTGAAAGAAGTCACGTTTCGAGTCACCATAGATATTTCCAAGACCATAATAGTATCGTCCGTCTAAGAGAAAATGTCCAATATGTTTCAGTGAGAGTTCAAGTCCTCCGCCAACAGCAATACCATAATCGAATTTGTTCTCTACTGGCATCGAATACTGGGTGATGCGCTTGTTGGCTCGTTGAGACAGGTTCATATTTTCCAAAGTAAAGTTCGTCTCGGTCGATTCATTCAGGTAATAGCCGAATTGTGGACCTAAATTAATAAACACCTGAAGACCCTTTTCTTCCTTTCCCCAAGCAAGATGGGCGAAGATGGGAACCTGCAGATATGACATCGTACGGCTATACTCATCCGTAAGACCCGTCATTTGGTTGACCACTTTCTGGTCGTCGATATCGACGATGTTTTCTTTCCAACCGAGGTTGGCATAATTTACCTCTCCATAAATTGAGCAGATAGTATTAAAATATTTCTCACAGATGTATCGATATGAAAACCCTCCGGTTATTCCTCCGTGCATCCCCTGAGCCACTTTCGGCGCGAACCCGATACTGTTGAGGGCATATCCGCCATTGAACCCAATGGATAAGTCCGATCGGTGTTCGCCGACTTGTCCGAATGTCATCAAGGGTGTCAGCAAGAATGTTATGTAGAAAAGGAAACGACGCATGATTTCAAAGATGAAAAGTGAAAAGGTTAAAGTGCAAAGGGCTGTCAGTAGTTCAGGGCATCAATGCCTTGATCCTGCTTGTAGTGAATGAGCATGAAAGTATCGTTCATAAATCCCCCTGTCTCCGTTGCTCTCTTAAAATGCATCGGAGACTGAAGGGGTACCGTCAGATTACTTTGCTGACGGTTTCCGTTGAAGGCATTCTTGTGTTTCATCAAGCCAAGCAGAAAATACTGAGCGTGGTCGTAACCCTGTGCGGCAAAGTGGGGCAATTGAGGATTGAGCTCAGCCTTGAACCATTTTTTATACGCTGCTTCGAAGAACTTTGTCTTAGGGACGACCGCATTGTAGAAATAATTTGTCGGTATGTAGGTGTCATATTTATGATAGAACCCTTGCATCGACGGAGCGAACGCCAGCCATTCTGTATAGCCATATACCGATATGTAGAGTCCCTTGACGGCTGCTGTCAGCCTTTCCATCTTCGCGAAGACTTCTTTCAACGCTTCCCGCCGTGGGGAATTAAGGATGACGACGTTATACTGTTTCGTGCTGAATGCTTTGGCAAATTGCTCATCGCTGGAAGCAAGGCTCGTCAGGTTATAGGCCGTTTTGCTTGCATCGAGACGCTTACGTAGCTCTGACGTGAAGGCACCTTTCTGGCTCGTTGCATCCTGACAGTCGACAAATATCGGATGATGATTCGGAAATCGTTCAAAGAAAGCCGACACCGCCATGCTATTTTGAAGAGCTGGGGTCTGAAAGACTTTGAACATCTGAGGCGTCGTCGCCACCTCATTGCCTTCAACAGCGAACGGAAGCACCAGACGGATGCGGTTTTTCTGACAGAAGGTGGCCAGCGGAGCGACTTGTGAGGAATAATACGGTCCGAAGATGATGTCGCATTCTGCAGCAGCCTCCTCAAGAAGTGTGGTACGTACATCTGCCGTTTCGTCAACGTTCCATGTATGGATGTTCACCGACAGCCCATTCGCTTTCAACGAGTCACAAGCCATCAGGAACCCGCGATAGTATTCCGTCATCTGCCGTCCGTCAGCATCCTTTTCGTGTAGTGGCAACATGATGCCGACATTCAGGGGAGAATGTGGTTGACGAAAGAGCATGTTCATTTCCTCCTCATCATCCACCCAAAGATTCTTTTTGACCGAGGAGGACGGAATGTTCAGCACCTCACCCTTCTTCAGCTGATAGCCTTCAGCCTTCATCTGTGGATTGGCGGCTTCCAGTTCTTCTATGGATACGTTGAATTTGCGGGAGATACCGTAGACGGTGTCTTTCTTCTTTGCCTTATACTGTTCCTGAACCGTCTGAGCATGGACGGAGACCAGAAAGAATGACAACACAAACACTAGTATATTGTTGAACGATGGCTTCATATCACTTTTCTTTTAGTTGACGACTTGACAAGCTGACGAGTTATTTCATCTTCACCTTTTTCACCCTTTCATTTAACTTGTTTACTTGTCTACTTGTTTAATTGTCTACTTGTTTACATTAACTTCCGGAAGTTGAGTTATAATTTGAACGCAAAGATACAAAGAACTCGGCGCAAAACAAAGAAAACAGTTTTCCGTTTATATTTTTTTATGTTTTTCCGAGGATACAGGGTAAGGTCTTCAAAACGGAATTCCCTTGAGATGCTGCCGACGTTTTATCTCTTTCCTGACGAGTAACACCAGTGCCGCCACTATGCCGACGAAGAGATAGCAGAGCACAGTCTGGGTGGCGTTGATTCTAATGGGGGCTATGGTTGCAAGGGGCAGT
>Ga0310691_10007921_pt1 | contig 11000 bp, 6 predicted proteins | sample 176DNAGHGlowgp2_FD_203887 | JGI IMG/M metagenome (GOLD analysis project Ga0310691, IMG submission 203887) | Sheep rumen microbial communities from Palmerston North, Manawatu-Wanganui, New Zealand - 1766 DNA GHGlow gp2 (v2) (version 2) | ecosystem: Host-associated > Mammals > Digestive system >... | reverse complement strand
AGACTAAGCCAAAGGCAGATTCACCCAGAACGTGGAGCCCTCTCCGGCACGCGACTCCACACCGATGGTGCCGCCAAGGCTGGCAGCGTGGGACTTGGCGACGGAGAGTCCAAGACCCGTGCCTGGAATATAGTCATCGACCTTGACAAAGCGCTCGAAGATACGCTCCTTGTCGGCATCGGCAATACCCTTTCCTGTATCCTTTACCCAGATACGCACGTGGTCACCATCGACGAGGTCGAAGCCAAGCGTGATGCTGCCCTTCAGCGTGAACTTCACGGCATTCTGCATCAGCTGGTCCACCATCTCGCGCAACTTCGCCACGTCGGTGGTCATCATCAGTTCCGTATAGGGGAACTGCGTGGCCAGCACGACTGTCTGATTGTCCACCACCTGCGCATAGTTCTGGGCGAGTTCCTTCAAGACCGACACCAGATTCGTCTGCGACTTGACCAGATTCCTGGCCTCCGCCTCAATCTTCGACATGCTCACCAGACCGTCGATGATACGCAGCAACTTATGGTTGTTGGCCTGTATCTCGTGGATGAGCTGGTTGCGGTCGTCCTCGTTCTCCACGACAGGCAGAAGATCGGCAAAGCCCACGATGGCATTCAGCGGCGTGCGTATCTCATGACCCATATTGGCGAGGAAGGCCGTCTTCAGACGGTCGCTCTCCTCTGCCTTGTTACGGGCTGCGATGAGGGCCGCCTCCAGTTCCTTCCGGTCGTCAATGCGCATCGTCGTACCCACGATCTTGATGGGGTTGCCGTCCACATCACGGTCGGCAATCGTAGCATAGCTCTCCTCCCAGATGGTAAGGCCCTTCACCTGACTCGACTTGATGCGGTACTGCTGGTGATAGTAGCTGGTGCGGCCAGTGCAGATATCGTCCATCGCGGCACGCACACGCTGGGCGTCAGACGAGGCGAGGTAATCCACCAGCATGTCTATCGATGATTCCGGAGGGATCACCTGGATCTCAGTCCCCTCACGGAAGTCATTATTAAAGGTGATTGTGCGGCGGCGCGGGTCCATCTGCCAGGTGGAGAGCTTCATGGCCTTCAGGATAAACTCATACTCGACGTTTCCCTGACGTATCTTTGCCAGTTCGGAGAGCTCGCCCTTCAGCCGTTTGCCAGACCGGCGCTGGATGAAGATAAGCACACTGAGCAGGACAATCACCACGGCTCCAAGACCCCAGATGACATAAGCCATAGAGGAATTGACAGAATGGGTATATAAAAACAGTCCTGACATCGGTATATAGTTATCTGCGCAAAAGTACACATTTTATTTGAAACGGCAACCTTTTAAATACTTTTTTTAGCAAAAACCAAACTTTTTTGTTAGATTAACAATAAAAAAGCGCATTTTTCGCCCAACTTACATTAACTTTGCAGACGCAATTGTAACCAATTGTCGAATTTTTACGTAAAATAATGGAACAGAATTATGAATTGATCGCCAAGACGTTTATGGGACTGGAACCTGTACTGGCGAAAGAGCTGACCCAAATGGGGGCTAAGGATGTGAAAATCGGTAGGCGAATGGTTTCGTTTACAGGTGACAAAGAAATGATGTACCGTGCCAACTTCCAGTTGCACACTGCCATCAGGATACTAAAGCCAATCCGCCACTTCAAGGCGAAGAGCGCGGATGAGGTCTATGAAGAAATCCGAAAAATCGACTGGACACAATATTTAGGCGACGACAAGACGTTTGCCGTCGATGCCGTGGTGTTCTCCGAGGAGTTCCGCCACTCCAAGTTCGTATCATATAAGGTAAAGGACGCTATCGTCGATCAGCTCCGCGAGAAGACCGGCAAACGGCCGAATATCTCCGTGGCCAACCCCGACATCCGTCTGAACATGCACATCGCCGAGGACCACTGTACGCTGAGCCTCGACTCCAGCGGTGAGTCGCTGCATCGACGCGGCTACCGTCAGGAGAGTGTGGAGGCACCGCTCAATGAGGTGCTCGCCGCCGGCATGATACTGCTCTCAGGATGGCAGGGCGACACAGACTTCATCGACCCGATGTGCGGCTCGGGCACCCTGCTTATCGAGGCTGCCCTTATCGCCAAGAACATGGCGCCAGGCCTCTTCCGCAAGGAGTATGCCTTCGAGAAATGGCCTGACTTCGACGCTGAGCTCTTCGATGCCATCTACAACGACGAGAGCCAGGAACGGGAGTTCAAGCACCATATCTACGGCTACGACATCGACATGAAGGCCGTGAACACGGCGACGCTCAACGCGAAGGCAGCCGGACTGACGAGCGACATCACCGTGAAGCAGCAGGACTTCAAGGACTTCACGCAACCGCAGCAGAAGAGTATCATCATCACCAATCCGCCCTACGGTGAGCGTATCTCCACCCCAGACCTGCTGGGCACCTACAAGATGATTGGCGAGCGGCTGAAGCACCAGTTCAAGGGCAACGACGCCTGGATACTCAGCTACCGCGAGGAGTGCTTCGACCAGATCGGTCTGAAGCCAAGCATCAAGATACCGCTCTACAACGGCTCGCTGGAATGTGAATTCCGCAAGTACCAGATGTTCGACGGCAAGCTGAAGGACTTCCGCTCCGAAGGCGGCATCGTAAAGACCGAGGAAGAGAAGCGCCAGATGGCCGAGAAGCACCGCTTCAAGAAAAACCGTGAGTTCAAGCAGCGGCTCGAGGAGACGGAGCAGAACGAGGAAGGCGACATCCGCTCGTTCACCTTCCACCACCACAAGTTGGAGAAGGAAGAGCGCAAAGACCGTCGTGACCGCAAGGGCGACGGCGAGCGCAATGAGCGGAAGGGTGGCTACAAGGGCAGTCAGAACCGTGGCGGCCACGAGCGTTTCGACCGCAGCGGCAAGAGCCGCTCCTTCGGCAAGGGAAAGGATTTCGGAAAGAAGAGGAGATTCGATGATGACGAGGATTAGGAAAATATTGGGAATCCTGGCCATCATGGGAATCCCCGCGATCTCACATATCAGTCCAATGAGCGCACAAGACAAGCTTTTCACGCTGGAAGACCTCAACTTCGGTGGCACGAACTACCGGAAGATGCTGCCAGAGAACCGGTGGCTGACATGGTGGGGCGACCAGCTGATGTATCAGGACGCCGAAGAAGGCGGCACTATCGACAACAAGCAGCAGAAGAAGGTGCTGTTCTCCCTCAGTGAGGTGAACACGGCACTGAAGACCGTCAAGGGCTGCGAGGACCAGACCCTCCATTCGGCAATGAATGCGGCCTACCCCTACCCTGACAAGCCACTCGTCATGCTCAGCAATGCCAAGTGCCAGCTGCTCTACAACTTCAAGACGCGGCAGGTGGAATGGACACAGTCTGTCGCAGAAGCCACCGTCAGAAAGTGGAACAAGACCTCCAGGGCACTCGCCTTCAAGAAAGCCGACCATCAGCTCTACGTGCTGACAGACGGCGAGGAACGGCAGCTCACCACCGACGGCAGCCGTGAGATTGTCTATGGCGAAGCCGTCCACCGCAATGAGTTCGGCATCATGGAAGGTCTCTTCTGGAGTCCCGACGGACAGCGTCTGGCCTTCTACCGCATGGACCAGAGCATGGTGACCGACTATCCGCAGGTGGACATCTTCCCCCGCAGCGCCGCCTACGAGCCCGACAAATACCCGATGGCAGGCATGACGAGCCATAAGGTGACCGTCGGCATCTACGACCTGAAGACCAGACAGACGGTCTATCTGCAGGCTGGCGACCCCACAGACCGCTATTTCACGAATATTGCCTGGAGTCCCGACGCACAGACTGTCTATATGCAGGAACTGAACCGCGCACAGAACGACTGCCGCCTCGTCAGCTACAATGCCGTGACGGGCGAGAAGACTGCAGAGCTCTATCGTGAGACATCAGACAAATATGTCGAGCCCCAGCATCCCATCGTGTTCCTGCCCTGGGACAGCAACAAGTTTGTCATGCAAAGCCAGAAAGACGGCTACAACCATCTCTACCTCTTCGACACCAAGGGCCATGAGCTGAAACAGCTGACGAAGGGACCATGGGTGGTGACAGAACTGCTGGGCTTCAACAAGAAACAGAAGACCATCATCCTGCTCTCCAACGAGAAGCATCTGCTACAGACGAATGCCTACGCCGTGGATATCAACACTGGCAAGCGGACACTGCTGGATGCGGGCATCGGTGTCGTGCAGCATGCACGGCTCTCAGGCAGCGGCTCACTGCTGCTCGACAGGTACTCTGCCCCTGAGATCCCGCGCCGCATCGACCTGCTAAATACCGCCAACGGCAAGTGTACGCGCCTGCTGGATGCCGCAGACCCCTGGGCAGACTATCAGCAGCCCCGCTTCGAGCAAGGCATCATCAAGGCTGCCGACGGCATCACCGACCTCTACTTCCGCATGGTGAAACCCCATGATTTCGACCCCACGAAGAAATACCCCACCGTGGTCTATGTCTATGGCGGTCCCCACGCCCACAACGTCGATGCCTCCTGGCACTGGGCCAGTCGCTCCTGGGAGACCTACATGGCGCAGAAGGGCTACATCCTCTTCATCCTCGACAACCGTGGCTCCGAGCACCGCGGACGCGACTTCGAGCAGGCCACCTTCCACCAGCTTGGACAGATCGAGATGCAGGACCAGATGAAGGGTGTCGATTATCTCCGCACCCTACCCTATGTCGATATGCAGCGCCTCGGCGTGCATGGCTGGTCGTTTGGCGGATTCATGACCATCACGCTGATCACCAACCACCCCGACGTCTTCAAGGTAGGCGTAGCCGGCGGTCCTGTCATCGACTGGAAATGGTATGAGGTGATGTACGGCGAGCGCTACATGGGCACGCCCGAGAGCAATCCCGAAGGCTACGCGAAGACCAGTCTTCTGACCAAGGCCAAGGACCTGAAAGGCAAGCTGCAGATCATCACGGGCTACAACGACGCGACGGTAGTGCCACAGCACTGTCTGTCGTTCCTCGATGCCTGCGTGAAGGCTGGCACCCAGCCTGATTTCTTCGCCTATCCTGGTGAGGAGCACAACATGCGCGGCCATGCCAGCGTGCATCTCCATGAGCGCATCACGCAGTATTTTGAGGACTACCTAAAATAGTTAAGAGTGAAGAGTGAACAGTGAAGAGTGAATAATTTAGAGTTAAGATAGATATGAAGATTTTGTTGTTAGGAAGCGGCGGTCGTGAGCACGCCCTCGCATGGAAAATCGCTCAGAGTCCAAAATGTGAGAAACTATACATCGCCCCAGGCAATGCCGGCACGGGCAACTGCGGTGAGAACGTCGCCATGAAGGCCGACGACTTCGAGGCCGTCAAGCAGTTTGTGAGCGCCAATGGCATCAACATGGTGGTGGTGGGTCCGGAGGATCCGCTGGTAAAGGGCATCTACGACGACCTGAAGAACGATCCCCGCACCAAGGACGTGCCCGTGATCGGTCCCTCGAAGGCCGGTGCCGTGCTCGAAGGCTCCAAGGACTTTGCCAAGGGCTTCATGCAGCGCCACAACATCCCCACGGCCCGTTATCAGACCTTCGACGGCGAGCATCTGGAGGATGGCCTGAAATTCCTCGAGACACTCGAGGCGCCCTACGTGCTGAAGGCCGACGGCCTGTGCGCAGGCAAGGGTGTGCTGATCCTGCCCACCCTCGACGAGGCGAAGCAGGAACTGAAGGAGATGCTGGGCGGCATGTTCGGCAATGCCTCCTCACAGGTGGTCATCGAGGAGTTCCTCAGCGGCATCGAGTGCTCCGTCTTCGTACTGACCGACGGCCAGCACTATCAGATACTGCCCGAGGCCAAGGACTACAAGCGCATCGGCGAACACGATACAGGCCTGAACACGGGCGGCATGGGTTCCGTAACTCCCGTGCCCTTCGCCACGAAGGAGTGGATGCAGAAGGTCGAGGACCGCATCATCCGTCCTACTGTCGAGGGACTGGCCGCAGAGGGCATCGACTACAAGGGTTTCATCTTCTTCGGCCTCATCAACGTCAAGGGAGAGCCGATGGTCATCGAGTACAACTGCCGCATGGGCGACCCTGAGACCGAGAGCGTGATGCTCCGTCTGAAGAGCGATCTGGTGGATCTCTTCGAGGGTGTGGCCGCTGGCGACCTCGACAAGCACCCCGTCGTCTTCGACGAACGGGCTGCCGTCTGCGTGATGCTCGTCTCCGGCGGCTACCCGCAGGCATATAAGAAGGGCTATCCCATCACGGGCATCGACCAGGTGGAGGGCTCCGTTGTCTTCCACAGCGGCACGGCCCTGAAAGACGGGAAGGTTGTTACCAACGGCGGACGCGTGATTGCCGTGTCCTCCTACGGCAAGGACAAGGCCGAGGCCCTGCAGAAGTCATTCGAGGAGGCACAGAAGATCCAGTTCACCGACAAGTATTTCCGTCATGACATCGGTGCCGACTTGTAGGAATAGCAGATGAAGTATCTACAGAATCAGATAGCGGAAAGTCGTCTTACCCTGCCGACGGTGATGGTGTATAGTACTGCCGTGTGGCTGGCGGCAGGCTTGGTGCAGGAGGGATGGTGGCTCCAGTTCGTGCTCTTCGTAGCCTCTGCCTTCCTGATGATGCAGCTCAACAATATCAACCTGCTGATACGCATCTACAGCCGTCTGGTGTCGGTGTCGTTTGTCATGCTGTCGTGCGCAGCGTCGTTCCTCTTTCCTTCCGCCTCGGGGGGATTCGTACAGCTCTGCGTCATCCTGTCCGTCCTCTCACTGTTCAATGCCTATCAGGAGCTGCCGGTGGTGGGCTGGGTGTACTATGCCTTCCTGTTCCTCTCGCTGGCCAGTCTGGCAGAGGTCACTTTGCTTTGGTATCTGCCGCTGCTCTGGTTCCTGATGCTGGTGACGATCCACGCCCGCGGATGGCGAGCCTTCACAGCCTCCGTGCTGGGCATCCTCACGCCGTACTGGTTTATGCTTGCCTGGCTGATGGCCAGTCAGGGTGCCCACCTCGACAGCAGTCTGGTGGAAGCCCACTTCGGCGCACTGGCAGTACCCATCCTGACGGGCTTCGACATGATCGACCTCCCGCGGATGCTGGTGCTGGTCTTGGCGGTGGTGCTTGGCAGCGTGGGCGGCATCCATTTCATCCTGAAGCATTTCGAAGACAAGTTCCGTGTACGCCAGCTGTACTACAGCTTCATCCACATCGCCTTCTATACGCTCTTGCTGATGGTTCTTTTCCCGGCACAGACTGACGTGCTGCTGCGCATACTCATCATCGCCGTCAGCCCGCTCGCCGGCCATTTCTTCGCCCTGACGAAGACCAAGGCCTCGAACATATGTTTCTTAGTCACCGCGGGCATCATCTTCATCCTGACCGTCTTCAACCTATGGACTTCATCATCAGTCTTCTGACGCAGTACGGCTACTGGGGCATGCTCCTGGCAGCTTTCCTGGCGGGCAGTTTCTTCCCGTTCTCCAGCGAGGCCGTCATCATTGCACTGATGGCTACGGGACTCGACCCGTGGCTGCTGATGCTCTACGGCACGGTGGGCAACGTGCTGGGCAGCATCGTGAACTATTGCCTCGGACGTCTTGGCAAGATGGAGTGGATAGAGAAATACCTCCACGTGAAAAAAAACGACCTCGACAAGGCCCACCGCTTCATGGCGGGCCACGGTGCCTGGATGGGATTCTTCGCCTTCCTGCCCATCTTGGGCAGTGCCATCACGATAGCCCTCGGACTGATGCGCTCCAACGTCGTCATCACCTTCATCGCCATCACCTTAGGCAAGATTTTCCGTTATATTATCTTAATTTACGGAGCTGGGCTGTTTATATAGCCAGATTTTTCGTACCTTTGTGCCCTGATAGTTTGATTTTAACGTTAAAGAATTATACTTTTCAAATGAAACAGTTTAGACTGGTGGACAATACCCTCGGCTGGCTAACCTTTCTTGTAGCCGCCATCGTCTATTGCTCCACGATTGAGCCGACAGCCAGTTTCTGGGATTGTCCGGAGTTTATCACGACGGGTTACAGACTTGAAGTGGGTCACCCCCCCGGGGCACCGTTCTTCATGCTCACGGCCAACCTCTTCTCGCAGTTTACAAGCGATCCTTCCCAAGTGGCGCGGATGGTAAACACCATGAGTGCCATCCTCTCGGCGACCTGTATTCTCTTCCTCTTCTGGAGCATCACGCATCTGACGCGACGCCTGCTCATCAGCGACTGGAGCGAGCTGACGCGCCCCAAGATGATTGCCATCGAGGCTGCCGGACTCGTGGGCGCGCTGATCTACACGTTCAGCGACACCTTCTGGTTCTCTGCCGTCGAGGGTGAGGTCTATGCCTACTCATCTGCCTTCACGGCGGTGGTGTTCTGGCTCATTCTGAAGTGGGAGGACCAGGCCGACGAGCCTCACAGCGACCGATGGCTGGTGCTCATCATGTATATGACGGGACTCTCCATCGGCGTCCACCTGCTGAACCTGCTCTGCCTGCCAGCCATCGGACTGGTCTATTACTACCGTCGCTTCCCCGATGCCAACCTGAAGGGCTCACTCATCGCCCTCTGCATCTCTGGTGTCATCCTCGCCGCCGTCCTCTATGGCGTCGTGCCTGGCATCATCACCGTCGGCGGATGGTTCGAGCTGTTCTTCGTCAACACCCTGGGCATGCCCTTCAACACGGGCGAGATCATCTATATCATCCTGCTCATCAGCTGCGTCATCTGGGCCGTCTATGAGACACAGACCCAGAAGCACAGCCCGAGGATCCAGAACCTGGCCTTCCTGCTGTCCTTCGGCATGCTCGGCATCCCCTTCTACGGCTGGGGCTGGTCTGCCTTCATCATCGGCGTTGTGGCACTGGCTGTCCTCTGGTTCGTGCTGAATCTTTCCAAGGACAAGCTGCCGCTGATTACGGCCCGCGCGAAGAACACGACGCTGCTCTGCATGCTCATGCTGATGATCGGCTACTCGAGCTATGCGCTCATCGTCATCCGCTCTTCTGCCAATCCCCCGATGGACCAGAACTCACCTGAGGACATCTTCACCCTCGGCGACTATCTGGGCCGCGACCAGTATGGCTATCGCCCGCTGCTCTACGGACAGGCCTACACCTCGCAGGTGGCACTCGAGCAGGACGGCAACTACTGCAAGCCCGTGATGTCGAAGGGCAAGCCCGTGTGGCAGCGCAAGGAGAAGGCCTCTGAGAATGAGAAAGACTCCTATTTCGTCGTCCGCACAAAGGATGAATATAAGTACGCGCAGAACATGCTGTTCCCACGCATGTACGATGCCGGGCACGCCGCAGCCTACGAGTCGTGGATGGGCGGCGTCGATGGCTATGATGTGCCCTACGACCGCTGTGGCGAGCAGATGACCGTCAAGGTGCCCACGCAGCTGGAGAACATACGCTTCTTCCTCAGCTACCAGTGCAACTTCATGTACTGGCGCTACTTCATGTGGAACTTTGCGGGCCGCCAGAACGACATTCAAGGCAACGGAGAGCTGGAGCACGGCAACTGGCTGACGGGTATCCCCTTCATCGACAACGCGCGCCTCGGCGACCAGTCGATGCTGCCCGACGATCTCAAGGAGAACAAGGGCCACAACGTCTTCTACTGCCTGCCCCTGCTGCTCGGTCTCATCGGCCTCTTCTGGCAGGCTTGGTACACGCGCAAGCGCAAGGTCACCGTCAACGGTATGGAGAAGACCATCGACGACCCCGTCGGCATCCGCCAGTTCTGGGTAGTCTTCTTCCTCTTCTTCATGACGGGCCTGGCCATCGTCATCTACCTGAACCAGACGCCGATGCAGCCCCGTGAGCGCGACTATGCCTACGCAGGCTCCTTCTACGCCTTCGCCATCTGGTGCGGCATGGGCGTGGCAGCCATCATCGAGTGGCTCAACCGCAAGCTGAAGCAGGAGAACCTCGCCCTCACCATCCTCGTCTCCTTAGCCTGTCTGTTAGTGCCTATCCAGATGGCCTCACAGACATGGGACGATCACGACCGCTCAGGGCGCTACGCCTGCCGCGACTTCGGACAGAACTACCTGATGACGCTGCAGGAGAAGGGCAACCCCATCATCTTCACCAATGGCGACAACGACACCTTCCCGCTCTGGTACAACCAGGACACCGAGGGCGTGCGCACCGATGCCCGCGTCTGCAATCTCTCCTACCTGCAGACCGACTGGTATATCGACCAGATGCGCCGTCCTGCCTACGACTCGCCCAGCGTGCCCATCAGCTGGAGCCGCCTGGAATACTGTGCCGGCACCAACGAGTACGTACAGGTCGATCCCTCGCTCAAGGAGCAGGTGCTCCAGCTCTATCAGGAGAACCCCGAGGAAGCCAGCAAGCAGTTCGGCGACGAACCCTTCGAGCTGAAGAACATCCTGAACCACTGGGTACGCGCCAAGCAGCCCGACTTCCACGTCATACCCACCGACACCGTCTATCTCACCATCGACAAGGAGGCCGTGCGCAAGAGCGGCATGATGATGGCCAGCGACTCCATCCCCGACAAGATGGTCATCTCGCTCAAGGGCAAGAGTGCGCTCTACAAGGGCGACCTGATGATGCTCGAGATGATTGCCAACGCCAACTGGACGCGGCCTATCTACGTGGCACTCACCGTAGGCTCGGAGAACTACATGAACCTCGGCAACAACTTCGTGCAGGAAGGTCTTGCCAACCGCATCACGCCATTCACGACCAATGCCGAGGGCGCCAAGAACTTCGACACGGAGAAGACCTACGACAACGTGATGAACAAGTTCAAGTTCGGCGGCATGGACCAGCCTGGCATCTACATCGACGAGACCGTCATGCGCATGTGCTTCACCCATCGCCGCCTGCTGGCGCAGCTGGCCGTCAACCTCGTCCAGGAGGACAAGGCCGACAAGGCCAAGAAGGTGCTCGAGAAGTGCGAGAAGGCACTGCCCGCCTACAACATCCCCCACGACTACCAGAGCGGCTCGCTCGACCTCGCGCGCGCCTATGCTCTCACAAGCCAGCCCCAGAAGGCACAACAGCT